>Ga0310834_100112_pt1 | contig 149579 bp, 131 predicted proteins | sample SM_ome_2_FD_201314 | JGI IMG/M metagenome (GOLD analysis project Ga0310834, IMG submission 201314) | Sorghum-adapted microbial communities enriched on stacked mutant (SM) sorghum from Joint BioEnergy Institute, Emeryville, California... ... | reverse complement strand
TCCCGGTACAAGCGCACCGCACGAGCGCGCAACTCATCCGGATACTTCCTTGGTGCTGCCACGAAGACTCCTTTCCTGGTCCATCAGACCATGATCGAAAGTCTCCGAGAAACCGGGGGAAGCTCACCACCGCATCAATTAGGCAACGAATTTAGGACGCAGGACACTAGTACCTGCGCCAGAAATCCGGCGAATTAGTGCAGACTCCTGGCTGTGGTTGGTCATGGACGCCCGAAAGCACCGCTGAGTCTGCCCGATGCGGAAAGTCAAACGCTGGTGCGCTGCTCGAGGCGGGCCAAGTCGTCGCAGGCGTTGGCGCTGCGGTGTCGGATCGTGCTGGGCTGCACCGAGGATGGTGGGCTGCGGTCGAACCAGGACGTGGCCGCCGAGTTGAGCCGCGGACGTGACCACGTGGCGCAAGTGGTTCCTGGACCGGCGCCTCGATGGGCTGGTTGACGAGCCGCGGCCGGGCGCACCGCGCAGGATCACCGACGAGCAGGTCGGGGAGGTGATCGTCAAGACGTTGGAGGCCACCCCGCCCCGACGCCACGCACTGGTCGCGGGCGTCAATGGCGGCCGAGCCCGGGCTGTCCAAATCGACCGTCGGGCGGATCTGGAAGGGCGTTCGGGCTCAAGCCACACGTGGTGGAGTCGTTCAAACTGTCCAACGACCCGCAGTTCATCGACAAGGTCCGTGACTTACCTGGATCCGCCGGAGAAGGCCCTGGTCCTGGTGGTCGACGAGAAGAGCCAGTTCAGGCCCTCGATTGTTCCGCCGGGGTGCTGCCGATGATGCCGCGTATGCCCGAGCGGCGGACCCACGATGACGTCCGGTATGGCATCAGCACCCTGCTCGCCGCCCTGGACGTGGCCAACAGCCAGATGTTCACCGCCATCCACCGCCGCCGCCACGGCCGTCGAGTTCAACAAGTTTCTTGCCACGTTGAACAAAGAAGTGCCGCCGGACCTGGACGTGCACCTGATTTGCGACAACGACACCACCCACAAGCACCCCACCATTCAGCGTGGCTTGCGGCGCGAATCGGCGGAGCACCAACTGAAGGGCCTCATCGGACGACGCGGACTGTATCGATGCGCACCTCCCCCTCCACGGTGAGCGGGTCGATCCTGAGCATGGTGACGCGGCTGGTCTGCGGCGGGATGGGAATGACATAGGTGTGCGGACCGCCGGCCTGCACGGAGAACTTGGTGCTCTTGCCTTCGGAGAAGAACGGTTGCTCCTCGGTGCCCCAGAAGATCTGCGCGTCACTGGCCGTTGAACTCACCATGGTGAGTTCAACGCTGGCACCCTCGGTCACGTCAAGCGACAGCGAGCGGCCGTAGATCATGTACGGGTCGCCGCCGGTGGAGGTCGTCCGGAGGGAGCCGCCGGCGACGACGAACTCGCTCAGGTGGTTGGCCGGTCGCCAGCCTTCCGGGTCACCGTCAGTGTCGAACGTCCAGGTCACGAGCGCGGAGGTAACGCGGACCGTGGCGGTGGCGCCGAACAGGTCGCCGTAGGTCGTCGTGACGCCGATGTCCGCCGCTGGAGCGGCGACATCGGACGGGGAGGACACCTGCGCGGTCACGGTCTCCTGCTCGCCCGGGCCCAACTGGTACGGCGTCGTCCGCGGATCGACGGCCCAGCCGTCGGGGACACTCATCGTCACTACACCAGCGAGAGGCGCATTGAGGCGATTGCGAATCGCAACGGCCACCGTGATTGTGTCACCCGGCCGCTCGAGGACCCGCGGGGTCGCCTCGACCGCGACGATCTCCACCGGTGACGCCACGTCCACGATCGCCCGCACGGGCGCGCTGACCGTGGCGGGGCCTCGACGGTAGTGTACGGCCCCGGCAAGCGGGAGGCTCTCGGCGAGCGGCTGCCCCGCCGGAACGGACACGTCGAGCGGAAGCGTGGCCGTCTCGCCAGCACCGATCGATTTCGGGTACGACCCGGCCGGTGCCGCCGACCAGCCCTCGGGCAGGTCCAGCACCACCTCCGGGTCGTGCAGAACCGACATTCCGCCGTTCTCGATCAGCGCGTCGAACCGGACCGTCGAGCCGGGCAGCACCGCAGACGAGGACGGCACGAGCGACACCGCGACACCGTGTAGCCCGACCGCAGCTGCGGACAACTCCGTACCGACGTCATCCAGCCGATCGAACAGCGGATCGGCGTCGCCCTGCGCTAGCGAACCGTCAGCCACGAGTTCCCGCAGGAACCCCTGAAGCCGTACCACCCGCGCCTGTGCCGCGGCGCCAGTCGCGGTCGCCGCCTGCTCCCGCCGTGCGGAATAGTGTGTGCGCGCCAGGCCGGTGGCCGCGACCAGCTCTGCGCTCCATTCCACCAGTTCGTCGCGGACCCGCCCGGTCAACGCGCCCGACTCCGCCAGCTCGGCTACCTGGTCCTGGAACGCTTCAGCCGCATCGACCGCCGCCGCCAGATGCCCGCGAACATCGTCGGACTCGAACGTGTAGCTGCCCGACCCTACCTTGTACACGGCGGCGCCGTCCTCCATGCGCAGGAACCGGACGCCGTCGGCCTGTCCCGCGTCCACGCCATTCTCGGTGACCGCCTGCGGGTTGACCGCTGGCACGTGGACCGTGGCCGTGGTGTTCGCCGGGATGGTGACGTCGAGCGTGAAGCGGTGTCCCTGCCGGCGCCAACTCGTGGAGATCTCGCCGTAGATGGAGTCGTATGAGGCGGTGGCATGATCGATGCCGCCGCCCGGCCGCGGTCGGATCACCATCTGCTGGAAACCGACCGCCTCGGGATCGGGGTTGATCCCACCGATGTTCCGGTACAGCCACTCACCCACGGCGCCGTAGGCATAGTGGTTGAACGAGTTCATCGCCGGGTTCTCGAACGAGCCGTCCGGCTTGATCGAGTCCCAGTGTTCCCACATCGTGGTCGCCCCACGGGCGATTTGATACCCCCACGACGGGTAGGTGTCCTGGAGGAGGAGCCGATAGGCGACGTCCAGTTCGCCGTTCTCGGACAGGGCCGGCAGCAAGCCGGGCGTACCGAGGAATCCTGTCGACAGGTGCCAGTCGCGCTGCTCGATGAGCCGGACCAGGTGCGCGGTCGCCTCGTGGCGAAGGTTCGCTGGAAGGAGATCGAACGTCAGCGCCAGGACGTACCCCGTCTGCGTGTCACCTTTCACCCGACCGTCGGGGAGCACGTAGGCGTCCCGGAAGGCTCGTGTCACCTCGGCGGCGAGCGCCCGATAGCGTGTGGCGTCGTCGGTTTTGCCGATGGCCTCGGCCATGTCTGCGACCAGTTTGGTGCTCCGGGCGAAGTAGGCCGTCGCGATCAGGTCCTTGGCCGTCTCGTCGTCGACATTGAGCCAGTCGCCGTAACCCTCGGCTGGGCGAATGTAGCCGTCGCTGTGCGCGACCAGATAGTCGATCCACCGGACCATCGCGTCGTAATGCTGCTCGATGATCCGGGTGTCGCCGTAACGCTGCCACAGTGTCCACGGCACGGTCACACCCGCGTCACCCCAGCCGGCGGCACCACCGCCGATGAACCCGACCCGCGGCGCCACGTCGGGGAAGGCACCGTCGGGCATCTGCGCGTCGCGCAAGTCCTGCAGCCACTTGGTCAGGAACGGATCTACTTGCATGTTGTAGGCGGCGGCGCCGACGAAGACATTGATATCACCGGTCCATCCCATCCGCTCGTCCCGGGCTGGCGTGTCCGTCGGAATGGAAAGGAAGTTACCGCGCTGTCCCCACAGGATGTTTTGCGCCAGCTTGTTCACCATGGCGTTGGAGGTGTGCAGCTGTGCGGTGATCGGGGCGGCGGTCCCCAGGACCCGCCCGGTGACCGTACTGAGGTCGGGGGTGCCCGGGTATCCCGTCACCTCGACGTACCGGAAGCCGTGAAAGGTGAACCGTGGCGTGTACGTTTCGACGCCGTTGCCGGACAGGATGTAGTAGTCGGTGGCCTTGGCGCTGCGGAGGTTGGCGGTGTAGAGCGTGCCGTCCGGGTTGAGCACCTCAGCGTGCCGCAGCCGGACCGTCATGCCCGCTTCGCCCTGGACGCGGAGACGCACGTTACCGACCATGTTCTGGCCCATGTCGAACACATAGGTGCCCGGTACGGGCTCGGTCATCGCGACGGCCTGAATCTCCTGTGTGACCTCGACGGCCGGCCCGTTCTCCGCCACCAGCTCGCCGAGTTTCCCCTTGTGTCCCGCCACGCCCACCACGACCGAGTCCCACTCAGTGTCGAACGCGGCGGTGTCCCATCCACGCGGCTCCAGCCGGGCGTCGTACGTTTCCCCCATCAGCAGGTCGGAGGAGGTGATCGGTCCGGCGCTCGCCTGCCAGGAGCCGTTGGTCGCGATGATCTGGGATGTGCCGTCGGCGTAGCTGATCTCCAGCTGCGCCAGCAGGTGCGGTATCGTGCCGTACTGGTTGGGACCGAAGATGGCGATGTGGCCGGCGTACCAGCCTTGTCCGAGCAGTGCACCCAACGCGTTTTCGCCTGGCTGCAACAGGTCAGTAACGTCGTAGGTCTGGTACTGGATGCGGGTATGATAGTCGGTCCAACCAGGAGCGAGATGGTAGTCGCCCACGCGCCGGCCGTTAAGGCGCAGCTCGTAGACACCGAGGGCCGTAGCGTACAGCCGAGCCCGGGCGACCGACTTGTCCACAGTGAACTCCCGGCGCAGCAGCGGTTCCGGCGAGCGCGCAACGTCGACACGGAGGGTGCGGTCGCCTGCGACCTGGGAGCCGTCGGCGTAGGCCGACCCGTTCGCCAGGGTCTCGGAGCTGTGGCTCCACCAGCCGATGTCGCCGTTCGGTGCGGACAGCTCGAGGTAGTACGTCCCAGCCGGCTGCGGCTGATCGAACTCGACCGTGCCCCACCCGTTGTCGGGATGGTCGGTGAGCTGCCGGGTGGCGATGATCTCGCCGGTCGGTCCGCCCCGCCGCAGAGTCAGCGTGGCGTCGGAGTCGTTTCTGCCCCAGGTAGGGAACCGGCCGGCCGCGCTGATGAACTCGCCGTCCACCGTGAAGGTCTGTCCGAGGGTGTGTCCGGGTTCGAGCTTGGCCGGGTAATTCTGCTCGGTGTTGTTGACCGGTGTCGCCTGCTCGGTATCGCGGTGTATCCACTCCGCGTGCCAGTCAGACGGCGACAGCAAGCCGGTCTCCCACCAGGCCGGATCCGCCCAGCCGGAAACCTCCCCGCCGCGGTCCCATACTCGGACCGTCCAGTGGTAACGGGTCCGCGACTTCAGCGGCTTCCCGTCGTACGGCACGTGCACCGACTGACGCGATTGCACCTTGCCGCTGTCCCAGATGTCGCCCTCTCCAGCCGCTAGCTTGGCCAAGCTCGACGCGACGAGGATTTGGTACGCAGTTTGGCGCTGGCCACGCTCGGACGAGGACAGGATCCAGCTGAGCCGTGGACGGGCCACGTCGATGCCAAGCGGGTTGCGCGCGTGCTCGGTTTCCAGTGCAGTGACGACCAGAGGTGAGCTGGGCATGGCGACTGCGGGCGCTGGTGCCAGGGAGACGACCAGACAGGCGGCGGAGAGGGCGAGGAGGATGAGGCGGGAGCGGGATCTCATGCCGTGCTCCAGTTCTCTAACGAAACTGTTCCCTGGCGAAGATTGCCGGGGGCGTAGCCGTAAAGCCGCGGTTGTTGGAACGGACCACAATGCGACCCGGATACACTCGCTTGATCACGAAGCGTCTGACGGTAACGACCGGCCTGGGTGACAAAGCGCACGTGCTCTGCAACGCCCAACTGAACGGGAGCTTAGATCATCGATGCCAAGTAGATTCGTATCGACACCGGTTTCCAAACTGCCGATGAGGGCGCTATCGGCCGCCGCACCTTCAAGTCAACGCCAGCGAAGGCGACGGCGGCTGTTGCCAAAGAGTGACCGCCGGCGTCTCAACCTCGTTTTCTATGTCCCTCCACCGTTAACCCCCGACTGAATGGTTTCAAGTTAGTGTGGTGGAGCAAGGAGACGGCAACAAGGGGCGACGACACATTGACCGGATCCGGCCACCGAATCACACGGCAGTGACAGCTCACGATTGAACTGACTCTGGTGATCTTTGAGGCTTGGATGATCGTGCTCCGGCCGGGCCGACTCGAGTTGACCCCGATGTCCACAGGTCGGGGCTTACGGCGAGGCAGTGGGGTTCGATGGTCTGGCGTGTGCTCGGCCGGGCTGAGGGCGCGCAGCTCGGCGGGGTACTTTCTCCCGCGTTCCAGAGTTGAACGTCGGTTCTAGACACGTATTGCGATGAAGCCGCAGGTCACGGCCCTGTGGCGGTCTCGGCGGGCCGGAATCGCCTAGTGACACACCTGCTGTGATATTGGGCTGTTGAGCTGCTGCTTTGGTAGATGGCATATTCCTTGTTGTTCGCCGACACGATGATGACGTCGACCTGCTGTCACCATCCGGCGTCACGGAGGGCCACCAGCATCACAGCCAGGTCGAAGGACGCGACGCCGACCCGTCAGCGGCGCTGGCGGACTGGCCCAGCCGTGGCTACGACGCTGGCAAACGCGCCAACGGCCGCAAGCGGCACATTGTGACCGACACTGCGGGTAGCTGCTGGCGGCGACCACAGAGCCAACAATGCCCTCTACACCATTGCCCTAGCCCGACTCGGCCGCGACCCGCGCACCCGCGCCTACACCGAAAGGCGAACCAAAGAAGGCAAGTCGACAAGCCATCCGCTGCCTCAAACGCTACCTCGCCCGCGAGATCTTCCCGATCATAATCGCGGCGCTACAAACAGCTGCGAACCAGGCCGTTGCGACTTGACAAACATAGGGCGTCATCACGCTCCATCGCCAGCTCCACGACCTCACCCCGAAGCCGGACCAGCTCCTCCCGCTCCGACTCCGACAGCCCGCCCGATGCCCGGCCTGCGCACCTCACGATCACGCGCGACCCAGATACCCAGCGTGCCCACGTTGATCCCCAGACCCCTGGCCACCTGCGCGATCGGCTTACCCGTCTCGCGCACGATCCGCACCGCGCCTTCACGGAACTCCGGATCGAACTTCCGTCTCGTTTCACCCATGACCATCAATCTTTCCCCTTAGGTCTGGCCTCCACGCTACGAGGGGAATCTGACCCTGTCCTGGATCACCCGATGCCGACGTACTCTCCGCGACTACGAACGCCGACGCGAACACCACGCCACCTTCGTGCAATGGTGCATGATCATCGTGATGACCCGAAGGCTCACCCGTCATCGGGCCACCCCACCAACCTAAACCGGTTTCCGGACAGGCTCTTAGCTCGTTCTTTAGCCTCGGCTGTCGGCTGGGCTAGCTGATCCTTTGTGGATTCCAGCGTGGCGGTGCTCGACATGGGACGGCCACCGCCTGATGATCTCCTCGGTTGTCTGGCAAGGACTCGAAGGATTAGGCAGTCGCCGTGGCCATGATCGTGGACTACCTGGGTGAGTTGGTGTTACCGGAAACGCCGCCGGAGGCCCCGACGAGGGTGGCGCCGTCGGCGGTGTTGGATGGGTTCCGCAGCGACTATTACGGGTGTCTGACCGCTCGCGCGGATGCGTTGTTCGAACTGACGACGCGGTGTTGTGCGCCGATGGCCCGGTGACCAGCCTGCTCGGGTTGTCGCTTGAGGTCGAGCACCGGCGCGGCCACGGCGCCCTATACGACGCGTTGAACAGCGGGCGCATCGATATCGCGCGGCTGCGGTCGAGTCTGGCCGCGCTCCCGTTGCCGAAGACCGCCGATGGGCGGATCGTTCTCGCGGTCGATGTCAGTAACTGGCTGCGTCCAGACACGTCGACCTCACCGTGCCTGTTCTGCCACGTCTACGGCCGGGGCAGAGGCCAAGCCCAGCTGATCCCGGGCTGGCCGTACTCGTTCGTCGCGGCGCTGGAGTCCGGGCGCACCTCGTGGACGGCAGTGCTGGACGCGGTACGTCTCGGCCCGGCAGACGACGCCACCGCGGTGACCGCCTGGCAGGTGCGCGACGTGGTGAACCGGCTGATCACCGCCGAGCACTGGCGTGAAGGCGACCCCGAGATCCTGATCGTGGCCGACGCCGGCTACGACGTGGCCCGGTTGGTGTGCTGGCCGACCTGCCCGTGCAGTTGCTCGGTCGGATCCGATCCGACCGGGTGCTGCGGCTGCCGAAGCCACCTCGACTGGCGGGCACGAACACGGCCGTCCACCTAAGCACGGTCCTGAGTTCCGCCTGGATGATCCAGACAGCTGGCCGGCGCCGCAGCATCAGACCACGACCGAGACCACCCGCTACGGCACCGCGCACACCTGCAGTTGGGACCGGCTGCACCCGAGGCTGACCCGCCGCACCTGCTGGATCGACCACAACGGCGACCTGCCCGTCATCGAAGGCACCCTGATCCGGCTGCAGGTCAAGCACCTGCCCGGCGACCGTGACCCCAAACCGATATGGCTGTGGTGCTCAGCCACCGCAGCAAACCGTAGACCACGGCGACCAGCGCTGGGTTCAGGCCCGGCCACAGCGTGTGCCAGTCACCACGGAACAGGCCGGCGACGAACGCCGCGCCGAAGCCGGGACCGATGTCTCGGCGGACGGTGATGCGGGCGGCCAGCCGGCCGGCTGCCCACACCGCGGCGACCGCGGACCACGCGAGGCCCAGGACGAGGTACGGGTCAGGGGCACCCCGGCATAGCCGTGTGGTTCGATCGGTCGCCGGCTCATCGTGGCCCCCTCAAAGTGACCAGGATTGCGGTGGTGGGGTCGAGGCCTGGGGGCGAGCCGCGGCTGGAGCAGAGCTCCCCAAGTGCTCAAGGACGCCGCCCGCGCTATCGCTGACGGACTGCGTACTCCGGGCGGGCCGGTATTCGAGCGCCTTTGGGAGCTCATTTTGGAGGGGGAGGACATCCGGAGCCTGCTTGCCGCGGCCAGCTCGTCGGCGAGTCAGCTCATACTTAGTGCGCTGCGAGACGAAATGGTCATACATCGGCCAGCCTTCGCCTATTCCAGCCTGCCACTCGAGCCCGAGGACGTGGCTGCCATCTTCCCGAGTGGGGCACCTGCTGCGCTTGTACACGAAGAACAATCAGGCTGCGGCGCGGGCGATAAAGCCTGTCCTTGGGCTGGACACGCTGGACTTCTCGGCCCTGTTGGCCGCGCCGGAACCACCGGTCTTGTCCAGCGCCCTGCGAGCACGGCTTGGCCAGCATCTAGCTCAACTTGCTCACACGCAAGGTCGGAGGTTGACTGCGGTTGAGCGCGTGCTCGTCGAGCAGTCGTCCGAGCGGCCACCCGAGCCGGAGGTCATGTACGGCGGCTTCAGCTATCAACTTCAGCGGGAGGAACTCATAGTCGTGAGCTGGATGCGCATGGTCGGCGGATCGGGTCAACGGCATGTCATCACGGAGCATGGAGCCCGACTCGTTGACGAGGGATTTGTCTAGGTGATCGACGCCGTGCAAACACACGGCAAGCTCAGGAATCTCGGGTGAGCGGGTGGGCAGGCGTTTGGAGGCGTGTAGCCGGCGAAGCTACGTTCGACGACCCAAGTTCCCGCGAGAGGTCCCCCGCCTCTGGCAGTGAGCCACGTTCGAACCATTCGGCGACTGCGGCTGGATCCTGAAAGCGACCGGACGCAGGAATCGATCGAGTGCGTGCCCCGCGCCGTGGATCCCCGCTGCTCCCTCAGACCCGCGCGGCGACCCGGAGGATCGTCTCCACGCAGCGGTCCACGTCGGACTCGGTGGTGGTGTGGTTCGCCACGGATATCCGCATCAGCCGCCGGCCCCGCCAGGTGGTGCCGCCGAACCAGCAGGTCCCGTCGCGCTGCAGCGCCTCGATCACCGCGTCGGTGCGGGCGTCGTCGCCGAGCCCGACCAGCACCTGGTTGAGCACCACGTCGTTGACCACCTCGACACCGGACGCCGCCAACTGGGAGGCGAACCGCCGGGCGAGCGCGCAGCAGCGTTCCACGAGCGCGGCGACACCCTCGCGCCCCAGCTCCCGCAGCGCCGCCCACACCGCGAAGCCACGGGCCCGCCGCGACGACTCCGGCGTGTAGTCCGCCGGGCCCGGCACGACACCCGAGCCCACCAGGTACGACGCCGTGTACGACATCGCCGCCACCTGCACCTCGGGTCGGGCGCAGAAGGCGAATCCGGAGTCGTAGGGCACGTTGAGCCACTTGTGGCCGTCGCAGCCCCACGAGTCGGCCAACTCCACCCCGTCGACCAGGTGCCGCGTGGCCGGGCTCGCCGCCGCCCACAGCCCGAAGGCGCCGTCGACGTGGACCCAGCCACCGTGCCGGTGCACCAGTTCGCAGGCCGTACGCAGGTCGTCGCAGGCGCCGGTGTTCACGTTGCCCGCCTGCAGGCACACGATCGTGGGCGCGGCAGGCCCGGCGGCCAGCACCTGCGCGAGGTGGTCGATGTCCATCGCGCCGTTGCGGTCCGCGCGGACCTCCTCGATCACGTCGGAGCCGAAGCCGAGCAGGCGAAGCGAGCGGTCGATGGTGGCGTGCCGCTCGACGCCGGCGATCACCCGGACCCGGGGCGCCCCGATCAGGCCACGGCGCTCCACGTCCCAGCCCGCCTCGGCGAGGACGTGGTGGCGCGCGCTCGCCAGTCCCACGGTGTTCGCCGCCTGCGCGCCGGTGACGAAGCCGACGGACGCCGTGGCGGGGATGCCCAGCAGCTCCTTCAGCCACTCGCCCGCGGCCTCTTCGGCGGCCGTGGCCGCCGGGGAGAGCACCGCGTTGAACGCGCACTGGTCCCAGCCGGCGGCGAGCACGTCGGCCGCCGTCGCCGCCGGCAGCGCCCCGCCGATCACGAAGCCGAAGAACCGCGGCCCCGCCGTGGCGACCAGCCCGCCCGACGCGGCGGCGACCAGGTCGTCGAGCACCTCGTCGGCGGGCCTCCCCTGCTCAGGCAGGGGTTTGCGGAACGCCGCCCGCACCGCATCGAGGTCCGCTGGCGCAGGCACCGGGCGGTCGGCGAGCGACTCCCGGTAGGCGGCCGCCGAGGCGGCCGCCCGCTGCAGCAGGCGGCTCAGCTCTCCAGCAGGTTCCATCGGCGTGCTCAGTTCCCGGTGTAGAAGCGGTCGGCGACCGCGAGCGCCTCGTCGAGGATCGCGAGCCCTTCGCGTACCTCGTCCTCGGACACCGTGCAGGGCGGGACGACGTGGACGCGGTTGAAGTGGGTGAACGGCCACAGACCCCGCTGCTTGCACGCCGCCGCGACCTCGGTCATCGGCGCGGCCAGCTCCCCGGAGGCGTTGAAGGGGACCAGCGGCTCGCGGGTCGCGCGGTCGCGCACCAGCTCCAGCGCCCAGAACACCCCGAGCCCGCGGACCTCGCCCACCGACGGATGCCGCTCGGCGAGGTCGGCGAGGCCGGGGCCGATCACCTTCTCGCCGATCTCCCGCGCGTGGTCGATGATCCCCTCGTCCCTGAAGATGTTGATCGAGGCGACGGCCGAGGCGCAGGCGAGCGGGTGGCCGGAGTAGGTCAGGCCACCGGGGAAGACCCGCTGGTTGAAGGCCTCGGCGATCCGCTCCGAAATGATCACGCCGCCGAGCGGCACGTACCCCGAGTTGACGCCCTTGGCGAAGGTGATGAGGTCGGGCCTGACCTGCCACCGGTCGACGGCGAACCACTCACCGCAGCGGCCGAAGCCGGCCATCACCTCGTCGGCGATGAAGACGATGCCGAACTCGTCGCAGATCTCCCGTACGCCGGCGAGGTAGCCCGGCGGCGGCACGAGGATCCCGTTGGTGCCGACCACGGTCTCCAGCAGGACGGCGGCGACCGTCTGCGGGCCCTCGAAGACGATCACGTCCCGCAGGTGGCGCAGGGCGCGCTCGCACTCCGCGGCCTCGTCCTGCGCGTGGAACGCCGAACGGTACAGGTACGGGCCAAAGAAGTGCACGACGCCCATGGCCGTGGGCTCGTTCGGCCAGCGGCGCGGGTCACCGGTGACGGTGATCGCGGTGGAGGTGGCGCCGTGGTAGCTGCGGTACGTGGAGAGCACCTTGTGCCGGCCGGTGTACAGCCGGGCCAGGCGAACCGCGTTCTCGGTCGCCTCGGCGCCACCGTTGGTGAAGAACACCCGGTTGCCCTCACCCGGTGCCAGCTCCGCGATGAGCCGGGCCGCCTCGCTGCGCACGTCGTTGGCGAAGCTCGGCGCGATCGTGCACAGCCGCGCCGCCTGTTCCTGGATCGCCGCCACCAGCCGGGGGTGCTGGTGGCCGATGTTCACGTTCACCAGCTGCGAGGAGAAATCCAGGTAGCGCCTGCCGGTGTTGTCCCAGAAGTAGCTTCCCTGGGCGCGCACGACGGGCAGTGGGTTGACCGACCCCTGTGCCGACCAGGGGTAGAAGACGTGATCCACGGTGTCCTTTCAGGCTTATCGCGTACGGGGGAAGCCGAGGTCGACCCGGGAGGTGGCCGGGTCGGGCCAGCGGCTCGTCACCACCTTGGTCCTAGTGAAGAAGTGGACGCCGTCCGGGCCGTACATGTGCGTGTCGCCGAACAGCGAGTTCTTCCACCCGCCGAAGGAGTAGTAGGCCACGGGTACCGGGATGGGCACGTTGACCCCGACCATGCCGGCCTCGACGTCGACCTGGAACTGGCGTGCCGCGCCGCCGTCGCGGGTGAATATGGCCGCGCCGTTGCCGTACGGGTTGGCGTTGACCAGGTCGACCGCCTCGGCGTAGGTGGCGGCCCGGACGACCGACAGCACGGGGCCGAAGATCTCGTCCTGGTAGACGCTCATGGTCGGCGTCACGTGGTCGAGCAGGCTGACCCCGAGGAAGAAGCCGTCGCGTGGCACGTCCGCACTGCGCCCGTCCACCACGACCGTGGCCCCTTCCCGGGCACCTTCATCCACATAGGACGCAACGCGGTCGCGGTGCTCGCGGGTGATGAGCGGCCCCATCTCCGACTCCGGGTCGGTGCCGGGACCGATGCGCAGCTTCGGCAGGCGGGCCGCGATCGCCTCCACGACCGTGTCGGCGATGTCGCCGACGGGGACCACGACCGAGATGGCCATGCACCGCTCGCCCGCGGACCCGTACGCCGCCGAGACCGCCGCGTCGGCCACCAGGTCGACGTCGGCGTCCGGGAGCACCACCATGTGGTTCTTGGCGCCGCCGAGCGCCTGCACCCGCTTGCCGTGCCGGGTGCCGGTCTCGTAGACGTAGCGGGCGACGGGCGTGGAGCCGACGAAGCTCACCGCGGCGATGTCCGGGTGCGCGAGCAGGGCGTCCACGGCCTCCCGGTCGCCGTTGACCACGGTGAACACGCCGTCGGGCAGCCCGGCCTGCTGCCACAGGTCGGCGAGGAAGAGCCCGGCCGAGGGATCCTTCTCGCTCGGCTTGAGCACGAACGCGTTGCCGCAGGCGATCGCGGTGGTGCACATCCACAGCGGCACCATCGCCGGGAAGTTGAACGGGGTGATGCCGGCGACCACACCGAGCGGCTGCCGGACGGAGTACACGTCGATGCCGGTCGAGGCCTGCTGGGTGAACCCGCCCTTGAGGTGCGCCGGTATGCCGGTGGCGAACTCGACGTTCTCCAGCCCTCGCGCGATCTCCCCCATGGCGTCGGACAGCACCTTGCCGTGCTCGCTGGTGATGATCGCGGCGAGGTCGGCGGCGCGCTGGCGCAGCAGTTCACGGAAGGCGAAGAGCACCTCGGTGCGCCGGGACAGGGACACCTCCCGCCAGGTCCGCGCGGCGGCCTTGGCCGAGGCGACCGCCCGGTCGACCTCCTCGACGGAGGCGAGGTCGACCTCGCCGGTCTGCTCACCGGTCGCCGGGTTGAAGACCGGGGCCGTGCGCCCGGACGTTCCCGCGGTGACCGCGCCGTTGATCCAGTGCGAGATGCGTCGTGTCACCATGCCGAAAGCCTACGTGACAATCGTTGACCACACAATTGGCATTTTGTTACGTTACAAACGTGCTGAAGGAGGTGGCGACCCGCCTCGCCGAGCCGACCGCGCGCGGACTCGCCGCCGCGGTGAGTCGCGCGATCGGCGACGGCGTGCTCACGCCCGGGGACAGGCTGCCGCCCATCCGGGAGGTGGCGACGGGCCTGGGGCTCTCCCCGACGACGGTGAGTGCCGCGTGGCAGCTGCTCGCCCGCTCAGGCGCGATCAGGACCGACGGCCGGCGGGGCACCCGCGTCGCGCAACCCCGCGGCCGGGGCCCGCGCCGCTACCGCAGCGCACTGCGCCACCACGCCTCGTTCCCGCTCGACCTGGCCACGGGCGTGCCGGACCCGGCGCTGCTGCCCGACCTCGGCCCGGCGCTGCGCCGCCTGCCCGCGATCGCGCCGAGCAGCTACCTCGACGAGCCGGTCCTGCCGGAGCTGGAGGCCGTGCTGCGAGCGGCCTGGCCGTGGCCCGCCGAACGCCTCGCCGTCCTCGACGGCGCGATGGACGCGATCGACCAGCTCGCCTCGTCGCTGCTGCGGCTCGGCGACCGGGTCCTGGTGGAGAACCCGTCGTTTCCGCCGCTGCTCGACCTGCTCGACACACTCGGCGTCCAAACGATCGGGGTCCCGCTCGACGAGCAGGGCATGATCCCGTCGGCGCTGCGCGCGGCGCTGCGCTCCCGCCCGGCGGCGATCGTCGTGCAGCCGCGCGCGCAGAACCCCACCGGAGCCTCCTGGTCGGCGCAGCGCGCGCGGGAACTCGCCACGGTCCTCGCCGAAGCGCCGTCGGTGACCGTCATCGAGGACGACTCCGCCGGCGACATCTGCACGGCCGCCCTGCACAGCCTCGGCACCTGGCTGCCCGAACGCACCGTCCACATCAGAAGCTTCGCCAAGTCGCACGGCCCGGACCTGCGCATCGCCGCCGTGGGCGGTCCGGCGTCGATCCTGGACCCGGTGCTGGAGCGCCGCCTCGTGGGTCAGGCATGGACCAGCCGGCTGCTGCAGCACCTGCTGCTCGACCTGCTCACCGACCCACGGGCGGTGGCGCAGGTCGCCAAGGCCCGCCGGGAGTACGCCCGGCGGCGGCGGGCGGTGTGCGCCGCGCTGGAGAAGGACGGCGTACGCGTCGGCGCCGGGGACGGCATCAACCTGTGGCTCCCGGTCGCAGACGAGCAGGCGGCGCTCATCAGCCTGGCGAGCGAGGGCATCGGCGCGGCCGGCGGATCGGCCTTCCTCACCGACGACCTCGGCGCGCACCTGCGGGTCACGACCGGACTCGTCGCCACCGGGCACGCGGACGTGGCCGCCGCGCTGGCGCGAGCGGCCCGCGCCGGCGCCCGGCAGATCATCCGCTGACGTCGCGGCGCACCGTACGCAGCCGTGCGCCACGACAATCGATGGCTCGCGGGGTGGTGCCCCGCCCGGGGATCCGCGCCGTCCTGGCATGCCGGCCGGTGACGCGGTGAGGTCCGTCGATCGATGGCCGCCCGGCCCGGGTGCCACGCGCCCGTGCGCGGTTTCTGGTCTGTTGACGGCCCGGGCGAGGGGTGACAGGCTCGTGATCAAGCGGAAGCGGTGGACCGACCAGCGGATTGGTACATGAACAGCGACAGGGAACTCACCGAACTCACCGCCGTCGAGCTCATCGAGGCGTACTCCCGCCGGGTCCTCTCCCCGGTCGAGGTGCACGCGGCGGTCCAGCGACGAATCGACTCCGTGGAGTCCACGATCGGCGCGCTCTACGCGCCCGATCCGCAGGCCGCCGCCGAGGCTGCGCGAGCCAGCGAGGCACGGTGGCGCGCGGGGGAACCCATCGGGGCGATCGACGGAATCCCCGTGACCGTGAAGGAGAACATCGCCACCCGCGGCGTACCCCTGCCCGCGGGCACCGCCGCCTCGGACCTGGTGCCGGCCGAGGAGGACGGGCCGGCGGCCGCACGCATCCGCGAAGCCGGGGGCGTGATCCTCGGCAAGACGACCATGCCCGACATCGGCATGCTCTCCTCCGGGCTGTCGAGCTTCCATCAGCTGACCCGCAACCCGTGGAATCCCGCCTGGAACCCGGGCGGCTCGAGCGCGGGCGCCGCCGCCGCGTGCGCGGCCGGATACGGCCCGCTGCACGTGGGCAGCGACATCGGCGGTTCGCTGCGGCTTCCGGCCTCGTGGACTGCCACGGTCTCCCTCAAGCCCAGCTTCGGGCGTGTGCCGGTCGACCCGCCGTACTACGGCAGGGTGGTCGGTCCGATCACCCGGACCGCGGCCGACGCCGCCCTGTTCATGGGGATCCTGGCGCAGCCCGACGACCGCGACTACATGAGCCTGCCGCCCGCCGCCATCGACTGGTCCGCGCTCGACGGCGACGTGGCGGGCCTTCGCGTGGCCCTGCTGCTCGACGCGGGGTGCGGCCTGCCGGTACAGGAGCCGGTTCGGGCCGCGGTCGAGGCCGCGGCCAAGGAGTTCGAGCAGGCGGGGGCGGTCGTTGAACCGATCGGTCCGTTCTTCACCGCGGACCAGCTGCACGACCTCGACCTGTTCTGGCGGGTCCGCGGGTGGGAGTGGTTCAGCCAGCTCTCGCACGAGAAGCAGAGCCGGGTCCTCCCGTACATCGCGGACTGGTGCCGCAGCGGCGCGGACACCCCGGGTGTCGTTCTGATGCGCTGTGTCAACCGGATGCTCGAGATTGCCAAGTGCACGGTCCAGGCGACCAAGGACTTCGACCTGGTGCTCTCGCCGGTCGCGCCGGTCGTGACGTACCCGGCGGAGTGGCCGTCGCCCACCAACGACGTCGAGCGTGCCCTCGAGCACATCGCCTTCACGGCGCCGTACAACTTCTCCGGTCAGCCCGCCGCGTCGGTCAACTGTGGCTGGACGGCGGACGGGAAGCCGATCGGTCTGCAGATCGCCGGCCGCCGCTTCGACGACCTGGGGGTGCTCAGGGCCACGCACTGGTACGAACAGGTCCGAGGCCCGGACGTCAGCCCGGCCTGGCCACCGGCGGCGATGCGCACCTATGCCGTCCACGGAGGCGGGTGAGGGCCGCCCGGCGGCGACGGCCGCGACGACTGGAGGATGAGGAGGCGACCATGCTGGCGTACGACAAGCTGTTCCGGCTCGACGGGCGACGTGCCGTGGTGGTGGGGGCCGGCAGCGGCATCGGCCGCGAGTGCGCGCGGGCGTTGGCGGCGCACGGCGCCGACGTGGTCTGCGCCGACCGGGACGCGCCAAGCGCCGCCCAGACGGCCGAGTTGGCCGGCGGCTCGCCGTACCCGTTGGACGTGCTGGACGCCGCGGCGGTGAGCCGGGCCGCCGCGGAGCTGGGCGATGTGGACATCCTGGTCTTCACCCCCGCGACGAACGTGCGCAAGCGGTTGCTCGACTACACCCAGGAGGAGTTCGACCGGGTCGTCGGGCTCAACCTCACCGCCTCCTTCGGCCTGGTCCGCGCGTTCGGTGCCGGCATGGCCGCCCGCGGCCGGGGCAGCATCATCGGCTTCGCGTCGATCCGGGCGTTCACCGTCGAGCCCGGGCAGAGCGTCTACGCGGCCACCAAGGCCGGCCTGCTGCAGCTGCTGCGAACCGCCGCCGCCGAACTGGGCCCGAGGGGGGTGCGGGTCAACGCCGTCGCTCCCGGGGTCGTGGAGACCCCGCTCACCGCGCAGATCAAGGCCAACCGCGAGTGGTACGAGGCGTACGCGGCCAAGAGCGCGCTCGGCCGCTGGGCGCGGCCGGAGGAGATGGCGGGCGCGGTGGTCTACCTGGCCAGCGACGCGGCGAGCTTCGTCACCGGCAGCTGCCTCGTCGTCGACGGCGGATGGACCGCCGTCGACGGCCGGTTCGACCCGCCCAACTGACCGCCGTTCCGACCGGCGGCGCCGCGCGGCGGCCCCGCCGGTCAGGCGGGACGGATGATCGCCATCCGGGTGACGGTCAGCTCCTCCACCGCGAACCGCGGGCCCTCACGCCCGATCCCGGAATCCTTCACCCCGCCGTAGGGCATGTTGTCGGCCCGGAACCCGGGCACCTCGTTCACCACGACCCCGCCCACCTGCAACCGCTCCACCGCCGCGAACGCGGTCGCCAGCGACCGGGTGTAGACGCTGGCGTGCAGGCCGTACCGGGACCTGTTCACCTCGTCGAGCGCGGCGTCGATGTCGGGGACGGTTCGCACGCACACGACGGGGCCGAAGACCTCCTCGTCCCACACCTCGAGGCCGTCGGGCACGTCGGCGAGCACGACCGGACCGAGGAGGCCGTCGGGGCGCGCGCCGTCGACGACGAGCCGCGCGCCCCGCCCGACCGCGTCGTCGACCCAGCGGCGTACCCGTTCGGTGGCTCGGGCGTCGATCAGCGGCGCGACCCGGGTGGACTCCTCGCGGGGATCGCCGACCGGGATCGCCGCCACGCGGTCGGCGAGCAGCCCGAGAAACTCGTCGGCGACCGCCGCCTCGACGAGCACCCGCTGCACGGAGATACAGGCCTGGCCGGAGGCGTAGTAGCCGCCGCGCACCACCGCGTCCGCCGCGGCCGGCAGGTCCGCGTCGGCGGCGACGACCAGCGCGGCGTTGGAGCCGAGCTCGAGCAGCACCTTGGTGGGCGCCGCCGCGCGTGCGATGGTGTGGCCGACGGCGGCGGATCCGGTGAACGACACCGCGCCGATGCGCCGGTCCGTGACCAGCGCCTCGCCCACCCGCGCGTCGCCGGTGACCACCTGGACCGCCTCGGTCGGCAGCCCGACCACGGCCCCGGCCTCGCGCAGCAGGTGGGCGAGCCAGAGTGTGGCCAGCGGCGTCTGCGGCGCCGGCTTGCACACTACCGGACAGCCGGCGGCGACCGCCGGGGCGATCTTGTGGGTGGCGAGCAGCAGCGGGTAGTTGAAGCCGGCGATGCCGACGACGACCCCGATCGGCCGGCGGGTCCAGAACCCGATGAGCCCTTCACCGGAGGGCAGCAGGTCCAGCGGCACGGTCTCGCCGTGCAGCCGGGCCACCTCCTCGGCCGCGGTCTCGAGCGTCACCAGGGTCCGGGACACCTCGGTGCGGCAGTCGACGAGCGGCTTGCCGGTCTCGAGCACCAGCAGGCGCTCGAACTCGGCCCGTCGCGCGGCCAGGGCGTCGCGGGCGCCGAGCAGCGCCGCCCGGCGCACGTGCGAGGGCAGCGACGCCATCCGATCGGCCACCCCCACCGCGGCGTCCAGCGCCGCCCTGGCGATCGTCACGTCGCCGACCGGCCCCGCCGCCACCTGCGAGCCGTCGTACGGAAACCGCACGGGCGCGACCGCCGCCGGCGCCACCCACCCGGCACCGACCGGCAGCCCCGCGGGGAACGGGATCTCGAACAGGCTCATGGTCGCCTCCAGGCACGAACCGCACTCGGGAAGACGTCGGCGTAGGCGCGGTAGCCGCCGGCACCGGTCGCCGCGAGCATTCCGTGCACCACCGCCCTGGTGAACACGTCCGCGGCCGCGGCGAGCAGGGCGTTGAAGGCCGCCGGATCCGGGCCCGGGCGCTCGCCGGTGGCCAGGGCGAAGACCGTGTCGCCGTCGAACATCGAGTGCACGGGGCGGATCGCCCGCGCCATGCCGTCGTGGCCGATCCCGGCGAGCTTCTGGCACTGCGCCTTCGTCAGGGCCACGTCGGTGGCGACCACCCCGATCGTGGTGTGGAACGGCTCGCCGGCGCCGCGCCCGGCCGCCGCGGCCGGCACCTCGCTCGCCGCCAGCGCCGCGGCCCGCTCGGCCTCGTCGGGCACACGCAGCCCGTCGAACTCACCGGGCAGGCCGAAACGGGCACCGTACAGCTCGCCGCTGGCGGGATCGACGGTCGATCCGACGGCGTTGACCACGGCGAGCGCGGCCACTGTGGACCCGTCGTCGAGCATGGCGCTCGCCGAGCCGACGCCCCCCTTGAGGCCGCCGGCAACGGCCCCCGCGCCCGCCCCGACCGTGCCGAGCGGCACCGGCCCGTCGCTGGCCGCGTCGTAGGCGGCGGCGCCGAACTCCGCGCCCGGGGTGGCCCGGAAGTCGCCGCCCCGCCCGAGGTCGAAGATGACCGCGCCGGGCACGATCGGCACCACCTGTCCCTGCTCGGCGCCGACCGGGAACCCGATGCCGGCGTCCGCGAGGCGTTCCATCACCCCGGTGGCGGCGGCCAGCCCGTAGGCGCTGCCGCCGCTGAGCACGATCGCGTGCACCCGTTCGACCAGGTTGCGCGGGTCGAGCAGGTCGGTCTCCCGGGTGCCCGGGCCGCCGCCGCGCACGTCCACGCCACCGACGGCCCCGTCGGGTGGGGCGAGCACGACCGTCGTGCCGGTGAGCCAGCCGCCGCCGACGCGATGGTGGTGCCCGACCCGCAGGCCGGCGACGTCGGTCAACGTGTTCGTGGGGCCCGGTCGAGGCGACGAGGCCGATGGCGAGGCGGTCATCGCGGCCCCTCGGCGCCTGGTGCGCAACTCATCCCTGCCGCCCCTCGGCGACGGCACGCGCCCGGTGCGCGGCGAGCGCCTGCTTGAGCGTCGGCGCCGCGGCGAGCAGCGTCCGGGTGTACGGGTGGGTGGGGTGGTCGTAGACGTCCGCGGTCGGACCCCGTTCGACGATCTCGCCGTCGTGCATCACCACGACCGTGTCGCACAGGTGGCGCACCACGGACAGGTCGTGGGAGACGAAGACGAGGGTGAGGGAGAAGTCCTCGACGAGATCCATCAGCAGGTTGAGGATCTGGGCCCGCACCGACACGTCGAGCGCGCTGACCGGCTCGTCGGCGACGAGGACCTTCGGCCTCGGCGCGAGCGCCCGGGCGATCGAGATCCGCTGCCGCTGCCCGCCGGAGAACTGGTGCGGGTAGCGGTCGGCCGCGGCGGCGGGCAGCCCGACGGCGTCCAGCAGCTCGGCCACCCGGCCGCGGGCGTCCGGGTGGCCGAGCGCCACCAGCGGCTCGCTGATGATGTCGCGCACCTTCATCCGGGGATCGAGCGAGCCCATCGGGTCCTGGAACACCATCTGCAGGTCGCGCCGCAGGAACTTCAGGGAGCGTTCGGAGGCGCGGGTGATCTCCCGGCCGGCGAACCGGATCGAGCCCGCGGTCGGCCGGTCCAGCCCGGCGAGCAGCCGGATCAGGGTGGACTTGCCGGAGCCGGACTCGCCGACGATCCCGAGCCGCTCGCCGTACCGGATGTCGAGGTCGACGCCGCGCAGCGCCTCGACCACCGGGCCGGGCCGCAGCAGCGACCGGCGGGGGCGGCGGAAGCGGCGCACCACGCCCCGGGCAGCGATCACCACGTCCGCGGCCTCGCCGGTCGCCGCCGGCTCTACCGGCGACGCCGGCGCCACCTGGGCCGCGGCGTTCTTCGGCGGTTCGGTCACTGGTCACCTCCAACCGGATGCCAGCAGGCGAACCCCCGGGCCGGCGAACCGGACCAGGCAGGCGTCCGCTCGCACTCCGCCGTGGCCCGCGGGCAGCGGGTCCGGAACACGCACCCGTCGGGGAACTCCCCGGCCCCGGGCACGACTCCCGGGATGGTGCGCAGCCGGCCGCGGTCGTCAACGAGCGACAGGTCGGAGGCGGCGACGAGGCCCTGCGTGTACGGGTGGCGGGGCGCGGTGAAGACGTCGTAGACGTCGCCGGCCTCGACGACCCGCCCGCCGTACATGACCAGGACGCGCTGGCACACCGAGGCGACCACCGCCAGGTCGTGGGTGATGAACAGGAGCGCGGTGCCGCGCTCCGCGGTCAACTCGACGATGAGGTCGAGCATCTGCGCCTGGACGGTGACGTCGAGCGCGGTGGTGGGCTCGTCGCAGATGAGCAGCGCGGGATCGTTGGCGAGCGCGATCGCGAGCATGACCCGTTGGCGCTGCCCGCCGGAGAGCTGGTGCGGGTACGCGCGGGCGATCGACGCCGGATCGGGAAGCCGCACCCGCTCGAGCAGCTCGACGGCCGCGGCGGCGGCCCTCGCCCGGCTGGGCTGCGTGCGGTGCAGGAGCATCACCTCGGCGACCTGGTCGCCGACGCGCATCACGGGATTGAGCGCGGTCATCGGCTCCTGGAACACCATCGAGATGAGACTGCCCCGGATCTCCGCCAACCTGCGCTCGCGCAGCCCGAGCAGGTTGTCGGCGACGCCGGCCAGGTGGACCGAGCCGGTCGCGCGCAGGCCCTCGGGAAGCAGGCCCAGCAGCGACAGCGCGGTCAGCGACTTGCCGGAGCCGGACTCGCCGATGAGCCCCACCCGCTCGCCGGCGCCGATGCCGAAGGACACGTCCTGCACCAGCGGCACCGGGCCGACGCTGATGCCGAGGTCGGTGACGGTCAGGACGTCGCTCACCCCCCGGGTCGTGGCCTGCGGGGTGCTCGCCTCCAGCGGGGTGTCGGCGGCCGTGCTCATCGGTGCTCCCGCAGTTTGGGGTCGAGCCAGTCACGCAGCCCGTCGCCGAGCAGGTTGAAGCCGAGTACGGCGAGCGCGATCGCCAGGCCGGGCCAGAACGCGAGCCGGGGCGCCAGGAACAGCAGCTCCTGGGACTCCTGGAGCATGCGGCCCCACGACGGCGTCGGCGGCCGGGTGCCGAAGCCGAGGAACGACAGCGCGGCCTCCGCGAGGATGGCTATCGCGAACGACACCGACGCCTGCACGATCACGACGCTGGAGATGTTCGGCAGGACGTGGCGCAGGGCGATCGCGAAGCGGGACCGGCCGGCGGCCCGGGCCGCGAGCACGAACTCCGTACGCATCACGCCGAGCGTCTGCGCCCGCGCGACCCGGGCGAACGCGGGGATCGTGGCGATGCCGATCGCGATCATGGCGGTGAGCGTGCTCGCGCCGAAGACCGCACCGAACATGATCGCGAGCAGCAGCGCCGGGAACGCGAAGAGCAGGTCGTTGCCGCGCATGACGAGCTCACCCAGCCAGCCGCCGACCATGCCGGCGAGCATCCCGAGGGGCGTGCCGAGCACGGCGGCGATACCGACCGCCACGATCCCGACGAAGAGCGTGGTGCGCGCCCCGACCATCAACTGGCTGAGCACGTCCCGCCCGAACTTGTCGGTGCCGAGCACGTGGTCGGCGCGGAACGCCGGCAACAGGCGCTGCTCCGAGTCCACGTGCAGGGGGTCGTGCGGGGTCCAGACGAACGACACGAGGGCGGCCAGCACCACCAGGCCGACCAGCAGGCCGCCGACGACCATGCCGGCGTTGACCCGTGGCCGGAAGCGGGGCCTGTGCGCCGCCGCCACGTCGTCCAGAGCGGTCACCGGGCACCTCGCAGCCTGGGGTCGAGCACGGCGTACAGGACGTCGACCAGGAAGTTGATCCCCAGCACCGCGACCACCAGCACCATCACGACGCCCTGCACGAGCAGCAGGTCGCGGTTGGCCACGCCGTCGAGCAGCAGGCTGCCCAGGCCCGGCAGGGTGAAGACCCGCTCCACCACGACCGCACCGATGAGCAGCGTGGCCAGTTGCAGGCCGAGCACGGTGACCACGGGGATCGCCGCGTTGCGCGCGCCGTGTCGCCACAGTGCCCGGTACAGCCCCATGCCCTTGGCGCGCGCGGTGCGGATGTAGTCCTCACGCATCACGTCGAGCACCGCGGAGCGGACGTACCGGCTGAGCACCGCGCCCTGGACCAGGCCGAGCGACAGGGCGGGCAGGATCAGGTGCCGCAGCCAGATGGCGGGATCCTCCAGCAGCGGCGCGTAGCCACCGGAGGGCAGCGCCTGCCAGGTGACGGCGAACAGGAAGACCAGCAGGATCCCCGCGAGGAACGCCGGGATCGCGACGCCGATCTGGCTCAGCCCGGACAGCAGCAACCCGCCGATACTGCGGTGCCGGACCGCGGCGGCGGTGCCGAGCGGCACCGCCACCCCGATCGCGATGAGCATCCCGAACAGGACCAGCCAGAACGTGACCCCCAGCCGGTCGACGATCTGCGGGCCGATCCGGTCGCCGGTCACGTACGAGACGCCGAAGTCGGCCGCGGGCAGCCCGGACACCCAGTCGAGGAACTGCGTGACCAGGGGCCGGTCCGTACCGAACTCGGCGCGCTTGGCCGCGACCGCCTCCGGGGTGGCGTTGACGCCCAGCGCGATCTCCGCGGGGTCGCCGGGGAGCACCGCCATGAAGGCGAACACGACCACGGAGGCGACGGCGGTGCTGACCGCCAGCACCGCCGCGCGCACAAGCAGGTACAGACCCATCGCCCACGTCCTAGGCCGCCGACAGCACGGTCAGGTCGAACGATTCTGACACCAGGTTCTTCGGCAGGCCCGTCGTGCCCTTCTTGGCCACCATGAGGTTCGGGAAGAGGAAGAGGAAGTCGGCGGCGGCGTCCTCGGCGATGATCCGGGCCGCCTCCTTCATGGCGGCCACCTGCTCCTCCTCGGTGCCCGCGTCCGCCGTGGCGAAGAGGTCACGCACCCGCGGGTTGTCGTAGCGCAGGTAGTAGTTGGGGTTGCCGAAGACCGCGACGATGTCCCGGGGCTCGACGTGGTTGATGATCGACATGTCGTAGTCGGCCTGGTTGAAGACCACGTCGAGCCAGCGGGCCGGGAACTCCAGCGGCTCGATCTCGACGGTGATGCCGACCTCCGCGAGCTGGGACTTGACCACCTGCGCCGAGGCGACCGCGTACGGCAGGTTCGGGATCCGCAGCCGCAGGGTGAGGTTGTCGTGGCCGGCCTGCGCGAGGAGCTCCTTGGCCTTCGCCGGGTCGTACGGGTACATCCCGGTCAGGTCCTCGTACCAGGGGTCGCTGGGCGGGACCATGCTGCCGATGAGCTGGCCCCGGCCCGCCCACGCGGTCTCCAGCAGCGCCTTGTGGTCGATCGCGTAGCGGATCGCCTGGCGGACCCGCTTGTCGTTCAGCGGCGCCCTGCTGTTGTTGAACGAGAGCACCACCTCGCCGTTCGTCGTGCCCTCGATGACCTCGAACCTGCTGGCGTCGGAGAACTGCTGGATCGACTCGGGCGCCTGCACCGTGGAGATCACGTCGATCCCCCCGGTCAGCAGCGCGTTGTTCATCGCCGTGGCGTCCTTGAAGTACTTCAGCACGACCTTGTCGAGCTTCGGCTTCGTGCCCCAGTAGTTCTCGTTGCGGACAAAGGTGATCGAGTCGCCGCGCCGCCACGACTCCAGCTTGTAGGGACCGGTGCCGACCGGCGTGTTGGCCAGGTCGGAGACGCCGTCGCGGCTGAACATGGCACCGATGCGTGTGGTCATCCGGTACAGCCACGAGTTGCTCGGCTTACTGAGGGTGACCACGACCGTGAGGTCGTCCTTCTTCTCCACGTTCGCGACCACGTCCATCGCCGACTTCAGCGAGATCTTCCAGTCGGTCTTGACCCGGTTGATGCTGAACACGACATCGTCGGCGGTGAACTTCTTGCCGTTGGTGAACGTCACGTTGTCCTGCAGGTGGAAGGTGTAGGTCGTCCGGTCCGGGCTGACCTCCCAGGACTTCGCGAGCAACGGCACGATGTTGCCGTCCTGGTCGAGCTTGACCAGGCCCTCGTAGACGTTGACGAGCAGCGCTTGCGGGATCGCGACGCCGTCCGTCGTGGTGAAGTCGAGGTTGGCCGGCTCGGCGACGAAACCGACGGCGAGAGTGTTCTCGCTGCTGGTCGAGCCACCGCCCGAGCCGGACGAGCAGCCGGCGGCGGTGATGGCCAAAGCGGCGGTCGCGACACCCGCGACGAGACGATTGAGCCGTAACTTCACGCGCTTCTCCTCATGGCAAGCGGCCGGCGGAGCCGGTCCGCACCGGTACCGAGTCGGGACGATTCACTACTCGATAAGGACGATTCAGAAGTCAATGGCGATCAGGTGGCGGGGCCGTCTTCCACGGCGGCGAGGATGGCCTTCGCCAGCTTCTCCGTGGTGGCGGAGCCACCGAGGTCAGGGGTGTGCAGGGACGGGTCACGCAGGGCGGTGGCCACCGCATCACGCACCGCCGAGGCGGCGGCCGGCAGCCCAACGTGGTCAAGGAGCATAGCCCCGGACAGCACGCACGCCACCGGGTTGGCTATCCCCTGCCCGGCGATGTCGGGCGCCGAGCCGTGCACCGGTTCGAACAGGGCCGGCACGTCGCCGCCGGGCAGCAGGTTGGCGCTGGGAGCCATGCCCATGCCGCCCACGAGGGCGGCGGTGAGGTCGGAGAGGATGTCGCCGAACAGGTTGCTGCACAGCAGCACGTCGAGGTCGTACGGGCGCTGGACGAGTCGGGCCGCCATGGCGTCAACCAGCACCGTCTCGTACTCCACGTCGGGGTGCTGCGCGGCGACCTCGGCGACCACCGAGTCCCACAGCGTGTAACCGTGGCGCAGCGCGTTGGACTTGGTCACCAGGCTCACCCGGCCGCGCCTGCCCCGCGCGAGCTCGAACGCGTACCGCGCGGCCCGGCTGATCGCCGACCGGGAGTGGACGGCCACCTCGACTCCGAGCTCGACGCCGGTGCGGGCGTGCGCCCGGCCACCGATCCCGGTGTACTCGCCCTCGGTGTTCTCCCGGACGATCACCAGGTCGATGCCGTCCGACCTGCGCAGGACGGTCGGCACGCCCGGCCACGAACGCACCGGGCGCACGTTCACCGCAAGGTCCAGCTGTTGGCGCAACCCGATGATCAACCCCCAGATCAGTTCGTGATCCGGCAGGTCGGGGCGACCGACCGCGCCGAACAGCACGGCGGGGATACCGCGCAGCTGCTCGACCGCGTCGGCGGGCATCGCCCGCCCGGTGCGCAGGTACCGCTCGCCGCCCCAGTCGAACTCACGGATGTCCAGCCGCGCGCCGGCCCGGGCGGCGGCCGCGTGCAGCACCGGCAGGGTTGCTGCGATGACCTCCGGGCCGACGCCGTCGCCAGGGATGACGGCGATGCGGATGTCCGGCACGACAGCTCTCCGTTCTTCGCACTCTTTGCGAGCACTCTTTACGAGGACTGGTCTGACCAGTAGCCTCAGTGCACTCACGCTGCCATCGCTATCGAGAAAGGTCAAGAGTCCACCGGTTCGGCTCCCGCCGGAGGCCGGGCACCGACGACGTGGCCCGGCGACGTCCGGCGTCCACTCCAGAGAGAGGCGAATCATGGCATCCATGGCATCGCGCTCCACGGCGCTGTTCGCCGCTGCCGCGCTGTTCTCGACCGTCGCGGTCGGCACCGCCGCTCCGGCCGCGGCGGCCGACACACCCGGCCTGCCCGGCCGGTACAACGCGATCACCGATGTGCCGGGCATCCACGTCGGTCAGGTCCAGTCCACCCGTGCCCCGTACCTGACCGGCACCACCGTCGTCTACACGCCGCGCATGTCCGTCACCGGGGTGGACCAGCGGGGTGGTGCGCCGGCCACCAAGGAGACCGACCTGCTCGATCCGCTCAACTCCAACCCCGGCGTCAACGCGGTGATGCTCGGGGGCAGCAGCATGTACGGGCTCGCCGCCACCGACGGTGTGATCCGCTGGCTCGAGGAACGGGGCGAGGGGGTACGGGTCGGCGGTGGGGTGGCTCCTATCGTGCCGGCCGCGGACATCTACGACCTCGGGCGTGGCGGCGACTTCCGGGCGCGCACCACCCCGGAGTGGGGCTGGCTCGCGGCCGAGAACGCGAACCCCGGTCCGGTCGCGCAGGGCGTCGTCGGCGGCGGCACCGGAGCGCGGGCGGGCGGCCTGAAGGGCGGCGTCGGGACCGCGAGCATGGTCCTGGAGAACGGCATCGTGGTCGGCGCCATCGTCGTGGTGAACTCGGTCGGATCCACTGTGGATCCCCGTGACTGCTCGCTGCTCGCCGCCCGCTACGAGGTGGCCGGCGAGTTCCGTGGCCTGGCGACACCGAAGAAGAACGAGTGCAACCCCCCGGGCGCGGCCGCCGCACAGGCGGGTGAGGAGTCGATGAACACGACGATCGCGGTGGTCGCCACCAACGCCCCGCTGGAGAAGGCCGCCGCGGCGCGCATGGCCAGCAACGCGCACGACGGCCTCGCCCGGGTGATCAACCCGATCCACACCCTCAGCGACGGCGACACCGTCTTCGCCATATCGACCGGCACCGGTACCCCGCTGCGGGTGAACGCCGACGCCGGACAGCTCAACCGCATCTTCAACGCGGCGGCCGACACCCTGGCCCGGGCGGTCGGGCACGCCATGCTCAACGCCCGGTCCGTCGGCACAACCCAGAGCTACTGCGACCGGTACCCCTCGGCGTGCAAGAACCTGGCCCCGCTTCCGGCCGACAAGCGTGGCGAGGCGCCGGAGGTGACGGCCGAGTCGCTGGCCGCCGCCGCGGCGAAGATCTCCGCCGGCACACCGCCGGTCGGCGGCTCGTCGGCCGCCGCTCCTGGCGCCCCGGCGAGCCCGGCCGCATCCGGCACAAAGAAGACGGACGACGGGCCGCAGGCGTTGGCCTTCACCAGCACCTCCTCGCGGGAGGCGGGCCCCCTGCTGGCCAACGGGCTGCTCGCCATGCTCGGGCTGGCCGGGCTGGCGGGAGCCCTGCTGCTGCGACGCCGGCCCGCCGTCAGGCGCTGACCGCGCGTCACCCGTCCCGGCCGGCGCGCGGGAGTCGCGCCGGCCGGGACGTCCTCCGCGGCTACCATTCGGAGACCGTCATGATTGGTTGGATCCCCTGCGTACCACCACAATGGCCCCGTTGCGTCACCTGCGCTCGCGCGCGATCCTGGATTGAGGGGTAGCCAGTGGCCCGACGGCCGCGATTCCAGCCGGTCCAGCCCGTGCGCGCGTACGAACGGATCGTCCAGCAGATCGAGGAGGCGATCCTGCGCGGCGACCTGCGCCCGGGCGACCGGCTGCCCTCGGAGCGGGACCTGGTGCGGCAGTTCTCGGTCAGCCGCGCGAGCGTGCGGGAGGCGCTGCGGGTCCTGCAGAGCAACGGGATGGTCCGCTCCCGGGCCGGCGACCCGGCTGGGGCGGAGATCCTGCCGTTCTCCCCGGCCACGCTGGAGAAGTCGATGACCACGCTGGCCCGGGTGTCCGAGCTGACCCTCACCGAACTCATTCAGTTCCGGATGCTGCTGGACGGCACCGCCAACCTGCTCGCCGCCCAGTTGCGCACCGAGGAGCAGCTCGCCGAGATGGACGCGGCGATGGCGGCGATGCGCGCCGCCGTGCACGTCGGCTACGAGGAGTTCAGCCGCGCCGACGTCGCGTTCCACGACGCCGTCGCGCGCGCCAGTGGGAACCGGCTGGTGCAGGTCTGCAACCGGGTGGTGCGCTCGGTGGTGCTGATGCTCATCGCGGAGAAGATCGCGCACGCGCCCGACCGGGCCGCGCTGATGGAGGAGAGCATCAGCCACCACGCCGAGGTGCTCGACGCCGTGCGGGCCGGCGACGGGGCGGCGGCGGCGCGCATCGCCCGCCGCAACCTCTACGACTACTACGCGGACTACGTGCCCGCCGAGGAGCGGGTGCTGCTGCGGGCGCTGCTGGACGACGAGTGAGGCTCGACCTGCCGTCGCGCAGGCAGGCCCGACCAGGCTAGGAGGCGACGGGTCGCCATCGGTCGAGGATCTCGGCCGGCGTCGCCGGCGGCAGGACCGGGGCCACCGGCCCGGTGGCGGTACGGGAGAACCGGGGCGCGGGAGCGGCCTGGACCACGCCGTGGGCGTCGACGTACGTGCCGCGGGACGACAGATGCGGGTGCGTGGCGGCCTCGGCGAAGGTGAGCACGGGCGTGACGCAGGCTTCGGTACCGGCGAAGTGTTCGCACCACTCGTCGCGGGTGCGGGTCGCGAACGCCGCGGTGAAGCGCCGCCGCATCTCCGGCCACCCGTCCGGGTCGTACTGCGCGCCGACGTCGGCGGGGTCGATGCCGAGTCCGTCGAGCAGCGCCGCGAAGAAGCGGGGCTCCAGGGCGCCCACGGCGACGAACCGGCCGTCCGCGCAGCGGTACGTGTCGTAGAAGGGGGCGCCGCCGTCCAGCACGTTGCTCTGCCGCGCGTCGCGCCACACGCCCATCCCCCGCAGCGCCATGGTCATCTGGCTGAGCAGTGCCGTCCCGTCCACCATCGCGGCGTCCACGACCTGCCCACGGCCCGATCGCGACCGCTCGTACAGGGCCGCGAGGATCCCCACCAAAAGCAGCATCGATCCGCCGCCGAAGTCGCCGACGAGGTTGAGCGGCGGCGCCGGCGTCTCGTCCGCGCGCCCCATGGCGTGCAGCGCGCCGGTCAGTCCGATGTAGTTGATGTCGTGGCCCACCTCCTGGGCCAGCGGGCCGTCCTGCCCCCAGCCGGTGACCCTGCCGATGACCAGGCGGGGGTTGACGGCCAGACAGTCGTCCGGACCCAGCCCGAGCCGTTCGAGCACGCCGGGGCGGAAACCTTCGATGAGCACGTCCGCCCGGGCGGCCAGCCGGAGCACCAGGTCGCGGCCCTCGGGATCCTTGAGGTCGACGGTCAGGCGCTGCCGCCCACGCAGCAGCGTGTCCGCCTCGGGAGGGCCGAAGGCCAGGGCGGCCGGCCCGGGGCGCTCCACCCGTACGACGTCGGCGCCCAGGTCGGCGAGCATCATCGCGGCGTGCGGCGCCGGACCCAGTCCGGCGAGCTCGAGTACCCGCAGGCCGGCCAGCGGACCGTCGCCGGCCGTGGGCGCGTGGGACGCATTGGCAGTGGACGTCATCGAAGTACCCCTGTTGGTGAGCGAGTACTGAGCGCCGTACCATCGTACTGATTCTGGTACGGAGGTTCCGATGCCTGTCCCCCGCGTGCTGCCCTCGACCGAGGGTGCGGAACTCGTCAAGCTCACCCGCGACATCGCCCGCAAGGAACTCGCGCCGCGGGCCGACCGGTACGAGGCGCAGGAGATGTTCCCCCGCGACGTCTTCCGCACCCTCGGCTCGGCCGGCCTGCTGGGCCTGCCCTATCCCGAGGAGTACGGTGGCGGCGGCCAGCCGTACGAGGTCTACCTGCAGGTGCTTGAGGAGATCGCCACGGCGTGGGCCAGCGTCGGGGTGGGGGTCAGCGTGCACACCCTCGCCTGCTTCGGGGTCGCCACCTTCGGCACCCCCGAGCAACGCGACCGCTGGTTGCCCGAGATGCTCAGCGGCCGGACGCTCGGCGCGTACTGCCTGAGCGAGCCCCACGCGGGGTCGGACCCGGCCGCCATGACCACCCGTGCGGTCCGCGACGGCGACGAGTACGTGTTGACCGGTACCAAGGCGTGGATCACCCACGCCGGGCACGCCGACTTCTACCAGGTGATGGCCCGCACCTCCGAAGGCCGCTCCGGCGTGTCGTGCTTCCTGGTGCCGGCCGGTACGCCCGGGCTGAGCGTGGACCGGCCCGAACGCAAGATGGGGCTGACCGCCTCGACCACCGCGACCGTCCGGCTGGACGGCGTGCGGGTGCCGGTCGCCAACCGCATCGGTGCGGAGGGCGAAGGGCTGCGGATCGCCCTGGCCGGCCTGGACGCCGGCCGGCTGGGGATCGCGGCGGTGGCCACCGGGCTCGCCCAGGCCGCGCTCGACGCCGCGGTCGACTACGCGCGGCAGCGGCAGACGTTCGGCAAGCCCATCATCGAGCACCAGGGCCTCATGTTCCTCCTCGCCGACATGGAGGCCGCCGTCCAGACCTCCCGGGCGATGACGCTGTACGCGGCGCGGCTGAAGGACCAGGGCCTTCCGTACGGGCGGGAAGCGGCGATCGCCAAGATGGTGGCCACGGACAACGCGATGAAGGTCACCACCGACGCGGTCCAGGTCCTCGGCGGACTGGGTTGCACCCGGGAGCATCCCGCCGAACGGTACATGCGCGAAGCCAAGATCATGCAAGTCTTCGAAGGCACGAACCAGATCCAGCGGATTGTCATCGGCCGGGCGCTGACCCGGGGCTCGACCGCGCAGATCACCGCGGAAGGGAACATGCTCCGTGCAGCGTGACGGCAGGGCGGCGTCGCCCCTCGCCCTGCCCACGGCGCGGGACCTGGCCCTGTGCGGGGTGAACGCCGTCACTTTGAACACTGTGGACACACCCGTGCGGGCCACGGTCCGCGAGGAGCGCTGACCGCACCGACGCGCGTGGGGTCGGGCGGCGTCCAGCGTGGTCAGTCCTTCGACAGGCTGGTCAGGATCAGGTCGGCCAGGTGCCGGTACGCCTCGGCCGCGTCCAACCCCGTGCTCGTCTGCACGTCGCCCCGCTGGATGGCGTTCATGATCTGTGCCACGCACGCGCCCACGAACGACGCGTGCACCGGGCGCAGGGCACCGGCCTCGACCCCCTCGGTCACCAGCTCCTGCACGCGCCGTGCGGCGAACAGGGTGTTCGCCCGGTAGACGTCGTTGGCCGGGCCGAACGCCGCGACGTCGGTGAAGAACCGCTCCGAGACGGGCTGGAGTTCCGCGGCGACCGACTCGAGGTAGATGCGCAGCCGCTCGCGCGGGTCGGTTGCCGCGGCCACGCGAGCCTCGATCCGCTCGGCCGCGCTGTGGAAGAAGGAGCGCACGACCGCGACGACCAGCTGTTCCTTGCTCGGGGCCACCGAGTAGAGCGTGGTGCGTGAGCAGCGCAGCCGCTCGGCGAGGTCGCCGATGCCGAAGGACGAGAAACCCTCCGCCAGGAACAGCTCGCGCAGTTGGACCAGCAGGGTGTCGCGCCGGGTGTGCGGCCTCACGTCCGTCGACATGCCCCGAGCGTACGGCAGCGGCACGGGCACCTCGTGACCCGCGGTGATGAAGGTAACCCGCCGCGTACCGGTCACGGGATCTCGACGGCGGGCCCGCCGCGGGCGGCGACCGCGGCGGCGATCCGTGCGCGGGCGGCAAGGCAGGCCGCTCGCACCGGCGGCCGGACGCTGGGGTCGGCCAGCGCCGCCGGCACGTACACCAGCCGGGCGGGGTTGGACAGGTGCATCCAGGTCGGCAGCGCCTCGGCGCGCACCACCCGCCAGCGGCCCGGGCCGACCTCGCGGAACGTCATCCGGGCGAGCACACCGTCGCGGGTGACGTCGGACTGGTGCTGCCAGGCGACGTGGTTGCCCATGCCGTACACGACCCACTTGTCGCCGATGCGCTCGAACGGTTGGACGACGTGCGCGTGGTGCCCGAGGATGAGGTCGATGTCGGGCGAGGCCAGCAGGGTGCGGGCCAGGTTCACCTGCATCGAGTTGGGTCGCTGCTGGTACTCGGTGCCCCAGTGCAGGCTGGCGATGACGATCTGGGCGCCGGCCGCCCGGGCCCGCCGCGCCTCCGCCAGCACGGCGTCCGCGCGCAGGTCGTTGACCAGCCACGGCTTGTCCGCCGGGCGACGCAGGCCGTTGAGCGAGAACGTGTACGACAGGTGCGCGACCCGGACGCCCCGCACGGTCAGGATCGTCGGGGTGGCCGCTTCGGCCGCCGAGCGGTGGCTGCCCGCGTGCCGCAGCCCGGCGGCGTCGAGGGCGTCGAGGGTGCGGTACACCCCCTGCTCGCCGTCGTCGATCGTGTGGTTGGAGGCGGTCGAGCACGTGTCGTAGCCGGTGCGGGCGAGCGTGGCCGCGATCTGCGGCGGCACGACGAACCGGGGGTAGCCGGTGAACGGGCCGTCCGGCTCGCCCAGCGGCGTCTCCAGGTGACAGATGGCCAGGTCGGCCTCGCTGACCACCGGCCGCACCGCAGCGAAGATCGGGTCGAAGAGGTAGCCGCGTACGCCCGCGGCCCGCGCGTCACGCTGGGCCTGCCGGTGCAGGGCCTCGTGCAGCAGCACGTCCCCTGAGGCGATCACCGTCAGCTGCCGCGGCGCCCGACCGGTGCGCTCGGGCTCTGCGGCCGACGCTCGGCTCGGGCTGGCCGTCGGCCGTCGGCTCGCCGCCGGAGCCGGGCTGTCCGGGGCCGCGCCTGCGGGCACCCAGCTCGGGTTCGCCGCCACCCAGGCGGGCTCCGCCCGCGACCTCGTCGCGGTGTCGGCGCCCATCACCGCCGCGGGTGTGGCGACGACGGCGACGGCCGCGACGACCGCGGCGAGCCGGCCGATCCGCGGCACCGCCATCGCGATCACCCCCACGGTCCGCTCGAACGGACAGACATCACCACGCGGAGCGGGCCCGCGTCAACCCCTTGCGTTCGTCGATCACTGCAGCGTCGCGGTGAAGCTGCGCCCGTACGCGTGGCGGGTGGTGACCTCGATGCGCGTGCCGCCGGGGACCGCGTGGACCCGCACGCCGTCCTCGGCGGCGAGCGCCCGCATCGCCCGGCCGCGGATCGTGACCGCCACGGTGTCGCGCTCGGTGGTCGGGTCGGACACGGCGACCGCCGTGGTGCCGTCGGCGGCCCGGCGGACGAGGACCGATGCCGGGCCGTCGATCCACAGCCGTTCGGCGTGGTGCGTACCGGGCGCGAAGACGTTGGCGGCGACCATGCCGAGCCCGGCGTGCTTCACCGCCTGGATCCGGGTGGTGTTGACCAGCACCGAGACCGGACCGGCGGAGTACGCCGCCAACTGCCCCACCGAGGCGTTCGGGACGAGCGCGTAGGCCATCGCCGCGGGCGGTGCGCCGGCCGGCTGCTCGACGTAGAGCGAGAACACCTGCTTGCGCACGACAGTGTCCGGGTTGGACGTACGCACCACCCGGCGGCTGCGGGCCACCGTGTCGAGCGCGACCGTCGCCCGCTGCGCGTCGAGGAACACGTACCCGACCGCCGTCCCCTGGCTGTCGTTGGCGTACCGCAGCCAGGCCAGCGGGCCGCTGCCGGTGCCGGTCCAGGCCGAGCCGTCCCGGAGCCTTCCGGTCAGGGTGACCACGTCGGAGGGATCGGCGATGCGGCTGTCGACGGTGGTCGTGACCGCGCGCCCCGCCTGGTCACCGACACCGGCGGCGAGCACGACGATTTCGTCGTCGAACATGAACCACGACTTCGTGGCGTCGGCGTTGCGGTAGACCACGAAGTCGTCGGGCAGCAGGCCCGCCTGCTTCGCCGCGTACGCCGCGTCGCTGGACTGGACGAATCCGGCCACACCGTAGGCGCCGAGAGTCGCCCCGCCGGAGAACCCGTTCGTGCCCAGGGGGAAGTAGACGTAGGCGTTCTGGGACTCGGAGGACGAGGTGAAGCCGAGCGGCGGGTTGTCGTACCACAGCGTGCCGTAGAGCTCGGGGATGCTGCGCCGGGTCTCGACGGGCGCGGTCACGCCGGCCAGGCGGTACGGCGGGACCACGGTGTAGTAGTCGACGCCGTACGCCTGGGTCTGGTCCTGCCCTGAGAGGTAGAGGTAGTAGGCACCGTCGCCCTGGAACCACGGCATGAGGTTCTCGCCGTTCATGTACTCGTACTTGCTGATCCGCGTCGAGCTGCGGGCCAGGGCGAAGGCGTAACCGGGGCGGCGGTGCACGGTGCGGTCCATCGCGTTGAAGGCGACGGTGCGCTCGGCGGGGTTGAGGTCCCGGGCCGGGATCGACGGGTCGGCGAGGATGTCGCTGTAGCGGGCGATGCTGACCGGGGACACGAAGCTCGTCGGACTCAGCGGGGACCTGGAGTTCTCCCGCACGAACTTGACGTACCCGGCGAGCGCGGTGGCGTCGGCGCCGCTGGCGTACGCCGACAGGTCGACGACCGCCTCGACGACAGCGGCCACGTCGGCGTACCCGGTCGTCGTCCGCGACACCGCCCGGCCCTTGACGATCTCCATCATCCAGCCCTCGAAGATCAGCGGAGTGAAGCCGTCGACGATCCATCCCTGCACGACCGCGACGAGGCTGTCGTCCGGCAGGTAGCTGGTCTCGTCGAGGGTCTTGATGCACTGGACCACCCGGGTGAGCAACGCCTTGCCGTACGAGCCGGTGTAGGCGACGGAGGCGTGCTGGACGAAGGAGCCGTCGGCGTAGTAGCCGTCGGTGACGCCGTGGCGCAGGTGGTACGGGTCCACGGTCGCGAAGGCGGTCAACTGGTCGGCGACGGCCTTGCTGATGCGGGCGTCGTCGCCGAGCACGGCGCCCTGGAGGATCCGGTTCGCGGTGATGTCGACGAGGTTGGCGCCGGTGTGGAACCGGGAGTCGAGGTCGACGTCGCCGTCCTTGCCGTTGCGCAGGTAGGCGTCCATGGAGGCGACGTAGGCGGCGGCGAGGTCGGGCCGGTACGCCGCGACCTCGTCCGCGAGCAGGGCCAGGGTCTTGCTCACGTGGGTGGAGATGCCGATCTCCCAGGCGTGCCAGTTGCCGTAGTACCCGCTGGACTGGTCGCCGTAGTAGGTGTCGTGCAGCCAGGCGAGGCCGTCGATGACCCGGCGCTGCACCGCCGTGTTCCCGGCGAGGTCGCCGGTGCCGCCGGGGACGCGGGCGGCGAGCGCGATCTCGTACAGGTGCTGGAACGACCGCGTGAGATTGGCCTCGTTCGCGCCGAGCGGGACGCCCTGGAAGAGCTCGCCCGGGCCGGCGTTGTCCATCGCGGCGAGGCGGCTGCGCGCGGTCGACGCGATCGATGCGAGCTTCGCCGCGACCTCGGGGCGGGCGTTCGACTCGGCGGTGCCGGCGAACGCCGCGACGGTGTTCGCGATCAGCGTCGCGTGGTCGCCGGCCGGATCGGCGGCCGCCGTGCCGGGCGGGGTCGCGGCCCGGGCCTGCAGCGGCCGGGCCACGGCGAGGAGCGCCGCAGCGGGAAGCGACGACAGGAGCGTACGACGCGAGACCGGCACCGGCGACCTCCATGATCGGCGACAGAACTGGCCGAATTCAACCAATCTGGTATCTCTATGTCAATACGTCCATCCCCTTGGGGAGGGTCGATCTCGGGGGTCGCGGCCGTGCGATAGGTTCGGGCGGAACGGCTCGCACCCGGCCGGTCTGCCCGGACCTTGTCACACAACAGTCATATGTCTGCGGGTCACCCGCCATATCCCTGCCCGAACCTCATGCTGGAGGACCCGGACGAAGACGCACTGTGGCAACCGCGTTGACGCCGCGGTACGCCGCGGAGAGGACGTGCTGATGGTGTTTCCGATGCCCGACGACTTCGACCTGTCGGAGGCGTGGCGCCAGGCACCCGTGGAGACCCCGGACGAGCGCCTTGCGCGGATGGTCAGGCAACGGCTCTACGACGACCCCTGGACGTGCCTTCGTCAAGTGCGGGTGCAGGTGCAGAACGGCGTGGTCATTCTCGAAGGCGAACTCGAATCGGCACGCGCGCGCTGGGTCGCCGTCTTCCACGCGTGGCAGACCCCGGGAGTGCGCGACGTCTGCGACATGCTGACGGAGCCGGGCGGCAGGCCCGCCGAGCCGTGGTGACCGGCGGCCCCGTCGAGGCGCCGGCCACCACGGCTCACGGCAGCTCGTGGCGCAGGATCTTGCCGAGCGCGTTGCGCGGCACGGTCTCGATCCAGCGCCAGGCGCGGGGCCGCTTGTACGGTGCCAGCCGCTGGGCGCACCACTCGGTCAGGTCACGCTCCAGCACCACGGTGTCGACGGCGTCGGCGGGCACCACGTACGCCACGACCATCTCCCCCCACTCCGCCGACGGCCTGCCTGCGACGGCCACGTCGGCGACTCCGGGGTGCGACCGCAGCACGTCCTCGACCTCGCGGGGATAGACGTTGTACCCGCCGGTGATGATGAGCTCCTTGGCCCGGCCGCTGATGCGCAGGTACCCGTCGTCGTCGAGCACGCCCAGGTCGCCGGTGCGGAACCAGCCGTCCTCGGTGAACGCCTCGGCGGTCGCCTCGGGCCGGTCGAGGTAACCGCCGAACACGTTCGGCCCGGTCACCTCGATCTCGGCCACGCCGCCCTCGCGCGGCGCCAGACGCACCGACACCCCGGGCAGCGGCAGGCCGACCGTGCCCGGGCGGCGCGGCCCGTCGTACGGGTTGGAGACCAGCATGATCGTCTCGGTCATGCCGTAGCGCTCGAGGATCTGCTGGCCGGTGCGTTCGCGCACCGCGTCGTGCAGCGCGGCCGGCAGCGGCGCCGAGCCGCTGACCGCCAGCCGCAGCCTGCGCAGCGCGTCGAGGTGCGGCGACTCAGCGAGCCGGTGGTACATGGTCGGCACGCCGAAGAACATCGTGCAGGCGTCATCCTCGATCGCCGAGGCGATGGCGGCCGGCTCGAAGCGGGGGATGAGCAGCAGCGAGCCCCCCGCCACCAGCGTGCCGTGCAGCCCCACGCCGAGCCCGTGGACGTGGAACAGCGGCAGCGACAGCGCGAGCCGGTCCTCCGGCGTCCACCGCCACGCCAGCCGTACGGCGTGCGCGCTGGCCAGCAGGTTCGCGTGGGTGAGCACCGCGCCCTTCGGCCGGCCGGTGGTGCCGGAGGTGAAGACGATCAGCGCGGGATCCGTCGGCGCGGCGCGGTCCAGCGGCACCGATCCGGCCGCCGCCCCGGGGGCCGGCAGCCCGGCCAGGTCCGGGGTGGTGCCCGGGACGCCGGGGGCGCGCCCGAGGTCGTCGACCACGGCGAGCTTCGGGCGCGCGTCGGCGGCGATGGTCGCCATCTCCACGGCGGTGTAGGCGGTGTTGGCCGGCACGACGGTCAGCCCGTACCGCAGCGCGGCGACGTAGGCGACGATGAGCTCGACGCTCGGGCCGGCCGACATCATGATCCGGTCGCCGGGAGCGAGGCCCGCCGCGGCGTAGCGGCGGGCAGCGTCCGCGGTGAGCTGCTCCAGCTCGGCGGCGGTGACCCGCCGCCCGGCCGGCGTCGCGATGACCTCGGCGCCCGGATCGGCGGCCCACCGCGCGGTCCATGCGCCCGGCAGGGTGGCGCCGAGGCCGAGGTCGGCCTCGGCGCCGGGCGGCAGGTGCACCGACCAGTGTGGAGCGACGACGGCGGTCATGCCGCCACCTCTGGTCGCGGCTGCGGGGCTCGCATGCGCTCGCTCCTCGCGCTCACGGTGCCACGTAACCGGTGGGCTCGGGGCCGAGGTCGACGATCGCGGCGACCGGGCCGCCGCCGTCCGGGCCCTGGTGCGCGGCGGACACCGACACGAACACGGCCGGATCGCCGGTCACCGAGGCGGCCACCCCGCCGACGCATGCCTTGATCTGCCGGTGCCAGTGCACGTCGGAGTCGTCGAGCATCGCGTTGCGCCGGCCGCGCACCATGCCGTCGGAGGACGCCTCGCACTTGAGGAACACGTTGACCAGCCGCCCGCGGAGGTCGGTGTGGTGCGGGCGCTCCGGCAGCTCCAGGCCGGCGTCGCGGATCGCCGCCCAGATGCCGTCGGTGTCGAGCGCGTCGCGCATGACCGAGTGGCCGATGCGGTACCGGCCGCCGATGCCCCGGGTGTTGCCGACCACGACGACCTGCGCCCGGTCGAGCTCCACGCCGGACGAGCAGCTCGCGACCGACGAGTACAGCGAGCGGTCGTGCATCACGGCGGCCTCGTCGGGCATCTCGATCTCGCCGAGGGCGACGGCGATGCCGAGCGCGGTCGTGCCGTTGGAGAGATCCATCGACTCGTGCGTGTGCTCGGTCCAGACGGTCTTGCCGCGGCTCTTCGCGTCGCGGATCGTGTGGATGGTCAGCAGCGGCGTCTTCGTCTGCACGTAGTGCACGTCCGCGGGATCGGTGATCCCGGCGCGCCCCATGGCCTCCCTGACCGCGGCGGCGACCTTCTCGATCATGCCGCGCCGGCCGATCTCCTCGGGCAGGATCGGCTCGCTCATCGCGAATCCCACGGTCAGCCGCGGCTCGTCGGTCGGCTCCACCGACTCCGGCGGCACGGTCGCGAAGATGGTGGCGTGCGGCGAGATGACGCCGTCGGTACCGCCCGACCACACGACCGGGATCTGCGCCACCTCCTCGGCCGACCGGCTGCCGCGCGAGACCAGCACCTCGCGGAACGCCCGGTCGGCGATGATCCGGGTGTAGTCGTTGACGCCGCCGTTGCCCTCGGTCTTGCCGATGATGGCGATGACCCGGTCGGCTTCGATGATCTTGGCGTCGATCAGCTCGGCGAGGCCGGACGCGTCCGAGACGTGCTTGATCGGCACCTTGCGGACTTCAATGGGCTGTGGCACAGCATCACCTCTCGTCGTCATTCGGTTCGTCGGTCCACGGTCGCGGTCGCCGTCACCACGGTGCCGGCCCGGCCGGCGACCGCCTCGGCGATGCGGTCCAGGGAGCAGATCACCGCGCGTTCGCCGCCGCGCTCGACGAACCGGCAGGCCGCCTCGACCTTAGGCCCCATGGAGCCGTCGGCGAAGTGGCCCTCGGCGGCGTACCGGCGCAGCTGCGTGACGTCGACGGCGCCAAGCGGCCTGGCCCGAGGAGTGCCCCAGTCGACCATCGCGGCGTCGACGTCGCTGGCGATCGCGAGGACGTCCGCCCCGATCGCCCGGCCGAGCAACGCGGCGTTGAGATCCTTGTCGATGACGGCCTCCACGCCCCGCAGTGTGCCGTCCGGGTCGCGCACCACCGGGATGCCGCCGCCGCCCCCGGCGACCACGACGAATCCGGCGTCCAGCAGCGCGGTGACCGCCGGGGCGTCGAGCACCTCGAGCGGCTCGGGCGAGGCCACCACCCGCCGCCAGCCCCGCTCCCCGCGGTCCTGCCACACCTGGCCGTGCTCGATCATCACCCGCGCCTCGTGCTCGGGCAGGTAGCGGCCGATGGGCTTGGTGGGGTTGGCGAATCCCGGGTCATCGGGGTCGACCAGGGTACGGCTCACCAGCGCGGCCACCGGCTGGCGCAGGTGCTGGGCGAGCGCGTTGAGCAGGATGAAGCCGATCGTGCCCTGGGTCTGCGCACCGCACCAGTCCAGCGGCACCGGCGGCACCACCGCGGCCGACAGCTCGTTCTTGACCAGCAGGTTGCCGACCTGGGGCCCGTTGCCGTGCGTCACGACGATTTGGGCGCCGGCCGCGACCTCGGCGATCCGCCGCGCCGCACGCTGGACGGCGGCGACCTGGTCCTCGGGACGGGCGAGGCCGTCCGGGGAGGTCATCGCGTTGCCACCGAGGGCGACAAGGATCCGCACGGATGGACTCTAAGAACTGGCCCGACGCGCCTGCATGGGCAAGGTTCGCCGAACAACGCGATCACATTCGGCAGAAGTTCCAGGTCGGTCACGGGGGGTTGCCCAGCCGCCGGTACCGCTCCCGCCGGGCCGCGAGCCGCTCGCCCGGATCGGCGTCGAGCAGGGCGGCCAGCTCGTACGCGAGCACCGCGCCCAGCCTGCTCAGAAAGGCCTCCGGCTCGTCGGCGGCGTCGGGGCGTTCGGCGACGATCCGGTCCACGATGCCCCGCGCGGACAGGTCCTCGGCGCGGATGCCCTGCGCGGCGGAGACCTCCGCCGCCCGCGCGGTGGTGCGGTACAGGATCGCCGACGCGCCCTCCGGCGGCAGCGGCGCGAGCCAGCCGTGCGCGGCGGCGACCACCCGGTCGGTCGGCAGCAGGGCGAGCGCGGCGCCGCCGCTGCCCTGGCCGAGCAGCACGCACAGCGTCGGCACCGACAGCGCCACGAGGTCGGCGAGGCAGCGCGCGATCTCCCCGGCGAGGCCCCCCTGCTCGGCCTCGGCGGACAGCGCCGCGCCCGGGGTGTCGACGACGGTGACCACGGGCAGGCCCAGCTCGGCGGCGAGCCGCAGCCCGCGCCGGGCGGCCCGCAGACCGGCCGGGTCGGGCGGGCGGGCGCGCCGGTCGTGGCCGACGACGACGGCCGGCGCCTCACCGAACCGCGCCAGCGCGACGACGAGTCCCGTGCCGGTCTCGCCGCTCTGCGTGCCGTGCAGCGCCACGACGCCGCGGGCGGCGTACCGCAGCAGTGCCCGGGTGCCGGGGCGGTCGGCCCGCCGGGACCGCCGCACCACCTCCCAGGCGGCGGGCGCCGGTGCCACCTCGTCCGCCGGCCGCGGTCCGGGCGGCACGCGCCGCGGCGCGCAGAGCGTGTCCAGCGCCCGGGCGGCCACCTGCGCCACCTGGTCCGGCGCGAGCACGGCGTCGATCAGGCCGTGCCGGTACAGGTTCTCCGCGGTCTGCACGCCCTGCGGAAACGGCGAGCCGGTCAGCGCCTCGTGGACCATCGGGCCGAGGAAGCCGATCAGCGCGCCCGGCTCGGCGACGGTCAGGTGCCCGAGCGAGCCCCAGGACGCGAACACCCCGCCCGTCGTGGGGTGGCGCAGGTACACCAAATACGGCAGCCCGGCGGCCTTGTGCGCGGTGATCGCCTGGCTGATCTTCGCCATCTGCAGGAACGCGACCGTGCCCTCCTGCATGCGGGTGCCGCCGCTGGCCGGTGCCGCCAGCAGCGGGAGCCGTTCCGCGGTCGCCCGTTCGATGGCGCGCGTCAGGCGTTCGGCCGCGGCGACGCCGATCGAGCCGCCGAGGAAACCGAACTCGCTGGCGACGACCGCCACCCGTCGCCCGCCGAGCCGGCCCGCCCCGGTGATCACCGCCTCGTCCAGACCCGTCCTGCGCCGCGCGGCGGCCAGCGCGGCGGCGTACGCCGGGTCGAGCGGCGCCGGGTCGGTGACCGGCTCGTCCCACGACTCCCAGGTGCCGGGGTCGATGGTGAGGGCGATGAGGTCCCGCGCGGGGCGCGTCACAACAGGTCGACCTCCGCGTACGGACGCCCGCCGGAGAGCTTGGCGTACCCCGGGCCCCGGTCGAAGAACGGCTCCTTGCCGGTGCGCTGCGCGCGCATCTCGGCCCGCAGCGCGTCGGAGGCCGCCACGTCGACCCGGTCGCCGTCCATGACCACCCCGTAGTCCTCGCGTGCCCCGGCGACGCTCACCTTGCCCCAGGCGACGTCGCGGGCCACCTCCTCGTACGGGCGGTCCAGCGGGTCGCCCCAGCCCCCGCCGCCCGTGGTGCGGATCCGGATCACCTCGCCGGCCCGGACCGGCGCGGCGTCCTCCAGCGCCCCGATCTCCCGCTCGTTCGGCCCGCCCGGGTCCACGACCACACTGAACGGACGCCCCGCGCGCCCGCCGTTGACGCCCCAGCAGGACAGCACCGAGCGGTCGGCGATCGACATGAAGTACGCGTCGCGCAGCATGCGGATGTGCTTCTCGTAGCCGAGCCCGCCCCGGTAGCGGCCCGGGCCGCCGGAGTCCACCGCCAGGCCCAGCCGCTCCACGATGAACGGCCAGCGGGCCTCGGCGAACTCCACCGGGATGTTTCGCGAGTCGGGCACGATGTGGATGGTGTCCTCGCCGTCGGCGTAGTAGCGCCCGCCCGAGCCGCCGCCCAGCACCTCGCGCATCAGGTACGGCTGACCGTCGAAATCGGTGCCGTACACCCCGGTGTAGCGGATGGTCTCCTGGTCGGCCGGCATCCGCCCGTCCACCGCCTTGGCCAGCACCCCGGCCAGCACGCCGAGCAGGCGCAGGATGACGAAGGTCCGCGCGTTCGTCGGCGCCGGGAAGATCGGCGTGAGCAGCGTGCCGGGCGGCGGGAAGCGCATCTCGATGAGTGGCACGACCCCCTCGTTGACGTCCAGCTCGGCCATCCGCTCGGGGGTGTCGGCGAGGTTGCGCAGGATCGGCGCGAGCCACTTCTTCAGGAAGTTGCCGTCGGCGTAGTTGCCGCAGTGGTTGATCGGCCCCTTGGCCTGGGGCGAGGTGCCGGTGAAGTCGATGATGAGCTTGTCGGGCACCTTGGTGAGCGTGATCCGCTGGGTGTGCAGCTTCGGCGGGTCCACCCCGTCGTGCTCGGCGTAGTCCTCCCACACGTACGTGCCGTCCGGGATCTTCGACAGGATCTCCCGACGGTACGTCTCGGTGGTCTTGTCGATGATCGCGTCGAAGCACGCCTCGACCGTGTCCCGGCCGTACCGCTCGAACAGCTCCGCCAGGCGCCGGGCGCCCATCAGGCATGCCGCGCACTCGGCGTCGAGGTCGGCGGCGAGCGAGTCGGGCATGCGCGAGTTCCGCGTCATGATCTTCAGCGCCGCCTCGTTGGGCACCCCGGCGTCCCACAGCCGGATCGGCGGCACCATCAGCCCTTCCTCGTACACGCTCGTCGCACCCGACGGCATCGAGCCGGGGCAGGCCCCGCCGATGTCGTCGTGGTGACCGAACGCCTGCACGAACGCGACGACCTCGCCGTCGTGGAACACCGGCACGGTGACGCACAGGTCCGGCAGGTGCCCGATGCCGCCCTCGGAGAGGTAGACGTCGTTGTGGAAGAACACGTCGCCCGGGCGCATCGTCTCCATCGGATAGTCGCGCACCACCGGATGCACGAGGGCCGAGTACGAGCGGCCGGTCAGCTTGCGCAGCTTGCGGTCGTGGATGCCGGCGCGGAAGTCGTGCGCGTCGCGGATCATCGGCGAACGCGCGGTGCGGCCGATCGCGGTCTCCACCTCCCGCTCGATCGAGGCCAACGTGCCCTCGACGATCTCCAGAACGATCGGGTCCACGCTCATCGGGTCACCACCAGGTTTCCAAAGCGGTCAACGGTCGCGGTGAAGCCGGGGTGCAATGGCACGGTGGCGCCGTACTCCTCGATCACCGCCGGGCCCTCGATGACGGCGCCGGGCCGCAGGTCGTCACGCCAGTAGATGGGCGTCTCCACGTACTCCTCGCCGCCGAAGCACACCGAGCGGTAGGTCGGGGTGGCGGCCGGCCCGTCGTCGAGCTCGGGCAGCGTCGGGCGGCGGATCGGGCCGACGCCGGTGACCCGCAGGTTCACCCACTCGACCTGCTGCTCGGGCTTGTCGCGGAAGCAGTACCCGTACAACCGCTCGTGCGCGTCGTGGAACGCCTCGACGACCGCGTCCGGGTCGAGGTCGTCACCGACCGGCACCCGCACCTCGAACGCCTGCCCGTAGTAGCGCAGGTCCGCGGAGCGGACGTAGACGTGCCGGTCCCGGGGGAAGCCCTCCGCGTCGAGCGCCTCGGCCGCGCGCCGGGTCAGCTCGTCGAAGTGCGCGCGCACGGCGTCGACGTCGAGGTTCGCGTGGCGGGACACGTACGTCTGCACGTAGTCGTTCTTGACGTCGACGGTCAGCAGGCCGAACGCGGACAGGTTGCCGGGGTTGCGCGGCACCACCACGGCGCGCAGCCCGAGGATGTCGACGAGCCGGCACGCGAGCAGCGACCCCGAGCCGCCGAACGTCACCAGCGCGAAGTCGCGCACGTCGAGTCCGCGCTTGACGGTGATCTGGCGCAGCGCGTTCGCCTGGTTCCACGCGCTGATCTCCAGGATCCCGTTCGCGATGGCCGCGAGGCTGAGCCCCAGCTTGGCGCCGAGCGCGGCGAGGCCGTTGCGGGCCGCGTCGACGTCGAGCGGAACCTCGCCGCCGAGCAGGTGCGGCGGGATCCGGCCGAGCACCACGTGCGCGTCGGTCACCGTCGGCTCGGTCCCGCCCCGGCCGTAGCACAGCGGTCCCGGGTCGGCGCCGGCCGAGCGCGGGCCGACCTTGAGCGTGCCCTCGCGGCTCAACCAGGCCACCGACCCGCCGCCGGCGCCTACGGTCACCAGGTCGATCATCGGGATCTTCGACGGGTAGTCGCCGACAGCGCCCTCGGTGGTCAGCGTCGGCTCGCCGTTCTGCACGACGCACACGTCGGTGGACGTGCCCCCGCCGTCGAGGGTCAGCACCCGGTCGAACCCGGCCGTGCGGGCCACCAGCGCCGCCCCGAGCGCCCCGGCGGCGGGGCCGGACAGCACCGTGGTGATCGGCTGCTTGGTCACCTCGTCGGCGGAGAGCACCCCGCCGTTGGACTTCATGATGTAGAAGGGCGTGTCGCCCAGCCGCTCCTTGATGGTCGCGACGTACCGGGCGACCTGCGGCTTGACCGCGGCGTCGATCAGTGTCGTCATCGCCCGCTCGTACTCCCGGTACTCGCGCAGCACCTCGCAGGAGATCGAGACCACCGCCTGCGGATGCTCCTCGGCCAGGATCTCGCGCATCCGCAGCTCGTGGGCCGGGTTCGCGTACGAGTGCAGGAAGCAGACGCCGATCGTATTGATGCCCTTGGCCCGGAACCACCGGGCCACCTCACGCGCCTGGTCCTCGTCGAACGGCCGCAGCTCCGCGCCGGTGTGGTCGAGCCGGCCGCGGACGGTCTTCACCAGATCCGCCGGCACGATGCGGGGCGGCTTGACCCAGAAGTAGCTGTTGCCGTACCCGTCAGGCACGCTCTGCCGCGCGATCTCCAGGAGGAACTCGAAGCCCTCCGTGGTAATGAAGCCCATCCCCTCGATCCGGCCCTGCAGCAGGTGGTTGGTGGCGACGGTCGTGCCGTGGCACACCGCGACGATCTCCACCTCCTCGCCGGCGAGCACCTTGCGCAGGCCGGTCATGAAGCCCTCGGAGGGGTCGGCCGGCGTCGACGGCGTCTTCGTGGTGAAAACCTCGCCGCTGTCCTCGTCGAAGGCCACCACGTCGGTGAAGGTGCCACCGGTGTCGATGCCGATCCGGACGCGGCGACGTCGCTCCGCCATGTATGCCATCCCTTCTGACGCCATTGCCCAGCATTCAAACGGGCAACAAGCGACAGGCACGTCGGCAACTTGTGCCAACGCTGGCCGCGCCCGAGTGGCTAGGCGCGCCGATTCAGGGAACCGCCGAATGATCGCGACCTCCGGTAGGAATCTGCAGTGGGGCTGCGGATTCCTACCGGAGACCCCGATCGAGGTCGATCGGGAAGCGCGATGCGAAGGTGCTGTGCGTGCCCGCCGACGAGCCACGTATGTAACACCTCACAGCACCTACGGCGCCCCGGATGTCATATCGATATCCTGTGGTCGCCTCGATCACTTCGCCCTCTGGTGACCGGGGGCGTCGGTACCCCCGCCGACATCGAAGGAGCGCCGCCATGCGGATCGGAATCACGACCGAGTCCCGCGCCGGGGAGACGCGCGTGTCCGCGACCCCCGCCACGGTCGCCGAACTTTTGAAGCTCGGCTACGAGGTGGTCGTGGAGCCGGGAGCCGGCGCGCGGTCGAGCTTCGCCGACGACGCGTACGTCGAGGCGGGCGCACAGCTGGGGGACGCCCGGTCCGCCGACATCATCTTCAAGGTCAACGCGCCGACGCCGGCCGAGATCGAGAAGATCCGCGACGGGGCGACGCTGATCAGCCTGCTCAGCCCGGCACGCAACCCGGAGCTGCTCGACGCGCTCGCCGCCCGTCCGATCACCGTTCTGGCGATGGACGCGGTCCCCCGGATCTCGCGGGCCCAGCCGCTCGATGCCCTCAGCTCGATGGCCAACATCGCCGGCTACCGCGCCGTGATCGAGGCGGCGCACGCCTTCGGGCGCTTCTTCACCGGGCAGGTGACCGCTGCGGGCAAGGTGCCGCCCGCGAAGGTGCTCGTGGCCGGCGCCGGTGTGGCCGGACTGGCCGCCATCGGTACGGCCGCCAGCCTGGGCGCGATCGTGCGGGCGACCGACCCCCGCCCGGAGGTGGCCGACCAGGTCCGCTCACTCGGTGGCGAGTTCCTCAGCGTCGACGTCGAGCAGGAGGCCAGCATCGACGGGTACGCCCGGGCGACGTCCGCGGAGTACGACCGGCGGGCTGCGGAGATCTACCGCGAGCAGGCGGCCGAGGTCGACATCATCATCACCACGGCGCTGATCCCCGGCCGGCCCGCGCCACGGCTGATCACCGCCGACCACATCGCCCGGATGAAGCGGGGCAGCGTCATCGTCGACATGGCCGTGGAGCAGGGCGGCAACGTCGAGGGGTCGGTCCCCGGTGAGGTCGTCACCACGGACAACGGCGTGACGATCATCGGCTACACCGACCTCGCCAGCCGCCTGCCGGCCCAGGCGTCGCAGTTGTACGGCACCAACCTGGTCAACCTGATGAAGCTGCTCACGCCGGCCAAGGACGGGCGGCTCGTGCTCGACTTCGACGACGTGGTGCAGCGCTCCATGACGGTGGTACGCAACGGCGAGAAGACCTGGCCGCCACCGCCGGTGCCGGTCTCGGCCACACCGCAGCAGCCGACCACCGCCGCGAAGGCCGCCGTCGCCGAGCCGGAGCCGGTCCGCCCCGGTCGCAGGTACGCCCTGGTGGGCGCCGGCATCGCCGCGCTGTTCCTGCTCGCCGCCTTCTCCCCCCACCAGCTGATCAATAACCTCACCGTCTTCGTGCTGGCGGTCGTCATCGGCTACTACGTCATCGGCAAGGTGCACCACGCCCTGCACACGCCGCTGATGTCGGTGACGAACGCGATCTCAGGGATCATCGTAGTCGGGGCACTACTGCAGATCGGTCAGGGCAACGCCGTCGTCACGGCGTTGTCCTTCGGCGCGATCCTGCTGGCGACCATCAATATCTTCGGCGGCTTCGCCGTCACCCGCCGCATGCTCGGCATGTTCTCGAAGGACCAAGCCGCATGAGCGCCACCACCGTCGCCCAGGCCGCGTACATCGTCGCCGGCCTCCTGTTCATCATGAGCCTGGCCGGTCTGTCCAAACACGAGACCGCGAAATCCGGTGTCGTGTACGGCATCGTCGGCATGGTGATCGCGCTCGCCGCGACGATCGCCCTCACCACCGACTCCATCAGCGCGGCGGGGGCCGTCCTGCTCGTGACCGCGCTGGCGATCGGGGCGGGGATCGGGCTGTGGCGCGCCCGGGGGGTCGAGATGACGGCCATGCCCGAGCTGATCGCGATCCTGCACAGCTTCGTGGGTCTGGCCGCGGTGCTCGTCGGCTGGAACAGCTACCTCGACGTCGAGGCGAGCGCGTCCGCCAAGACGGATCTGTCCGGCTCGCTGCTGGCGATCCACCACGCCGAGGTGTTCATCGGTGTCTTCATCGGTGCGGTGACCTTCACCGGATCCGTCGTGGCCTTCGGCAAGCTGTCGGGCCGGATCAAGGCGGCCCCGCTGATGCTGCCGGGCCGGCACCTGCTCAACCTCGGCGCCCTGGTCGCGTTCGGGGCGCTGACGGTGGCCTTCGTGATCAGTCCGAACGTCGCGCTGCTCGCCACGGTGACGGTCATCGCGCTGCTGCTGGGCGTGCACCTGGTGGCGTCCATCGGTGGCGGTGACATGCCCGTCGTGGTGTCGATGCTCAACAGCTACTCGGGGTGGGCGGCCGCGGCGTCGGGCTTCCTGCTCGACAACAACCTGCTGATCGTCACAGGTGCCCTGGTCGGCTCGTCGGGTGCCTACCTGTCCCACGTCATGTGCAAGGCGATGAACCGCTCCTTCATCTCGGTCATCGCCGGCGGGTTCGGCGACGTGGCGGTCGCCGCGAGCGGCACCGACTACGGGGAATACCGCGAGATCACCGCTGAGGAGACCGCCAAGCTGCTGATGGAGGCATCTTCCGTGATCATCACGCCGGGGTACGGCATGGCGGTCGCGCAGGCCCAGTACCCGGTGGCCGACCTCACCCGTCGGCTGCGCGAGCGCGGCGTCGATGTGCGCTTCGGCATCCACCCGGTGGCCGGCCGCCTGCCCGGGCACATGAACGTCCTGCTGGCCGAGGCGAAGGTGCCCTACGACATCGTGTTCGAGATGGACGAGATCAACGACGACTTCGCGAAGACGTCGGTGGTTCTCGTCATCGGCGCCAACGACACGGTCAACCCGGCGGCGGAGGAGGACCCGTCCAGCCCGATCGCCGGCATGCCGGTACTGCGGGTCTGGGAGGCCGAGCACGTCATCGTCTTCAAGCGCTCGATGGCCGTCGGGTACGCCGGGGTGCAGAACCCACTGTTCTTCCGGGAGAACACGCAGATGCTCTTCGGCGACGCCAAGGCCCGGGTGGAGGACATCCTGCGCGCGCTCTGACCGGTCGGCCAGTTCGCGCCGCACGACCTCCCGGTCAAATGCCGGTACGGGCCGCTATCCACGTGGGCCTATACTCGCTGTCCATGTCATTGCGCCTCAGGGGTCTCCTCGGGCGTGGCCTCGCCGCTCTCGCCGTCGCGCTCGCCGTGCTTGTGGCCGGTCCGGCCCCCGCAGACGCGGCCGGGGTGGGGCTGGCGCCGTACTTCGTCGACTACGGGACAGGTATGTCCACTTCCGTGGGCAAAAACGGCAGCACCAGCGTCCCGGTCGGAGTGATGACCTACGGAAGTGGCACCGCCACGGGCGTCACGCTCACCGTCGACCTGTCGGGCATCAGCAGCAAAGTTGACATCGTGGGCGTCAGCTCGCCCTGCAGCCGGTCCGGCTCGACCGTCACGTGCACCTTCGGCACGCTGAACATCAACGGTGAGAAGAAGGTCGGCGCGACGCTGTTCCTGCGTGCCAAGGCCACCGCATCGCCTGGCAGCGCGGGCACTGTCCACCTCAGGCTGACCTCCAAGCCGGCCCCCGCCACCGCGACCACCACCGGCTCCGTCTGGGTGTGGCCCGATGTCGCCGACATGGTCGTGACCTCCACCGTGCCGGTCGCGCGGGTCGGCCAGACCGTCACGGTCTCGCACACCGTCAAGAACAACGGTCCCGCACTGCAGCCCTGGGTCATCCTGAGCGCCTCCAGCACGCTGCCCAACACCCAATACGTCGGCGGGAATGGCTGTACGACCACCAGCAGCACGTTCGAATGCCGGATCGAGAACATCGCCGTCGGCCAGACCCGCGTGGTGACGGTGGCGGTCAAGGTCACCGGCTGTGTCCAGGGCTCGCAGGGTCCGGGTGCCAGCTGGAGCGCCGCGATCAGTGATCCGAACCTCTCGAACAACGCCTTCGGGATGCTTGTCCGTGTCGAGGGTTGCACCGGATCCTCGGGTGCGTGCTCCGGTTCCAGCAGCGGCAGCGGTTCCAGCAGCGGGAGTCGGTCCAGCAGCAGCAGCGGTTCGGGCAACGGGAGCGGTTCCGCCAGCGTACCGGTCAACGACACCGGCTCGGACAACGCCAATGGCCCTGCGCCCGACGCCACCGCTCAGCCGTCGATCGCCGAGCCGGTAGCATCGCCGTCCGTCCAGCCGGTGGCTCCGGCTGCGAGCAAGGTTCCCGTCGCCGTCGACGCGGTCGCGAGCAGCTCCGGTACCTCGATCGCCTGGCTGGTAGCGGTCACCGCGCTCGGCCTTACAGCCTTGGCTGGACTGATTTGGCACCGGCGGCGTCAGGTGGGCCCGGACACCGGGGATCCGCCGGTTACGGAGTGACGCCGAGGATCTCCATCAGGCTCTGCGGGCCGCCTTGCCCCAGCCTGGCGGCGTGCGTCGGATTGCGCCGGCCAGAAGGCGTCCCACGCGGAGACGGTGTATCTGCGTCGTTGTTTTTGCGCGTCAGAGAGAAGCCATCGGCCCACCGCGGTGATGCGCCGGCCGCCCGGCTCAGCGCCGACTGGGCGCATCTGCGGCCCGGTTGTCGCCGACGAGCTGGACGAGGACGACTCATGCCTCGAAGCCGCCATCGCCCGATCGACAGGCGGACCCTCGCGGCGCCGAGGGCTACGGGCCGTCTATGCCCGCCGCATTCGGTTATGACGGCTGGATTGCCACTTGTCCACGGCGCACCGTTCCTCGATTCGGCGACGGGAGCCTCTGGTTCTTGGTTCAGCACGTTGACGAGCGGCGGTGACGGTGAGTAGGGAGTGGGCGAGCATGCCGTCGTCGTGTACGCCCGGCAGGCAAATCAGGGCAGCAGTGCAAGGGGCCGATGTGCCTTGACGACAGTGAAATGCCGACGGTCGACGGTGGCAATCTCATCGACGCCGAGACGCTCCGCGCAAGCGACCACCGATGCATCGACAGCGCCTAGAGGGAGATCGGCGTACCGTTCAACAAGATCGGCCATACGAAGCCAGTCCGTCGGATGCACGGGCTCGATATCGAACGCCCCGTTAGCCAGGTCACCGAGAAACCGGAGTTCTGCCTGAGTACCGAGGCGAGTCGCCAACAGGTAGACGACTTCCGTGATCACCAAGGCGGGAATGATCAACGGACCCGGATGGGTTTCGAGGAGTTCTGCGCAGGCCTCGTGATGCCGATCATCAGCATCGACGTACGCATACAGGGGGCCGGAGTCGACAATGAGGGCTATTTTCCCACCTCGCTACGGAGGATTTCCTCGATTCGCTCGGAGATGTCACGCTGCCCGCTTCGGCCAGCCCCGCGAGCGCCCAGGACCCGCCGGCCACCGGTCGAGCCCTTGCGTTCCAGGAGCGCCGCCAGACGGGCGGGGACGATAGCGGCCAGTCGCTCGCCGCGATCGGTCAGATAGACGACCTTTCCCGAACGCGCAGCGTCCCTCGCTACCTCCGCGAGCCGCTCACCCTCGGGAATCGGTACCTCAGTCACCAGAACAGAGTACCGCTGCTAGGCACGACGGCGAGCGCCAAGACCGCCAGCTCCACAGCGGCGCTGCAGCGACAGCGCGATGCTGCCCCGATCCGGAGGGAACTACCGGCGGTCGCCATGCGGGAACGAGGTCTTCGCGGGCCGGGCCAGCACGTCGAGGTGCCGCTCGATGAAGGCGAGGTTCCGGTCGGCGAGGTGGTCGAAGCGCTGCGGCACGTTCGAGCCGGGCGTGAGCGACGCGAGCGCCGTCTGCGGGTCCAGGTAAGCGCTCACCCAACCCTCGTGCGACGCGGCGCGGGCGACGACCTCGGCGATCGGCGTGACGATCATCGAGTTGCCGAAGTACGGGTTGCCGCCCGGGTCGACGCCGGTCGCGTTCGCGCCGATGACGTAGACGTGGTTGTCGTAGGCGCGCGCCCGGTTGGTCAGCTCCCAGATGTCGGCGGAGCGCAGCAGGGCCGACGGTCGGCAGATCACCTCGGCGCCGAGGACGGCCTGCACGCGGGCCAGCTCCGGGTAGTCGCCGTCGAAGCAGATGATCATGCCGATCCTGCCGAGGTCGGTGTCGACGACGGTCGCGTCGTGACCCGGCGTCACCCAGCCGCCGGCGCAGCGGTCCTCCCCCGCGAAGAGGTGGGTCTTGCGGTAGGTGCCGAGCACGTCGCCGGAGGGGCCGATCAGCTGTGCCTCGTTGTACACCTCGCCCCGCGTCTCGCCGCGCACGTAGGTGCCGAGCACCACGTGCGTCGACAGCGCCGACGCGACCTCCCGGATCGGCTCGGTGACCGAGTCGAGCAGGTCCCACAGCTCCTCGGCGGAGACACCCGGGGTGAACCCGGTCGTGGCAGACTCGGGCAGCACCACCAGCTCCGCGCCGGTCGCGTCCACGCAGCGGCGCACGTACTCGACGCACTTGGCGACGTTCGCCTTGATGGACTCGGCGGTGAGCGGGCCGGGTGCCGGCGCGATCTGGACGGCGGCCGCGGTGAACGCACGCATGACCCATCCTCCCTCTGTCAGCGACGACGCGCCACCCGGCCGACGAGCAGGCCGCCGACCAGCGCGCCGAGCAGCGCGATACCGCCGCCGGCGGCGAGACCCAGCGCGAACTCACCGCTGGGGCGCAGACCACCGACCAGCGCGCCGAGCAGGGTGACGCCGGCGCCCACACCCAACCCGAGCAGCAGGTCACGGCCGGACGTGGCGACCGGCGCGGGCGGCGCCGCCGGGCGGGTGTAGACCGCGGGCGTGGCCTGCGGCTGCGCGGCGGCGGGCTGTGCGCCCGCCTGCGGCTGCCCGCCGGATTCCGGCTGAGCGGACGACCCGAGCGGGACGGACGGCGCCGGCTGGGCGGCCGTGGCCGGGGCGGGCGATGGGGCGGCGCCCACCGCCGCCGGGGCCGCCGGCTCCTCGCCGCGCAGCACCGCGTCCACCGCCGTGAAGAACTCCCCCGCCGTCTTCTTCGCCACGCTGGTCAGGACCCGCTGGCCGACCCCGCCGATCATGCCACCGACGACGGCGTCCGCGTCGTACGACAGCAACGTCGTGCCGTCGCCGTTGTCGGTGAGGGTGACTTTGACGTCGGCCGAGACCGTGCCCGGGGTGCCCGCGCCGGCCGCGTGCAGCACCAGCGAGTGCGGCGGCCGCTGGTCGCTCAGGTGCACTTCCCCGGAGAACGAGCCCTTGATCGAGGCGACGCCGGCGCTGATGGTGGCCTTGTAGGAATCCGGGCCCACTTGTTCGAGCCGCTCACAGCCGGGGATGGTGCGCACCAGCACGGCGGGGTCGTTGAGCACCGCGTACACCTTCTCGGCCGGGCCGTGCAGTACGGCCGTGCCGGACACCTTCATCTCTCGCCTCCCCTCGTCAGGCCCGGCACCTCGCCGGCCTCGTGCCGCCGGCGCAGCTCCCACAGCTGCGCGGGCGAAATCGGCATCGCGTCGATGCGGAAGCCCTCCGCGTCCTCGATCGCGGACGCGAGCACCGCGTGGCCGGGGATCACCCCGGCCTCCCCCGCGCCCTTGATCCCGAGCGGGTTGAGCGGCGAGGGGGTCTCCAGGTGGTCGATCTCGATCTTCGGCACCTCGCTGGCGTACGGCATCAGGAAGTCCATGTAGGACGCGTTGAGCAACTGCCCGTGCTCGTCGTAGACGATGCGCTCGTACAGCGCCCCGCCGACACCCTGCGCGACCCCGCCGTGCACCTGCCCGGCGACGATGCGCGGGTTGATGAGCGTGCCGCAGTCGTGCACCACGCAGTACCGCAGGATCCTGATGTCCGCGGTCTGTGGATCGGTCTCGACGATCGCGGCGTGCGCGCCGTTGGCGAACGTGGAGCGCACCGGCGAGTAGTAGGCGGTCGCCTCCAGTCCCGGCTCGTCGCCGGGCTCCACCGGCGGCCGGTCGGTGCGCCCGCCGACCGCGAACTGCGTGGCGCGCGCGGCCTCCTCGTCGAACGCGTACCGCAGCGGGTTGGCGAGCACCGCGACCGTCTTCAGGTCGATCTCGGCGCCGGCCTCGGAGCGCACCACGCCGTCCACGATGGAGAGTTCGTCGGGCGAGCACGACAGCGCCTCGGCGGCGATCCGCAGCGCCTTCTCGCGTACCTTGCGGGCGGCCAGCGCCACCGCGTTGCCGCTCATGACCGCGGCGCGGGAGGCGAACGTGCCGACGGCGTACTTGAACCGCCGGGTGTCGCCGGTGACGACCGTGACCGTCTCGACCGGCACCCCCAGCTCCTCCGCCGCGATCTGCGCGAACACCGTCTCGTGCCCCTGGCCCTGGGTGGTCAGCCCGGTCGCGACGTGCACCTGGCCGTTGGTCTCCACGCGCACGTGCGCGCCCTCGTACGGCCCGACCCCGGTGCCCTCCACGTACATGGCGATCCCGATGCCGACCCGCCGGCCCTCGGCCCGCGCCCGCTGCCGGTACTCCTCGAACTCCTCCCAGCCGACCAGCTCACGCAGCTTGCGCAGGGTTGCCGGGAAGTCGCCGGAGTCGTACACCAGGCCCCGGCCGTCCTGGAACACCAGGCCCTGGTCGTAGGGCATCTCGTCAGGCTGGATGAGGTTGCGCTCGCGGACCACCGTGCGGTCCAGCCCCAGGTAGTCGGCGATGGCGTCCATGGTGCGCTCCATCGCGAACACCCCCTGCGGCCGGCCTGCGCCCCGGTAGGGCGTGACGATGACCGTGTTGGTGTACAGCGAGTGGAACTCCACCCGGTACGCGCCCGGCTTGTACGGCCCGAGCAGCTGGGTGGCGGTGATGACCGGCACGATGATGCCGTACGGCGTGTAGGCGCCGTTGTCGTGGAGGAATTCGACGTCGAGGCCGAGTAGGCGGCCGTCGTCGTCGAACCCGACCCGCACCGTGTGCTTCTGTCCCCGCTCGTGCGCCGAGGAGATGAAGTGCTCGCGGCGGTCCTCCACCCACTTGACCTCGCGGCCGAGCCGGATCGCGGCCCACGGCACGAGGATCTCCTCGGGCCACGGATGCATGATCTTCACGCCGAAGCCGCCGCCCACGTCGGGCGTGACGACCTCGACCCGGTCCACCGGCACGCCGAGCTTGTGCGCGAGCGCGAACCGCAGCGAGGTCGAGGTCTGGGTGGAGGAGTAGACGCGCAGCGACCGGTCGGCCTCGTCCCACCGGGCGTACACACCTCGGCCCTCCATCGGCATCGAGGCGGAGCGTTCGACCTCGAGGTGGAGCTCGAGCTTGTGCGGCGCGGCCTCGATGGCGGCGCGGGCGTCGCCGACCTCCTGCACGAGGTGCGCGGCGACGTTGTCGGGCACGTCCTCGTGCACCGCGTGCTCGGCGCGCAGCGCGTTGTCGATGCCGACGACGGGCGGCAAGGGCTCGTACTCCACCCGGATCCGCTCGCAGGCGTCCTCGGCGACGTAGCGGTCGGTGGCCACCACCATCACCACCGGCTCACCGACGTGCTTGACCACGCCGTTGGCGAGCGGGTAGCCGGTCCGCGGCGCGCGCAGCGCGGGGTGCGGGATGAGGATCGGCAGCGGCTCGGCCACCCGGCCCTCGAGGTCGTCGTACGTGTAGATCGCCACGAGGCCGTCCACGCCGAGCGCGTCGCTGACGTCGATGTCGACCACGCGCGCGTGCGCGTGCGGGCTACGCACGAACGCGGCGGCGAGCGTCGTGGTGGTACCGAGGTCGTCGAGGTAGCGCCCGCGCCCGGAGACCAGCCGAGGATCCTCCAGCCGGGCGATCGGCTCGCCGAAGACCTTCACGATTCGCTCCGGATGATATCGGCGGCCTGCAGGACGGAGGCGACGATGTTCTGGTAGCCCGTGCACCGGCACAGGTTCCCGCCGATCGCCTCCCGCGCCTGCTCCTCCGTCGGGTTGGGGTTGTCGCGCAGGTACGCCGTGATCGTGGTGATGAAGCCCGGGGTGCAGAAGCCGCACTGCAGCCCGTGGCAGTCCTGGAACGCCTGCTGCACCGGGCCGAGCCCGCCGTCCGGCGCCCGGCAGCCCTCCACCGTGGTGATCTCGGCGCCGTCCACGCTCACCGCGAACAGCAGGCAGGACCGCATCGGGACGCCGTCGACGAGCACCGTGCACGCGCCGCAGACCCCGTGCTCGCAGCCGACGTGGGTGCCGGTGAGGCCGAGGTCGTGGCGCAGGCAGTCGGAGAGCAGCCGCCGGGCCGGCACCCGCACCGACCGCTCGATCCCGTTGACGGTCAGCCGGATGTCATGCTCGGACATTCGCCGTCGCCTCCTGGGCTGCGGATCGGGCCGCCCGCGCCGTGAGCACCCCGGCGAGGTGGCGGCGGTAGGCGGCGGTGGCGTGGATGTCGTCCTCGGGCTCGACGCTCGCCTCGACGAGCGCGCCGGCCGCGGCCCAGTCGGCCGCGTCGACGTGCCGACCGCCCACCGCGTCGGCGAGGTCGACGAGCACCGGCGTGGGGCCGACCGAGATGAGGGCGGCCCGGGCGGCGGCGACCCGCAGGTCGGCGTCGAGGGTGACGAGCACCCCGACCCCGCAGATGGCGTAGTCGCCCTGCCGACGGGACAGCTCCAGCCAGGCGGTGCCGGTGCCGGGCGGCGGGGTCCGGAAGGTCGCCGAGACGGCGAGTTCGCCGGGCCGGACGTCGGACTCGAGCGGCCCGACGAAGAAGTCCGCCGCGGAGACAGTGCGCCGGCCCGCGGTCGACGCCAGGGTCACGGTGCCGTCCAGCAGCGCGAGCACCGCCGGCATCTCCGCCGAGGGGTCGGCGTGGACGATGCTGCCCACCGTCGTGCCCCGGTTGCGGATGGTCGCGTGCGCGACGTGCTCGGTGGCCCGGCGCAGCAGCGGGATCGCGGCGTACGCTGCGTCGTCGCGCTCCAGGTCGGCGTGGCGGGCGAGCGCTCCCACCTCGACACCACCGTCCACAGTGGTGATGTACGCCAGTTCCTTGACGCGGTTGATGTCCACGAGTGCGCGCGGCGCAGCCAGCCGCATGTTGAGCAGCGGCACGAGGCTCTGGCCGCCGGCCAGCACCTTGCCGTCCGGCCCGACCTCGGCGAGGACCGCGAGGGCCTCGCCGAGGTCGGAGGGACGGTGGTACTCGAAGGGTGGTGGCTTCATCCAGATCCGGGGGGTTGTCGTCGAGAGGTCTCTTCTCGCTACGCCTGGGAGGCGGCCTGTTCGCTGCCGACCTGCTCGCCAGGGCTGCGCGGCGGCGGGATGGGCTTCTCGCCGCGTTGCTGGTCGCGCAGGTGCGGCGGGGCGATGAGCCGCACCAGGTGGTAGGTCGCCACGGTGACGATCGTGCCGAGCGCGATGCCGGCGAGTTGGAAGTTCTCGCTGAACACGAGCTTGGTGTCGCCGATGGCGATGATGATGCCCGCCGCGACCGGGACCAGGTTGATCGGGTTGCTGAAGTCGACGCCGCTCTCCTTCCAGATCTTGGCGCCGAGCAGACCGATCATGCCGTAGAGCACGACGGTGATGCCGCCGAGCACGCCGCCGGGGGTCGCGGATACGATCGCGCCGAACTTCGGCGAGAAGCCGAACAGGATCGCGACCAGCGCCGCGACGTAGTACGCGGCCGTGGAGTAGACCCGGGTGGCCGCCATGACGCCGATGTTCTCGGCGTACGTCGTGGTGGGCGAGCCACCGACCGAGGAGGCTAGGGCGGTGGTGAACCCGTCGGCGCCGATCGCCTTGCCCATGACCGGGTCGAGGTCGGTCCCGGTCATCTCGGCGACCGCCTTGACGTGCCCGGCGTTCTCCGCGATGAGCGCGATCACCGCGGGCAGCACGAGCAGGACGAACGCGATCTTGAAGTCGGGCAGGTGCCAGCCGGCGATCTCCTTGCCGTCCGGGCCCGTGGTGGTCGGTTGCGGGAGGCCGAACCACTTCGCCGACCAGACGGAGTCCCAGTTGACCCGGAAGCGCTCGGTCACCTCACCGGTCGCCGGGTCGAATGACCTGATCTTGCCAACCGTCAGGTCGAGCAGCCACGACAGCACGTACCCGAAGATCAGGCCGAGGAAGACGGCGATCCGGCCGAGGAAGCCGCGGAACCCGACCGCCATCGCCATCACGGCGAGCATCGTGGCCAGCGCCACCCACTGGTCCTGCGGCCAGTAGACGTTCGCCACGACCGGGGCGAGGTTGAACCCGATCAGCATGACGACCGCGCCGGTCACTACCGGCGGCAGCACCGCGTGCAGCACCCGCGAGCCGAGGAAGTGGATCGCCACACCGCACAGCACCAGGACCAGGCCGGCCACCAGGATCGCGCCGGTGACCTCCGCGGAGGTGCCGCCCTGCGCCCGGATCGCCGCGACGCCGCCGACGAACGACGCCGAGGTGCCGAGGTAGCTGGGCACCTTGCCCTGGACGATCAGCAGGAAGCAGATCGTCGCGATGCCGCTCATCATGATCGCAAGCTGGGGGTTCAGCCCCATGACGATCGGGAAGACGAACGTCGCCCCGAACATCGCCACGACATGCTGGGCACCGAGCCCGAGCGTGCGCGGCCACGACAGCCGCTCGTCCGGCCGTACCACCTCACCGGGCGGTGGCGTCTTCCCGCCGTGCACGACCCGCCACTGCAGCAGGGCCATGTCCGCTCCTCTCTTTACAGCCACGGCGCGGATGGCGCCGGAATGCCGATCAGAATGTGACGCACGTCCCGTGCGCTCATGAGCAAAAACACCTCAACATTTCGCGTGGAGCTTGGCAAGCCTCTACAGTCCGCGCATCTCCAGGACGCGCAGCGCGAGCATGAGATCCAGACGAAGCATCGGATCCGTGGTAAAAGGACCCACCATGCGCTCGAGCTTGCCGATCCGGTAGCGCAGCGTGTTGTAGTGGAAGTGCAGCCGCCGCGCCGTCTCGGCGACGTTGCAGTTGGTCTCCAGCAGCACCGCGAGCGTGCGGCGCAGGTCGGCGTTCTCCGCGCTGTCGACGGCCAGTTCGCCGAGCACGTCGGCGACGAACGCGCGCAGCTCCGCCCCGTCGGTGATCAGCGACAGCAGCCGGTGCACACCCAGCCGGTCGAAGCTGGTCCGGGCCCCGCTGCCGTGCAGCCGCCGGCCGATCCGCACCGCGGCCCGGGCCTGCTCGTACGCCTGCACCAGGTCCGCCGGCCCGTCGATGGCCCGGGAGACCCCCAGGGAGAACGGGCGCCGCCCACCGCCGCCGTCGCCCTTGACCAGCCGCACCAGCTCCCCGATCAGCCGGTCGACGCCGCCGTCGGGAGGCACGCCGAGCAGGACGACCACTTCGCGGTTGAAGTTGACCACCGCCGCCTGCGGATCGCGCCAGCGCACGACCCCCTGCCAGGCGGCCGCGAACCGCTCCTGCACCGGCCGCAGGTGCAGGCCGGACGGATCCGTCGGCACCGATTCGTCGTCCAGTTCGGCGACCACGACGACCAACCGCCGGTCGATCTCCCAGCCGAACGAGCGGGCGTGCTCCACCGCCCCGGCCAGATCCTCCACCCGGCCGGCGAGCACGTCGCGCAGGAAGTCCGCGCGGTACTTGGCCTCCACCGCGGCGACCGCGAGCTCCTTGGTGATCGCCAGCGCCGCCACCGTCGCGGCCCGCTCCAGACAGTGGACGTCGACATCGGTCGGCGGGTCGGGCAGCAGCGCGATGATGCGCCCGTGGTCGACGCGGCCGGCGACGATCGGCACCATCGCGTGCGGCCCGGGCGCCTCGACCGGGAACCTGCCGGACGGGTCGAACCCCTCAATCTCGCCCGACCGGGCGAGCACACGGCCGTCCGGGGTGGTGATGAGGACCGGACCGCCGAGCAGGCGGGTCAGCTCGCGGGCGAGGTCGTTCAGGTCGCCGCCCTCGAGCACCACCGAGACCAGCGCCCGGTGCACCGCCTCGCTGCGGGCCAGCACCGTCGCCTGCCGGTTGAGCAGCTCGCCGAGCACCTCGTGGAGCACGTCGGAGAAGTCGACGTCGGCCGGGCAGGCGATGATCGGAAAGCCGCGCCGGTCGGCCTCGGCGAGCATCTCCGTGGGCACCTCGTGCAGGTACCGGTGCAGCTTCACCGCCAACGCCGCCAGGCCGCGGTCGTCGAGCTCACCGACGAGGCCGACCAGCGCCCGCGGATCCTCCCGGACCGGGTACCCGGTGGTCAGCAGCAGCTCGTCCGCCTTGACCCACGGCAGGATGTCGGGCACCTCCATGACGTTGACGTACCGCACGATCCGGTCCAGGCCGGCTTCGCCCGCGAGCACCGTCGCGCCGGCCAGCGCCGGGACGCCGAGGATCTCGCGCACCCGCAGGCCCAGGGCTGGGGCACGCATCGGCTGGGCGAGTTCAGCTGAAGGCACGGCGAGACCTTTGGCAGTTCTTACCATCCGCGCACCGTAACCGACTCACCTAGTTTTCAGAAGTCGTCAGGAGGTGGATGTGCAGCGCTACCCGGTGGCCGCCGCGGTCTCCGTCGCCGCGGTGCTGCGCGGTCCGCGCCGGCTCGCCGTGGTCGCCGCCGTCACCGACCATGCCGTCTACCTGGACACCGGCGACCGCGACTGCCCGGCGGTCTGCCTGGTCACGCCCGACGCCGTGCGGGTGCCGTGCGCGCTCGTCCTCGGCGGCGGTGCCGCGTTGCCCAGGCTGGCCGTGGGCGACACGGGGCTCGTCGGCGGCGGTGAGCTCGCGGTCGCCGGGGTGGCCTACCGGCCGGCGCGGTGGTGGCGCCCGGCCCGCCCACGGACGGCCACGATCGCCGCTCCGCTGACCGCGGCGCCGCTGGCCGACCCGCCGGCCCACCTGCCGCCGTTGGACGCCGGCACGGCCGAGGCCGTGGCCGTGCTCTCCCGCGTTCTGGCCGCCGGCGCGCCGCTCGCCCCGGCGGTCACGGCGCTGCTCGGGCGCGGTCCCGGCCTGACCCCGCTCGGCGACGACGTGCTCGCCGGGGCGCTCGTCGCGCTCGTCGCGGCCGCCTCCCCGGCGGCCCCCCGACTCGCCGCCGAGATCTTCGACCAGCTGCCGCACCGCACGACGTTCGTCTCCGCCGCGCTGCTGCGGCACGCCGCGCGCGGCGAGTGCGTACCCGAACTCGCCGCTTTCGTCGCCGGACGCCCGGGGGCGACCGAGGCCCTGCTGCGCGTGGGCCACACCTCCGGCGCCGGCTTGGCGCACGGGGTACAGGCCGCCCGACCGACCATCCGCCAGGTGTGCAGCGTGAGCGCGAGGAACGCAGCGAAGCGAACTCCCGCGAAGCGAAGTCCCGCAGCCGCGAGCAGAGGAAGGACCGTATGACACCCCCCGCCGAGACCCGCCACGTGGAGTTGCGGCGCGGCGCGTACCGCGACTCGGTACGCCTGATGCAGATCAGCCAGGCCGTCAGCGCGACCCCGGGGGTGTCCGCCGGGCTCGTGGCGATGGCGACCCCGCTCAACCTCGACCTCGCCGCCGGGATGGGCTTCGCCCCGCCGCCCGACGCCACCGCCAACGACATGCTCGTTGCGATCGCCGCCGACGACGACGACGCACTGCGCGCCGCGCTCGCCCGCCTCGACGCCGAGCTGAACCGGGTGGACCGGCCGGCCGCCGGCGGTGGGGCGACGACTGTCGCGCCGCGCACGGTCGGCTCGGCGGCACGGCTGCTCGGGGCGAACCTCACGCTGGTCTCCACGCCCGGACGGTACGCGTTCGTCGACGCGATGGACGCGCTCGACGCCGGCACCTCCGTGATGGTCTTCTCCGACAACGTGTCGCTCGCCGAGGAGATCCGGCTCAAGGACGCGGCGGCCGAGCGCGGACTGCTCGCGATGGGCCCCGACTGCGGCACCGCCGTCATCGGCGGGGTCGGACTCGGGTTCGCCAACGTCGTGCGCCCCGGACCGGTGGGGATCGTCGCCGCGTCCGGCACCGGCGCCCAGCACATGATGGCCCTGCTCGACGCGGCCGGGGTCGGTGTGTCGCACGTCCTCGGCGTCGGCGGGCGCGACCTGTCCGGGCCGGTGGCCGGGCGCGGCACCCTCGCCGCGCTCGACGCGCTGGACGCCGACGACGCGACCGACCTGATCGTGGTGATCTCCAAGCCGCCGGCGCCTGAGGTCGCGGCGCTGGTCCGGGAGCGCACCGGGCGGCTGTCCACGCCCGTGGTGTTCGCGCTGCTCGACACGGGCCAGCCCGACCTGACCGAGGTCGCCGCCGGGGTGCTGCGCCGTCTCGGGGCGCCGGTCCCGTCACCGTGGCCGTCCTGGCTGCCGGCGGCGCTGCCGGCCGCGGCCGGCTCGGCGATCCGCGGGCTGTTCTCCGGCGGGACGCTGTGCTACGAGGCGATGCTCATCGCCAGCGGCGCGCTCGGGCCTGTCCGCTCCAACACCCCGCTGCGTCCGGAGTGGGCGCTCCCGGAGGACCTGCGCGGGGACGGCCATCTGATGATCGACTTCGGCGACGACACGCTGACCCAGGGCCGCCCGCACCCGATGATCGACGGTGGGCTGCGCCTGGACCGGCTCGCCGCCGAGGCCGCGGACCCGGCGTGTGGTGTCGTGCTGATGGACGTCGTCCTCGGCCACGGCGCGCACCCGGACCCGGCGGCCGAGTTGGCGCCGGCGATCGCCGAGGCGAAGGTCCCGGTGGTGGTGTCGCTGACCGGCACGGCCGGGGATCCGCAGGGGTTGGCGCGGCAGGCCACGCTGCTGCGCGACGCCGGCGCCGCGGTGTACGCGTCCAACGCCGAGGCGACGCGCCGCGCCATACAGCTCGTGACCACCCGTGACACTCCACTATGACAGTCCACTCCTCACAGTCCACTTGCGACAGCCGTTGCCCAGCCGCCCGTGACGCCATCTCGTGAACTCGGAGTGCCCCATGGTTGATCTCGCCGCCGAACCCCGGGTCGTGACGGCCGGCGTGAGCCTGCTCGACGAGGCGCTCGCCGCGCAGGCCGCCACCCATCTGCCGGTCGACTGGCGGCCGCCGCTGCCCGGCACCGAGCAGGCGCTCGCCCGGGTGGTCGGTGACCCACGCCGCCCTGCGGCCAACGCGAAGGCCGCCGAGCGGATGCTCGCGGCCGGCGCGACGCTGGTCGACGTGCGCCCGGCCGCCGAGGTGGTCGGGCTGGAGCCGGGGGACTTCTGCCACGCCGGCCCGCCGCTGGAGTGGGACCGCGCCTCGGGCCCGATGCGCGGCGCCCTCATCGGGGCGATGCTCTTCGAGGGCCTCGCGGAGTCACCGGAGCAGGCGGAGGCTCTGCTCGCCGCCGGCCACGCACGGCTGGAGCCGTGCCACGCCCGGGGCGGCGTCGGGCCGATGGCCGGCGTCGTGTCGCCGTCGATGTGGGTGTTCGTGCTGCGCGACGAGGTGCACGACCGCACCAGCTGGTGTTCGCTGAACGAGGGCCTGGGCAAGGTGCTGCGCTACGGCGCCTACTCCCCCGACGTGATCGAACGGCTGCGCTGGATGTCCGCGGTGCTCGGGCCCGCCCTGCAGGCCGCGGTGCGCCGCAGCGGCCCGATCGACATCAAGGCGATCATCGGGCAGATGGTCCAGATGGGCGACGAGGGCCACAACCGCAACCGCGCCGGCACGCTCATGCTGCTGCGCGACCTGCTGCCCCACCTCGTCGACGCCGGCCTGCCGTCGAACGACGTCGCCGACGTCGCCCGGTTCGTCGGCGGCAACGACCACTTCTTCCTCAACCTCGTGATGCCCGCCGCGAAGCTGCAGACCGCCGCGGCGGCGAACATCCCCGGCGCCACGGTCGTCACCACGATGGCCCGCAACGGCACTGACTTCGGCATCCAGGTCTCGGGGACGGGCGACACGTGGTTCACCGGCCCGGCGAGCGTCCCGTCCGGACTGTTCCTCGGCGCCTACGGGCCCGACGACGCCAACCCCGACATCGGTGATTCGGCGATCACCGAGACCGCCGGGCTGGGCGGGTTCGCGATGGCCGGCGCCCCGGCGATCGTCCGCTTCGTCGGCGGCACCGTGCCCGACGCGCTGCGCACCACCGCGGAGATGTACGAGATCACGGTCGCCGAGAACCCCGCCTACGCGCTGCCGATCCTCGACTTCCGCGGCGCGCCGACCGGGATCGACGTCGTCGCCGTGGCCCGCACCGGGCTGCTCCCACAGATCAACACGGGCATCGCGGGCCGGGTGCCGGGCACCGGTCAGGTCGGGGCCGGGCTGGTCAAGCCGCCGGTCGAGTGCTTCACCGCGGCGCTGTCCGCCCTGGCCGCGGCCGCGCCGCCGCTGCCGACGCCCGAGGGCTGAACGGCACGGACCGCCACGGCGACGGCCGGCGGCCGTCCGCGTCTCAGCCGGACCTGCCCCCGGCTGCCCGGCGCGCGCGCACGGGCCACCAGGCGAGCACCGCGATGAGGGCCACGAGCGCCACGGCGGCGCCGAGGCCGAGGCTCTTCGGGAGCGGCGACGACCGCTTCCCCTCCTCGGGCGCGACCAGCTCGCCGACGCGCGCGTCGCGCGGGAGGGAGAAGCCCCAGTCGAGCAGGGCCAGCGCCTCCCCCAGACTCCCCAGCGGTGCGCTCTCCGCCCCCAGCAGGGTCACCGCGAGCCGCCGGCCGTCGCGCTCCACCACCCCGACGTACGTCTGCCGGGCCAGTTGGGTGAATCCGGTCTTGCCGCCCAGCATCCCCGGCACCCGGTCCAGCAGCGCGTTGTCGTTGGTGATCTCGAACGCCGGCCTGTCCGGCTGCGCGGGCACCTGAGCCGTCCTGGTCGAGACGTACCGGCGGAAGTCGGCACGCTCGAAGCAGGCGCGGGCGATCAGCGCGAGGTCATAGGCGCTGGTGAACTGACCCGGGCCGTCCAGCCCCGAGGGTGTCACGGCGTGGGTCTGGTTGGCGCGCAGCCGCCGCGCCTCGTCGTTCATCGCCTGGATCCCGCCCGGCCTGCCGCCCGCGCCACCGCCGACCCGGGCCAGCACGTTGGCCGCGTCGTTGCCCGATCGCAGCAACAGCCCCAGCCACAGGCTCTCAATGGAGTACCGGCCGCCCTCCACCAGGCCCATCACCGAGCTGGCGGGATCGAGATCCTCCAGATCCTCCCGCTTCACCTCCACGACCCGCTTCGGATCGAGGCGGGGCAGCAGCGCGGCAGCCAGCAGCAACTTCTGCACGCTGGCCGGCGGCCGGTACTCGTGCGGACCGCACCCGCCCAGGACCGCACCGGTGTTCAGGTCCGCCACCAGCCACGAGGTGGCGGTCACCGCCGGCGCCGCCGGCGCGCCCGCGGGAATCACGAGCCCCGACGTGGCCAGCGCGTCACCGCCGACCGACCGCTGCGCGGGGTCGGCCGGCGGTGGGGACGGCCGAGGCGGTGGAGCCATCGGCGACTGCACCGACGGACACCGTGTCTCGGCGGCCGGCGCCGCGGGAGCCATGGGCACGGCCGCCACGGCTGGCGCCGCGGAAGCGGCAGCCGCTACCGCGGGAGCCGCTGCCACCGCGGGCGCGGCCAGAATCCCGGCCGTTACCACCGCGGCCATCCACCGCATCGTCACGGCCAATCAGCGTAATCCCGACCAAAGTCGGCGTGGGCCGGTTCGCCAACCCGGTCCGGGCCTTGCTTCCCGCCCGGCGATGGCCGCCGGGGCGGGAACCGGTTCAGGACGCGGTGCGGCTCTCCCGGTCGTAGTTGCGGCCCAGGAAGGCCGGCACACGCGCCCAGCGGAAGGCGAACATCATCACCAGCAGGGTCGCGACGTACGGCAGCATCGACACGAACTGGTGCGGCACGCCGACCCCGGCGACCTGCACCCGCAGGGCCAGCACCTCCATACCGGCGAAGAACGCCGCCCCGGCGAGGATGAACTGCGGGCGCCACCCACCGAAGAAGGCCAGGGCGATGGCGAGCCAGCCGCGGCCGCTGGCGATGCCCTCGGTGAACGTACCCGTGTAGACCATGGGCAGGTAGGCGCCGCCGAGGGCCATCAGCATCGAGCCGGCGGTGGCCGCGAGCAGCCGGGCGCGCGACACGTCGACGCCGAGGCTGTCGGCCGCCTTCGGGTTCTCCCCCACCGAACGCAGCCGCAGGCCGGTGTTCGTGCGGTACAGCAGCCAGTACAGGAAGCCGGAGAGCGCGAAGGCGAAGTACACCATGAGGTCCTGCGCGAACAGCACCGGACCGAGCACGGGAATGTCGGCCAGCAGGGGTATCCGGACGTCCGTGAGCGTCGCGATGAGCGGCGGCTGGAGCGTGACCCCGATCACCACCTTGTACAACAGCGTGGCCAGGCCCACCGCGGCGAAGAACAGGGCGAGCCCGACCACGAACTGGTCCAGCCGCAGGCGCGTGGTCATGTAGCCGAGGACCAGCCCGAACACCCCGCCCGCGCCGGCCGCTGCCACCAGCCCGACGAGGTTGCTGCCGGTGCCCAGGCTGACCAGGAAGCCGACGGAGGCGCCGAGCGTCATCATCCCTTCCTGGGATACGTTGAAGACGCCGACGCGCCCGCCGAGCATCGTGCCCTGCGCGACCAGGATGTAGGGCACCATCGCGGTGACCACCAGGGTCAGGAACTCCTGGATCTCGTTCATGACCGGGCCCTCCCCAGGCGTGCCGCGAGCACATCGGACAGGAGCACGAACACCAGAATCAGCGCCTCGACGATGAGCACCATCTCGCTCGGCACGCCGGCCGACCGCTGCATCGCGCTCGCCCCGACCTCGAGGACCGCGATGCCGAACGCCACGAACGGCACGGCGAGGATGTTGCCCCGGGCGATGAGGCCGATGATGATGCCGAGCAGCAGGTAGTTGGACTGCATGCCCTCGAGCAGCTTGCCGTGCACGCCGGCCACCTCGATCGCACCGGACAGGCCGGCCACCGCGCCCCCGATCACCAGAGCGCCGACGGCCACCCGGCCGACCCGGATGCCGTGCACCTGCGCCGCTCGCGCGTTCGCGCCGACCGCGCGCAGCTCGTACCCGCCGACGCTGCGGCGCATCCAGACGATGGCCACGCCGACGACGACGGCCGCGAGGATGACGCCGGTGTGCATCGGCGGGCGGCCAAGCAGCGGCAGCAGCCCGCCGTCGCCGATCGGGATCGTGCTCGGGTGGCCGGCCGCCGGGTCGCTCCAGACCTCCGACGCGATGTAGTCCACGACGCCGAAGGAGACGAAGTTCAGCAGCACCGTGCTGAGGATCTCGTTGATGCCGAAGCGGTGCATCAGCCAGGCGGCCACCCCGGCCCAGACGCCGCCGACCACCGTACCGGTGACGATGAGCAGCGGCAGCAGCGCGGCCATGGGCAGGTCGGAGAGCAGGATTCCGACGGCTGTGGCGCCGGTCGCGCCCACGAGCAGCTGCCCTTCACCGCCGATGTTGTACTTGCCCGCGGTGAGCGGGATGGTGAAGGCCACCGCCTGCAGGACCAGCGGCACCCACTTGTGCATGGTCTCCACGAAGCCGAACGGCGTCTTGAACGACGTGGTCAGGATCGACCGGTACGCCAGGAGCGGATCGTGGCCCATCGCGAGGATCGCGATGCCGGCCACGGCGAAGGCGGCGAGCACCGCCAGCACGTAGGGCAGCAGCCGCCCCAGGGCGGGCAGGCCACGGGGGGCCCGGATGGCGATGGACGTCACGTGTCAGCCTCCACGCCGGCCATGAGCCGGCCGAGCTCGTACTGGTCGTAGCCGCCGCGCCGCCGCTCGCCGGCGATCCGCCCCCGGTAGAGGACGAGGATCCGGTCGGCGAGCAGGGTGAGCTCGTCGAGGTCCTCGGAGAGCAGCAGCACGGCCGCGCCGGCCTGCGTGGCCTCCCGCACCCGGTCGTACACGAACTCGGTAGACCGGATGTCCAGGCCTCGCGTGGGGTTGTGCAGGATCAGCAGGCCCGGTCGGCGGGAGAACGTGCGGGCCAGGATCACCCGCTGCATGTTGCCGCCGGACAGGGTGCCGGCGGCGGTGGCGGCACCGGACGCCTTGATCTCGTAGGTGGACATGGCCACCGCGGCCACCGCGCCGGCCGCGCCCGGGTCGATGAACCGGCCGCGGCGGAACCGGCGGCTGCGCTGCGCACCGAGGATGAGGTTCTCGGCGATGGACAGGGTGGGGAGGATGCCGTCCCGGTGCCGGTCCTCCGGCACGTACGCGACGCCGGCCTCCAGCCACGCGGCCGTGGGCCGCCCGACCATGTCCACGCCGTCGAGGAGGACCCGCCCGGCCACGGCGGGGCGGACGCCGGCGAGGGACTCGGCGAGCTCGACCTGCCCGTTGCCGGCGACGCCAGCCACGCCGAGGATCTCGCCCGCCCGGATCTCGAAGGAGCAGTCGTGCACGGCGCGCACACCGTGGTCGTTGTGCGCCGACAGGCCCTCGACGACGATGCGCCGCGGCGCGTCTTCGGGCACGCCGGGGGCCTCACCCTGGCGGTCCGCCACCGTCGCGGCCTCGCCGACCACGGCGACGACGGGCTCCCGTTCGGCAGCCTCGCCGACCATCGCGGCGGCGAGCTGCCGGGCCGAGGTCTCCTCGCGGGCCAGGGTGGCGATCCGGCGCCCGTCGCGCATGATCGTCATCCGGTCGCAGACCGCCATGGTCTCGCGGATCTTGTGCGTGATGAAGATGACGCTCATCCCGCCCTCGACGATCGCGCGCAGCGAACCGAACAGCGCGTCGACCTCCTGCGGCGTGAGGTTCGTCGTCGGCTCGTCGAGCACCAGCAGGCGGGCCCCGCGGAACAGCGCCTTGAGGATCTCGACCCGCTGGCGGACGCCCACGGAGAGGTTCTCGACGCGGACGTCCGGGTCCACCGCCAGCCCGAAGCGCTCGCTGAGTTCGGCGATGCGGGCCTTCGCCGCGGACAGGTCGAGCACGGGAAACGTCGGCTGTCGGGTGCCCAGCACGATGTTCTCTGCCACGGTGTAGCTGTCCACCTGCAGGAAGTTCTGGTGGACCATGCCGATGCCCGCCGCGATGGCGTCCCGCGGCGCCCGGATGGTGACCTGCCTGCCGTCGAGGTGCACCGAACCGGCGTCGGGCCGGTACAGCCCGTAGAGCACGTTCATCAACGTGGTCTTCCCGGCGCCGTTGCCACCGAGCAGCCCATGGACCTCCCGCGCGCCCACCTCGAAGTCGACGCCGTCGAGGGCCACCACGGGACCGAACGTCTTACGGATCCCGCGCATCTCGAGAAGGTGGAGCCCGGCGGGCGTGGCCCCGGGCTCCACCGTCGCCGACAGTCGTCGCTCGCTCATGGGTTACTTGATCGCCGTGAGGTTCTTCTCGACGGTGATCTTGCCGCTCTTCACGTCCGCGACGACCGCGTTGACCTTCTCCACGACCTCGGCCGGCAGGTTCTTCGGTTCCTGGATCTGCACGCCGGTGTCGAACCCGAGCGGGTAGTAGCCGGAGCGCGTTCCCTCCTGGATCTTGGCGAGGATGTCGTCGAGCGGCTTGACGAAGTCGTAGATGACCGACGTCGCGTAGTGCTGCGGATCGAACTGCGACTTGTCCGTGTACTTGGCCGTGATCCACACTGAGCCGGCCGGCTTGTCCTTGGTGGCCTGGAAGGCGCCGACCATGCCCAGGTTCAGGGAGCCCACGATGACGTCGGCGCCCTGGCTCATCAGCTGGCTGGTGATCTGCTGGGCCTTGGCCGGGTCGTTGAAGTCGCCGGTCCACACCGGAATGATCTCCGCGGTTGAGCCGGCATCCCTGAGCGCCTGCCGCATCGCGTGGACTTCCGAGTACGAGAACGGCAGGCTCAACCCGCCGACGTAGCCGATCTTGCCGGTCTTCGTGGCGGCGGCGGCCAGCGTGCCGATCGGGTAGAAGCCGACGTGGAAGTTACGGTCGATGACCCACAGGTTGTCGGGCGAGTCAGTGGGCTTGTCGTCGAACTCGGCGATGAAGGTGACGTCCGGGTTCTGCTTCGCGAGCTTCGCCGTGGCCTCGTAGAACTGGCTGCCGTGGCTCCAGATGACCGTGTAGCCGTCGGCGAGGTACTCCTTCATCACCCGCTCGACGTCGGGCACCGCCACGTTCTCCGAGTACGCCGTCTCGGCGCCCTTCTTCTTCGCCTCCTCGAGCGCAAGGAGGCCGAGCGAGTTGTAGTCGGCGTCCGTGGTCGAGCCGGAGAAGACCGCTGCTATCTTGAGCTTCGTCTCACCGCCGGCACCGGTCTCGCTCCCACCCGCGCAGCCGGTGGCGAGCAGTCCGACCGTCGTAACGGCGGCGAGCAGAAGGACGAGCCTTCGCGTACGGCTCATGAAGTCCTCCTCGAGGGGTGGATCGCTCTGGGCGCGGCCGCGTGGTGCTCCGCCGCGATAACAGCGGAGTTTGCCATCGGCCGAATCGAGCGAGCGTCGTTGCTCTTCTACACCAGCACCGCTGGTCATTCATAAACACTTGCCAGCGGGATCCCTCGGCGATGAGGGATCATCGGGTGCGCACCGACAGTCTCGCTCGCCGGGGAGGTCGCGGTCCACACTCAGCGCCGCACCCGCGCGCCCGCGCCGCGGACGAGGGCCTCGACCTCCGCCAGGCTCGCCATGGACGTATCGCCCGGGGTGGTCATCGCCAGGGCGCCGTGCGCGGCCCCGTACTCCACGGCCGTGGCCAGGTTACCGATCTCGAGCAGACCGTAGATCAGGCCGGAGGCGAAGCTGTCCCCACCGCCGACCCGGTCCAGGATCTCCAGGCCCGGGCGGTGCGTGGCCTCGACGAACCCCGTCCGTGCGGACCAGGCGATCGCGCCCCAGTCGTTGACCGTGGCGGTGCGCACGGTTCGCAGGGTGGTGGCGACGACCTCGAAGTTGTTTCGGCGTGCGCGCGCTGCAGGTGGGGCGCCGCCTACCTCGACAGCGACGACGCGGTGGGGCTGCTGGGCTCGATCCTCGACGATCTGGCCCGGCAGTTCGGCGAGACCGTCCACCTCGGACGCCTGGACGGGGCCCACATCGTCTACCTCGCCAAGCGCGAGTCGGTGCATCCGCTGCGGCTCTACAGCGCGATCGGACGGCGACTGCCCGCCCACGCCACCGCCCTGGGCAAGGCCCTGCTCGCAGAGCGCCCCGACGACGTCGTGGACGAGGTGCTGAGCTGACCGCTGGCCGCCCTCACCCCGCACACCATCACCGACCGGGACGCGCTGCTCGCCGACCTGGCCACCGTCCGGGCTCAGGGGTACGCGGTGGACCGCGAGGAGAGCACGCACGGAATCGTCTGCTTCGCGGTCGCCCTGCCGCTGCGTACCCCGGCCGTCGACGCGATCAGCCTGTCGGTGCCACTGGCCCGGCTCGGCGCGGACGGCGAGCAGCGGATCGTGCCCGCCCTGCGGCGCGCCGCCGACGATGTCGCGGCCGCCCGCGGCCTGCTGTCCCCGGCCTGATGCGAGCAGTGGCCCGTGCGCCCGCGTTGCGCGACGCCGCCTGCCGGCCGCGCATCACCACAGACGCACCGGCGCCTCGGGTTGGTAGATGCGGTATCCGCCGGCCTCGGTGACCGACGCGCGGATCGCGTGGCGGCGCAGGTGGCCGCGGAACGCGCGGTCGCCGGCGCCGTCGGCCGCGAAGATGAACGCCGGCCGTGCCGCGCCCGCGACCTCCCGTTGGTACGGGGGGTACCGGTCGTGCCCCGGCCGCAGGCTGTCGGTCGTGACCGCGCAGGCCAGCCGCTCACCGGTATGGAACACCAGGCGGTAGCAGGTCCAGTACTCGGCGTACGCGTGCCGGATGCCGGCCTGGCGGACCGCGGCCGCGAGTGCCCGTGACCGCTGCTCCTCAGCCCGGATCCCGGGCACCTTCGCGATCTGCTCGGCGCTCGCCCCCAGCATGGCCGCGGTGAGCGCGACGAGCACGCCGGCCGCCGCCGTCCCGGACAGCCCCCATCCGGCTCGGTGGTGCGTCGCGGTGGTGAGGCGACGCCGGGCCGTGGCGGCGGCCAGCCACAGCGGCCACAGCGCCGCCGGCAGGGAGATCTGCAGGACGGTCAGGTAGCGGGCGCTCTCGTCGGGGGTGAGCCCGGCGGCAGGGCTGCGCGCGTAGGCGAGCACGGTGACCCCGGCGGCCACCACCAGGGCGAGCTGGGCCGCGTACCGGACCCGCCAAGCCCGCTGCGGGACCCCGGACGGACCGGGCGGGTGCGGCGGCCGGGTGTCCACCCGGCCAGGCCCACCCGTCGGCGGCTCGCCCCGGCGCAGGCCTGCCAGCGCCAGCACCGCCGCGGCGAGCAGCAGCAGCGGGTACAGCACCCCCCACGCCGCCTGCCACGGCGCGCAGCCGTCGGCTGGACACAGGCCGGTGGCGAGCGGGAGGCCGACCAGCATGGCGCCGCGCACCTGCGCGGCCGGCGTGGTCTGCCCGGCACCGGCCTCGTTGAGCTGCCGGAACACCGTCAGGGAATCCTGTCCGGGCGGGGCGGTGAGGTTGTCCAGGATCAGCGGCAGCACGCCGAGGACGAAACCGGCCACCGCCAGCGCCCCGCCCCGGCCCACCAGATCCCGCCCCGCTCCCGCCAGCAGGACCAGCCCGGCGACGGCGAGGTACGGCAGGACCAGCCAGTCGTCCCACACCACGAGCCCGGCGAGCAGACCGAACGCCCCGAGCGCGAGCGTGCGGCGACGCAGCCGGCGCTCGCCGAGCGCCACCGCGATCAGCAGGAGCGCGACCACGGCCGGTTTGCTCTCCGGCCGCCCGCCGACCGCGGTCACCTGGTCCCGGACGACCCGCTCGGAGCCGAGCGCCAGCAGACCGACCACGAGCACCGCGAACCACGGCGAGTACAGCCGCCGGGTCATCCGGTGCATGAGGACGACGAAGACCGCGTACAGCGCCAGCACCGGGATCCGCAGCAGCAGCCAGCTCGGCTCGAAGGCGGCGAACAGCGGCGCGGCGAGGTACGACTCCACCGCGCCCATGTAGTGCTGCCCGTACATGTAGATCGGCGCGGCACGGCCCTGCGCGATGTGCATCGCGGCGAGGCCGAACACCGCTTCGTCGCTGTTGGTGCCGGGCACCCCGAGCAGCAGCAGGACCAGCCGGTAACCGACGCCGGCGGCTCCGAGCGCCAGCGCCGCCAGCGCTGGACCGTCCAGCGGCAGGCGCGGCCAGCCGCCACGTCGTGCCGAGATCGAGACCACGCCCCTGCCGTCCTCCGTACGGCCTGGGTTTCCCAGCCGCGCACCGGGAAAACCAACTCCCCCGCCACTGGACGATTAGCCGGGGCGTTCCAGGGAAGTGGACCGCCATGCGTGCGGCAGTCTTCACCAGGCTGGAGGGTGCCTCCGGCCTCGATCGCCTCGGTGACCGGATCCAGCAGATCGTGCAGAGCATCCTGCGGCCGAAGGTGGTCCGCGATGCTCTGCACGGTGTGTGGCTGGGCCATCCGCTGCACCCCGCCCTGGTGCAGGTGCCCGTCGGCGCCTGGATGAGCGCAGCCGTGCTCGACCTGCTGCCCGGTCAGCAGCGCGCCGCCACCACCCTGGTCGGGGTCGGCGTCGCCAGCGCGGTACCCGCCGCCGTCGCAGGGCTCAACGACTGGGCCGTGCTCAGCCGCGAGGAACGCCGGGTCGGCCTGGTGCACGCGACCGGGAACACCATCGCGTTGCTCCTCTACTCGATGTCGCTGTCCGCACGCCTCCGCGGCGACCACGCACGGGGCCGGCTGCTCGCCTGGCTCGGCTTCTCCGCCGCCAGCGCCAGCGCTTACATCGGCGGTCACCTCGCCTACCACCAGGGGGCACAGGTCAACCCGTCCGGGCCCGAGATGCGCCGGATCCCCGAGGGCTGGCACCCGGTCGCCGAGGTCGCGCGACTGCCCCAGGGGGCGATGGTCGGCAGCCGCATCGGTGACGTTCCGATCCTGGTCTACCGGGACAACGACAACGTCTCGGTCCTGCTCGACCGGTGCGGACACCAGACCGGGCCGCTGAGCGAGGGGCAGATCGTCACCGTCGACGGGCACGCCTGTGTGCAGTGCCCGTGGCACGGCAGCGTGTTCCGCCTGGACGACGGCGGAATCGTCCACGGCCCGGCGGGCACCGATCAACCGACGCTGCGTACCCGGGTCACCGACGGCGTCGTGCACGCGGCCCTGCCCTGAGCCTGTGCCGGCCGCGCGCCTGACCCTGCACGAGCGGCGCCCCCGAGCCCGTGCGTGGGGCCCGACGTCGTGCCCTAGCGCCGGGCCGGCTGCGTCGCGATCGGCTCCCAGCGCCTGACCAGGTCGACGATCACGGTCGTGGGGTCCGCCTCGAACAGCGCCTGCGCGGCCCCGCGCTCCGGCCGAGTGCCGTCGATGGCTGCGGCCAGCGTCGCCCGCAGCGCCTCCGGCCGACGCACCCAGCTCACCACACCGGCGGCCTGCATCGTGGCGGCGTTCGCCGTGCCGTGCCCCGGTATCGGTCGGTAGGTGACGACCGGCAGGCCGCAGGCCATGCCCTCCAGCGCGGTCAACCCCCCGGCGTTCTCCACGAGCACGTCGACCGCGCGCATCAGGGTGGGCATGTCGTCCACCCAGCCGAGCGCGTGACCCACCCCGCGCCGGCGCAGCCGGCGGCGCAGCGCCGCGTTGCGGGCACATGCGACGACCGGAAGCGCGACCCCGGTGGCGGCGATCTCCGCGGCCGCGGTCGCCACCTCACCGACCCCCCAGGAGCCGGCCACGAGCAGCGCGAGCGGCACGTCGGGCGGGAACCCGAACCGCTCGCGCGCCCGGCGCCGGTCCGCCGGCGACGCCGGCCGGAACCCAGCGGCCACCACTCGCCCGGCCACCCGTACGTCCACCGCGCCGAGCGCCGACGCCTGCGCCCGGGACACCTCGTGCGCCGCGCAGTACACGTCGATGCCGGGCGCCACCCAGATCGGGTTCACCCCGAAGTCGGTCAGGTAGGTGATCGCGGGCACCGCCAGCCGCCCCGTGCGTCGCAGCGACCCGAGTACCTGGGTGGCGAGCGGGAACGTCGACACGACCGCCCGGGTGTCGGGTGGCAGCAGGCGCAGCACGCGTGGCCACAGCGGTCGAAGCAACGCCCGGGTGCACGGCGCCGCGCCTGGGAGCCGGCAGCCGAGCCGGAACAGCGCGTGATACGACCAGGGCGCGACCCCGAGCATCCGGCGGTAGACACCGCAGATCAGCCGCCCCGATCCTCGCGGCATGGCACACAGTACGTCGGCACAGTCCACCAGGAAGCCCTGCCGCCGCAACCGGCGCGCCAACTCCTCGCTCGCGCGGTGGTGCCCCGCGCCGACACCGCCCGAGAGCACCACGATCCGCGGCGGCCGGTCGTCGGATGCGACGTCCGAGGCGAGCGGCGCCCGCCCGCGGACCGCCCCGCGACGGGCCGCACCGACGGATCGCCCTGTCGTCGCCCACACGGGCCGCTCGTACCCGGAACCATCCGGCTTAACGACACGTCGAGCGCCTCTCCCTCGATCGCGTCACCCGACGCGGTGGCGGCGCGCAGGGCCCGCCGGCGGCGGTGTGGAGTACGGCTCAGACGAGCATCCGCAGCGGGTTCTCGAGTATCGACAGGAAGGCCCTCATCCACTGCGCTGCGACCACCCCGTCGACCGGACGGTGGTCTACGGAGAGGGTCACCCGCATCACGGTGCCGACCACCACCTGCCCGTCCTCGACCACCGGCTCCTGCCGGGCCGCACCCACCGCCAGGATCGCCGCCTGCGGCGGGTTGATGATCGCGGCGAACTCCTCGGTCCCGTACATCCCGAGGTTGGTGATGCTCAGCGACCCGCCCTCCAGCTCGTGCTGCTGCAGCCGCCCGGCCTTCGCCCGCTCGACGAAGTCCTTCACGCCCGCCGCGATCTGCGAGATCGTCAGCCGCTCGACCCCCCGCAACACGGGCGTGACCAGACCGCGCTCGGTCGCGACCGCCACCGAGATGTCGACCGACGAGAACGAGCGGACCGCCTCCGGCGTCCAGATCACGTTCATCGCCGGCATTTCGAGGTGGGCGGCGGCCGCGGCCTTGATCACCATGTCGTTGACCGAGATCTTGGTCGGGCTCACCTGGTTCAGCTGCTCGCGCAACTGCAACAGCTTGTCCACCCGGGCGGTGCCCCGCAGGTAGAAGTGCGGGATGGTCTGCTTGCTCTCGGTCAACCGGATGGCGATCGCCTTGCGCATCCTGCTGTGCGGTTGGTCGACGTACGCCGGCTGTTGGTCCGCGACCGCGTGCGCGGGGGCCGGCGCGGGTGCCGCCACAGCGCCGACCCGCTCGCCGGAGGTGGCTGGCCCCGCCACGACCGCCTGCTCGGCTGCGGCCGAGACCGAGGCGGCCCGGTCCGTCGAAGCCGTCGCCGCCGCAGCGGTGGCGGACCGCTTGGCGATGGCGGCCTCGACGTCGCGCCTGATGATGCGCCCGCCGGGGCCCGTCCCCCTGATCTCCTCTACAGGTATCCCCGCTTCCCGCGCCATCCGCCGGGCCAGCGGGCTGGCGAAGATTCGTCCGTTCCCGGCTGCCAGAGCAATCGCGGCCGTGGGAACAATCGCGGCCGCCGAAATGGTGGGCTGCGGTGTATCGGGGACTTCCCGGTGCTCGGGTGCCGGCGCGGCCGCGACCGGCGCGACACCCAGTTCGCGCAGCAGCGCGTCGAGGTCGTCGACCTTCTCCCCCGGGTCGCCGAGGACCGCGATCGGCGCACCGACCTCGACCGTGGACCCGGCGGGTACCAGCGTCTTCAACAGCACGCCATCCGACTCGGCTTCGATGTCCACGACGGCCTTCTCGGTCTCCACCGTCGCGATCGTGTCCTGGGCGGAGAATGGCGTGTTCTCCGCGATCGGCCAGTCCTGCAGGACGGCCTCGGCCGCGTTGGCGGCAACCTCGGGCATGCGAAGTACTCGTGCCATTTCAGTACTCCGTCATTTCGGTCAACTTCGCGGCCACTTCCTCGCTCTTGGCGATGGCGGCACGCTCCAGCACCTTGCTGATGCTGGGCGACGCCACACCGCCGGTCACCCGCTGGACCGGCTGGTCCAGCCAGTCGAAGAAGCGGCGCTGGATCTCGTCCGCCAGCCAGCCGCCGTACGACGTGCCGATCGGACCCTGCTCGGCGATCAGCACGTTGTTGGTCTTGCGGATGCTCGCGCCGATAGTGTCCCAGTCGATGCTCGCCCGGTCCAGCCAGCGCAGGTCGATCACCTCCGCGTCCACGTTGCCGAGCGACTCGACGGCCTCGAGCACGTAGTTGGTCATCGCCAGGTACGTGATGACGGTGACCTGGGATCCGGTACGCCGCACGGCCGCCTTGCCGACCGGGATGCAGAAGTCGAGGTCGTCGACCGGCGCCTCACCGATCGACGGGTAGAGGTCGGTGTGCTCGAGCACGAGCACCGGGTCCTTGCAGCGCAGCGCGCTGTTCATCAGGCCGACGTAGTCGAACGGGTTCGAGGGCGCGACGATCCGCCAGCCCGGCGAGGTCGCGAAGATCCCGGCCGGGTCCATCGAGTGCTGGGAGCCGTAGCCGGTCCCCATGGCGACCTTGGTCCGCAGCACGAGCGGCACGTCGTCCTTGCCGCCGAACATGTGCCGCGCCTTGCCGATCTGGTTGAACAACTGGTCCGCGGCGACCCACATGAAGTCGGCGTACATGAACTCCACGACCGGCTTGAACCGGCCGTCGAGGGCCATCCCGCCGCCGAGCCCGGTGAACGCGTTCTCGCTGATCGGCGTGCCGAGCACCCGGTCCGGGAAGGCCTCCTTGAGCCCCCGCGTCGCGCCGTTGGTGCCGCCGTTGAGCCGGTGCACGTCCTCGCCCATCACGATGATGGTGGGGTCGGTCTCCATCCGCCGCGCCATCACCTTGGCGATGACGTCGACGAACTTCTGCTCAGCGAGCGTGCCGGTGAACGTGTCCCGGTCGGCGAACCGCACTCCGGCGAACTCGCTGAGGTCGCTGCGCACCCCGACGTCGACAAAGGCCGGGTCGGGCCACTCGCTGGGCTTGATCCGGCGCTGGCCGGGCTTGCCCCCGGGCACCGGTTCGAGGATGACATCGCCGATCTCGACCATGAGTCGCTTGGCGCGCTCGATCACCCCGTCGATCTCGGCCTGGGTGAGGATGCCGCGACGCACCAGGTGACCCGACAGCTTCTTGATCGGGTCGCGCTGACGCCACTCCCGCTCCTCCTCCTTGCTGCGGTAGCCGAACGCGCTGCCCGGGAACGGGCCGTTCTGGTGGAAGTAGCGGTAGACGTCGGCCTCGATCAGCGTGGGCCCCTTGCCGGCCCGCATGTGCTCGAGCGCCTCCTGCATCGCCAGGTAGACCGCGAGCGGGTCCATCCCGTCGACCTTCCAACTCGGGATGCCGAACCCGGGACCCCTGGCCGACAGCCGCGGTTCGCCGGTCGCCTCGAAGACGTTCGTCGAGACCGCGTACAGGTTGTTCTCGAGGAAGAAGCAGAGCGGCAGACGCCACGCGGCCGCCAGGTTGAACGTCTCCAGAGTGGAGCCGATGTTGGTCGCGCCGTCACCGAAGTACGTCACGGCGACGTTGGTGGTGCCGGCCTGACGGTGCGCGAAGGCCGAGCCGGCGGCCAGCGGGACCCCACCGCCGACGATCGCGTTCGTGCCGATCGCGCCCGCTTCCTTCCACTGCAGGTGCATCGAACCGCCCCGCCCGTGGCTGAAGCCGCGGTCCAGGCCGCAGATCTCGGCCAGGGTCCGCAGCAGCACGGCGCGCACGTCGTCGGAGAACTCCCGCGTCGGGTCGATCCCCTTCGGCTCGACGTGCGCGAGTGCCTTGGCGAGAAACTGGTGGTGGCCGCGGTGCGAGCCGTTGACCGTGTCCTGACTGGTCAGGGGAAGGATCGAGCCGACCGCCCCGCCCTCCTGGCCGATGCTGGAGTGCGCCGGTCCGTGGATCAGGCCGGCGGCGGCGAGCTCGAGGACGTACTCCTCGAACGTTCGAATGAGCACCAGGTGGCTCAGCATGTTCGTCAGCAGGCGAGGCTCGGCGGCGTCCCAGTCGGCGTCGGTGGCGACGATCTCCACCCACGGTGCCGCTTGTTCCAGTCGATTGCGCTCGGGCATGGCTCTCTCCCTGCAATGGGTGGCAGGCCCTTAGCTTGGCACAGGATGGATCCAAAATCTAGACAGAGCAGGGCCTTTCGTCGGCGCATGACGATCAGTAGCATCTGATTGGATCCAAACTTCTCCTCAAAGGGGATGAAATGGCTGGTAAGGGACTTCCGGGGCTGAAGCGGGTAGACCACATCGGCTTCACCGTGCCGGATCTCGAGGAGGCGCGCCGGTTCCTCGTCGACGTGCTCGGCTGCGAGTACATGTACAGCCTCGGGCCGTTCCGGGACGACGACGGCGACTGGATGCTCGAACACCTCAACGTCCACCCGCGGGCGGTGATGGAGCAGCTGCACTTCTTCCGCTGCGGCGACCAGGCCATCTTCGAGGTGTTCCAGTACTCCGCCCCGGACCAGGTCACCACGCCGCCCCGCAACAGCGACATCGGCGGCCATCACGTCGCGCTGTACGTGGACGACCTGGACGCCGCGGTCGACTACCTCAAGAGCCAGGGCGTCACCGTCCTCGGTGAGCCGACGGCCAGCAAGGGACCGAGCGAGGGTCAGCGCTGGGTCTACTTCCTCGCGCCGTGGGGCATGCAGTTCGAACTCGTGTCGTACCCAAACGGCAAGGCCTTCGACCGCCAGGCCGCGGCCCGTGAGGGAACCTCCAGTGCCACGACCTGAGCCGGCGACCCCGAACGGCGCGACCAGCCGACGGGTGGCCGACTACCTGCGCGAGGCGATCCTCAGCGGCGAGATCCGCCCGGGTGAGCGGATCCGACAGGAGGACGTCGCCGCCCGGTTCGGCACCAGCCGCCTGCCGGTACGCGAGGCGCTGCGCATGCTCGAGGCCGAAGGGCTCACCGAGCACGAGGCGAACAAGGGCGCCCGCGTGCCGGTGCTCGACCAGCGCGAGGTGGACGTGATCTACCAGATGCGCGAGCGGTTGGAGCCCTTGGCGCTCGCGGAGAGCATCCCGCACCTGACCGAGGACGACTTCCGCCGCCTCGAGCAGATCCAGGAACGGATCGAGGCGAACGAGGATGTGGCCGAGTTCCTCGTGCTCGACCGGGAGTTCCACCTGCTCACCTACCGCGGCTGCCGAGTCGACCAGCTCTCCGCGATGGTGACCCGGCTGTGGAACTCCACACAGCACTACCGTCGGGCCTTCATGATGCTGAGCGGCCCGGGCCGGCGGTGGGTGGTCAACGCTGAGCATCGCCTGCTGCTCGACGCGCTGCGCCGCCGCGATTCCGTGGACGCGGAGCGCTACCTCGCGGGCCACATCCGGCGTACGCGGATCGAGCTGACCAGCCACCCGGAGGTGTTCCACCGGCCGATCAGGTGACCGCGGCGGCGCCGGCCCGTCATCCGGTCCTCGAGCGCGGGCCGTGCCGTCACGGTCAGGCGCCGCCGGCGGTTGCCGGCTCCAGCGTCACCACATCGGCGACCACACAGGCGATGTTGTCGGGCGCCCCGGCGCCGTACGCCGCCGCGACGAGCGCGTCCAGAACCTGTTGCGGGTCCTCTGGTCTCGACAGGACATCGCGCAGCGACTCGTCGGATACCACGGAAGACAGACCGTCGGAGCACAACAGGTAGCGGTCACCGGCGGCGGCCTCGTGCAGCGACAGGTCCGCCTCGGCCCCGCCCGTACCGGTCAGCGCCCGGACCAGCAGCGCGCGTTGCGGATGCGAGGCGGCCTGTGCCGGGCTCATCGCGCCCTCGTCCACCAGCGACTGCACCCACGTGTGGTCATGTGTGAGCTGGCGCAGCTCCCCGTCGCGCAGCAGGTACGCCCGCGTGTCGCCGATGTGCGCCAACGCAGTCCGGGGACCCGACCACAGCAGCGCGGTCAGCGTGGTGAGCGCCTCGCCTGACGGCGTCGACGCGGCGATGTGACCGATCGCCCGGTCGGCGTCAGCGATCGCGTCGGCAAGCGCGCGGAGCAGGTCGTCGGCCGGGAGGGCCGAGGTTTCCAGCGGCTTGAGGGCCTCGATGGCCGCGGCGCTGGCGCGGCCTCCGCCCGGACCACGGACTCCGTCCGCCACCGCCAGCAACCGGGGGCCGGCGTACGCGGTGTCCTCGTTGCTCGTGCGGACGAGCCCCGACCGCGATGCGGCCGCGTAACGGATTCCGAGCATCGTCGTGGCGTCTTCCACGGCGCTTCCCCTTCCCGAGAGATAGTCGACGAGGAAGGTGGCCAGCTGACCACGGCGGGATGTCTCGGCGAGCACCTGCTCCCAGTAGCCCGCGACAGCCTCGGCCGCCGCCGGGGCCGGCAGCTCACACACCCGCCGGATGCGCGCCAACGGCATGCCCAGCCGCCGCAGCCAGGCGATGAGGCGGGCCCGCTCCACCTGGGCCGGATCGTAGTAGCGGTATCCCGACTCGCCGTCCACGGCCGTCGGCCGCAGCAACCCGAGTTCGTCGTACAACCGCAACGCCTTCGGCGACAAGCCGGCCGCCCGGGCGAACGCCCCGATGGTCAGCAGCTCCCGCACCGCTCCTCCTCGTCACGGCCACCGTGGCCGTGCTGCCGATGCTGGGGCTTGACCCAGGGGCAAGGTCAACTCACTCTCCATGGCGGTCGGTGAACGGCACGAACGCTCAGCCAGGTTGCTATCTGCCGACCGTGCTCCAGTCGGTCGGCGTCGGCGCAACCAGCCGCCCGGCAGCGTGTTCGTTGAGCCGCCGAACGATCTCAGGAATGTCGTACTGAGGAAACATGACCTGTATGAGGCGCAGCCGGAACTCCGACGGCAACCGTTCATCGAACATCGCCACGTCGTACGGCCTGACGTTGATCCTCCAGGCGTCAGGCGCTGCCCAGTGCACCATCCTGACGTAGAACGCGTCGCGGGACCCGGCTTGCGCAACTGACTTCAAGAACGCCAAGCCATCCTCGATCGGGAAATCAATGAACGACCAGCCCTTGTGCCTTCGCACATACTCCGCCATGTGCGGCAACTCCGACACCCAGTCCCGGTTGCTCTCGCCGGCGTCCTGACACGAGGTCAAGGTCTGGATGCCGTTGCGCCAAGCGGCTTCGACGACGGGAGCCAGCATCTCATCAACGTCTGCGGTCATCGTCCCGACGCGCACGGTCACCTGCGGATGGGTGGTCTCGTCCATGTCCGCAGGCTAAGCAGGGGCGAGCTCGTCACGTCCAGTCGGGGCGCAGCGGGAAACCGGAATCCCCGGCCGGCCCGTTGCGCGTGCCGAGGACCTGGTGCAGTTGGATCGCGTTGCGCTCGAAGGACAACCGGGACCCCGCCATGTACAGGCCCCACACCCGCGCCGTGCCCTCCCCCACCTCGGCGACGCACTCGTCCCAGTGCTCGACCAGGTTGCGACACCACGCCGCCAGCGTCAGCGCGTAGTGCTGGCGCAGGTTCTCCTCGTGCTGCACCTCGAAACCGGCGTCGTGCATCTCGCTGATCACCCGCCCCGGCCCGGCCAGCTCGCCGTCCGGGAAGACGTACCGGTCGATGAACGGCCCGGGCCGGTTCGGCATCCGGTTGTCGGCCCGGGTGATGCAGTGGTTGAGCAGCCGTCCACCGGGGCGCAGCCGTTCGCGCAGCGCGGCGAAGTAGCCGGGGTAGTTGCGCACGCCGATGTGCTCGGTCAGCCCGATTGAGCTGACCGCGTCGAAGTGCTCGGCCGGGGCGTCGCGGTAGTCCATGTGCCGCACCTCGGCCAGCCCGGTCAGCCCTTCGCGTTCGATCGCCGCCTGGGCCCATTCGGCCTGCGCCCGCGACAGCGTGACGCCCAGCGCCCGCACGCCGTACTCGCGGGCGGCGTGGCGGACCATGCCGCCCCAGCCGCACCCCACGTCGAGCAGCCGCATTCCCGGCTTCAGGCCGAGCTTGCCAGCGACCAGGTCGTACTTGGCCGCCTGCGCCTGCTCCAAGGTGTCGCCGGGGTCGCGGTAGACCGCGCAGGTGTACGTCATCGACGGCCCGAGCACCATCTCGTAGAAGGCGTTGGAGACGTCGTAGTGGTGCGAGATGGCGCTGCGGTCGCGGGAGCGGGAGTGGCGCAGCCCAGCCATCACCCTCCGCCAACGCGGAGCCGCCTCCTCGGCCGGAGGCGGCGGGGGCAGCAGCCGCCGCCAGCCCAACCGGCGCACCAGCGCCGCCGCCTCGGCCACCGGCGGGCGGCGCAGCCGCAGGTCGTCCTTGAGCAGCCGCAGCGCCTCGTACGGGTCGCCCGGGTGCACCCCGGTCACCTCGAGGTCGCCGCTCACGTACGCCCGGGCCATGCCGAGCTCGCCGGGCGCGGTGAGCAGGTACGACAGCCCGCGCGGGGATCGCACGTGCAGCCCGATTCCGGCGTCGGCGGGTCCGATGCCGCTGCCGTCGTAGGCGGTGATCCGCACCGGCAGGTCGCCGTCGGCGACCGCGCGGACGATCTCCGCCACGGTGACCCGCCCGGTCCGGCGCCCGGGAACCTGCCGAGGTGCGGACCCGGGCGGCCGAGCGGGCGTCGCTGCGGGTTCTCGTTCTCTCAGGGTCATCGCCGTCCTACCGCCTTCTCGTAGAGTCCGGTCAGCCGGTGGTCCGGGTCGTAGCGCTCCTTGACCGCGCGGTACGTCGCGCCGCCGTAGAGCCGGTCGAAGGTGTCGCGGTCGTAGTAGGCGTCCGAGTACAGGGACTTGTGTCCGCCCGCCTCGGCCACCGCTCGCTCGACGAGCCGGTTGACGTCGCCGTCGGCGGCGCCCTCGGCGATCGGCACGGTGCCCCAGAAGCCGATGTTGACGTAGCGCTCGCCCGGGCGCAGCGGGTAGAGCGGCCAGACCCGGGCGGAGCCGGGGCCGGCCGGCTCCCGCAGCCGCAGCGGGCACAGCCACACCGGTGACATCCGCACCGTGCGGGCGAACCAGCGCAGGAACTCGGCGGTGCGGGCCAACGGGATCTCCACGTCCTGCACGACCCGTTCCGTGCCCGGCCGGCCGCGCAACCGGTTGACCCGCTCGGTGAGCCGGTAGCGCTGGTCGAGGCGGACCAGCCGGTGGTAGACGTCGCTGCGGCGGTAGCGCGCGGGCCACAGCGCCCGGACCAGCGGGTGCTGCACGCCGAAGGCCCGCGAGCACCAGAACCAGTCGATGTCCCACCGCCACAGGTAGTGGTACGTGGTGAGGGCGTCGTGCTCGCGCTCGCGCAGCGACCGGTAGTAGATGGCCCGGCCGGTGTAGTCGCTGGCCCGCGGCGCGTCGTCGGTGAAGGTGCCCAGCACGAGGTACGCCTCGCCCGGGTGGAACATCACCCCGTCCATCGCGTCGACGCTCCGCCCCTGGTAGGCCCCGGTCGCCATCACCTCGCCGATCGCGTCGGCGAGCGCATCCAGGTCGGTGAAGCGCACGTTGCGCAGCGCCACGTACCGGCGGACCGGCTGCAGTTCGATGCGCAGCCGCGTCGCGTAGCCGAGGCTGCCCAGCGAGTTCGGGAAGGCGGCGAACAGGTCGGCGTGGTCGCCGTCGGGCCGCGCGGTGACGATCTCGCCGGCGCCGGTGAGAATGTCCATCTCGAGAACGGACTCGTGTGGCAGTCCATTGTAGAAAGAGGTGGACTCGATGCCGAGCCCGCTCACCGCGCCGCCGAGGGTGATGGTGCGCAGTTGCGGCACCACCAGCGGCATCAACCCGTGGGGCAGGGTGGCGTCCACCAGCCGTTCGTAGGTGCACATGCCCTGCACGTCCGCCGTGCGCGCGACCGGGTCCACGGCGAGCACCCCGTCGAGACCGCTCACGTCCAGACCGGACGAACGCGTCGCCGTGCGCGGGCGGAACAGGTTCGAGGTGTGCTTGGCCAGCCGAACCGGCTCGCCGCGCGGCACCCGGGCGTACGAGGCGCGCAACCGGTCCACCGCCCGCTCGTGGCTTCCCGGCCGTTGCAGCAGCGACGAGCTCATCACGTCACTGTATGCGTCCCAGGCCGCCCTGTTCCGGTATCGGCGCGCTTTTTCACCCGGCAGATGCCCCACCCGGTGTGCGTGCCGCGCGCGCCGGCGCCGGACGCGCCACGGCCGGTCCACGGGCAGCTGATCTATCTTCTCCACCAATGCGTGAGCCCGGCTCGCTACGGCGCACCGCCCCCGCTACCGTCCACTGCGGAAGGAGGATTCATGTCCGATCCGCTGCGTGAGCACCCCGACGCGCAGGACGAGCTGCGTGCGGTCATCGATGAGCTCCGGGCGCGGATCCCGCAGCCCCAGCAGCAGTGGATGCAGATTGCGGCACTGCCGAGCACGTGTCGATCGGCTGCCTCGGGCCCGACGAGGTGGTGGCGATCAGGTCCTCGGACGAGCGGACCGGGCAGCTCGACGTACGGCCTGTCGCGGGTGAGCCTGGCGGCAATCGACCCGACCGCACGCAGGCCCGCCGTCAGCGACGGCACGACCGCGGCCGTCACGGATCCGAGACGCTGGCTGCGACCGCGCCGCCGCCGACCGCGTCGGAGAGGTCACGGCTGCGCGGCCGCAGCCCGCGCGGTGGTCAGCGGCTCTCCCCGGCCTGCTGCATCTTCGACTTCTGCTGCTTGGCCTGCTCAGCCATCTGCTTGCCCTGCTGCATGCCCTGCTCGGCCCGCTCCTTGATGTGGCCGGCGGTCTCCTTGACCTTGCTGGCCATCTTCTTCACCATGTCCGCCTCCCCGGTGTGAGCATTGCCCGGACACTCCTGACCTACCCACCACCGGCTCGCGGAAACGGGAGCCGATGACCACCGCCGACCCGCGCAGGGATCGCGCGAGGTTTGGCCGCCGACGACGGTGGTACTCACCGGAGGTGCCGATCGTTTCGCCCGGGTTCAAGGGCCGCCGGCGCCGCACGGACGTGTCCCTGCCGCCGGGGCAGTACCTGACCGAGGACTTTCCCGTCCTGTCCGCGGGCCCGACGCCCCGGATAGCGCTCGACGAGTGGGAGTTCGTGATCACCACCGAGACCGGCGAGCGGCACCGCTGGACCTGGTCGGAGCTGATGGCGCTGCCCACCGAAACGCCGACCGTGGACCTGCACTGCGTGACGAAGTGGTCCAAGCTCGCCACGACATGGGAGGGCGTGGCACTGGACACGCTGTTCCGCGATGTCCGGAGCGACGCCGGGTACGCGCTGGTCCACTCGTACGGTGGCTACACGACCAACCTGCCGCTGGCGGACCTGCTCGACGGGCAGGCGTGGATCGCGTACGGGTACGACGGCGGGCCCCTGACCCCGGAGCACGGCGGTCCGGCCCGGCTGCTGGTGCCGCACCTGTACCTGTGGAAGTCGGCCAAATGGGTACGCGGCATCGATCTGCTGACCGAGAACCGGCCGGGGTTCTGGGAGAGCGCCGGCTACCACGACTACGGTGACCCGTGGCGAGAACAGCGGTACCAGGGCGACTGAGCGCCGGGCTGACGTGGCGGGTCTGCCGGCTCGTCGAGGGCCGCGCCGAGACCCCGACGGCGCGCACGCTCGTGCTCGACGTGCCCGGCTGGCCGGGGCACCTGCCCGGCCAGCACGTGGACGTCCGCCTGACCGCCGAGGACGGCTACACCGCGCAGCGCAGCTACTCGATCGCGAACGCCGTCGACGGCGACCGGGTCGAGCTGACGGTGCAGCGCATCCCGGACGGCGAGGTCTCCGAGTACCTGGTCGACGTGTACTCGGTCGGGGACCCGATCGAGATCCGCGGCCCCGTCGGCGGCTGGTTCGTCTGGCGGCCGACCGACACCGATCCGGTGCTGCTCCTCGCGGGTGGCTCCGGGATCGTGCCGCTGATGGCGATGGTGCGCAGCCGGCGTGCGGCTGGCAACCGGGCGCCGTTCCGGTTGATCTACTCGGTGCGTACGCCCGACGACGTCTATTACGCCGAGGAACTGCGCCAGCGCCAACGCGACGACCGCGGGTTGGACGTCAGCTACGTGTACACCCGCGCCGTCCCGCCCGGCTGGTCGGCCCCACCACGCCGGATCGACACGCCGACGCTCAACACCGCCGGCTGGCCGCCGGATTTCATGCCCAACTGCTACGTGTGCGGCCCGACCGGTTTCGTGGAGACCGTCTCCAACATCCTGGTCGGCCTCGGACACGACCCGCGGCGCGTCCGCACGGAACGCTTCGGCCCGAGCGGCTGAGGCACCGTCGGCGCGTGATCCAGGGGCGGGCCCCGCCGACCGGACCGAACCGAGGAGGTAACCATGGCGCAGACGACGGCTCCCATCGCGGCCACTCCGCTCGCCTTCACCGACGGCAACGAGTTGGCCGGCCCGCTCGGCGAGGTGTTCGCGATGGACGTCACCAGCGCGGTGGGCCGCTGCGCGTCCTGCCACCGTTCCTGCGCCGTCGCGCAGATGCGCGTGTACCACAACGCGCCGGGGCTGGTCGCCCGCTGCCCGTCCTGTCAGGCGGTGGTGCTGCGGCTGGTGCGCGGCCCGGGCCGTGCCTGGCTCGACCTGCGCGGCACGCTCAGCCTGCAGGTCCCGCTGCCCGCCGAGGACCGGATCGTGCGGCGCTGAGGCCGTACGGCGCCACATCCGACGGGCACGGGTGGGCGCGGGCCGGATCGGCCGATACCGTTGCGGCGTGAGTCTTCTGTTCACCCCGCTGCGTTTGCGCGCCGTCACCGTGCGCAACCGGATCGCGATGTCGCCGATGTGCCAGTACTCCGCGAGCGACGGACTGCCCAACCACTGGCACCTGGTGCACCTGGGTTCCCGCGCGGTCGGCGGCGCCGGGCTGGTGTTCACCGAGGCGACCGCGGTCACGCCCGAGGGGCGCATCTCCCCCCAGGACACCGGCATCTGGTCCGACGCGCACGTCGACGCCTGGCGGCCGGTTGCGGCGTTCCTGGCCGACCAGGGCGCCGTGCCGGCGATGCAGTTGGCGCACGCCGGGTTCAAGGCGTCCGTGTACCGGCCGTGGAGCGAGCGCACGGGCGGTGTGCCGGACGCCGAGGGCGGCTGGACCCCGGTCGGCCCCGGCACCGAACCGTTCACCCCCGGCTACCGCACCCCGGTCGCCCTCGACGCCTCCGGCATCCGCTCTGTTGTGGAGGCTTTCGCCGCCGCGGCCGAGCGCGCGGTCGCCGCCGGGTTCCAGGTGGTCGAGGTGCACGCCGCGCACGGCTATCTGCTGCACGAGTTCCTCTCGCCCCTCAGCAACCACCGCACCGACTCCTACGGCGGGGACCGCGCCGGCCGGATGCGCCTGACCCTCGAGGTCGTCCGCGCTGTGCGCGCCGCCGTGGGCGAGGACGTGCCCGTTCTGACGCGGGTGTCGGCGACCGACTGGGTCGAGGGTGGACTGACCGCGGACGACACGGTCGTGCTCGCGCGCGAACTCGCCGCGCTCGGTGTCGATCTGATCGACTGCTCCTCGGGCGGCCTGAACCCGCGCGGCAGCATCCCGGTCGGTCCCGGCTACCAGGTGCCGTTCGCCGCGCAGGTGCGCCGTGAGGCGGGCGTGCCGACCGCGGCGGTCGGGCTCATCACCGAGCCCGAGCATGCCGAGGAGATCGTGGCGAGCGGCCAGGCCGACCTGGTGCTGCTCGGCCGCGAACTGCTGCGCGACCCGTACTGGCCGCGCCGGGCCGCCGCGAAACTCGGCGCCGAGCCGGGCTGGCCGGCGCAGTACCTGCGCGCGGTGTAGCACGGCGAGCGTGGGCGGCCGCCCCGCGCTGACGTGACGGCGACGGTGCGCGCCGAAGCCGTTCAGATCCTCCCTGGGCGCGCCGACCCGAGATCCGGGACCCGCGAGTGCCGGCGGATCTCGCGGGTCCCGGATCGGCTCTTGCGTGCGCTACTAAACCGGTCTAGCATCCTTGCCACTAAACCGGTCTAGGAGACCTGCCCCCGGTGGTCGTGGTGCGAAGGCGTGGTGGGGAGCGGCGTGGCGAAACGAGGACGACCCACCATCGCCGACGTGGCGCGAGCGGCCGGGGTGTCGAAGGGCGCCGTCTCCTTCGCGCTCAACGGCCGACCCGGCCTGGCCGAGGAGACCCGGGCGAGGATCCTGGAGGTCGCGAAGGCACTGGGCTGGCGGCCCAGCCATCCGGCTCGCGCGCTATCGACGTCTCGGGCGTTCGCCGTGGGGCTGGTCATCGCACGCCCTCCGGAACTGCTCGGCGCGGACCCGTTCTTCCCCTCCTTCATCGCGGGGATCGAGCGCGTGCTGTCCGACCGCGGTCAGGCCCTCGTCCTGCAGGTCGTGTCCAGTGAGCAGGCGGAGGAGGAGAGCTACCGCGGGTTCGCCGGCGACGGCCGGGTGGACGGCGTGTTCGTCACCGACCTCCGCCTCGCGGATCCCCGGATCACGCTGCTGGACGACCTAGGCCTGCCTGCGGTCACTCTCGGTCGGCCCGACATCACCAGCCCTTTCCCGGCCGTTCTGGTCGACCACGAGACCGCGATCGCCGCCGCGGTGGCGCACCTTGCCGAACTGGGGCACCGGTGCATCGCCCATGTGGCCGGCCCCAGCCACTTCCTGCACGGGGCCGCCCGTCGCGCAGCCTGGGAAAGGGCGCTCACCGCCGCCGGGCTGCCCATCGGGCCCTGCGTCGTGTCGGACTTCTCGGCGGCCGGAGGAGCGCGAGCCACACGGGAACTCCTCGACGCGACGCCACGGCCTACCGCGATCGTCTACGCCAACGACGTCATGGCGATCGCGGGTCTGTCGGTGGCCGCGGAGCGCGCGCTGGACGTGCCGGGCCAGTTGTCGATCACCGGATTCGACGACAGCGAACTCGCCGGCTACGTCAGCCCGCCGCTGACGAGCGTGCGCACCGATCCGTTCGGCCAGGGCATGGCCGCGGCACAGGCGCTGCTCCGGCTCATCGACGGACAGCCGGTGGCGGACATCGAGCTGCCACCCGCGCAGCTCGTCATCCGCGCCTCCACCGGGCCACCACCCTCGCCCAGCCGGCGCCACAAGCGCCGGGCAACCCCGACCGATGGGAGAAGCGATGAAACGTAAACTCCACCCCTCGATCCTCGTCATCGCGCTCGGTCTCGCCGTCAGCGGATGTGGCGGCGGCGACGAGGGCTCCACGCAGGCCGCGAACACCTCTCGTGGTCCGATCACCATCTGGTTGTCCAACAACAAGGAAGAGGTGGCCTGGGGCAGGGCCATGGTCGAGGCGTGGAACGCCGCCCATCCCGATGAGAAGGTCACCGCCGAGGAGATTCCGGCCGGCAGGAGCTCGGAGGAGGTCATCGGGGCTGCGATCACCGCGGGCAACGCCCCGTGCCTGATCTTCAATACCGCCCCGGCCGCGGTGCCTCAGTTCCAGAAGCAGGGTGGGCTCGTGCCGCTGAACGACTTCGAGGGCGCCGTCGAACACATCGAGCAGCGCAGCGGAAGCGTTGCGCGGCAGTACCAGTCGCCGGACGGGAAGTACTACCAGTTGCCCTGGAAGTCCAACCCCATCATGATCTTCTACAACAAGGACATCCTCGCGAGGGCCGGTGTCGATCCCGACAACCCGCCGCTCGCCACGTACGAGCAGTTCCTCGACACCGCGCGGAAGATCAAGTCGTCCGGCGCCGCCGACGCCGCGATCTACCCGGCCCCGACCAGTGAGTTCTTCCAGTCGTGGTTCGACTTCTACCCGCTGTTCATCGCCGAGACCGGCGGCAAGCAGCTCCTGGAGGGCGGCAAGTCGCAGTTCAACTCGCCTGAGGGCCTGCGCGTCGCCGAGTTCTGGCGGACCCTCTACGCCGAGGGCCTTGCGCCGAAGGAGAAGTACAACGGCGACGCCTTCGCCGACGGCAAGGCCGCGATGGCCATCGTCGGTCCCTGGGCGATCGCGGTGTACGGCGACAAGGTGAAGTGGGGGCGGCGCCGGTACCCACCTCCACCGGCAAGCCGGCTTCGGAGATCAAGACCTTCAGCGACGCGAAGAACGTGGCGATGTACTCGTCGTGCAAGAACCGGGCCACGGCCTGGGACCTGCTCAAGTTCGCCACCAGCGTGGAACAGGACGGCGCCCTGCTCAACGCCACCGGGCAGATGCCGCTGCGCGTCGACCTGCCTGCCACCTACCCCGACTACTTCGCCAAGAACCCCGCCTACAGGGACTTCGCGGAGCAGGCCGGTCGCACGGTGGAGGTGCCCAACGTGCCGAACGCCATCACCATCTGGCAGACCTTCCGCGACGCGTACTCCGAGGCGGTCATCTTCGGCAAGAAGTCGGTGGCGGACGCGTTCGCCGCGGCCGCTGAGCAGGCCGACCAGCTGGGCAGCGAATCCTGACCGCGCCATGAGCCTCCGGCGTCCGCCGTACGGCGGGGCCCGGCACCGGGTGACGGCCGTCCTCGGCCGTCACCCGGTGGGCATACCGCTGGTCGCGCCGTACGTGGTCTTTCTCGCAGCCGTCTTCGCCTACCCGTTCGGGTTCGCGGTGTGGATCAGCTTCCACGACTACTTCTTCACCGCGCCCGGTGCGGTCGTCGAGCGGCCCTTCGTCGGCTTCGACAACTACGTCGCCGTGCTCAACGATCCGGCGGTACGGCAGGCGTTCGGCAACATTCTCGTCTTCCTGCTGATCAACGTGCCGCTCACCACGCTGCTGGCCCTGGTGCTCGCCACCGCGCTCAACGGCGCTATCCGGGCACGCACCTTCCTTCGGGTCGCCTACTACGTGCCGTACGTGACCGCCAGCGTCGCGGTTGTCGGGGTGTGGCTTTTCCTCTTCAACTCCGACGGCCTGGTCAACCGGGTGCTGGGCCCGCTGGCGCCGGACCCGTCCTGGCTGATCAACGAGCGGCTCGCCATGCCCACCGTGGCCGTGTACGTGGCCTGGAAGCAGCTCGGGTTCTACATCCTGCTCTACCTCGCCGCGTTGCAGAACGTCCCGAAGGAGCTGTACGAGTCGGCGGCGGTCGACGGCGCCTCGCGGTGGCAGTCCTTCCGCAAGGTGACCGTGCCCGCCGTCCGCCCAGCGACCGCCCTGGTGGTGATCCTGTCCACCATCACCGGCGCGAACCTGTTCACCGAGCCGTACCTGCTCACCGGCGGCGGCGGGCCCAACGGCGCCTCCGCCTCCCCCGTGCTGCTGATGTACCGGCGCGGCATCGAGCAGGGTCAACCCGACGTCGCCGCCGCCATCGGTCTGGTGCTCGTCGTGTTCGTGGTCGCCGTCTCCCTGATGAACCGTCGGCTGCTGGAGAGGTCCTGACATGACCGACATCGATGCCAGGCCGCACGAGGCGGCGCCTACCACGCCCACGGCCCCGGTACGCCGACCTGCGGCGCCTGCGCGGCGCCGTGACCGAGTCACGGTCGCCGGCGTGGTTCGCGCGCTGGTCCTCTTCGCCGGTGCCCTGCTGTTCCTCTTCCCCTTCTACTACATGTTCATCGGGTCCCTTCAGGCGGAACCCGACACCTCACCGGCGGGCGCCATTCCCACCCGGGGGCTCACGCTGCAGAACTACCGGGAGATCAATGACGCGGTCGATCTGGTCGGCTCGCTGATCAACTCGGGTATCTTCACCGGAGGCGTCATCCTCTCCACGGTGGTCTTCGGGGTGCTGGCCGGCTACGCCCTGGCGCGGCTGCACTTTCGCGGCCGCGGGGCGTTGTTCGGGTTGGTGCTGCTCGTCCAGGTGGTTCCCTTCCACCTTCTGCTCATTCCGCTCTACGTACTCGTCGTGCGCAGCTACGGCCTGGCCGACTCCTACCTGGGCATGATCCTGCCGTTCGCGATCAACTCGACGGCGGTGTTCGTCTTCCGGCAGTTCTTCCTCCAACTTCCCGAGGAGCTGTTCGCCTCGGCCCGCGTCGACGGCGCCGGCGAGGTCCGGATACTCTGGTCGATCGCGCTCCCGCTGGTCCGCCCGGCGCTGCTGACCGCGGTGCTGCTGACCTTCATCGGTCCCTGGAACGAGTTCCTCTGGCCGTTCCTCATCACGAAGCGGGCCGACATGCAGCCGTTGGCCGTGTCGCTCGCCAACTACATCTCGAACGTCGCCGCACGGGCCGCCAACCCGTTCGGTGCTGTCCTGGCCGGTGCCTGCGTCCTCGCCGCCCCGGCCGTGGCGCTCTTCGTCGCGTTCCAGCGGCACTTCACCTCGACCAACATCGGATCTAGCTTGAAGGGCTGAATCCTTGGACATCTCCACCACCGCCGTCCCGTACACCCTCACCCGACTCGGCGCGATCATGGCGCCGCTGCCCGGCGAGCCCCTGGAGGCCGAGGGGGTGCTCAACCCGGCGAGCGGGCACACGCCGGATGGGCGCCTGCACCTGCTGCCCCGTCTCGTCGCCAAAGGCAACGTCTCGCGGATCGGGCTCGCCGAGGTTGAGCTGCACGACGGCGTGCCGGTGGGGGTGAGCCGACGGGGCGTGGTCCTCGCGCCCGACCAGGGATGGGAACGGGGCGCGAACAACGCCGGGGTCGAGGATCCACGAGTCACCTGGGTGCCGAGCCTCGGCACCCACGTCATGACGTACGTCGCGTACGGGCCGCTCGGACCGAGGCTCGCTCTAGCGATCTCCACCGACCTGCTGTCCTGGCGGCGCCTCGGCCCGGTGCAGTTCGCGTACGAGCCCGAATTGGACACTGATCTGAATCTGTTTCCCAACAAGGACGCCGTCTTCTTCCCCGAGCCCGTCCCCGGCCCGGACGGCGAGCCGTGCTACGCGATGCTGCACCGGCCGATGTGGGACCTGGGCTGGATCCGCGCCGGGGAGACCGTGCACCTTCCGGCCGGTATCACCGACCACCGGCCCGGCATCTGGATTTCGTACGTCCCGGCCGACGCGGCGCAGGCCGACCCGAGGGCCCTGGCGCGTCCGGCCGGCCATCGCTGCGTGGCGCTGCCCATGTACCCGTTTGAGGAGCTGAAGATCGGGGCCGGTCCCGCGCCGCTGCGGGTGGAGGAGGGCTGGCTGCTCATCCACCACGGCGTCAACGGGTACATCCCGAGCGGATGGGACCCCACGCAGCAGCGGGTGTGCTACTCCGCCGGGGCGATGCTGCTCGATCCGGCGGACCCCGCCCGGGTGCTGGACCGCACGCCGGAGCCGATCCTCTCGCCCGAGACCGAGGACGAGCGATCGGGCACCGTGCCGAACGTCGTGTTCCCCACCGCGATCGAACAGGTCGCCGGGGTGCACTACGTCTTCTACGGCATGGCCGACTCGAAGATCGGTGTCGCCCGGCTGGACCGGGTGCCGTGACCGGCCCGATGAGGCTGGGCGTCGTGGGCGCCGGGGCCTTCGCGGCGTTCGTCGCCGCCGCGGTGCGCGCCCTTCCAGACGTGCGGATCACCGCCGTCGCGGACACTGACGCGGCGCGTGCCGGCCGGCTCGCTCGGGAGGTGTCGGCTCGACCGCTGACCGACTGGCGGGCGCTCGTCGGCTGCGACGACGTCGACGTGGTGGTCGTCGCCACACCACCGGCCACCCACGCCGAGATCGCGCTCGCGGCACTGAGCGCCGGCAAGCACGTGTTCTGCGAGAAACCGCTGGCCACCGACGAGGCCGATGCGGCCGCGGTGGCCGGTGCCGCGCAGCGCAGCGGCCGGATCCTGGTGGTCGACCACGTCCTGCGCTACAACCCGATCCTCCGCGCGATACAACGGCTGGCCGACCCGCTGCTCGGATCGATACAACGCTTCGCCTTCGAGAACGACGCCAGCGACGAGAACCTCGGCCCGGACCACTGGTTCTGGGACGAGCGGATCAGCGGCGGGATCCTCGTCGAGCACGGCGTGCACTTCTTCGACGCCGCCGACGCCCTGATCGGTGCCGTGCCCGCCACCGTGCAGGCCATGGTCGCCCGACGCCCCGGCAGCGATCTCGTCGACCTCGCGGTGGCGACCGTCCGCTACCCGGGCGGGGTACTGGCGACGTTCGCCCATGGGTTCACCCACGCCGACCGGTGCGAGCGGCAACTGATGCGCCTCGACTTCGGAGCTGCAGAGGCCCGCGTCACCGGCTGGATCCCGGTCCACGCCGCCATCGACGTATGGACCGACGACGCTGGCGCGGCCATCGCCGAGGATCTGCCGGCCCGGGCGCCGCAGCTGCTCGCGGTCCCCGGTCATCGGCTCGCCGCCAAGGGCCGGATAGACGTGACGGTGGAGCGCGACGCCGGGCCCCCATTCGCACGGGCTCGAGGCCGGAACCTCCGGCTGCCCCACCGGGCCCGCATCGTGATGGACCTCGGAGGCGAGACGGCGAAGAAGCCCGTCTACGCCGAGAGCATTCGCGCCGCCATGACCGATCTTGTCCACTGTGTACGAACCGGCGGCGTACCCGCCGCCGGGCCGTCCGAGGGGTGGCGGGCGGTCGCCGTCGCCGCGGCCGCGCGCCGCGCCGCCCAGCAGGGCCGCGACATAGACCTTGCGCACCTCGTCGCGGCCGGGCAGGCGCCCTCCGTGCCTGCCCGGCCAGACGGGTGAAGCCGTTGTGGCGAACCGACCGACGTTCCCTTCGCGCACCCTGTGCCCCGCGCCGACAAGGAGGCCTCATGAAACGCCGCACATTGTTGCTCGGTGGCCTCGCGCTGGCCGCTCCCCTGACCACCGCGGCGCCCAGCCAGGCAGCCCCCGCGCGCCGCGTCCAGGGCGGCAGCGGCACGCCCACGCCGCTGACCAACCTGGCACACCTGGACTTCCTCCGCGAGGACATACGCCCACCCGCCCAGCCCGGGCACACCACCTACCGGCTCGCCGACTCGCCGGAGATCGGGGTGCTCTGGACATACGCCGAGCCCGGGCCGGACGGAGTGTTCCGGCGGATCGGTGGCGGCGCGTACGACCCGGTGACGAACACCTGGGGGCAGGGGGCCTACAACGCCGACGACATCTCCCGCGCGGCCGTGGTCTACCTGCGTCACTGGCGGCAGACCGGGGCGGTCAGCAGCCGGAACGCCTCGTACCAGCTGCTTCGCGGTCTGACCTATTTGCAGACCGTCAGCGGACCGAACGCCGGCAACGTCGCGCTGTGGATGCAGCCGGACGGCACCATCAACCTGAGCCCGACACCGAAGGACTCGCCCGACCCGTCCGACAGCGGTCCCTCGTACTGGCTGGCCCGGACCATCTGGGCACTCGGCGAGGGGTACGCCGCGTGGCGCGACGTCGACCCGGAGTTCGCCGCATTCCTGCGCGAGCGCCTCGACCTCGCTCTGGCAGCGGTCGACCGCCAGGTGCTCGCCCGCTACGGCACCTGGCAGGTGATCGACGGGGAACGCACCCCGGCCTGGCTCATCGTCGACGGCGCGGACGCGACCGCCGAGGCCGTTCTCGGTCTGGCCGCGTACGTCGAGGCCGGCGGCGGTAGCCACGCCCGGCGCGCCCTGCGGCAACTGGCCCTCGGCATCGCGGCCGTGGCCGGCGGCGACGCCCGGCACTGGCCGTTCGGCGCGGTGCGGCCGTGGCTGCTGTCGCGTTCCGTCTGGCACGCGTGGGCATCGCAGATGCCGGCCGCCCTCGCCCGGGCGGGACAGGTGCTGCACGACCCGCGGCTGGTCAAGGCGGCGGTCACCGATTCCGCCGTGTTCACACCGTGGCTGCTCACCTCGGGCGGCCCCGACAACGGCCGGCTGCCCACCCGGACCGACCGCACCCAGATCGCCTACGGCGTCGACTCGCGGGTGCAGTCCCTGCTGGCCGTCGCGGACGTCACCGGCAGCGACGGATTCCGCCAGCTCGCCGCCGTGACCGCGGCCTGGTTCTTCGGCGCCAACCCGGTGGACGTGCGCGCCTACGACCCGTCGACCGGGCGGACCATCGACGGCATCGACGGCGACGGCCGGGTCAACCGCAACTCCGGTGCCGAGTCGACCATCCACACGCTGCTGACCATGCTGGCCCTGGACGCACGGCCCGATGTGGCGGCGCTCGCCGCGCAAAGCGAGGTGGTGGAACGGGTTGGCTCGCTCGCCCTCGAGGCGGAGAACGCCATCGCCACCGGCGGCGCGACCGTGGTCACCCCGGACTCGGCGTGGACCGGAGAGGCGCTGTTCAGTGGCGCGTACGCGAGCCTTCCCCCGGGCGGCGGTCTCCGCTGGCAGCTGCCGCCAAGCGAGCGGGCGCGGCTGGTCCTTCCGGTGGTGAACCTGCATCCGGACAGCCTCGCCAGGACCAGGTGGCGTGGTGACGGTCGGCCCCTCGGCGACGTCGTGCACCGCACGGTCGGCGAGCAGGGGGCGTCCCCGGCGCCGGGCGCGTTGCTGCCGGTGACGCTGCCCGGGGAACTCCCCGCGCACGCGTCCGAGCTGAGCGTGGTGGCGAGTGGCGGCGAGGCGATCATCGACACGGTGATGCTCGAGCCGCTGGTGTCCCGTCTGGTGCTCCGCGGTGAGGGTGGGACCACCGCCGTGCTCCGCAGCGCCGCCCATGCGCCGCAGACCGCGTCCGTCGCTCTCCCCGGCACCGGACCGGCCATCGTTGAGGTCTACGACGCGCGCGGCGTCCTGCGGTCGCGGACGAAGACGACGGACGTGACGGTGCGTGTCACCGTCCTGCCCGGCGGTTTCACCACCGTGCAACGGTAAACAGCCCCGGCCCGCGATCGGCCGCAAGTCCCGGCCGATCGCGGGCCCCGTCGGCCATCAACGTCCGTCTGGTGGTCGCCGACGGGGTGCCATCAGGCGCCTCGCCGCGGCGGCCCGCTGCCGCTGCGCGACGCGCTCGCCGAGTCCGAACGGGTGGCGATCGTCAAGGTGGCGTTGCGCCAGCGCGAGCATCTGGCAGTGCTATGGCCACAGAGTGTCGTGGACTAAATCACAGAACGTGACGGAAGTGAAGCTGAGTGATAGCCCGGGGTGACCTGCGGCGGGGTGCGACGGCATGATGCGGATATGTCAGGCGTGCTGGTGATCGAGGACGACGACCGCATCCGGCTGTCCCTGGTGCTCGCGTTGGAGGACGAGGGGTACGAGGCGCGCGGCGCGGCGACGGCCGAGGAGGGCCTGATCGCCCAGCGCACGTCGCCGGCCGACACGGTCCTCATCGACCTGATGCTGCCCGGGGTCGACGGCTTCGAGTGCATCCGGGAGCTGCGTCGCCACGACGACGTCCCGATCGTCGTGGTGAGCGCCCGGGACGACACCCACGACATCGTCGCAGCGCTCGAGGCCGGGGCCGACGACTACCTCGTCAAGCCGGTGGCGGTCAAGGAGCTGTGCGCCCGGTTGCGCGCCCTACGCCGCCGCGCCCGCATGGGCGCCTCCCCGATGCGCTCGCTCGTCTTCGGTGACCTCGAGATCCGGCCCGAGGCCGGCGAGGTGACGCTGCGCGGCGAGCCTGTTCCGGTCACCCGCACGGAGTTCCGGTTGCTGTGCGAACTGGCGGAGCATCCGGGCCTGGTTTTGTCCCGCCAGCAGTTGCTGCAGCGGGTGTGGGGGTACGCGGTGGGCGACGAGCGGCTCGTGGACGTGCACGTGGGCCGGCTCCGGCAGAAGATCGAGGAGGACTCCCGGGCGCCGCGCTACCTGGTGACCGTCCGGGGCCTCGGCTACAAGCTGCAGCGATGAGGCGCTACACCCTCCGCGCCAGGGTGATCGCGGGCTTCGCGGGCGGGGCGCTGGTGCTGTCCACCTCGATGGCGTTGATCTCCTACCAGCTCATCCGCAGCTCGCTGCTCGCCGGGCGGGAACGCGCGACCGTGCGCGCCGCGTACCTCGACGCCGCCGTGGTCCGCGCCGGGCTCGCCGCCGACCACCCCGACATCGTGGAGATCCTCCGGTCGCTCGACACCGGCGAGAACCGGCGGGTGGTGCTGCGCCGCAACGGCGAGTGGTACTCCCGCACCGCCGACGCCGGCGTCACCTCCGCGGTGCCGCCCGCCCTGCAGCGGCTCGTCGAGGAGGGCAAGGTTGGTGTGCAGGTGGTCCGCGCCGAGGTCGCTCCGGCGGTCGTGGTGGGCGTGCCGCTGTCCGAGACGACCGCCCTGTACGAGGTCGACTCGCTGAGGGAGCTCGACCACACCCTGCGCGTGCTGGGGCTGGTGCTCACGCTCGTCGCCGTCGCCACCGCCGGCGCCGGCGCCGGGATGGGCTGGTACGCATCACGCTACGTCCTTCGGCCGTTGCGATCCGTTGCCCGTGCCGCCCAGGAGATCAGCGCCGGGGACTTCACCACCCGCCTCGATCCGGCCGCCGAACCCGATCTCGCCCCGCTCACCGCGTCGTTCAACCACATGGTCGATCAGCTCTCCGAGCGCATGGCGCGGGACCGCAGGTTCGCCGCCGACGTCAGCCACGAGCTGCGGTCACCACTGCAGACGCTCGCCGCGGCGGCCAGCGTGCTGACCCGACGAAGGGAGCACCTCGACGAACGCACCGCCACCGCCGCTGATCTCGTCGTGCTCGAGGTGGCGCGCTTCCAGGCGCTGGTCAACGACCTCGTGGAGCTCGCCCGCAGCGACCAGCCGGCCAACCGCAGCGCCGTCGACATGGCCGAACTCGCCCGCGAGGTGTGCCGGTCCCGCGGCGTGACCGAGGAGCTGGTCGAGGTGGTCGACGGCACACCGGTGCGCTGGCACGTGGACCGCCGCCGGCTCGCGCAGGTGCTCGGCAACCTCCTCGACAACGCGGCCAGGCACGGCGGCGGGGCACTGGCGGTCCGGCTGGGGCGCGTGGACGACGTATGTTACGTGGAGGTGGACGACGAAGGGCCGGGCGTCAGCCCGGAGGACAGGGAGGTCATCTTCGACCGGTTCGTCCGTGGCCGCTCCGCCCGTGCCCGCCGCGACGACGACGGGGTGGGCCTCGGGCTGGCCCTCGTCGCGCAGCACGTCGCCGCGCACGGCGGCCGGGTCACAGTGCTGGACCGGCCGGGCGGCGGTGCGCGGTTCCGGGTCGAGCTACCGGGGGCAGCATGATGATCCGACGGATCGCGACCATCGCCGCCGTCACGACGATGACGATGGTCGCCGGTTGCGGGATACCCACCGAAGACACGCCCCGGGAGCTGCCGCCGGCCGGTCCGCTGCGCAGTACGGCCCCCGCGCCCACCGCGGTGGCCGGGCCCCTCGTCGAAGGGCTCTGCCTGGTTCGGGACGGCAAGCTCGTCAGGGTCGAACGGCGTGTGACGAGCATGCCGAGCATCGAGATCCAGCTTCAGCACCTTCTCGCCGGCCCCACCCAGCAGGAGAGCGACACCGGGCTGACCAGCGCGCTCGGCGGCACCAACGTGATCGCGGGCGTCCGCCTCGAGGGAGCGGACGCGATCGTCGACGTCACCAACCGCCTCGAACGCGCCAGCCGCAGCGACGAGGTCCTGGCGTACGGCCAGATCGTGTGCACGTTGCTCACCCGGCCCGACGTCGCCACGGTCTCGTTCATGGAGCAGGGGCAGCGGCTGGGCATCCCGCGTGCGGACGGGTCGCTGTCCGACGGCCCGCTCAGGCTGGCCGACTACGAAACGCTCATCGCCACGCCGTGACCCGTCCACCGCCTGCTGCGGGTGCCCGTTTCGTCACTGCCTGAGCCCCGACCAGCGAAAACGCGCATTGTCACGGATCCGTCACAGTTCCGCGGAACCACCGTCACATCCCTGGCCAAAGCTCGGGTCGAGCCCGGACGGGAGGTGACCTCATGAGCGGTTCGGCCCAGCCTCCGGCCCCGAGGGCCTCGCTGGTCGAGGTGACCATCACCGAGGAGATCCACGCGCAGGGGGCGGCGCACGTCCATGCGCTGCTGGACCGCGCTCTCGCGCGGCAGCCCGACGAGCTCGTCGTCGACGTCGCCGACTGCCCCTTCGTGGACGCGGCCACACTCGCCGTGCTCCTCGACGCTCACCGACGGGCCTGGCGGGAGGGAGTGAAGCTCACCCTGCACCGCCCGTCCCCGCGGCTGTACCGGATCCTGCAGCTCGCCGGGGTCGACCACGTCTTCCACATCACGCCCCCGCCGGCACCCGAGGCACCCGGCCGCCCTTCTCGTACGCGGCTCCGCGTCGACGGTCACGACCTGCCGTGACCGCCCCCAGCGTCTGGCCAGGCATCCATGCGTAGCCACACGTCCGCAGATTGGAGCAGCATGATCCCGCCTACCCGGCCGAAGCAGTACGACCTGGTGGTGGCCGCCCACTGGCTGCCGGTGCACCGCGAGCGCAAGAGCAGCGGCGCAACGCGCTGGCGGGACCGCGCGAGCGGGACCTACTCGGCGCTGCGCGGGGTCGTCGGCGCGCGGCGCGGCGCCTGGGTCGGGTGGAGCGGCCTCGCGGACACACCGCTCGATCCGTTCCCGGTCGGGGACCTGTGGCTGCACCCGGTCCCGCTGTCGCAGCGCGAGGCCGACGAGCACTACCGGGGATACTGTGCCAGCGGGTTGACGCCGCTTTACCACGGCTCCGTTGAGCCGCCGGTCTTCACCGACCCCTGGCACGAGACGTACCGAGAGGTCAACGCCCGGTTCGCCGCGGCCATCGCCGAGATCGCCGCCCCGGGAGGCGTCGCCTGGGTGCACGATTACCACCTGCAGCTCGTACCCGCGCGCCTGCGGCAGCTGCGCCCGGACCTCCTCGTCGGTTTCTTCCTGCACAGCCCCTTCCCGCCCGCGGAGCTGTTCCTGCGGCTGCCGATGCGGTCGGAGATCATGACAGGCCTGCTCGGTGCGGATCTGATCGGGTTCCAGCACCTCCGCTCCGCGAACAACTTCCTGGAGGCGGCCGGGCACCTGGGTCTGTCCACCGGGGACGACGTCGTCGACCTCGATGACCACCGGGTCAAGGTCGGCGTCTTCCCAGTCTCCATCAACGCGGCCGAGGTGAAGGATCTGGCGAACGACCCGAGCGTGCAGGCCCGAGCCGCCGCGCTCCGGCGGCGGCTGAAGCATCCGCGCACCGTGTTCCTCGCGGTCAGCCGCCTCGACCCGGCCGAGGGCATCGAACAGCGTCTCAACGCGTACGCGGAGCTGCTCGCCGAGGGCAGGCTGGACCCGGCCGAGACCGTGCTCGTCCAGGTCGCCGAGCCGGACGGCGACGGCGGATCCCACGAGGCGCTGCGCCACCGGGTCGACCGGAAGGTCGCCGAGATCAACGGCCTGTACTCCCGGGTCGGGCACGCCGTCGTCCACTATGTCCACCGCGAGCTCGACCGCGCTGAGCGGGTCGCGCTCTACCTGGCCGCCGACGTCATGCTCGCCACGCCGCTGCGCGCCGGCATGACCTTGTCGGCGAAGGAGTTCGTGGCCGCCCGCGCGGACGACTCCGGACACCTCGTGCTCAGCGAGTTCACCGGCGCCGCCGCCGACCTGCCCGAGGCGATCATCGTCAACCCGTACGACCGGGAAGGGCTCAAGGAGGCGATGCTCTCGGCGGTGGCCGGCGAGCGCGGGGCGAAGGCGATGCAGGCCATGCGCGAGCGCCTGCAGGGCGAGGACGCCGAGCGCTGGGCGGGCGGCTTCCTCGCCGTCCTGGGAAGCTGGGCGGCGAGCCAGAGCCTGACCGCCGCCGCTCAGCCCGGCGGCTGAGCCGCCCCTGCGCGGGGCGTTTGCGGGTACGAGCGACGGGTACGGGGTTCAAGGCACGTCGCCGCCGCGCGGCGGGCGACCCGCGTGCACGATCGCCGCCAGGACGGCCCGGATATCGATGGAGGTGGCATGGAGCGCACGGACGTGCACCTACACGGTGGGCCACTCGACGGAACGGTCCGGTCGGTCGCGGTCGGCCCGGACGGCCAGCCAGCCGAGAAGGTCGAGTTCGACCACGACTCCGACCACGGCCTGTGGTACATCGAGTACGAGCGCGCCCGGCACGGTGAGGACGGTTGGCACTTCCAGGCCACCGGAAACGAGGAACGCGCCGACGAGGAGTAGTGCCGACTGAAAGCGGCCCGCCACCCACGTCACTGGTCCTGGTCAGGGTGCCGCCCGTTGGCGGATTGCCGCTCGTGCAGGAAGTACGCCCCTATGCTGCCGGCCAGCGTGACGACGACCACCGAGTAGACGGCGAGCAGGACGTCGAGCACCTGGGCCAGGCCGGTCTCGACGCCCAGCGGCTCGCCGGTGATCGTGCTGATCGCACTGTGATGCAGTGCCTGGGCGTAGGAGGGGTAGGCATCGGTGAGGTGCAGCACGTAGCTGGCGGCCAGAGCGGCTTCATCCGCTCGCGGATGGTGTTCCTCGCGCGCTCAGCGGACCCCACGACCGGCCTTCTCGCTCTGTCCTCGGCTGCGTCTCGCCTGCTGCGGCGGCAGACGCTCCGCGCTCTCGCCCATTGGGGGATGCCCGCCCAGCCTATCGACTGTGGGTGAGGCCAAACTGCGGAGTCCGGCGAACGGTGTGCCCTACCGCGCGACGAGCGGGGTGCGCCGCACCGGTGGGCCGGTGCGGCGCACCCGGGGGCCGGGCCGGTCAACTCACCGGCGAACTCTCCGGCGACGGCTCGGTCACGGCCGCCGCCTTCGTTCGGCGTACGCCGGGAGCCCGGGTGATCAGCGGCAGGATGATCGAGGCGAAGGCGATGACGGCGATCGTGGTGAACGCGGTCGTGTACGCCTTGCCCTCGATGAGGGCCGCCACGAGCAGGGGGCCGAGGATGCCGCCGAGGCTCCATCCGACGATCATCAGACCGTAGATGCCGCCGGCGTTACGCAGGCCGAAGAAGTCCCCCGCCGTGGCCGGCATGGTGCCGAAGCCGCCGCCGTAGCAGAGGTAAATCAGCGCAGCGAGGATCGCGAACAGCGCCGGCGCCGTGGCGTGCGGCAGGATCAGGAAGCAGATGCCCTGGATGCCGAGCATGGCGACGAACGCGACCATCCGGCCGATCCGCTCGGAGATCCAGCCCCAGAAGATCCGGCCGCCACCGTTGAACAGGCCCATGATGCCGGTGAACGTGGCGGCCGCGGCCGCGCTGTACCCGGCGATGTCCTGGGACGAGTTGGCGGCGACCGAGATCAGCCCGATGCCGGCGGTGACGTTGAGGGTGAGGATCGCGGTGAGCAGGTACCACTGCGGAGTGCGCAGCGCCTCCCCGGTGGTGTACTCGCGCCCGGAGGTGACCACGGGGCCAGAGGTCCGCGGCTGCCACCCGGGCACCTGGTAGCCCTCGGGCGGGTTGCGGAAGAAGGATCCGCCGACCAGCACCATCACCAGGTAGCCGACGCCCAGCCACAGGAAGGCCCGCGTGGGCACCTCGACGTAGTGGTCGACCAGGCTCTGCGCCACCGGCGAGGTGAGCACTGCACCGAACCCGAAACCGCCGACCGCGATCCCGGTGATGAGGCCGCGCTTGTCCGGGAACCACTTCTGCAGCATCGCCACCGGCACGATGTAGCCCACGCCCAGGCCGAAGCCGGCGATGACGCCGTACCCCAGAATCAGCAACCAGAACTGGTCTCGCCCACCGGCCAGCCCAGCGAGCAGGACGCCGATGGAGTACACGACGCCACCGGTCAACGCGACGACCCGGGGTCCCTTGACGTCCTGGATCCGGCCGCCGATGTACGTGCCGAGGAAGATCATGCCGATGGTGACGGAGAACGGCAGCGCCGCCTCGGTCTTGGTGAGCCCGAACGTGCTGTCCGCCGATTGCAGGGGCTTGGAGAACACGCTCCAGGCGTAGACGCCGCCGAGGGCCAACTGCAACAGGACTCCCGCGCCGGCGATCAGCCAGCGCCCGCGGGTGGGATTGGCGGTGACCGTGTGGGCTGGGCTCATGACAAACCTCCGGAGTGCCGGATTGGGCCGGGAAGCGGCTGGTGGGCGGAGCCGCCTAGGACGCGGCCGGCGTGAGCAGCCGGATGCGTCCTCGGTCGGCGTACACGTTGAATCGCCGGCCGCGCAGAAAGCCGACGAGGGTCATGCCGAATTCGTTGGCGAGGTTCACCGCGAGACTGGATGGGGCGGACACCGCGCAGACGACCGGTACGCCGGCGACGAGTGCCTTCTGCATGATCTCGTAGCTCGCCCGCCCGCTGACCATCAGGATGTGACCGTGCAGCGGCAAACGGCCGGACAGCAGTGCCCAGCCGATCACCTTGTCCACCGCGTTGTGCCGGCCGACGTCCTCACGCACACAGACCCGTTCGCCGTCGGCGGTGAACAGCCCCGCGGCGTGCAGGCCGCCGGTGGCGGTGAACAGTCGCTGACCGGCGCGCAGCGCGTCCGGCAGGCCTCCGAGCACCCGCGCGTCGACGTCCGGCCCCGGCGCGGCCGGTTGCGCACCGTGCAGGTGCAGCCCGTCCAGACTGCTCTTGCCGCACACCCCGCACGCGCTGGACGTGGTGAAGTGACGCTCCAAAGTGGCCAGTTCCGGCAGTTGGTCGCCGTACAGGGTGACGGTCACCACGTTGTAGCGCTGCTCGGCGTCGAGGTCCGCGTCTGTGCAGTACGCGATGCGGGCGATGCGGTCGGGGGTGACCACCCCCTCGCTGTACAGGAATCCGGCCGCCAGTTCGAAATCCGCGCCCGGGGTACGCATCGTGACCGCCAGCCGGCGCCGCGCCGCGCCCACGGCGAGCCGGATCTCCATCGGTTCCTCCGTGGCCACCACGTCCCGACGGGTGACGGCCTGATCCCCGTCGACGAGACGCAGCGGCACCCGTGTGGTCGGGCCGGGCCGTACCGCCATCTCAGACCCCCGTCGGTGCGGCCTGCGGGACGTCGGGCGCGGGCTGTGGTGGCGCGCCGGCCCGCTCCAGCCGGACGATTGCGTTGTAGTCGGGCATCCTGGCCTGCGGTGAGCGGCGGCTGCGGTCGATGAGCACCTCCCCCTCCGGCCAGTGCACCTGCAGGTTGCCCGGAGTCACCGGCGCGCGCAGGATCCGGCCATGCAGTGTGCCGCTCGCGCTGGTGAGCATGACCGGATCGCCGTCGGCGAGGCCGAGCCGGTCGGCGTCGATCGGGTTGATCAGCACCGCGTCACGGACCGCGCCGGTCAGCGGGTCCCGCCGTTCCTGCACCATGCTGTTGAACTGCTTACCGCGCCGGGTGGCGACCGTGAACGTGCCGTCCGGACGCCGCAGCTCGGGCAGGCGCACGATGGAGAAGCGGGCCCGACCGTCGTCGGTCGGGAACCGCCAGCCGGCGCACAGGTGCGGCCCGCCGTACTGGAACGAGTCGCCGAACTGGCGCAGGTGCTGGATCCCGTCGTACGCCGGGATGGCCTCGGCGATGTCCGCCCGGATCTCCGCGGTGCTGGTGTAGCGGACCGCGTCGGCCACCTCCGGACGCGCGCGGGCCACGATCTCGCCGAAGATGCGGTACTCCGGCCAGGCCTCGGGTGGGCGCGGGCCGGGTATCTCCGGGCTGAAGATGACCCGCCGCTCGGTCGACGTCTCGGTGACCCCGCCGACCATCTCGTAGCGCGTCTGTGCCGGCAGCAGCAGCACCGCGTCGGCCGGGTCGATCAACATCTGGCTTGACAGACAGATGTCGATGTGTACCCGCAGCGGGATGCGGGCGAGCCCCGCCCGGCAATATTGCGGGTCGGGCAGTACCTCGGTGAAGTTGCCGCCCGAGCTGATCAGCACGTCGAGCGTGCCGTCGTGGCCTGCGTCGATCATCTCGGGCGCGGTCAGCCCGACCCAGGTCGGCACCTCGAATCCCCACAGCTTGCTGAACCGCTCGGCGTTGGCCTCGTCGATCGGCAACCCGCCCGGCAACACCGTGGAGTACGCGCCCATCTCCGCGCCGCCCTGCACGCCGGAGTGCCCGCGGATCGGCATCAGGCCGCAGTGCTCGCGGCCGACGAACCCCTTCGACAGCCCGAGATTGATGATCGCCCGGACGTTCTCCTCGCCGAACTCGTGCTGCGTGACCCCCATGCTCCATACGAAGATGGCGGTCTCCGCCCGGTGCAGCATCTCGGCGAGCGCCAACATCTCGGTGCGGGGCGCGCCGGAGAGCGCCTCGAGGTCCTCCCACCGTTGCGCGGCGAGCGTGGCGGCCAGCTCCTCGAAGCCGGTGGTGTGCGCGTCGATGAAGGAGCGGTCCACCCAACCGCGCTCCACCATGTGCTTGAGCACGCCGTTCAGGAAACCGATGTCGCCGCCGACGTTGATGTCGAAGAAGCGGTCGGTCACCTTCGTGCCGAACACTGCGCTCTCCACATTGGACGGCACCCAGTACCGGGCCATGCCTGGTTCCCGGTAGGAGTTGACGCAGACGACCTTCGTCCCGGCCTTCTTGGCGTGATAGAGGTATTTCATCGCGACGGGCTGGTTGTTCGCCACGTTTGAGCCGATGAAGACGATCAGGTCGGTGCCGATCCAGTCGCGGTACGAGCAGGTGGTGGCGGCCACGCCGAGCGCACCCTTGAGACCGAACGTGCTCGGTGAGTGGCAGATCCTCGCCGCGTTGTCGATGGAGTTGGTCCCCAGCGCCCGCATCGCCTTCTGCGCCGCGAAGTAGTTCTCGTTCGGCTGACCCCGACTGGTCAGGTACGCGGCGACGCGGCGGGGGTCCAGCCCGCGCAGCCGTTCGGCGATGATGTTGAGCGCGGCGTCCCAGCTGATCCGGGTGAACCCGCGCTCACCGGCGCGACGCAGCATCGGGTAGGGCAGCCGGCCGAGGTCGCGCAGTTGCGCACCGGAGTAACCCTTCAGGTTCGTCACGTCGGCGAGTTGGTCGATGTCGAGACTGGGCATGGTGTTCAGCCGCAGCAGGCGCAGCCTGATGTTGCACAGGTGGACCTCGTCGATGGTCCAGTCGCGCATGCCCATCGTGCCCAGCGCGCACCCGTCACACGTGCCCTGCTTGAGGATCCGCCAGGCGTACCGGAGCTGGCCCCGGTTCTCCTTGATCGCCCTGATGATCTCGAGGTAGTTGTTCGGACGACCCTCGCCAATGCCGAACGGCTTGAGGCTGGCCCAGTTCTTGGGATCGATCAACTTCTCGCGCCTGGCCATCAGTACCCCCGGCGTCATTGATGTGGTTGGCGACGAATGAGCAGCATTGTCGTGGTGACAACCTAACACGATCAGCGCAACGTCATCGATACGTTGTTCACCACCCGAAGATCTGTCTGGTGCGGATCGGGCTCACCTCGGGCTGGCGCCATGCCAACACGTCCATGGAGGCCCTGCCGGAGTTCGGACCCGTCCGGGTCGACGTGCAGGTGGAAGCGCTTGGGCTGTCCGCCGAAGAGGTCGAGAATCTGATCACGAACCCGATGGAGAACGAGTTCTTCAACGGCATCCCGTGGCTGGCGAAGCTCGAGTCCCGCACGATGCCGGGACTGTCGTCGATGGAGATGACGTTCGAACCGGGCACGGACCCGATCCGGGCGCGGCAGGTGGTTCCGGAGCGACTCACCATGTCCGCCATGCTGCCCGCCGCTGCGTCGAAGCCGCCGCTGGTGGTGCAGCCCCTGTCATCGACCAGCCGCCTGATGATGATCGGCCTGTCCTCCGGGGATCTCTCGCTGATCGACATGTCGCTGCTGTCGCGCTGGACGATCGTCCCCCGCCTGCTGAGCGTCCCCGGCGTGGCGAACGTGACCATTGGGGGTTCCGGGACCGGCAACTGCAGGTGCAGGTCGACCGCTCCAGGCTGATGCGGAACGGCGTCACCCTGAGCAGGTGCTGCGCACCTCGGCGAATGCCCTGTGGGTCTCGCCGCTGACCTTCGTGGTGGCGTCGACGCCAGGCACCGGCGGATTCATCGACATCGCCAACCAGAGGATCGAGATTCAGCACAATCAACCGATCAAGACCGCGCAGGACCTCGCCAAGGTGACCATTCAGGGCGCGGAGGACCCCGCCTGCGTCTCGGTGACGTCGCCACCATCGTCGAGGACCACCAGCTGCTCATCGGTGACGCGCTCGTCAACGACTCCCCCAGCCTGATGCTCGTCGTGGAGAGGTTCCCCGGCGCCAAGGTCGTTGACGTGACCCAGGACGTGGAGGCCGCGCTCGACGAGCTGCGGCCCGGCCTGCCCGGCCTCAACATCGACACGACGGTGTACCGGCCGGCAAGCTTCATCGAGAAGATAGTGGACAACCTCGTCACCACGCTGATCCTCGGCGCCATTCTCCTGGTGCTGGTGCTCGGCCTTCCTTTTCAACTGGCGTACCGCCCTGGTCAGCCTCGTCACGATCGGTGATCCGTCGCGTTGACCGTCCTGGTGCTGCCGTGGTTCGGGATCGTCCTCAACATGATGTCCCTGGCGGGATTGATCATGGCCCTCGCCATCGCCGTGGACGACGCCGTCGTCGGGGTCGAGAACATCAGGCACCGGCTCCGGCAGCGTCGCGATGAGCCGGCGGAGAAACCGGTGTCGGACACCATCCGTGCGGTCGTCCTCGAGATGCGCGGACCGCTCGCCGTGGCGGCGGTGATCGCGGCCGCCACGACGGTGCCCCTGTTCATCCTCGACGGGGTACGCGGGGACTTCTTCACGCCGGTCGCCCAGGCCTTCCTGATCGCCACGGCCGTCTCCCTCGTGGTCGCGTTGACCGTCGCACCGGTGCTGGCCACGGCCCTGCTCGCCAAGACGCCCCCACAGCGGCGCGAATCTCCGCTCGTCGAGCGGCTGGAGCGCGCGTACGGTGCACAGCTCGAAGGTCGCCGGTGTGCCCACGGCATCGATGACGACGTCCGCGCCGAGCCCGTCCGTGACCGGCCGGACCATCTCGAGCGACTGGCCGTCGGGCTTGACCGCGAGGTCCGCGCCGAACTGCTCGCGGCCTGGAGTCGGCTGTCCGCCTTGTCGATCCGATGATGTGCGACGGAGAGAAGAGCCGGGCGGTGAGGATCGCCGCCAGGCCGATCGGACCGGTACCGACGACCACCACGGTGTCGCCAGGCCGGACGTGGCCGTTGAGCACGCCGACCTCGTACGCGGTGGGCAGAATGTCCGCGAGCATGACGGCCGCCTCGTTCGGGATAGTCGACGGCAGCTTGTGCAGCGACAGGTCGGCGAACGGAATGCGGGCGTACTGCGCCTGTACGCCGTCGATCAGGTGCCTGAGAATCCAGCCGCCACCGCCGAGACACTGACCGTAGCTGCCCTGTCGGCAGTACCGGCACGCACCGCAGGCCGAGATGCACGAGGCGAGTACGCGGTCGCGGGCGCACTCCGGTGATGCCACTGCCGACATCGACGACCGTGCCGACCGCCTCGTGACCGAGAATCCGGCCCGGCTAGACGGCCGATACGTCACCATTCAGGATGTGCAGGTCGTGCCGCAGATCGTCACCGTGTCGACCTGGATGATCGCGTCGCGCGGATCGGTGCGATTGTCGGCGGCCTAGGCGCGTCGCCCGCGGCGATTTTCAGCCTGTCCCTTCCCGGTGCTCCCTGCCCTCCCGCTCGGTCTTGGACCGGCCGACGTCAAGCTCGGTGGAGGCCGTCCCGGTCGCGACTCGCGCACGCTGCCGCTTGGGGGATCGCTCCACCGTCGCTCCCTGGCGGCCGCGCCTGCCGCTTCCCGCGTGGCGCCCGGCACGTGCCGACTCCCGCCCGATCTTGTGCTCACGCTCTCCGCTGGTCACCACATCCCCGTACCCGGTCGCGCGATCGGTATTCCGCGCTCGGCCACACGCACCGGTCCGAGCTGGGCGCCACCGTTGCCGCTTCGCGGCGCGGCCGGCCTCACGGCACGTCGGCCGCGCTGGCCCAGCCGACCACGCCGGCCGGCCCGTCCGTCGCGGCACCGGTCGTCCACTGCGACGACCAGGCCAGCGGCCCGTGGCCGTGCCCCAGGCGCCAGGTCGCGCCGACGGTCAGCCCTCGGTGCACGTAGGCCTTGGCCGCGCGCAGCGCCGGGAGCAGCTCCTCGCCCCGCGCGAGCATCGCGGCGGTGGCGGCCGCGAAGGTGCAACCCGTGCCGTGGTTGTTGGCGGTGGGGATCCACGGTGCCCGCAGCAGCTCGATCCTGCCGGCGTGCCAGACGACGTCGACCGCCTCATCCTGGCCGCGCAGGTGGCCACCCTTGACCACGACGCACCCGGCGCCGGTCACCGCCAGCTCACGGGCGGCGTCGACCGCGTCGTCCACGGTGGCGAGCTCGCGCCCGAGGAGCACCCCGGCCTCGAACAGGTTGGGGGTGACCACCGTGGCGAGTGGGAAGAGCCGCCGCAGGTACGCCCGCTCCGCGTCCGCCTCGAACAGCCGGTCCCCGCTGGCGGCGACGAGCACCGGATCCACCACGAGGTTGGGCAGCCGGTCGGCCATCTCGGCGACGAGCTCCACAATGGAGGGCGTACCGAGCATGCCCGTCTTCACCGCCGCCACCGGCAGGTCGGCGAGCACGGCATCGATCTGTGCGCGCACGAAGTCCGGCTCGACGGCGGACACCGCGCTCACACCGGTGGTGTTCTGCGCCGTCAGCGCGGTGATCGCGCTGGTCCCGAAGACCCCGTGAGCGGCGAAGGTCTTCAGGTCCGCCTGGATACCCGCGCCGCCACCCGAGTCGGAGCCGGCGATGGTCAATGCCACGGGGGGATTCACGAAAGCAACTCCTTCACGACAGCGGCCGGGTCGGCGGCACGCATGACCACGCCCATCACCGCAACGCCGGCCGCCCCGGCGGCCCGACAGTCCGCCACCTGTTCGGCGCTGGACACACCGCCCAGGGCGTATACCGGCAACCGGGTCGCCGAGCACAGGCGGGCGAGGCCGGCGAGGCCGAGCGGCGGGCCGTACCCGGGTTTGGAGACGGTGGGGAACACCGGCGACACGGTGACGTAGTCCACACCCTGGGCGGCGGCGTCGGCCAGCTCGGCCACGTCGTGGCAGGAGCGGCCGACCAGCGGCGGCCGGACCGGCGGGAGAGCATCCTTTGCGGACAGATGTACAGCACCGTCCCAACCGGACAGCGGGCCGGCCACCACGAGCGTGCCGCCGACCTCGCCGAGCGCCGCCGCCAGCCGCCGGGCCAGGCCCAGCCGCTCATCATCGGGCAGGTCCCGCTCGCGCAGCACGACCAGCCGCGCGCCGCCCTCGACCGCACCAGCGACCACCTCGTCCAGCGGCCGGCGGGCCTGCCGCCGGTCGGTGAGGACCAGCAGGCTCACCACGGCAGCCCGTCGATCGGACTGGACGCGGTGGCGTACAGCCGGCGCGGTATCCGGCCGGCCAGGTACGCCAGGCGGCCGGCCTCGACGGCGTGGCGCATCGCCGCGGCCATCCGTTCCGGGTGCTCGGCACGCGTCACCGCCGAGGCGAGCAGCACGCCGTCACAGCCCAGCTCCATCGCGAGCGCCGCGTCGGAGGCGGTGCCGATGCCGGCGTCCAGGATCACCGGCACCTCCACCTTCTGCCGGATGAGCGCGATGTTGTACGGGTTGCGGATGCCCATACCCGAGCCGATCGGCGCCCCGAGCGGCATCACCGCGGCACAGCCGACGTCGGCCAGCCGCCGGGCCAGGATCGGGTCGTCATTGGTGTACGGCAGGACGGTGAACCCGTCGTCGACCAGCCGCTCGGCCGCGACGACCAACTCGACCGGGTCCGGCATCAGCGTGTCCTCGTCGCCGATGACCTCCAACTTGACCCAGTCGGTCTGCAACGCTTCCCGGGCCAGGTGTGCGAGCTTGACCGCCTCCGTCGCGGTGTGGCAGCCGGCGGTGTTCGGCAGCACGCGCACGCCGCAGCGCTCGATGACGTCCAGGACCGAGCCGGGCATGGTGGGGTCGATGCGGCGCAACGCGACGGTGACCAGCGACGTGCCGCTCTCCCGGATCGCCGCCTCGAGCGCGGTGTGGCTGGCCGCGCCCCCGGTGCCCAGGATGAGCCGCGACTCCAGGGCCTGGCCGGCGATGACGAGCCGGTCGCTCACCTCAGCCGCCCTGCACCGCGGTGAGGATCTCCACCGAGTCGCCGTCGGCGAGCGCCGTATCGTGCCAGGCCGACCGGGGCACCACCTGGTCGTTGACCGCGACCGCCACGCCGTGGACCCGTTCGCCGGTGAGTGATGTGACGAGGTCGGAGACGGTGGTGGTGTCGGCGACGGACGAGGGTTTCCCGTTGACGATGAGATTCACTGCTACCTCCCTGCGCCGGCATGACCCGGATCAGGTTCGACGGTCGGGGGCTGACAGCCCCCCTCTCAGCCCGGTCACACCGGGCTCCCGTGGGATACGGCTTGACCATAGCCAACCCGCGAGCGCACGGGCAAACCGGCCTAGCGGGATCCGAAGCGGCCCGGCGCGAACGCGGCGATCACGTCGGGAGTTCGGCCGGTCGCGATGAGCTCGGCCACCGCGTCGGCGGTCACCGGAGCCAGCAGCACGCCGTTGCGGTGGTGCCCGGTCGCCACGACCACGCCCGGCCGGAGCACACCGAGCAGCGGGGCGTTGTCCGGGGTGCCGGGGCGAAGGCCGGCGAGGGTCTCCGCGAGCGGATACTCGGCGATCCCGGGTACCAGGTCGACGGCCGGACGCAGCAGGTCGAGCACACCGCCGGCGGTGACCGAGGTGTCCGTGCCGCGCTCCTCCTCGGTGGCGCCGACCACCAGCTCACCGTCGGCCCGTGGCACGAGGTAGACGTGCCGGTGGTGGGCGTAGCCGCGGATGACGTGGCGCAGCTCCCGCGCCGGTGCCCGCAGCCGCAGCACCTGACCCTTGACGGGCCGCACGGGCAGCCCGGCGAGCGTCGCCGAACCGTACCCGGCGGCCACGACGGTGACGTCGGCGTCCACAGCGGACAGATCGGTCACCGGATCCCGCCGGATCGGCACGTCGCCGAGCGCGACGAGCAGCGCCCGCAGCACCCGACGCGGATTCACCTGGTGGTCGCCGGGCGCCCAGGCTCCCCCGCGTACGCGTGGTGACAGCAGCGGCTCCCGGTCGCGCAGCTGCCGCCCGGTCAGCGGCTCGATCGGCTGCCCGAGCCGCTGGTAGTAGTCGACCTGCCGGCGTACCTCGCGCAGGTCGTCGTCGGTCAGCGCGATGAGCAGCGTGCCGCACCGGTCGTACCCGAGGTCGAGGCCCGACGCCGCCGTCAGCTCGGCGGCGAAGCCCGGCCAGCGCACCGCGGACTCCAGCATCAGTGCGCCCAGCGCCTCCTCACCGGCGCGCGCCTCGCCGGTCGGGGCGAGCATGCCGGCGGCCACCGCCGCCGCTCCACCACCCGGTGCCGGGTCGTGGACCGTCACGTCCAGCCCGCGCTGGCGGCACCGCCAGGCGACCGCGAGGCCGATGAGACCGCCGCCGACGACCGCGACCCTCATGGCGACCGCTGCCCTCCGCGCAGTTGCGCGACCAGGGCGGCGCAGGCCGCCGCCGGGTCGGGCGCCTCGCTGACCGCGCCGACGACCGCCACGCCGTGCGCCCCGGCCGCGCGCAACCGCGGCACCCGCTCGGCGGTGACGCCCCCGATGGCGATGACCGGTACGTCGACGGCGGCGGCGACGGCGGCGACGCCCTCGGGCCCGATCGGCGCCGGCAGTCCCGTCTTCGTGGCCGTCGCGTAGGCGGGGCCGACGCCCAGGTAGGTGGCGCCGTCGGCGACGGCACGCCGGGCCGCCTGCGGGTCGCGCGCCGTCGCGCCGAGGACCGCGTGCGGCCCGAGGATCCGCCGCGCAGCAGCCACCGGAAGGTCATCCGCGCCGACGTGGCCGCCGTCCGCGCCGACCGCCAGCGCGATGTGCAGCCGGTCGTTGACCAGACACGTGGCCTGGTGCGCCCGGCACAGTTCGAGCACCCGACCGGCCAACTCGTACGCGACGCGATCGGGCATGTCGTCGGGCACCCGCACCTGGATCGTGTCCGCGCCGGCGGCCAGGGCGGCGGCCACCACGCCGAGCACGTCGCGGCCCGGGCGGGCGTCGGTGATCACGTGGAGGCGTCCGACGGTAGGCATCGGGACGATGATCGCATCCGCTCCACCGGGCGACCAGTCGGGCTGCTGGCGGGTCGAGCACGTCACGTGGTCAGGAGCGCGGCGGTGCGGTGGAGCCGCGCACGACCAACTGCGGCTGCAGCGAGATCGACACCGGCGGGACCGCCGTACGTTCCTCGATGAGCGCGATCATTGTCTCCGCGGCGACCCGCCCCACCTCGAGGGTGGGCATGCGCACGGTGGTCAGCGGCGGCGCGAGGTGCTCGGTCAGCGGCATGTCGTTGTAGCCGACGACGGACACGTCCTCGGGGCAGTGCAACTGGGCGTCGCGCAACGCCTCCATCGCCCCGACGGCGATCAGGTCGTTGTGGGCGAAGACTGCCGTCGGCGGCGTCGCCGAGCGGTCCAGCACCAGGCGCATCAGCCGCCGCCCTTCCTGTACCGACGGCGTGCGCGCCCAGTCCACCGGGCCGTCGTCGCGTACGCCGAGGCGTGCCAGCGTGCTGCGAAAGCCGAGGCCACGCTCGTTGAACGTCTCGATGTCCGTCGGGCCGTGCAGCTGCGCGATCCGCCGGTGCCCGAGCCCGACCAGGTGCTCGGCGGCGAGCGCACCACCGCGCAGGTCGTCGTTGGCCACGACCGGGATGTCCAGGTCGCGGATCCACCGCACCGCCATGACGACGGGCACGCCGGAGCGCACGATCTCGCGCAGCACGCCGGCGTCGTCGGCGCGGGTGGCGGCCGAGATGATGCCGTCGACCCGCCGCTCGATCAGCAGCCGGACGCCGGACTGCAGCCGTTCGTGCTGGTCCTGCGTCTCCAGCGCGATGGCGGTGTACCCGTCCCGTTCCAGGCGCAGGCTGATGCCCCGGATCAGCGACGCGTAGATGGGGTTGCCGAAGTCGGCGACGAGCACGCCGATGGTGAAGGTCTTCTGCCGCCGGAACGCGCTCGCGATGCGGTCGGGTCGGTAGTTCAGCTTGCGCGCCGCGGCCAGCACCCGCTCCCGGGTGGCGGCACTCACCAGGGACGCCTGCGTCGGGTCGAGGCTGCGTGACGCGGTCGAGGGGTGCACCCCGGCCGCGGCCGCGACGTCCTTGAGGGTGCCCCTGCGTCGCGGCGCGGTCGGTACCGCCTCCTGATCGTCGGCTCCGCTCCCGTCGGTCCGTACCGTCGTCACCGGATCCTCACACCGTCAACCGCCGTCCCCGCGCCCGGCCGAACAGCCCGGCCACACCGCGCCGGGCGTACAGGGCGAACACGATCAGCAGCAGTCCCAGCACCACCCGGCTCGCCTCGGCGGGGATCGTAGCGCCGAACGGGTGGAAGTCCACCACGGCGGTGCGCAGCCACTCCTCGAGCAGCACGACGATGAACGCGCCGATGAGCGGACCGTACCAGGTCCCCATGCCGCCGATCACGCAGACGAGCACGATGTCCAGCGAGAAGGCCAGGTTGAACGTGCCCGAGGGCTCCACATAGCCGGTACGGAACGCGTGGACGGCGCCCGCCACACCGGCGAGCGCCGCACCGAGCAGCAGCGCCCGCAGCTTCACCTCCGCGGTGCGTATGCCGAGCACCGCGGCCGCGTCCTCGTCCTCGCGGATGGCGCGCAGCGCGTACCCGAAGCGGGAGTGTTCGACGGCGAACGACAGCAGCACCGCCACGGCGGTGAGGCCGAGCAGGGTGAGGTAGAACAGCGCGGCCAACTGGCGTGGCGTATCGGCCGGCGCGCTCGTGTAGAAGCCGAGGGCGGTGCCGAGCGCCGGGGTGTTGAGCACCACGACGTAGACCAGCGAGGTCAACACCAGCGTGAAGATGGCGAAGTAGTATCCGCGCAGCCGCAGCGTGGCGACCCCCACGGGGACCGCGACCAACGTGGCGACCACGAGACCGGCGACCATGCCGGACCACATGGACCAACCGTGGCCGCTGTTGAGCAAGGCGGCCGCGTAGACGCCGGCGCCGGTGAACACCGCCGTGCCGAAGTTCAGGTATCCGCCGTACCCGCCCAGAATGTTCCAGCCGAGCGCGGCGACCGCGTACAGGAACGCCGTCGTCAGCGTGGTCACGATGCCCAGCCGCAACGTGTAGGCGAACGGGGTCATCGCGGCGAGCACCGCGAGGACGATGAGCAGCCCCAGCCACGGGCGCTTGTGGCCCCGCGCTGGCGGCGCGGTCGCCCGCGCCTTCTCCAGCGCGGTGTCGCGGGGCGGGGCGGTCTCGGGCAGGTTCGCAGCGGGACTCACAGCGAACGCACCGCCGTTCCACGTAGACCCTCGCGCTTGACGAGCAGCGCGACGGCGAGCAGGAGGTAGATGACGAGGTAGGTGTACTGGGAAGCGAGAACGGACCCGACGAACGACTCGACCACGCCGAGCGCCAACCCGGCCAGCAGGGTGTTCATCACGTTGCCCAGCCCACCGATGATCACGATGAGGAACGCCCACGCCAGCCACCGCGCATGCTCCTGTGGGCTGAACGGCACGGTGAGCGCGAGCACCACGCCACCGAACGCGGCGAGCGCCACCCCGCCGCCGAGGACGAGCATCGCGATGCGGTGGACCGGGATCCCCACCATCTCGGCCACGTCACGGTTGCTCGCCATGCCACGGATCGCCGCGCCGGTCAGCGTCCTGGTCAAGAACAGGTACACGACCGCGAACAGCGCCAGCGTCATCAGCGCCGCCACCAGCCGGGCGACCGGCACGTTGAGGCCGAGGAAGCGCAGCGTCGGATCGAGGTACCCGAGGCGGAGATTGCGGGTGTCGGTGGTCCACACCAGGACCGCGACACTCTCGACGACGACCATCACCCCGAAGAAGACGAGCAGCCCGACCGAGTCGGGTTCGCGCGCCACCCGTTGGACCAGCGTGCGCTGCAACCCCATGCCGAGGAGCAGGAACAGGGCGAGCACGGGGAGGATGGCCAGGACGATATCCAGTCCCACGCCGTTGACGAGCTCGACGTAGAGCAGCGCCGCGAGGACGAGCAGTGCGCTGTGCGCGACGTTGATGATCCCCAGCACGCCGAACACCAGGCTGAGGCCCAGCGCGAAGCCGGCGTAGACGCTGCCGAGCAGCAAACCGTTGATCAGGTCTTGCAGGAGGCCGGTCATTCGCACCCCTCTCACAACCGCAGCCACGTCTTGATCAGCTCATCGAGCTGACCGGTGAACTGGTCGCGGGCACCATCCAGGTGGTTGCGGCCATACGCCAGCGTGTAGACGTAATCGGCCACGTCCACGGCCGCCTGGACGTTCTGGTCGACCAGGACGATCGTCTTCCCCTCGGCCTTGAGCCGGGCGATCTCCTCGTACACCTCGTCAACCAGGATCGGCGCCAGCCCCACGGACGGCTCGTCGATCAGCAGGATCTGCGGATCGAGCACCAGGGTCCGACCGAACTCCAGCAGCCGCGCCTGCCCGCCGCTGAGGGATCCAGCCGGCCGGCGCCGTACCTTCTTGAGCGCCGGGTACCGCTCGAACATCGCCTCGACCGCGGCGTTCAGCTCCGCGCGCCGGCCGCGCAACAGCCACGCGCCCAGCCGCAGGTTCTCCTCGACGGTCAGCTGTGGAAAAACCGACCGGCCCTGCGGGAGAAACGCGATGCCGCAGGCGAGCCGCCCGCCGACCGGCAACTCGGTCACGTCCCGGTCGCCGAGCAGCACCCTGCCCTGACGTGGCCGGAGAAACCCGTAGAGCACCCGCAGCGAGGTCGACTTGCCGGACCCGTTGGGACCGAGCACCGCGGTGACGGCGCCCGGGTGCGCCCGCAGGTGGACCCGGTCGAGGACGACATCGTTGGCGAAGTAGCCGGCGGTCACGTCCTCCATGCGCAACACCGCAGTGGACGCGGGGGCGGTCGGAGCGCTCATCGCTCACTCCTTCGCCCGGCGGCGCCATGCCCGAGGTACGCCTGCACGACGCGCGGGTCCGCGGTGACCTCATCCGGCGTGCCGTGGGCGACGATTGTGCCATCGGACATGCAGATCACCTCCCGACACAGCCGCATCAGGTCGGGGATCTCGTGACTGACGATGACGAACGACGTTCCCTGCTTGTTGACATCGGCGATCCGCTCGCGCATCAGCTCCTTGACGCTCGGGTGCACGCCGGCGAACGGTTCGTCCATCAGCACGATCGCGGGGTCGGTCATCAGCGCCCGGACGAACTCGAGCAGCTTCTGCTGGCCGCCGGACAGCTCGCTGGCCGGGGTGTGCCGGTGGTCGGCGAGCCCGACGAAGTCGAGCAGCGCCAGGGCCTTCTCCCGGAACTGGCCGCGGCGTGCCGACCGGTGCAACACCGGGACGAGCATGTTCTCCAGGGCGGTGATCGTCGTGAAAACATGCGGCGTCTGGAAGGTGCGGGTCAGCCCGTGCCGGACCAGATCGGCGGGCCGCCGGCCGGTCAGCGTAACTGTGCCGATGCGCACCTGACCCGCGTCCGGCCGGTAGACCCCGTTGATCAGGTTCAGAGTGGTCGTCTTGCCGGACCCGTTCGGCCCGATGAGGCCGAGCAGGGTCCCGGCCGGGACCGTGAAGCTCACCCCGTCGACGGCCACCTGCCCGCCGAACCGTTTGCGCAAGCCCTCGACCTGTAGGTCACGGCTGCGCGTACCGCTGGTGAGCACCCGCTGGGGGACGGTCACGCGCACTCTCCTCGTCTGGTTGCCCGGCCCCGGATCCTGTCCTGCGCCCGCTAGGGCCGTAGCGGTGCCACCGCCTCGCCGGTGGCTGCGTCGGCGGGCCAGACCACCTTCACGCCGTCGGCCTGCTGCTGGACGAGCTGGGCGGCGAACTCCGGCGTGCCGTCCGACTTGTATTTCAGCGTGCCGACCGCGGTCTTGAATTCGTGGGTGGCGACGTATTCGCGCAGCCGCCGCTGGTCCAGGCTCTTCGTGTCCTCCACCGCCTGCTGCATCACCTGCAGGATCGCCAGCGCGCCCGCGGCGTACGCCGGCATGATCTCGTAGCCGAGCGTCTCCTTCAGGTGCGCGTACAGTTCGTCGAGGCCGGGCCGGTCCGGCTGGCCGGGCCAGGCCATCGTGGTGGAGAAGACGTTGATCCCGGCCTCGCCCAGGTCCTTCCAGTTCGGCAGGGTCACCACCTGGGATCCGCACTGGCAGTAGTAGCGGGGCCGGTAGTCGACCTGGTGCACGGTCTTGGCGATCAGCGCGGCGTCGTTGGGCAGGCTGAGCGCCACGAAAACCTCCGCGTTGCTCGCCTTGATTCGCTGGATCAGCGACGTCAGGTCGGTGGCGGTCTGGTTGTACTCCTCGTTGAAGACGACCTGAAGGCCGAGTTCCTTGGCCTGGTTGAGCACACCGCCGCTGCCCTGGAAACCGTCACGAGCCACGATGGTGAAGGAGTTCTGCGCGGTGGCGACCGCGATCGTGCGGGGACGCTGGTCGGCGGGGAGCGTCTTGAGGTACTCGAAGAACGGCCGGGGATACTCCGGCTCCTGGTAGGTCCAGGAGCTGACCATCAGCTTGCTGTTGGCGTGCAACTGCTGGCTGACGAACCCGGCGTTCCACAGCACCTTGCCGGCCCGCTCGGCGATCGGCACGACCGCGCCGCCGACGGCGGTCGTGTAGGGCGCGAGCAGCAGGTCGACCTCGTCGTCGTTGATGAGGCGCTGGTAGATCTGCTGTGCGTTGGTCGGCTCACTCTCGTCGTCGTAGATCTTCAACTCGACCTTGCGACCGAGCAGTCCACCGTTGGCGTTGACCTGCTCCACCCAGTACTCGTACGCGGCCTTGTACGCCGCCGACGGTCCGGAGTAGGTCCCGGTGAGCCCGAGCGAGCCGCCGATGACGATCGGCTCGTCGCTGCTGGCGTTCCCGCTGTCCGCCTCGTCATTGGCGCAGCCGGCGAGGAGGAGTGCGAGCGCGGCCATCGGCGCGACGATCCGTGCCAACCGCGATGTCCCTCTCATGCCGTCCCTCCCTCGGGTGGGGCGAAGTAGTGACTCCAGGTGATCGACCGTTTCTCGGTGTATCCGGCCACGTACGGTGGGTGGCGGTCTGCCTGCAATTGATTGCACGAATCGTGCACCCGAGCTGCAGGTGTGTCAAGGGTCACCGGGAAGGGCGTACAGCGGTGGCTTCCGGGGCGCCGGCTGTTGGTGCGGCGGCTGCCGCGTCGGCGGCGACCACACCTGTTGAGGCCGCCCGGACACGCCACTCGCGGCCGCCCAGATAAGTCCGCCCAGCGAAATCCAGAGCGGTCAGGGCACGATGCCCTGACCGCTCTGGACCGGATCCGCGGCTCGCGACTACGGCTGCGGCGCGACCGCGATGGTCTGAATCTCCAGCCGCAGGCGTGGGTCGGTGGCGAGGGAGACGACCTCGACCGAGGTGCTCGTCGGGATGTGCCCCTGGAACCACTCCTTCTGGTACGCGTTGACCGCGTCCTGGTCCTCCCGGACGTTGGTGAAGAAGCGGGTCATGAGCACCACGTCGCTACGGCTGCAGCCCGCCGCCTTGAGCGCCAGGTCGAGGTGGTCGAACGCGAGTCGCACCTGCGACTCGATGTCCGCCGGGATCGCGTCGAAGACCTCCGGCACGTGCGGGTGGTCGTGGTACACGGGCGCGGCCGTCACGCCGGAGATGAAGACCAGGCGGCCGCTCGCCACGCGGATAGCGGGCACGAAGGGGCTGTTGATGTTCGGATCGTAGCCTTCGTGATGGATGATCTCGATGTGACGCCGGCCCTCCGCCTGCTCAGTCACGGCTCGACCTCCCACTCTCCGTCAACGCAAACGATTGCCAATCTACGTACGTCACAACGCCGCGTCAAGACTGCTGCATTCGTTTGCGGTGCACTAGTGTCTGGGCCATGAGTCGAGTCACCACGTTGAAGGACGTGGCGCGCCTCGCGGGGGTACACCCGGGTACCGCGTCAAAGGCGCTCAACCCGCGTACCCGCAAGGACGTCAGCGCACGCACGGTTGAAGCTGTCCTCGACGCCGCCCGGGAACTCGGCTATCTGCCCGATCCGATCGCGCGCAGCCTGCGCACCAAGCGCAGCAACGTGATCGGTGTGATCCTGCCCGACATCACCAACCCGGTCTTCCCACCGGCGGTGCGGGGTATCGAGGACGCGCTGCGGGAGGCCGGGTACACGGCCCTGGTCGGCAACACCGACAACGACTTGGGTCGCGAGGAGGAGCTCTTCCGCGCGATGCAGGGTCGGCGGGTCGACGGGTTCATCATCGGGACCGCCCGACGCGAGCACCCGTTGCTGCAGAAGGCCGCCGCGGAAGGGGTCATCCTCGTCCAGCTCAACCGGGTGACCGACGATCCGGCGATCCCCGCCGCGCTCGTCGACGACGCCAGCGGCATGCGGCTCGCCGTCGACCACTGCGTCGCGCTCGGGCACCGTCGTCTGGCGCACCTGGCCGGGCCGCGGGACATGTCGACCGGGGAGAGCCGGCGGCAGGCGTTCGTCGCCGCCTGCGAACGCCACGGCGAGGCGATCGACGAAGCGGTCGTCATCGACTGCGACGCGTACTCCGTCGACGCCGGCGCGCGGGCGACGGAGCAGCTGTTGCAGGAGTCGCCGCAGTGCACTGCGATCCTCGGCGGCAACGACCTCATCGCCCTCGGCGCATACCGGGTCCTGGCGGAGCGCGGCATCACGATTACGAAGGACGTCTCCGTGCTCGGGTTCAACGACATGCCGTTCGTGGACATGTTCCAACCGCCGCTGACCACGGTGCACGTGCCGCAGTACCACATCGGTGTGGAGGCCGCCCGGCTCCTGCTCGAGCGGCTGGACAACCCCGATGCGCCGGCCAAGCGGCTGGTGCTGCCCGCCAGGCTGGTGGTCCGCGGATCCACCGGGCCGGCGCCCGCGCCGGGCAGAGGCGGCCGCCGCAGGTCGGTCAGCCCTGCCCTGAGGGCTCCCAGAGGCGCCCGCTCGAGTGTGTGACCCGTCCACCCATCACCGTCAGCTCGCTACGGATCTCCGGTAACGCGGCCGGGTCCACCGAAAGCGGGTCGGCGGTCGGCACGAAGAAGTCGGCGGCGTAGCCCGGCGCCAGCAGCCCCCGGCGGTCCTCCTCGAACGTGAACCACGTGCCGTCATGGGTGTACGCGCGAAGCGCCGCGTCGACGGTCAGCCGGTGTGCCGCGTCCCTCGGCCGCTGCCCGTCCACCGACCCGCCGGTGACGAGCCACCACACCGAGGCCCACGGCTGGTACCAGTTCGCCCGCGTGGCGTCCGTGCCGGCGGCCAGCCGCAGCCCGGCCCCGACGAACTCGCCGATCGGTGGCGTCCGCAGGGTCTGCTCGAGCCCCCAGCACGCCACGTAGTCGGTCGCCTTGAGCCCGAGGCGGTTCTGCACGAGGACACCGACGCCGAGGTCCGCCATCCGGCGCACGTTGCCCGGGCTGGCCTGGTCGGCGTGCACGATCGAGAAACGCAGCGGCCGCAGGTCGTGGTCGGCGGCCACGGTCTCCCACGCGTCGAGCACCCGGCCGAGCGTGTGGTCCAGCACCGCGTGCACGCTCATCGGCCACCGGTACCGCGCCGCCAGGCGGCTGATCGCCACGAGCTCGCGCCAGGAGTCCTCGCCCATCTCGTACGGGTCGAGCCCCTCCATGTCGTGGCACCCGTGGTGGACGATCTCCCCGAGCCCGCTGATGCGCACGACATCGTCGCCGAACCCGGGCACCGTGTGCCGCATCCACTGTGTCAGCTCGTCGAGTTCGGCACCGGAGGTCGCCGCCGAGACGAACAGGCGCATCCGCACCGGCAGGTCGCCGTTTCGCCACAGGTCGAACAGCGGGTGGTAGCTCTCCGGGGTCATCAGGAAGCCGCCCCCGTCCACCACCGCGGTCACCCCGTGGCGCGCGAACTCGCGCAGCATCCGCAGCGTGCCGCGGGACCGCTCCTCGCGCCCCGGCTGCCCGATCCGTGCCAGCACGTGCTGGAAGGCGCCCATGCCGTACACGACCCCGGTCAGCTCGCCGGTGCCGGGATCCCGCTCGAGGCGCCCCCCCGGCGGGTCCGCGCTGGCGGCGTCCCACCCGCACGCGCGCAGCGCCGCCGAACTCAACACCGCGGCGTCGTAGAGCATCTGGACGAAGACCGGGTGGTCCGGCGCCGCGTCGTCGAGTTCGGCGCGGCTGGGCATGCGCCGCTCGGCAAGCTGCCGCTCGTGCCACCCGCCGACGACAGTGATCCAGCCGCCTGCGGGGGTACGCGCGGCGCGTTCCCGGATGCTCGCGAGGCCTTCGGCGAGCGAGCGGATCTCCTCCCAGTGCAGCTCGCGCTCCCAGGTGAGACCGGCGCGCACGGCGTGGATGTGGGAGTCCTGCAGACCAGGCAGCACGCGGCGTCCCTCGAGGTCCACGACGTGGGTCGCGGCCTCGGCCAGCGGCGCGAGGTCCTCGTCGGTGCCGACCGCGAGGATTCTGCCGTCGCGGACGGCGAGCGCGGTCGGCTCGCCCGAGCCCGGCACGCCCGTCCACAGGCGGCCGTTGGTGAGGACGAGGTCGGCGGCGGGGATGCCGCGCGCCGCAGCGGTCACCACGACACCGCCACGTACTTGGGCTCGACGTACTCCAGCATCCCCTCGTGCCCGCCCTCGCGGCCGATACCGCTCTGCTTGACGCCACCGAACGGCGCGGCGGGGTCGGAGACGACACCCCGGTTGAGGCCGACCATCCCGCTCTCCAGCGCCTCCGCCACACGCAGGCCGCGCGCCAGGTCCCGGGTGTAGACGTAGGAGACCAGCCCGTACTCGGTGTCGTTGGCCAGCCGGATCACCTCGTCGTCGGAGCTGAACGTGACGATCGGCGCGACCGGGCCGAAGATCTCCTCGGCCAGGATCGCCGAGCCCGGGCGGACGCCGGTCAACACGGTCGGCGGGTAGAAGAAGCCCGGCCCGTCGGCGGCGCGGCCACCGGTGAGCACCGTGGCCCCCTTCGCCACCGCGTCCTCGACCAGCTCCCCGATCTTCTCGCGGGCCGCCGCGTTGATCAGCGGACCGACCTGGTTGTCGCGGTCACGCCCGGGACCGACCTTGAGCGCCCGCATCGCCTCGGCCAGCTTGCGGGAGAACTCCTCCGCGATGGCCTCGTGCGCGTAGATTCGGTTGGCCGCCGTGCATGCCTCCCCACCGTTGCGCATCTTGGCGACCATCGCGCCGGCGACGGCCTCGTCGAGGTCGGCGTCGTCGAACACGATGAACGGAGCGTTGCCGCCGAGCTCCATCGAGCAGCTCACCACGTGCTTCGAGGCGACCGCCAGCAGCCGGCGGCCCACCTCGGTCGACCCGGTGAACGACAGCTTGCGCACGCGGGGGTCGGCCAGCACGGCCTCGGCGACCTGGCCGGAGCGGCGCGACGGGATGACGTTGACCACGCCGGCGGGTACCCCGGCCTCGGTGAGCAGATCGGCCACGGCGAGCGCCGTCAGCGGGGTCTCCGAGGCCGGCTTGAGCAGCACGGTGCAACCCGCCGCCAGGGCCGGGCCGATCTTGCGGGTGGCCATGGCGGCCGGAAAGTTCCACGGCGTGATCAGCAGCGCGACCCCGATGGGCTGGGGGATGACCAGAATCCGGTTCTGCCCGGACGGCGCGGTCTGCACGCTGCCGGTCAGCCGTACCGCCTCCTCGCTGTACCAGCGGAAGAACTCGGCGGCGTACCGCACCTCACCCAGCGCGTCCGCGTAGGACTTGCCGTTCTCGGCGACGATCAGCTCGGCCAGCCACTCCTCGCGCTCGACCATGAGCTGGAACGCTCGCCGCAGCACCTCGCCGCGCTCGCGGGGGGCGGTGGCGGCCCAACCGGGCAGGGCCGCGGCGGCCGCGTCGACCGCGGCGAGCGCGTCCTCCACGGTCGCGTCCGGCACCCGCGCGATCTCGGCCTCCGTGGCCGGGTCGAGCACGACGATCTGCCCGCCGTCCGAGGACGGCGTCCACTTCCCGCCCACGTAGCAGCCGATCGGTACCGAACGGCCGGCCACCTCCACGGTCCCGACGTCGCCTACCCGCTTAGCGTCCACCTGCGTCATCTCTGCACCGCCTTCTGGATCGTCTCGATGGGGTCCACCGAGGGGGATGGCGGCGGCCATGCGCCGCCCTTCGGTTGAGGAGGGACCTTCGGTTCAGTAGGGGTTCGCGACGAAGAGTTCCTTGGCCGGGAAGAGGGTGATCACCTGCGCGCCGGTGGCGGTGACGATGACCTCCTCCTCGATGCGGGCCGCGGAGTAGCCGTCGCTGGCCGGGCAGTACGTCTCCAGGGCGAAGACCATGCCCTCCTGCAGCTCGACCGGGTGCTCCAGCGAGTTCAGCCGGCTGATGATCGGCCGCTCGTGCAGCGCGAGCCCGAGCCCGTGACCGAACTGCAGGCCGAACGCCGCCATCTCCGACGGGAACCCGAACTCCTCGGCCTTGGGCCACAGCCGGGCGATCTGGTCCGTCGTGGCGCCGGGCTTCACCGCCTCGATCGCGGCGTCGATCCACTCGCGCGCCTTGGCGTACGCGTCGCGCTGCGCCGGCGTGCTCATCCCCACGTTCATCGTCCGGTAGTAGCAGGTCCGGTAGCCCATGTAGGACTGGATGATGTCGAAGAACGCCTGGTCGCCGGGGCGGATGATGCGGTCGGAGAAGTTGTGCGGGTGCGGGTTGCACCGCTCGCCCGAGACCGCGTTGATCGCCTCGACATCGTCGGAGCCCATCTCGTAGAGCTGCTTGTTCGCCAGCGCCACGAGCTCGTTCTCCCGGATGCCCGGCTTGAGGTTCTCGGCGATCGTCTGGTAGACGCCGTCGACCATCGCGGCGGCGGTGGTGAGCAGCATGATCTCGTCTTTCGACTTGATCTGCCGAGCGTCGAGCATCACCTGCTGCCCGTCGCGGATCTCGATGCCCTGCTTCTGCAGCGCGAACAGCATCGGCGGCTCGGCGATGTCCACCCCGAGCGGGCCGTTGGCGTAGCCGGCCGCGGCCAGCTCGCTGCGGATCTCGGCGGCGGCGGCGTCCAGCAGCCCGGCCTCCGGCGCGACCGAGCCGCGCAGGCCGAGCATGCCGGCCCGGGAGTGACCGTCGGCCAGCCACGGCGCGTACAGCTCGTGGTGGCGCGCCGCGGAGCCGAAGTCCCACACGATCGGCTCCTTGCCCCGGATCAGCAGGGTGTACCGCGCGACCTTGTCACGCGCCCACTCGCCGATCATCGTGCTCGACACGTACCGGATGTTGTTGATGTCGAAGAGCAGCAGGGCGGCCAGGTCCGACCGCTCCAACGCCTCACGGGCCCGCCCGAGCCGGTAGGCCCGCAGCCGGTCGAAGTTCACCCGCTCCTCGAAGTCGACGGCCATGCGCCCGGGGGAAGGCGACAGTGCACTCGTCACGTGTTCACTCCTCGTCTGGTTCCCGCAGCTTGCTCACGTCCTCCGGACCGGTCACTTCCCGGGCTTGCCCAGGCCGTCGCTGACCTCACGGTTCTCCGAGACAAGCTCCAGCCCCGAGGCCTTCGCCTGCATCTGCAGCAGCACGGCGAAGTCCTCGTCGCGGTGGCCCTCCCCGATCGCCGCGGAGACGAGCTGGTGCACCAGGGCGGCCACCGGCAGCGTCACCTCCATGCGGCGGGCGGCTTCGAGCCCGAGGTCGAAGTCCTTGCGCAGGAGCACGGGCGTGAAGGTCGGGGTGAAGTCCAGGTTGACGAAGGCCGGTGTCTTGTACCGGGTGAAGACCGATCCCATCACGCTGTTGTTGAGGAATTCGAGGAAGTCGTACCGGCTCACGCCACCCTTCTCGGCGAGCACGGTGATCTCCGCCATGCTCTGCGTCACGACGCCGAGGAGGAGGTTGTGGCAGATCTTGACCAGCCGGGCCAGCTCGTTCTCGCCGACGTACGTGACGCCCTGGCCAATCGCCTCCAGGTAGCCGCGGACCTTCTCGAAGGCGGGCCTTGGGCCGGACACCGCGATCGAGAGCTTTCCGGCGTCGACCACCTTGCCGTTGCCGGATACGGGGGCCGCCAGCAGCGTGACCCCGAGCTTGGCCGCCCGCTCGCGCAGGTCTGCGGCCTCCTCGAGGCCGACCGTCGACGAGTCCACCACGATCTCGGGGAGGGTGTCACCGGTCAGCAGGCCGTTCTCGCCGAAGAGCACCTGCTCCAGGTCGGCGCCCGTCGACACCATCGTGAAGACGACCTTGTGACCGGCCAGGTCGACAGGACGGTCGACGACGGACGCACCGGTGACCGCCTCCGCCTTGGACCGGGTCCGGTTCCAGATCGCCACCCGGTAACCCGCCGCGACAAGTCGGGCGGCCATCGACGCACCCATCCTGCCCGCGCCGATCCAGCCGACCGTCTCGGGTGCCGTGTTCGCTGTCGTCATGTCACACCTTCGTCTAACAGTTGCCGGTCCTCGAACGAGTCTCGCAAACGATTGCAGTCACCATAGGTCGTACCCGGGCGAGCGGTCAAGAAGGGTGTGGCGCCGCTTGCCCCGGTCAGATGCCGAGGTACTGATGGATGGGCGCCGGGTCCTCGCGCAGGCTGTCGGCCGGGCCGTGCCAGACGATCCGGCCCTGCTCGCCGAGGATCACCACGGTGTCGGCGAGGTCCAGCGCCAGGTCCACGTTCTGCTCGGCGACGAGCACCGACTGGCCGGTGCCACGCAACTGCCGCAGCCGGTCCCTGATCAGGTCCAGGACGGTCGGTGCGAGCCCCTCCGACGGTTCATCCATGATGAGCAGCCTGGGGTTCGTCATCAACGCCCGGCCGATCGCCAGCATCTGCTGCTCGCCGCCGGAGAGCGTGCTGCTCCACTGGCGGCGGCGCTCCTTGAGTCGGGGGAACAGCTCGTACACCGCGTCCAGCGACCAGGTGCCGCCGCCGTTGCGGGGCACGACCTCGAGGTTCTCCTCCACGGTCAGGCTGCCGAAGACGCGGCGTCCCTGCGGTACCAGACCGATCCCGCGCCGGGCGATGGCGTACGAGGGCAGGCCGGTGATGTCCTCGCCGTCCATCATGATCGAGCCTGCGGTACGGATCGGCGGGGTGATGCCGCAGATCGTGCGGACCAGGGTGGACTTCCCCATCCCGTTGCGGCCCAGCAGGGCGACCACCTCTCCGGCACCGACCTCGAGCGAGACGCCCTGCAGCACCGACGCGGTGGCGTACCCGGAGTGGACGTCATGAAGTCGCAGCATCTCTGTTCGTCCTTCCGAGGTAGACCGCCTGCACGTGCGGGTCCCGGCGCACGTCTTCGGGGGGTCCGAGCGCGATCGGTCGGCCGTTGTCCAGACACAGCACCCGGTCGGCGAGTTCCAGGGCCAGGGACATGTCGTGCTCGATGAGCAGCAGCGGCAGTTCCGCCGGCAGCTGCTGGATCAGCTCGCGCAGCCTGGTGCGCTCCCCGCCGGACAGGCCGGCCGCGGGCTCGTCGAGCAGCAGCAGCCGCGGCCTGGTCACCAGCGCCATGCCGATCTCGAGCTGCCGCTTCTCGCCGTGCGAGAGGTCGGCGACGTGGTGGTGTCGGCGCGCGGCGAGCCCGACCCGCTCGAGGGTCTCGACGACGGGCGCGGTCACCCGGTCGCGATCGGTGACCGGGCGCCAGAAGCGCATCCGGCTGCGGTCGTTGGCCTGGGCGGCGAGCCGGATGTTGTCCTCCACCGACAGCTCGGCGAACAGGTTGGAGACCTGGAAGGTGCGCGACAGGCCGAGGCGGGCGCGCTTGTGCGGCGCGAGCCGGGTCACGTCGCGGCCGAAGAGGTGGATCGTGCCGCGGGTCGGACGCATCTCGCCCGCGATCAGCCGAAACAACGTCGTCTTGCCCGCCCCGTTGGGCCCGATCACGGCGAGCCGCTCGCCCTGCGCGACGGTGAGCGAGACGTCGTTGACGGCCGTCACGCCGCCGAACGAGCGCACCACGTGGTCGAGCCGAAGCGCGACGGGGCGGGCCTCCTCCGCGGCAGCGGAGGCTGCCGCGGAGGAGCCGGAGCGCCGGACCTCGTCAACCATCACAAGCCCGTGTTGTTCCGGTCGTAGGGCGGCTGCTTGAGGTACTCGTCCTTGTCGAACGTCCAGAACTGGCTGACGTTGTCGTAGGTCTTCACGACAACGTTCCAGTACTCGCCGTCGCTGTTCTTCTCGACGCGCCGGATGTACACCGGGCCCACCGGGTTGTTCATCTCGTCGTACTTCAGCGGGCCGTACAGGCTGTCGGCGAAGGTCAGCTCCCGCGCGGCGGCGATCAGGGCCTCGGCCTCGGCCTTTCCGCCGAGCTTCTCCAACGCCTTGGCGAAGACCTCCGCGGTGATGTACCCGCCCGCCGCGTTCAGGGACGGGATCTTGCCGTACTTCTGCTTGTAGCCGTCGACGAACTTCTTGACCGCCGGCGAGTCACGCCCCTCGGCCCAGTAGCTGACCGAGTACACACCCTCCGCCTCCGGACCGGCGTCGCGCAGGGTCGGCTGGTCGACGAGGCAGCAGTTGGTCAGCAGCGGCAGCTTGCCCTTGAGGCCGAAGGTGTTGAAGGCCTTGATGAACCGGGCGCCGTCGGCGCCACCGGCCGTGGCCACGAACGCGATGTCCGCGCCCGCGCTGCCGAGTTCGGTGACGTACGGGCTGAAGTCCTGGGTGCCCAGCGGGAACCAGAGCTGCTTGACGATCTGCCCACCGGCCTGGGTGAACGCGCGGACGAAGCCGGCGCAGCTCTCCCAGCCGAACGCGTAGTCCGGGCAGAGCGTGACGGCCTTGCGGTACCCCTCCTCGTAGGCCCACTTGCCGCCGGGGAAGTTCATCTGGCTGCCGGTGTAGGAGCCGGCCCGCAGCATGAGCGGGTGCTGCTTGCGCTGGGTCAGGTCGTCGGCGGCGGTCACCGGCTGCAGCGAGGGGACGCCCTCGCGGGTGACGTAGTCGGAGACCGCGAGCGCGGTGTTGGCCAGCAGCGGACCGACGATCACCTGGACCTGCTCGTCCTCGATGAGCCGCTTCGCCTTGGTCAGCGCGGTGTCGGGGTTGCCGGCGTCGTCCTCGAACACCGTCTCCACCTTGGTGCCGGCGACCGTCGTGCCGTGCTGCTCCCAGTACAGCTCCCAGCCCTCGCGCATCTCCGTGCCGGCGGCGGCGGCGGTGCCGGTCACCGGGGACAGGAAACCGACCTTGACGGTGCCGCTCTCCCCCACCTTGGAGTCGGAGTCCGAGGGCGGTGCGCAGGCGACGAGCGCCAGTCCGACGGCGGCCAGGACGGCGAGGCCGCCGGTCCGCCGTGCCTTGGATAGTGCCATGGTGAGTCCTTTCCGTAACGCGGGTAACACGAACGCGGGTGACACGAACGCGAGTGCGGGTTAGCTACGGGTGCGGGACCTGCGGTGACGCAACCGGGCTGCGGCCGTGCCGACGAGCCCTTGCGGCGCGAACAGCACGACGATGATGAAGATCAGGCCGAGCACGGTCGGCCAGCGCTCCAGGTGGGTGCTCAGCGCGTTCTCCGTCCAGACCACCACCCCGGCGCCGACCAGCGGACCGAGCCACGTGCCCACCCCACCGAGGATCACCATGATCACGGTGAGGGCGGACCTGAGGAACCCGGCCGACGACGGGCTGACGAACTCCGCGTGCCAGACCGACAGCACCCCGGCGGCGCCGGCGACCAGCCCGGAGATCATGATTGCGAAGAACTTATAGGCCGCCACCGAGTACCCGAGGCTGCTCATCCGGCTCTCGCTGTCGCGGATGCCCCGCAGCACCAGGCCGAACGGCGAGCGCTGGATCACCCACAGCGCGAGCATCACGAGCACGAGCACGGCCAGGCACAGGTAGTAGAACTGCCAGGTCTCGGACACGCCCGGCGGCCGCCAGACCCCGCGCAGGCCGTTCTCGCCGCCGGTGACGCGCGACAACCGGTAGGCCAGGCCGAACACGACCATGCCCAGCGCCAGCGTCACCATGAGGAAGAAGATCCCGCTGGTACGCATCGAGGTGAGCGCGTAGACGGCGCTGACCACGAGCGTGACCGCCAGGGCGAGCAGGAGCTGGGTCGGGTAGCCGTGACCCTGGTTGACCGACCAGCCGACCGCGTACGAGGCGCTGGCCGCGATGCCGGCGTGACCGACCGAGACCAGGCCCATCTGGCCGGCGAGCATGTTCACGCTCACGGCCAGCAGCGCGGCGATGAACACCAGCGCGAGCAGCGAGATGTAGTACCGGCGCACGCCGAGGTACGGGACGGCGATGGCCAGCGCAAGCCCCGCCACCACCGCGAGCCGCGAGACGGTCAGCCGACGCATCATGCCGTCCTCCCGAACAGACCGGCCGGGCGAAAGACCAGCACCAGCGCCATCGGCGCGAAGATCGTGAAGTAGGAGAGCTCCGGAATCCAGGCCTTGGAGTAGGCGTCGACCAGGCCGATGAGTACGCTGCCCACGGCGGCGCCCTTGACGCTGCCGAGGCCGCCGATGATGACCACGACGAGGGCGAAGAGGAGGATCTCGACGTCCGCGCCGGGCAGGACGGTCAGCAGCCCCGCGCCCACGACGCCCGCGAGCCCGGCCAGGGCCGCCCCGAAGGCGAACATGCCGGTGAACACGCGGTCCACGTTGATGCCCATCGCCGCCGCGATCTCCCGGTCGTCCACCCCGGCACGAACGATTGCACCGATCTTCGTGTGGTGCTGCACGAGGTAGATGCCGATCGCGACGAGGACGGCGACGAGCACCACGAACAGCCGGTACCGCGGGTACGTCACCGAGCCGAACTGGACGGCGCCGGACAGCACGCTCGGCATCGTCACGGACTTGGGGTCGCCGCCGAAGGCGGCCAGGCACAGGTCGGCGATCACGAAGGCGATGCCGATCGTGAGAAGTACCTCCGGCAGCTCCTTGCCGCGTGCCCGCTTGAGCAGGGTGCGTTCCAGCCCCAGCCCGAGGGCGCTGACGGCGAGGGCGGCGACCAGGATGCCGAGCAGGACGTTCCCGGTCGCGGCCACGACCAGCAACCCGATGTAGGCACCGACCAGGTAGAACGCGCCGTGGGCCAGGTTGACGATCCGGAGCAGCCCGAAGATCAGCGTGAAGCCGCTGGCCACCAGGAACAGCAACGCGCCGAAGCTCAGGCCGTTCAGGGTATGGACAAGGAGGGATGAGGTATCCATCTCCTGCGCGAACCTCCTGCGCGGCGGGCAGTGGGTAATGACTGCCAACATCACAAACGTTTGCGGCTCTGTCAAGAGCGACGCACGCCACGGTGACGGCGACCACGTTCGGTTACCGACCCGGTACTGTCGGCGTCAACCCGCCCTCGTGGAGGAACCCGCGCGGTGCCACCGCCGACGCATCTCGGTCCGCTGGTCAGCCGGCGGACCGGTCACTTGGCGGTGGCTGCGACACTCGGGCTGCGCGCAGTTCGGGGCGACGACGGGCGAGAACGGGCTCAACCCTGCGCTGGTGTGCGACGAGAGCGGCACTGACGGTCGCGGTGATCACCTCGGCCGTGGATGTCGACGCGCGCACGAGGACGTCCCCACGCGGATCCACAATCATGGATTCGCCGCAGTAGCCCTCGCCGGCCGCGTTGGCGGCGACGACGTACATCCCGTTGTCCTGCGCCCGAGCCCGCGTACGGAGATTGCGCAGGTACTCGTACCCAACCCGAATCATCGAGGAGATGGCGAGGATGCCCGCGCCGGCCAAGGCGAGGTCGAGCGCGATCTCGGGAAAGCCGTGTTCGAAGCAGATCAGGGGCGCGACGGGGAGACAGACCCCAGGCAGCGCCACCGGTTGGGCCGGGGCATCCCCGGCCACGATTCCAACCGCTTCTTCACTGGAGGTAATTGTGATCTTACGATGAGTTGACACAAGCCGCCCCGCGGCGAGGATCACGCTGGTGCTGAAGAGCCTGCCCTCGGCCCGTTCCAGGTCGCCGACGACGACCGCCACACCAGCTTCCGCGCCGACTCGCGCGAGCGCGTCAATCGACGGGCCCGGGATGGTGGATCCGCCACCGGGGGCGCCGGCTTTGAACCAGTCAGCGTCATAGCCGCTGAGGCAGTATTCGGGCAGTACGACGAGGCGCGCGCCTCGAGCGGCTGCTTCCCGAATGAGCTCGGTGGCGACGGCGAGGTTACGTGAGGTGCGGCGGGGAATGGGGGCGAACTGCGCTGCCGCGACAACAGTCTCTTCGGGCACGACGGTCATCGGAACGCCCCCGTCCCGGTCAGCGCCTGGCCGAGCACCAGAGTGTGCACCTCACTGGTGCCCTCATAGGTGAGCACCGACTCGAGATTGTTCATGTGCCGCATGACCGGATAGTCGAGGGTGATTCCGTTGGCGCCGAGCACGGTACGCGCAGTGCGGCATACCTCGAGGGCGGTCCGGACGTTGTTGAGCTTGCCGAAGCTCACGTGCTCGGGCCGAAGCCGCCCGGCGTCCTTCATCCGGCCGAGGTGCAGCGCGAGCAGGACGCCCTTGTTGACCTCGAGCATCATGTCGACGAGCTTGGCCTGGGTCAGCTGGAACCCGCTGATCGGCCGGCCGAACTGTTCACGCGCCTTGGCGTAGTCGAGCGCGGCGAGATAGCACGTACGCGCGGCGCCCACCGCGCCGAACAGGATGCCGAACCGGGCCTCGGTAAGGCACGACAGCGGTGCCTTCAGGCCGATGGCGTGGGGAAGGACGGCGTCGGCGGGCACCCGACAGTCGGACAGGACGAGCTCACTGGTGACCGAGGCGCGCAGCGACAACTTGCCGCGGATGGTGCGGGCCTCGAATCCGGGCGTGTCGGTCGGCACGAGGAAGCCTCGGATGCCGTCCTCGGTGCGTGCCCACACGACGGCGACGTCCGCGATGCCTCCGTTCGTGATCCACATTTTCGTGCCGTTGAGCACCCAGTGGTCGCCGTCGCGGCGGGCGGTGGTGCGCATGGAGCCGGGGTCCGAGCCGGAGTCGGGTTCGGTCAGCCCGAAGCAGCCGATCACCTCCCCGGCGGCCATCCGGGGCAGCCAGCGCTGCTTCTGTTCCTCGCTGCCGTACCGCCAGATCGGGAACATGACCAACGACCCCTGCACGGACATGAAGCTGCGCAGGCCGCTGTCCGCCGCCTCCAGCTCCATACAGGCCAGCCCATAGCTGACGGCGTTCGTGCCGGCACAGCCGTACCCCCCGAGGTGCATCCCGAGCAGTCCCAACGAGCCCAGTTCCCGGGGCAGCCAGGCGGGGAACACCCCCCGTTCGAACCAGTCGCCGACCTCGGGCAGCACCCGCTCGCCGACGAACCGGCGCACCACGTCACGGATCATCCGTTCCTCGTCGGTGAGGAGCGCGTCCAGCTCGAGGACGTCGGCTGGATCAAGGGTGGGTCGGCGCCCGTTGGCCGAGGGCGTTGCGGTTGTGGCGGTGACGGTCATGGTCTGCTCCTGGATCAGATGGCACCGGCGTCGTGAAGTCGCTGGATCTCGTCTGGCGCGAGGCCGAGCGAGGCGAGCACCTCATCGGTGTCGGCGCCGAGCGCGGGCGGCGGTGTATGCACATCGATCGGCTGGCCGTCGAGCCGGACGGGCGAACGAACCTGGGGAACGCCACCGATGTCGACGCGTAGCCGATCGCGGACGAGCGGGTCGGCGAAGACCTCCCCGAGGCTGTTGATGGGTGCGGCGGGAACTCCGGCGTCGGCCAGCAGGGAAAGCCATCGGTCGCGGCCATCGGTCGCCAGGCGTTGCTCCAGCAGTTTCTTGAGCTCACGACGTCGACGTACACGGTCGGCGTTGGTGCGAAAGCGCGGGTCCTGCGCGAGTTCGGGAAGACCGAGCGCGGTGACGAGGCGCTGGAACTGCCGATCCGTGCCGACCCCCACCGCGATCGGCCGGTCGGCCGTGCGCAGGCTCTCGTACGGCGCGATGCTGGGATGGGCGTTGCCAAGCCGCCGCGGTTCCTCGCCGGTGACCAGGAACCCGGCCGCCTGGTTGGCCAGCACCCCGACGGCCGCGTCGAGCAGCGACACTTCCACGTGCCCTCCCCGACCCGTGCGCTCCCGCCGATGCAGGGCGGCGAGGACGCCGACCGTGGCGAACAGCCCGGCGACCAGGTCGACGATCGCGACCCCTACCTTCGTCGGTCCTGTCCCGGGCGCCCCGGTAATGGCCATCAGGCCGCCCTCGGCCTGCATGAGGAAGTCGAAGCCGGGCTGGTGACCCTTGCTCGTGTCGCTGCCGTACCCGCAGATCGTGCACGTCACGATGCGGGGGTTGGCGGCGGCGAGCGTGTCGTGGTCCAGCCCGAACCGGCGTAGCCGACCGGGCAAGAAGTTGTCGATGACGACGTCCGCGGCCATGGCGAGCCGGCGCGCGATGGCCGCGGCGTCGGGGTGGTTGAGGTCGAGGGTGATGGCCCGTTTGTTCCGGTTGACCGCGGTGAAGTAGGCGGCGGTGCCGTCGGCCAGGAAGGGCGGGCCCCAGCGGCGGGTTTCGTCGCCCGCCCCCGGCGCCTCCACCTTCACGACGTCCGCGCCGAGATCCGCCAACTGCATGGTGGCGAACGGGCCCGCCAGGATGCGGCTGAGGTCCAGGACGCGCAGCCGGGACAGCGGACCCGGTGCCGGACGCCCGGCGGGCCATGCGGGAGTGGGTGTGGAGGTCATGCCGTCACCGTTGGTCCAGACGCCGATGCCATGCCTCGTGCCGGCTCACCCCGGTGGCCGGCTCGGCCAGCACGTTCTCGTCGAAGTACAGCGCGTTGGCCACGCCGGTGGCGCGTCGGCTCCGCTCGGGGTCGATCACGGCGACCTGGGCGACGAGCGCCTCGAGCAGGCTGATCACGCCGGTCAGACCCATACGGGGCCCGGCGCTGGCGGTACGGGCGACGAATACGTGGTCGGCCAGGCGCGCGACCGGCGAGACGGGACTGTCGGTGATCGCGATCGTGGTGGTCCCGGCCGCCTGCGCGGCGTGCTGGAGCGTCTGCACGGTGACCCGCAGGTACCGCCACAGGCTGATCGCGATCACCACGTCGCCGGGGGCCAGGGGCGCGAGGGCCGGTGCGGCGTCGCCGGATCCCGTGGTGAGCAGAGCGCGGTGACCGACGATCTGCAGAGAGGACGTGAGGAACTGACCCGGAGCCTCGGAGACCCCGGCCGCGGCGACCACGATCAGCTGGGCCCGCGCGATGGCGGCGGCAGCGGCGGCCAGTGCCTCACGGTCGATGCCGCGCCCCGTCTCGGTGACGTTCTCGCACGCCACCTCGAAGATTCGTCCGGTCAGGTCGCCGTCCATCCCGGCGAGCGCGGCGACCCGTTCGGCGAAGGTGGGCCGATTCGCCAGCGCCCGCCGGACCTGCTGGTGCAACTCACGCCAGCCGGTGAAGCCCAGGCTCTGGCAGGTGCGTACCACCGTGGCCGTGTCCACGCCGGCGCGCCGGGCGATATCGGCGGCGGAGGCGAACAACAGGGAGGGCAGATCCTCGGCCAGCACGCGGGCGACCGCCTGCTGTTTGGGTGGCAGCTGCGTGTAGAGGCTGTTCACCCTGGCGGTCAGGTCGAACCGCTCGCTCACACGTGCTCCCTGGTCAGACGCAGCATGCGCTTCTCGGAGCGGGGGTCGAGCGCGTCGCGGAGCCCGTCGCCGAGGACGTTGACGGCGAGCACCAGGAGGAAGATCGCCAGCCCGGGCAGGGTGGCGAGCCACCACGCCGCCGTGATGTACGCGCGCCCGTCGGCGAGCATGCCACCCCAGCTCGGGGTGGAGGCGCCCGCACCGAGCCCGAGGAAGGACAGCGAGGCCTCGGTGACGATGACCACGCCGAGCTCGAGAGTCGCCACGACCACCACCGGGGCCAGCACGTTGGGCAGAACGTGCTGAAGCATAATCATCAGCCGCGATACACCCAGCCCGCGAGCGGACAGGACGAACTCCCGCTCCCGAAGCGAGAGCGTCTCGCCGCGGACCAGGCGCGCGTAGACCACCCATCCGGTGATCACGAGCGCCAGCACGATGTTCTGCAGCCCCGGGCCGAGCATGGCGACGATGGCGATGGCCAACAGCAGGAAGGGGAACGCGAGCCAGGCGTCGACGATCCGCATGAAGACGGTGTCGACCACCCCGCCCAGGTACCCGCTGACCAGGCCTACCGCGACCCCGAGCACGACGGACAGGACGACCGTGGCGAACCCGACGACGAGCGATACCCGGGTGCCGTAGATGAGCCGGGACAGCACATCGCGACCGAGCACGTCGGTGCCGAGCAGGTGACCGTCGGTCAGGGGTGGCCGCAGGCGATTGGACAGGTCCTGCGCATTGGGATCCAGTGGCGCGACGAGCGGAGCGAAGACACCGATGGCGATCACGATCACGAGCCAGGCGAGGGCGATCAGGATGGACCAGGAACCACCGAAGAAGTCATGGAGGCGCCGCACAGCCTTCACGTCGTCGCCCTCCCGTGCTTGATGCGAGGGTCCAGCCAGCCATGAATGAGGTCGGTGGCCAGGTTCACCATCGCGAACATCGTGGCGAGCATAAGCACCGCGCCCTGCACCACAGGGTAGTCACGGGCTTGAATCGAATCCACGATGAGGCGCCCGACGCCCGGCCAGGAGAAGACGGTCTCCACCACGATCGCTCCGCCGAGCAAGGTGCCCACCCGTACACCCATGACGGTGACGGTTGCCGGCATGGCGTTGCGCAGCATGTGGCGGATGACCCGCCGTGCCGACAGTCCGCGCGCCCGCAGCGCCTCGATGTAGTCCTGTCCCTTGACGTCCAACAGCCCGGAGCGCAGCACGCGGGCGAGCGTCGCGGCGATAGCGGTGCCCAGGGTGACCGCGGGGAGGGCCAGGTGCCAGAGGGCGGAGCGAAGGGCGATCCAGTTGCCCTGCAGCAGCGAGTCGATGGTCGCCAGGCCGGTGACCGGTCGCAACCCGGTGTCGATGTCCAGCCGACCACTCGGCGGGAGGACGTGCAAGGTGACCGGGAACAGCAGGATGAGCATGATGCCGAGCCAGAAGCTGGGCATGGAGATCCCGAACAGTGCGACAAGACTGCCGCCGCGGTCCCAGACGCTGCCCTGACGGAGCGCGGAGACGATGGCCACCGGGACCGCGATGGCGATGGCCACCAGAAGAGCCGCGAGTGTCAGCTCCACGGTGGCCGGCAGGGTCTCGGCGATGAGAGACCCTACCGGCACACCGTGGCGAATGGAGGTACCGAGATCGCCACGAGCCGCTCCCGCCGCGAAGCTGCCGTACTGCGCGAGCGGTGAGCGGTCGAGGCCGAGCTGGCGCCGATACTCTGCCTTCTGCTCGGCGGTGACGTTCTCACCAGCGAAGATCACGTCCACCGGGTCGCCCGGAGCGATGTGGAGCAGTGCGAACACGATCACGGACACGCCGACAAGGACGACGAGCGTCTGCCCGATCCGCCGGACCGCGAAGGAGAGCATCGGACACCTCTTGTCAGGACGAGAGCGAGGTCTTCGCGATGTTGAACCGCCCGATCGGCGACGGCTCCCAGCCCTGCACCCGGATCGAGACGCCGTAGATCTCTTGCGGGTTGAGCAGCGGTGCCCACGGCGCGTCTTTCATGACGATCTCGATCGCCTGCTTGTAGAGCGCCTCGCGCTGGGACCGATCGGTGGTCGCGCGCGCGTCCTCCACCAGCTTGTCGAGCTGCTGGTTGCGGTAGCCGGTGTAGAACGCGCCGGCGCGCGACGGCGACCAGAAGTGCTGAGCGAAGATGACGTCGGCATCGCCCTCCGCGACTCCCCACGACGACAGGTACGCCTGGCTCGCGCCGGAGTTGATGCTGTTCGTGAACGCCTGCGTCTCGAGCACGTTGACGGTCGCGTTGAGCCCGGCCTTCTGCAGTTGCCCGGCGACCGCTTCCGCGAGCGTCTTGTCCTTCTCTTCGACGTCGATGCGGACGCTGGCATTGCCCGCGGCGGACAGCAACTGCTTGGCCTTGTCGAGGTCGAACTCGAAGCCCTGGAAGCCCTCGTAGTACCCGAGCATCTCGGGGAAAGCCGGCTGGTTGAGCGACCGCCCGTAGCCCTGGAGCAGCCCCTCCACGAGGGACTTCCGGTCGATCGCGTAGTTGACGCCGGCCCTCACCTCCGCGCTGGTGAACGGTGCCTTCGTCACGTTCATCGCCAGGAAGAAGATGCGGGTGCCGTTCACGGGAGCGGACTTCACGTCTCCGGTGAGCGTCTTGGCGAGATCCGCCGGGATCTCCGCGGCGATGTGGACATCGCCGGACTGCAGCGCGGCGATGCGGGCGGAGACTTCAGGTATTGGACGGAACACCACCTTGTCGACCTTCGGTGCTCCACCCCAGTAGTCCTTGTTGGCCTGCAGGACGATCCGCTCGTTGGCTACCCGCTCCACAAAGGAGAACGGTCCGGTACCCACCGGCTTCTTGGCGAACTCCTCCGCGCCGACCTCCTGGACGTACTTCGGCGGGACGATCTCGTTCACCGCCAGCGACGCGAGCAGGATGGGCGAGGGCGTCTTGGTCTTGATGAGGACCGTGTAGGCGTCCTTGACCTCGACCGAGCTCACCGACGCCAGCATCGACGCCCGCGGCGACTTCTGGGCCGGGTCGAGCACCCGCTCGATGCTGAACTTCACGGCGTTGGCGTCGAACGGCTCACCGTTGTGGAACTTCACGTCCTTGCGAAGGTCGAACTGCCACGTGGTCGGGTCGAGCTGCTTCCACGACGTGGCGAGCTCCGGCACGGGCTGCAGGTCCGGGCCCTGATTCACCAGCCCGTCGAACACGTTGCGGATGACCGACTGGGTGACCCGGTTGCGGTGCATCGCCGGGTCCATGCTGATGATGTCCGACGGTATCGCGATGTTGAGTGTTCCGCCCGTGCCGCCCTGGCCGCTGTTCTGGGTGCCGTCGCCGTACGACCCGCCGCTCGCGCAGGCCGTCACCATCGCGAGCGCGCCGACCAGCACCGCCCCGAGGAGCGGTCGGTTGCGTCGGGGTCCGCGACCGCTGTTACACATGCGCCGCATCATCCACCTCCGGGAGTCGCGATTTGCGTTGATGGCGTCCTCGTCGCGGATCGGGAATCGGGATCGCGGCGAGCAACGTCCGTGTGTATTCGTGCTGGGGACGGGCGTAGATCTCACTCGGCACGCCCTCCTCGACGATGACGCCGGACCGCATGACCGCGATCCGGTCGCAGAAGCGCTCCACGATCGCCAGATCGTGGGCGATGAACAGATAGGTGAGCCCCAGATCCCGCTGCAGCCGCGACAGCAGGTTGAGGATCTGCGCCTGCACCGACACGTCGAGCGCCGACACGGGCTCGTCGAGCACCAGGATCTCCGGTTGCACGGCGAGCGCCCGAGCGATGCCGATACGCTGCCGCTGGCCGCCGGAGAACTCGTGCGGGTAGCGGTCCGCCGCGTCGGCGTCCAGCCCGCACTGCTCAAGCAGCTCGACGACGCGGTCGCGCCGTCGTTCGTCGGGCACCAGCCGGTGTACCCGCATGCCCTCCGCGATGAGCGAGCCGACCTTCCAGCGAGGGTTGAGCGATGCGAACGGATCCTGGAAGACCATCTGGATCCTGCGGCGCAGGGCCTTGAGCTCAGCTCCTCGAGCGGAGAGGACGTCCTGGCCGTCGATCAGCACCTGGCCCGAGTCTGGTTCGAGCAGCCGGCAGACCATGCGGGCCGTCGTCGACTTGCCCGAACCCGACTCACCGACCAGACCGAACGTCGTTCCCCGTTCGACGGTGAAGCTGACTCCGTCAACGGCGACGACGCGGGCACCCCGCGCGAACAGTCCCCGGCCGGCCCGGAACGTCTTGCGTAGCTCACGCACCTCGATCATCGCGCTCACGGTGGGCTCACTTCCGCCCGCACGCACCGGTGGCGTCGGTCGCCGACCTCGCGTTCGACCGGCACGCCCTCCCGGCACTCCGCGCCGACATGGGCACAGCGCGGCGCGAACGGGCAGGCGGCCAGCTTGTCGATCACGCGGATGGGATTGCCGGGGATGGCTTCGAACGGCGACGGGTCGCCCAGCCGCGGCAGCGAACGCAGCAGCGCCCGGGTGTATGGATGCAGCGGGTTCTCGAACAACGGCACGACAGGGGCTTGCTCCACGATCAGGCCGCCGTAGAAGACGGCCACCCGATCGCAGGTCTCCGCGACCACCGCCATGTCGTGGGTGATGAGAATGACCGCGGTACGCCGACGCTCGCACAGGTCGGCGAGCAGGTCGAGGATCTGCCGCTGCACGGTGACGTCGAGCGCCGTGGTCGGTTCGTCGGCCACGATCAGATCCGGATCGGCGATGAGCGCTGACGCGATGACCACCCGCTGCCGCATGCCGCCGGACATCTGGTGCGGGTAACGGTCGAGATGCTCGACCGGGCGGGGAATGCCCACCTCGTCCAGCAGCTGCGCGGCCCTGGCGCGAGCCTTCGCCCGCGGCATCCGCCGGTGCGCGAGCAGTGCCTCCACGAGCTGGTCTCCCACGGTATAGACCGGATCGAGCGCGGCGAGCGCGTCCTGGAAGACCATGCCGATAGCCCCGCCGCGAATCGAACGCATCCGCTGCTCCGAGGCGCCGATCAGCTCCTCCGACCGGAACCGCACACTGCCGGAGACCTGGGCCGACGCCGGCAGTAGACCCAGCAGGGCGCGAGCCGTGACGCTCTTGCCGGACCCCGACTCGCCGACGATCCCGAGGAACTCGCCGGGCCGCACCGAGAATGAGACGTCACTGACCGCCTGGATCCGGCCGAAGCGGACGCTCAGGCCAGTGACCTCCAACAGCGCGCCATCGGGCGGCGGGCTTACCGACGTCGACGAGGTCACCGAGACACCTCCCCATCAGGGAATGTCTATGTCGAACAGCGGGGGGTAGCACTGGGAGCCGAACAGGTCCGGTTCACCAGGGGTACCCGCCGGGCGCTCGCGGCGGATGGTGAACTTGATCGCCTGAGCCGGATCGAACACGACGAACGAGGTGATGCGATCGCGGTCGATGCCGTAGAGGGCGGCAATGCTCTCCGGTGAGAGGCGGCCGGAGTCGACCGTGCGACGGTAGGCCGCAGGGTCCCGGAAGATGACATCGAAGGTGATGTGGTCCACTCCAGCGTTCTTCGACCGGATCGTCGACGCGAGTTCGGCGAGCCTCACTTGGTCACCACCGTCTTTCTCCCGACCTGAAGCATCTCGGTGCGGAACAGTTGCATCGCGCGGACCGGCTCCTGGCCGGGTGGATCGAGCGTGACGACGTGGTTGAGCGTCCACTCGTAGGCCGGGCGGGCGAGCAGCACCTCGTCGGAGAAGAAGGAGGCGCCCCCGGCGGTGCCCTTCACCTCCGGCAGTCGGGCATAGAACAGGTTGCGCGCGGCGAGCGCGCACACTTCCTCGGCCGCCTCGGTGGTCCCCGCGACCGCCTCGACGACGATGCCGACCTCATGGCCGTCGACGACCGGGTGGGGCTCCAGGTTTCCCATGACCCCGTTGCGGCCGTAGACGTGGAAGAAGACCCGGTAGCCGCGCTCCTGCGGGCTGCCGTACCGCTCGACCAGCTTGGCCCGGCTCCAGGCCAGCACGTCGTCGAGTCGGGACAGCGTGTAGGGGTCACGGATACCCATCACCGAGATGGCCCGCTCGCCGACCTTCCCGGCACCCTCGATCTTCACCGAGTAGGTCGTGGATGGGCGCCATACCGCGCCGGTCACCCGGGTGGTCCGCTCGTCGAGGGCCTCGAACCGCAGGTCGCGCATGTCGAGCACGCCACCGGGCACCACCTCGGCGTACGGATCTATCCGCTCGTACATCGCGTGGCTGGCGACCGAGGCGGGGGTGCAGCGCTGCTGCGGGTGCTTCGGATAAACGGTCACGCCGTCGGCGTCGATCTCGCCGATCACGGTCTCCTTGCCCATGAACGGCTCCGCGCAGAACGACGCGCACTCGAGCAGCTTTCCGGCCAGGAGGGCGGAAGCACGGGGAATACCGCGGCTTTCGGCGACCGCGGCGAAGAGGGACGAGTCGCTGGCCCGGCCACAGATGACGACATCAGCGCCCGCCTCAATCGCCGCCTTGATCGGCTCCACGCCCATCACCGCCACGGCATGGTCGGTGCGCCGCAGGGTCTCCACGTCTGCCGGTGCGCGACCGTTCAACCCCTCGATGACGACACCACTGGCGGCGAGCTCGATGAGTCGGGCCGGCGACACCTCGCTGTAGATCGCCGCGACCTGGAACGGCCGCAACCCGTGCCGGAGCGCGAGTTCCTCAATGATCTCCACATAGCGCCGCACACCCCGGTCGGTGCCCGTGTCCGACGCCGAACCGATCACCAGTGGGACATCGAGTTCACGGGCGGCGAGAAGGCAGAGCTCCAAATCGTGGCGCTGCCACTCCTCGGGACTGTGGGCCAGGTCGGCGCCTAGCGGGTAGGGCCCGATGTCGGCGGACCCGGAGTCGGCGACGATCGCGTCGGGCCGATCCGCCACGCCGGCTTCGAAACTGCCCCGTTCGATCGGGGTAAAGCCGAGGTGACCGGTCGGCGACATGATCTTCATATGGCTGCACCTTGCGGGGACGTGGGAAACGACAAGCGGGAAGCTAATGCAATCTGAATTGCATGTCTAGAGGCAGCGCAAGATCTTTTGCAGGTGCTTCCCACCCCGACCCGACCGGCGGGACCCGCGCCGAGGTGCGCACATACCCCCGAACCCCCGCGATCGTGGATTTACCGGGTCCGTAGAATGTGCGGGATCTCGTGTCCCGGGCCTCAACGGTCCCCAAAGGACGTTCGGCAATCGACTGCAAAGGAGCGGAATGGAGCACGCGCCCGAGCGGCCCGGCGGCGTGGCGGCGTCGCACCGGCCAGGACCGGGTCGCCGCTACCACGACATCGGCCGGCTCCTCGTCACCTGCCCCGACCAACCCGGCATCGTCGCCGCCGTCACCCAGTTCCTGTACGCCAACGGCGCCAACATCACCGAGTCACACCAGTACTCCACGGACCCGTTCGGCGGCACCTTCTTCCTCCGCCTGGAGTTCTACCTGGAGCACCTGGCCGACCGGATCGAGCAGCTCGAACGGGACTTCGCGCCGATCGCCCGCTCGTTCGCCATGACCTGGCGTCTCATCCAAGCGAGCATCCTCAAGCGCGTGGCCATCTTCGCCTCCCGCGCCGATCACGCCCTGCAGGAGATCCTCTGGCGCAACCACGCCGGGGACCTGCACGCGGACATCCGCATGATCATCTCCAACCACCCCGACCTGCGTGACATCGCCGCCAGCTGGGGCGTGCCCTACCACCACATCCCGGTCACCCCGCAGACCCGCGAGCAGGCCGAGGCCGCGCAACTCGAACTCGTGGTCGGCAACGTCGACCTGATCGTCCTCGCCCGCTACATGCAGATCCTCTCGCCCCGCTTCCTCGCCCACTTCCCCAACCGGGTCATCAACATCCACCACAGCTTCCTGCCGGCGTTCACCGGGGCCAACCCCTACCAGCGGGCGCATGACCGTGGCGTCAAGCTCATCGGCGCCACCGCCCATTACGCGACCGAAGAGCTGGACGCCGGACCGATCATCGAGCAGGACGTCGAACGCGTCGACCATCGCCACACCGTCGACGATCTGCGCCGCATCGGCCGCCACATCGAGCGCAGCGTGCTCGCCCGCGCCGTCGCATGGCATCTGGAGGACCGCGTCCTCGTGCACGGCAACAAGACCATCGTGTTCGCCTGATCCGCCGGTCCGTGCCCCCGTCGGTCACCCCGGCGCCCGCTGCCCGTCGCCCGCGGCCGAGGTGTCCGATTGCGGGTGCTGGGTAGCCATGACGCATGTTCAACTGGCGGGAGCGGGTACTGCGGCGGCTGGCGCGGCGGTTTAGCATCGGCGAGGACATTCTGCGCCACTTGTCCACATTCCAACTGCTCGGTGAGCGCTTCGAGATCAAGGCGCCCACCGAGATGATCCCGGTCGGCGCCCGGACCCTCGCCCGAGCCCTGCGCACCCAGGCCGCGTCGCAGATCCGCCCCCAGTGGCTGTGGCCGTACTGGATGGAGCGGCAACTCGACCCCACCGACCCGGCGTTCACGCCGCGCGGCCACCTGCCGTTCCTGACCAACGTCACCCACCGCAACTGGACGGCCGTGGGCAATCCGTACTCGTCCTGGGAGGCGGTGGTCGACCCCGCAGGGCTGGTCAGCACCATGTCCGACGGCTGGTCGCTGGACTGGTGGATCGCCTACGCCGGCCAGTGGATCCTGCCGAGCCGCGCGCACGGGGTGAGCCAACGGATCGCCGACGCCGGCGCACGGGTGTGCACGACCGTGCCCCTGCCCGACGGCGGCGCCGCCACCGCCGAGGTCCATCCGCTGCGCGTGGACGGGACCGAGTACGTCGCCGTCGAGGTGACCAGTGACCGTCCGGTCACCGTCGCGTTCGCGGTACGGCCGTACAACGCCGAGGGCCTGGCGGTGGTGGAGACCATCCGGCTGGCGCCCGGGACGATACTCGTCGACGACCACGTGGGGGTGGTGCTGCCGGAACCGGCCGAGCAGATGGCGGCCTCGACGTACCACGACGGCGACTGCCTGGACGACTTCGTCTCGGGAGCCGCCGTGCCGTTCGGGCCACTGCGCGTCCACGACGAGGCGGGGCTGGCCCAGGCGGCCGTCAGCTATCCGCTCGAACCTGGGGGTAGCAGGCGCGTGCTGCTCCCGCTGCCGCCACCGCGGGTGGGCTCCAGGCCGGCGGCGCGCGCTGTCGACCGGGCCGCGCAGGCGCCGCAGGCCGCCGACGCGCAGTCCTTTGACCAAGGCCCGCGTTTCGACCTGGCTCGCGGCCTACGCACCCGGCTGCCCGACCCGCGACTGCAGGAGGCGATCGATGCTAACCGGACATACCTGCTGGCTCTGCATGATCCGGGCAGCATCACCGCGGGACCCCTGACCTACCACCGGTTCTGGTTCCGTGACGCGGCCTACCAGGTGAGCACGCTCGACCGCTGGGGCTTCCACGACGAGGCGGCCGACGTGCTCACCACGTACCCGGAGCGCCAGCAGCGCGACGGCTTCTTCTACAGCCAGTGGCGCGAGTGGGACGCCAACGGTGCCGCGATCTTCGCCATCGCCGAGCACTACCGGCTCACCGCTGACCGGGGCTGGCTCGCCGCGATGATGCCCGCCGTGCGGCGGGGCGCGGAGTGGATCGAGCACAAGCGCCACACCCGGCCCCGCACGCGACACGCCGGCCTGCTGCCCGCCGGGGTCTCCGCCGAGCACCTGGGCCCCTACGACGTGTACTACTGGGACAACTTCTGGTGCCTGCGGGGCCTGCGCGACGCGGCGTACCTGGCGGACGCGGTGGGCGACCGGAACATCGCCAACCGCTGGCGCCAGGCGGCCGACGACTACTTCACCGCGATCAGGACCTCGGTCGCGCGCAGCACCCGCAACGCACCCGCGCCGTACCTGCCCGCCGGCCCGAACCGGGGCGCCGACGCCGGGATGATCGGCTCCCTCGTCGCCTGCTACCCGCTGGAGCTGCTCTCCCCCACCGACCCGCTGATCGCCAACACCCTGCGCATGATCCGCGAACGGTTCACCATCGGCCCGGCCTTCTACCAGGCCATCGCCCACACCGGGCTCGGCACGTACCTGACGCTGCAGCTGGCGTACGTCGAACTGCTGGCCGGCGACACGACGAGCTGGCACCGGCTGCGCTGGCTGCTCGACGTCGCCAGCCCCACGTACACCTGGCCGGAGGCCATCCATCCACGAACCGGCGGGGGGTGCATGGGCGACGGCCACCACGGCTGGGCGGCCGCCGATTTCCTGGGGGTCCTGCGCGCGATGCTGGTCCGCGACGTGCCCGCCGGCACCCGCACGGTCGCCGCGCTCTCCCTCGTGCCCCCCGAGTGGCACGGCGCGCCGCTGGAGGTGCACGACGCGCCCACGGCGGGGGGCAGCCGCCTGTCATACCAGCTGAGCTGGACCGACGAGCGCCCGACGCTCACCTGGTCCTGGCACGGCGATCCGGCCCGGCTGACCGCTCCCGGGCTCGACCCCGACTGGTGGTCGACCGAGCCCAGCGGCGAACGAACATTCCAGCCGCTCCTCGCAGCTGGTACGCCAGGTACTCCCACATCGCCACGCTGAGCATCCCCACCTTGCGCGCCAGGCCCACGAGCGCGTGCGACTCCTTCTGCTCCTTCGTGCGGTGGAACATGCCGTCCAGCACGAACGCCAGCACCCGGCCCCCCTGGCGCATCACGTGGGAGTTGAGCGCCGCCTCCATACGGTAGCCACGGGCGTCCCTCGGGTGCAGCGACAGCAGCAGCTCGCGGCGCATCGCCCGTTCCCCGGCCAGCCGCGGCAGCATCCACAGGAAGACCGGGTTGAGGAGGGGGCCCCGGTCGAACAGACCGACCGTCATCGCCACCGACCCCTCCAGCACCGGCCTGGCGAGCCGGTCGACGTGGTCGGGGCGCAGGCCGGTCAGGTCCGCGTCCAGGAACACCAGCACCTCGGCGTCGGTGGCGCGGGCGCCGGCCAGCATCGCCTCGCCCTTGCCGCGCGTGCGGCTCGTGATCACCCGCGCGCCGCTCGCGGCCGCGGTGGCCGCCGTGTCGTCGGTCGAGCCGTCATCGACCACGATGACCTCCCCGACCAGCGCGGCCTCGCGGCTGGCGGACACCACCGCGCCCACCGTCGCATCCTCGTTGTGGGCCGGGATGATCACCGCAGCCCGGTTCTCCTGCCGCATTTGTGGCTCGTACCCGCCCGGCGGCCGGATGTCCCGGACGATCTTGCAGTTCTCCCGCGAACCTGCCCTCTATGTGGCTGATCGCTCTCTTATGACCGCTGTGACCGCTAGGCCGTCAGGACGCGCAGGCCCATCTCGTGACTGACGCGCTCCAGGTTGCCCGCGATCTCCTCCTTCTGGATCAGATTGGTCTCCAGCCACTGAGCGCACTCGTTCTCCTTCATCAGCAGCGCTCGGTCCAACAGGCTGCTGTAGCTGGCGATGCCGAAGTGCGCGAGCCGCAACGCCGCGCCGAGCGTGAACAGCTCCAGAATCTTCGGTGGCGGCTGCAGAGCTTCCAACTCCTCGAATCCCTCGCGCATGCCGGCTACGGTGGTGGATGGTATGTGGATCGGCGCAGCGCCAAGGACGCGGAAACAGCGGCCCACGTTATGGAACTGCTCGTCACTTTCCTGCCTCTGCGTACGAAATAGCTGCGACAGGTCGCCGTTGCTGCTGACGGAATCGGCGAACGTTCCGAACAGCTCACCGCTACGCCGCTCCGCGTCGTGTATCGCGCCCAGTTCGTAGAGGAACAGGTCTCTCGGACTGTCCACTGCCATGAGCTCTTCTCCTCATGTCGGGCTACAGGCCGACCTGTTGGCTACCCAGTTCGATGCCACCCATACCTGGTGGGCGGCATTTCGGGCTCTACTGCTGATCTTGTGGGTGGCTTGAAGTCCTGATCAACAGCGCACGCCGCCTCCCGTCTACGGTTCTGGGTTGTCGAAGCTCAGAAACCACAGATCAGGAAACGGCGTGCGTACT
>Ga0310834_100108_pt1 | contig 153462 bp, 148 predicted proteins | sample SM_ome_2_FD_201314 | JGI IMG/M metagenome (GOLD analysis project Ga0310834, IMG submission 201314) | Sorghum-adapted microbial communities enriched on stacked mutant (SM) sorghum from Joint BioEnergy Institute, Emeryville, California... ... | reverse complement strand
AACGCTGTTTCAACCGGCTCAAACACTGGCGGGACCTGGCCACCCGCTACGCCAAACGCGCCAGCATCTACCGCGCCTGCCTGGTCCTGATCGCCGCTCTGATCTGGCTGAAATGATCGACAGGACATGCTCTAGAGACCACCTGCCGACCGGCCGTCCCGGCGAGGGCTGGTCCCCGGCCTGGCGCTGTGGCTCCACACCGCTTCGGTTGCGTCGGCCGGGCGCGGCAGGCCGCGCCCCCGGCCGATCCGGTCCCCCGTCCCTTTCGGCTACGCGTCCTCGCGGGCGGGGTTCTCCAGCCGGAAGAAGTTGCTCTGCCGGCCGTTGGTGGTCTGCTCCTGGTAGATGAAGTTCAGCCCGCGCTCGTCGAACGCCTTGAACCACTCGTCCCAGCTCACGTGCCGCAGGCGGCTGCGCGACGGACCAAGCGGGAAGTCGAAGCGCAGCACCGAGATCGTGTCCCGTTGCTTGGTCCCTTCCACGGTCGCCGGGATCGCGTTGCGCTCCTCGGCCCACTTGCGGATCACGTCGTGGTTGGTCGTGACCAGCGATCGCCCGGGCCGGTCCGGACGGTCCGACGTGGACTCGATCACCTGGGCGTACTGCAGACTGCGCGAGCTGCTCGGCCCCGCGCGGATGCCCCGGCGGCCCTGGCCGCTCGTCGCCGCTTTCCGGCCGGGACCGGTGGTCTTCTTCGCCGCGGTGGTGGTCTTCTTCGCGGCGGTGGTGGTCTTCTTCGCGGCCGTGGTCCTGCGCGCCGCCGTCGTGGTCTTGCGGGCCGGCGTGGTCCTACCCGCCGGAGCCTTCTTCGCCGCGCGGCCGGTCGGCTTCTTCACGCCCGACTTGAGCAGGGCCTTCACGAGTTCGGGCTTGCGCATCCTGGACTGGCCGGCAATGTTGTGCTCCCGTGCCATCTGGCGCAGCTCGTCGACCCGCATCCGGCCGAGGTCGCTCTCGTACAGGTCCGGCGTGTTCGGTGTCTCGTTGCGCGACACCCGGCCCCTCGCGGTCAGCGGCCGCTTGGTGGCCTTCGCCGCCGCCCTGGTGGTCGGCGCCTTCTTCGCGGGCGCCTTCCTGGCGGTGACCTTCTTTACGGTGGCCTTCTTCGCGGGTGCCTTCTTCGCAGGCGCCTTCTTCGCAGGCGCCTTCTTCGCTACCGGCCTCCTCACCGCTGCCTTCCCGGCCGGTGCCCGCTTCGCGGGCGCCTTCTTCGCCGCCGTGCGCTTCGCCGTTGACGCGGCACGTTGCGTCCGGCTCCTGGTCTGCTGTGCCATGTCGCCCCCCTTCACGATCCTCGAGGCTCGCTGGCCCTGGTCCTGCGCGTTGCGTCGGCTCCACCGATGGCGTCGCTGGTGGACGCCCCCGCCGGACCGCGCATGCCGCCGGTGGTCGCGTCCCCGGTGGTCGTCGGCGCCGTGTCCGGGCCCCGCCGGGGTCGCCGGTGCACGTTCGCCGATCCGGCCCTGCCACCGGTGGTCGTGACCGCGCCCGGGGTCCGGCTCGGTCCGCCGTTGAGCAGCTCTGCCGGATCGACGTGGACGTCCGCCGGATCGTCGATGTCGCGCTGCTTGGCTTCCCGCTCCGGGTCGGTCGGCGGCAGTACCACGTCGGTCCGCGCGCCGGAGCCGTGCTCGGTGCGCGAGGCGGGCTGCTCCCCTGCGCGCCGCGCCGTGTGTTGTGCGTCTTCCGCGTTCACGTCATCACCTCGTGTCGCCTCCGTGTGACTGCCCCTGACGGGCACGGCTAAACGCGTACGGCCCGTGCCGGCCCGGGTGCGCCGTTCGGCTCACGGCCAGGTGGCGGTGTGCACGGGCACGTCGCGGCTGGACAGGTCAGGGCGATAGCGGACGAACCGGACAGGGTGTCGCCATCGGCCGTGTTCGAACGCGATGTCGACCTCCACCTCGACGACCGCGTCGGGCTGTGCCTGGAGGTACGGCAGCGGCCTGGGGTCGGTGAGCTGTCCGGTCCAGGCGGCGGGCAGGGGCTCGGGCCAGGGATGGTCGAGGCCGCCTGCGCGCGCGGGTCTGGCGGGGACCAGCTGCCCGGCGAGCTGCCCGCGCGCACCGGCGGGCAGTGGGCGGGTACGCCCGACGTAGCGCAGCCGCCCGGTGGCGTCGAGGCGGCCGAGCAGCAGCGTCTCGGGGTCGGCGAGGCTGCCCGTGACACCCCCCACGATCGCCTCCGTGGTGATGCGGGTGCGCAGCTTGGCCCAGCCGCGCCGGCCAGGCTGGTAGGTGGTGGCGAGGCCTTTGACGACCAGCCCTTCCACTCCGGCGTGGGCCCATTCGCGCATCCACGCTCCGGCCACGTTCGGGTCGGTGGTCTGTGGGCAGCGGGTCAGCTGCGGCGGCGCGTCCGCCAGCAGGGTGGTCAGGCGCGCGCCGCGCTGGGCGAGGGGCGCGGACAGCAGCGGCCCGGTCGGGGCGTGCAGCAGGTCGAAGGCGACCAGGTGGGCGGGGTGGGCGGTCACCTCGCCCGGCAGGTGCCGGCCGGCGCTGACCCGCCGTTGGAGCAGCGCGAAGGATGTCGTGCCCCGGTGCGGGTCCCAGATGATCAGTTCCCCGTCGACGACGGTTCCGGCGGGCAGCGCGCCGCGCGCCAGACTGCTGATGTCGGGGAAGTACGCGGCGAGCGGCTTGCCGGAGCGGGACTGGAGGTAGACCTCGTGCGCCTCGACGAAGACCAGGACCCGCCAGCCGTCCCACTTCGGCTCGTACACGCAGCCACCCGCGCAACTATCCGGGTCCGGCAGTCGCCGCACCGGTACGGCGTGCATCGGCTCGATGGGTGGCCGCAGCATGATCCCCCGCTGGCGGGTCGCGCCCGCCCCCGTACCGGCGGACCGCGCCGCGAGTCACTCTAGGCGGCGGATGTGGGACGGACGGGGGATTTCGGTGAGCGCGGGCGCCGCGCGGGCCCGCGTGGCCCGCGATGAGGGTATGCCCGGCATGAGGGTATGTTGGTAATGTTTGAGCTAGAGATACATAGCCCATAGGAGCCCCGATGGCTGTGACTCAGATTGATCTTGACGAGGAGGCGCTCGCCGAGGCGATGCGGCTGTCCGGCGCGAAAAGCAAGAAGGAGACCGTCAACCTCGCGTTGCGCGAGTACGCGGCTCGTCATCGGCGCATCGCGGCGCTTGATCACTACGCCGCGGTCGCTCAGGGTTGGGACTACGAGGGCTGGCGAGAGATGCGCGCCGCGGGGAAGGCGTCTGCGTGATCCGGTACCTGGTCGACTCGTCGGCCCTCTGGCGCATTCTGCGCGAGCCGGGCGTACGGGCGGCCTGGGCAGACGTGATCTCGGACCACGCGATCGGATCCTGCCAGCCACAGCGCACCGAGTTCCGGCGCTCGGCTCGCAACCTCGACGAGTACGAGCAGATGACCGCGATGTTTGCCGAGTTGTACCCCGACGTCGCGGTGCCGAAGACGGCGTGGCAGTGGGTGGAGTCGGCTCAGTACCGGCTGCTGCGGGCCGGGGCGCACCGGGCACTCTCCTGTGTGGATCTGTTGATCTGCGCGTGCGCGGCCATCCGGGGCCTCGTGGTGCTCCACGATGACGACGACTTCGCGGTCGCCGCACGACATCTTCCCGATCTCGTCGAGCGACCGGTGCGCAGGCTTCCCGAGATCGCGTGACCGAGCGCGCCCGGGGCCGAGTGCCCCCGGCAGGTCCGGCGGGTCCTGGCTGCCGGTGCTGGCCTCCTGGTCGCGGTGTGCGGCGAATTATTCCAGTGCCTCCCTGATCGCGGCTGCTTGTCGCGCATGTAGCTTCTTGCCTTCCGGGCCGTCCACCAGGCGGAAGCTCGATGCGAACCGTCAGTGGGACCTGCCCCGGCTCGGTGGGGGCGGGAGGACAGCGCGATTCGCGGTTTTTCGGCGAGTCAGTCGTTTCCGCTGGTCCTGGCTCTGGTACTGGCGTTGGCGGCACGCCACTGGCCGATTCGCTGCTCGATGCGTTCGCATACCTGTCGAAAGAGCTGCTTGTCGAGGCGAGGGTGCATCCCTTCGGCCGCGAATACCGCATCGGCGAAGGCGCCGACACTGGAGGGAGGCGACTGGCGCAGGCGTTCCTGCTCGGGTGGTGGAAGGCAGAACCCCAGGTCGGTACAGAGCTCGTCGAGCAGCCGCTGCACCTGGTTGGCACCCGGGTCCTTCCCGTTCATGATCAGAGTCTAGCTGCGGGAACGGCAGGCCGGGCCGGGTCAACGCGTGGAAGCAGGACGACTGGACCGGTGTAGCCCCCCCAGCGCGGGCGCTCCGGCGTCCGCGAGAAACGCCTCCACCATCGACGCCAGCGCAGGCCCGCGCATGCGCGGGACTACGAACATTAGGTGCCCGCAGCGTCACACGCTGCTCGATCGTCAGTCGCCCCGGCAGCGTCGCGCGGTGGGATGTTTTGCGTGCCCCCGGTGGGATTCGAACCCACACTGTCGGAGGTTTGAGCTCCGTCTCTCTGCCGTTGGAGTACAGGGGCGCGGGCCGTGGACAAGCCTACCCACTACGCTGGGTGCGGTGACAACGCGGCACGGAGGCTGAGGTCGGCGTGGGCGGTACACAGCAGGGGGGTACGGAGCGGCGCCGGGTGCTCATCGCGGAGGATGAGGCCCTGATCCGCCTCGACCTCGCGGAGATGCTCGTCGAGGAGGGGTACGAGGTCGTCGGGGAGGCCGGCGACGGCGAGACGGCGGTCCGGCTCACCGAGGAGCTCAAGCCGGACCTGGTGATCCTCGACATCAAGATGCCGATCATGGACGGGCTGGCCGCCGCCGAGAAGATCGCCGAGTCCAGGCTCGCCCCGGTGGTCATCCTGACCGCGTTCAGCCAGCGCGACCTGGTCGAGCGCGCCCGGGCGGCGGGCGCGATGGCGTACCTGGTCAAGCCGTTCCAGAAGACCGACCTGGTCCCGGCGATCGAGATCGCGTTGTCGCGCTTCCAGGAGATCTCCGCGCTGGAGTCCGAGGTGGCCACCCTCGCCGAGCGGCTGGAGACCCGCAAGGTCGTCGAGCGCGCGAAGGGCCGGTTGATGACGGTGTTCGCCATGACCGAGCCGCAGGCGTTCCGGTGGATCCAGCGGACCGCGATGGACCACCGGATGACCATGCGCGAGGTCGCCGAGCGGATCCTGGCGGAGACCCCCGATCCGTCGGCGGCGATCAAACGCCCCGGCGAGTGAACGATCCATGAACACCAGTGGCGGATGAGGTCGCTGATGGCGGGCGCGACGCGGCGCTCTCGACACGCCACGTAACGGTTAGGTCAACGGCCCGCTCCAGGTCTTACGGCGCGGCCCGACGTGGGATAACCTGCCCCGCCAGACCGCTGTTACACGGGTCCGGTCCCGTGCTGCGCCGACGGTAACAAACTCGGCGCCGGCGGATCGAGACACATGGAGGAGGGCTCGTAGCCGTGAGGCAACGACTCGTACGGGTACTGGGCAGCGCCGCGGTCGCCGCCGCGGTCGTGGCCGGTGCCGCGGCGTGCGGTGGCGGCGACAACACCGCGGGCGGCGGCGACGGCAACAAGTGCGACGTGAAGATCGCGTTCTTCGGCGCGCTGACCGGTTCCGCAGCGAACCTGGGTATCAACATCAAGAACGGCGTCCAGCTCGCCATTGATCAGCACAACGAGAAGAACCCGGACTGCAAGGTCACCCTGGAGGAGGTCGACTCCGAGGGCAGCCCGGACAAGGCGCCCGGCCTGGCGCGGGAGCTGGTCACCGACAGCAAGGTCGTGGGCGTGGTCGGCCCGGCCTTCTCTGGTGAGTCCGAGGCCGCCAACCCGATCTTCAACGAGGCCGGCCTGCCGATCATCACGGCGTCGGCGACCCGGCCGAGCCTGTCGGAGCAGGGCTGGAAGGTGTTCCACCGGGCCGTCGCCAACGACAACGCGCAGGGCCCCGCGGCCGGTAACTACATCAAGAGCGTGCTGAAGGCGGAGAAGGTCGCGGTCGTCGACGACGGGTCCGCGTACGGTGCGGGCCTGGCCGACGCGGTCAAGGAGGTGCTGGGCAGCGCGGTCGTCGTCACCGACAAGGTCGCCGCGGACGGCCAGCAGACCGACTTCTCGGCCACGGTCACGAAGATCATCTCCAGCGGTGCCACGGCGCTCTTCTACGGCGGCTACTACCAGAATGCCGGTCTGCTGCGTAAGCAGCTCACCGAGCGGGGCTGGACCGGCACGCTGGTCGGCGGTGACGGTGTCAACGACCCCGGCTACGTCAAGGCCGCCGGCAACGCCGCCGCCGCGGGCACGATCCTGACCTGCCCGTGCGCCCCGGCCAGCAAGGCCAAGGGCAGCTTCGTCAGCGACTACAAGGCGAAGTTCAACATGGACCCGGGCACGTACAGCGACGTGGCCTTCGACGCGACCAACATCTTCCTCGAGGGCATCAAGGCGGGTAACACCACCAAGGCCAAGATGCTGGAGTACATCAAGGGTGTGAACTACACCGGTGTGGCGAACACCTACAAGTTCACCGAGAACGGCGAGCTCGACTCCTCGCTGCTGATCGTGTGGGCGTTCAAGGTCGACGAGTCCGGCAACGTGGTACCGGACCAGGAGGCCCCGAAGGCCTGAGTTGACAGACGAGGTGCGGCCGGGAGCACACTTCCCGGCCGCACCCGTGCCCTAACGGGAGCAGTACGTGAACTTTGACGCCCTTATCAACGACTTCGGCGAATTGACCTCCACCGGGCTGGCGCAGGGCGCCATCTACGCGCTGTTCGCCCTCGGCTACACGCTGGTGTACGGCGTGCTGCGGCTCATCAACTTCGCCCACTCCGAAGTGTTCATGATGGGGACCTTCGCCTCGGTGCTGACCTGGCGGGTGTTCGGTCTCGATCAGAACTCTCCGATACCGCCCGCCGCCCAGCTCGCCGGCTACCTGCTGGTCGGACTCGTCGTGGCGATGCTCGCCTCGGCGGCGACCGCGCTGGTGGTGGAGCGGGTGGCGTACCGACCGCTGCGCCGGCGCAACGCACCCGTGCTCGCGTTCCTCATCACCGCGATCGGGGCGTCTGTGGTGATCTCCGAAGCCGTCGGCATCCTCACCCGCCGGCAGGTGCAGGGCACCCCGACGCTGATGCGCACGAGCACGGTGGTCGAGGTCGGCGGCGCCCGGATCACGACGCTGCAGATCGGCCTGCTCGTGACGGCGATCGTGATGATGGTCGGGCTGGACTACTTCGTGAACCGGACCCGGCTCGGGCGCGGCATCCGTGCGGTCGCCCAGAGCCCGGACACCGCCGCCCTCATGGGCGTGAACAAGGACCGGGTGGTGGCGCTCGTCTTCCTGCTCGGCGGCCTCATGGCCGGGGTCGCCGCGCTCATGTACAACCTCAAGATCGGTAACCCGAAGTACAACGTCGGCTTCGACCTCGGGATCAAGGCGTTCGCGGCGGCGGTGCTCGGCGGCATCGGCAACATCCGCGGCGCGATGCTGGGCGGCCTGCTGCTCGGCGTGGTCGAGAACTACGGCGCGGCGCTGTTCGGGTCCAACTACATCAATGCGGTGGCGTTCGTGGTCCTGGTGCTCGTGCTGCTGTTCAGGCCCACGGGCCTGCTCGGTGAGTCGCTGGGGAGGGCACGGGCATGACCAGGAACGGAAACGGCGGCCGGTTCAGCCTGCGCACCCCGTGGACGCGGCTGCCCAAGCCGGCCCGTTGGGCCGTGGTGGTCGCCTGCGCGGTGCTCGCGTACGCGCTGCCCAACCTCAACATCCCGCTGCTGCGCACGCCCGAGACCGACTGGGCGACCATGCTGTTCACGGTCTCGACGTACGTGCTGCTGGCGCTCGGGCTCAACATCGTCGTCGGCTACGCCGGGCTGCTCGACCTCGGCTACGTCGGCTTCTTCGCGGTCGGCGCCTACTCCGTCGCGCTGCTGACCTCGCCGAACAGCGACTTCGCGATCAAGTGGCCGTGGCTGGCCGGTGTGGGCGCGGCCATCGTGTTCACGATGATCTCCGGAGTCATCCTCGGTTGGCCGACGCTGCGGCTGCGCGGTGACTACCTGGCGATCGTGACGCTCGGCTTCGCCGAGATCATCCGGGTGCTCGCGTCCGACCCCGAGTCCATCTTCAAGGGGGACCGGGGCATCTCACAGATCCCGCACCCGGTGCCGTTCCTCAAGGACGCGGAGGGCAACCCGATCTTCGGGGTCACCGACGCCCGGCCGTACTACTGGCTCGGCCTCAGTCTGGTGATCATCGTGATCTTCGCGTCGCGCAACCTCGACCGCAGCCGGGTGGGCCGGGCGTGGGTGGCGATCCGCGAGGACGAGGACGCCGCCGAGGCGATGGGCGTGCCGACGTTCCGGTTCAAGCTGTGGGCGTTCGCCATGGGGGCCGCCGCGGGTGGCCTGTCCGGTGCGCTCTTCGCCGGGACCCAGGGCTTCATCAACGCCGCCAGCTTCCAGCTGCTCTTCTCGATCCTCATCCTGGCCGGCGTCGTCATGGGCGGCTCGGGCAACCTGCCCGGCGCGATCCTCGGCGGCGTGCTCATCGCCTACATCCCCGAGCGGCTGCGCGGTATCGAGACGCCCGAATGGCTGCCCGGCAACCTGGCCAACCAGGACCTGTTCGAGTGGCGCTACTTCTTCTTCGGATTGGCCCTCATCCTGATCATGATCTTCCGGCCGCAGGGGCTCGTGCCGAGCCGCCGCCGGTCGCTGGAGCTCAAGGAACGGGCGAAGGAGGTGACCGTCGGTGAGTGAGACCGCGGCTCCGCAGACCGTGACCCCGGAGACGGCGACCGCACAGCGGTCGGGCGACCGGAAGCCACTGCTCGAGGTCGACGGCATCACGCTGCGCTTCGGCGGCGTCGTCGCGCTCGACAACGTGTCGTTCACCCTCAACGAGGGCGAGATCCTCGGCCTGATCGGGCCGAACGGGGCGGGCAAGACCACCTGCTTCAACGCGATCACCGGGGTCTTCCCGCCCACCTCGGGTGAGGTGCGCTTCCGCGGCGAGCGGATCACCGGCCGGAAGAAGTACAAGATCACCCGGGCCGGCATCGCCCGGACGTTCCAGAACATCCGGCTCTTCCCAGAGATGACCGCGCTGGAGAATGTGCTCGTCGGCGCCGACGCCCGGCACAAGACGAGCGTGCCGGGCGCGCTGTTGCGACTGCCCCGTCACTGGAAGGAGGAGCGGGCGGCGCGCGAGGTCGCGATGGAGCTCATGCGGTTCGTCGGCATCGACCGGCGCGCCGACGAGCTGGCCCGCAACCTCTCCTACGGGGAGCAGCGACGGCTGGAGATCGCCCGCGCGATGGCCACCGAGCCGAAGCTGCTGTGCCTCGACGAGCCGGCCGCCGGCTTCAACCCGGCCGAGAAGGAGGAGCTGCTCGGCCTGATCCGCCAGATCCGGGACCGCGGCATCACGGTCCTGCTCATCGAGCACGACATGCGCCTGGTCATGGGCGTGACCGAGCGGATCGTCGTGCTCGAGTTCGGCAAGAAGATCGCCGAGGGCACGCCGGCCGAGGTGCGGGAGGACCCGAAGGTGATCGCGGCGTACCTGGGGGAGCCCACCAATGCTGCTTGAGATCGAGAACGTCTCGCTGCTCTACGGCCGCATCCAGGCGCTGCACGGGATCAGCCTCCACGTGAACGAGGGCGAGATCGTCGCGCTCATCGGCGCGAACGGTGCCGGCAAGACCACGACCATGCGCGCCATCTCCGGCCTGCGCCCCGTGGCGAGCGGCCGGATCGTCTTCGCCGGCGAGGACATCACCCGGCTGCGCGCGGACCTGCGGGTGGTCCGTGGCCTGTGCCAGGCGCCCGAGGGCCGGGGCATCTTCCCGGGCATGACGGTCATGGAGAACCTGGAGATGGGTGCCTACACCCGCCGGGACAAGGCCGGCATCGCCGCCGACCTGGACCGGGTCTTCGGTCTCTTCCCGCGCCTGGCCGAGCGGCGCAAGCAGCCCGGTGGCACGCTCTCCGGTGGCGAGCAGCAGATGCTCACCATCGGGCGAGCCCTGATGAGCCGGCCGAAGCTGCTGCTGCTCGACGAGCCGTCGATGGGTCTGGCGCCCATGCTGATCCAGCAGATCTTCGAGATCATCTCCGAGATCAACGCGCAGGGCACGACGATCCTGCTGGTCGAGCAGAACGCCCAGCAGGCGCTGTCCCGTGCGCACCGGGCGTACGTGCTGGAGACCGGCCGGATCGTCAAGAGCGGGACGGGCGTCGAGCTGCTGCACGACTCCGCGGTGAAGGAGGCGTACCTCGGCGTGGCCTAGTGCTCGCGACCGGTTACGGTAGGTATCCCCCTGGCAAGGAAAGGCACCCCTCATGTTTGGCATGACACGCAATAGGCGAGCGCCGCTCGCCCTCCTCGGCGCGGCCGCGCTGACGCTCGGCCTCGCCGCCTGCGGTGAGAAGGAGCCGTCCAGCACGCCCGGCGGCGACGGCGCCTCCGCGCCCGCGGTCGCCGTCGACGAGGCGCTGGCCGCCAAGGTGCCGGACGCGATCAAGGCGGACGGCAAGATCGTCGTCGGCAACGATCCGACGTACGCTCCCGCGGAGATCCTCGACACCGACGGCAAGACGATCATCGGCTTCGACATCGACCTGTTCGACGCGGTCGCGGCCAAGCTGGGCCTCAAGGCCGAGTACACCGCCAGCGTGTTCGACGACATCATCCCCGGCGTGCAGTCCGGCAAGTACGAGGCCGGCGTCTCGTCGTTCACCATCAACGAGGAACGCACGAAGACCGTGCTCATGGTCAGCTACTTCGAGGCCGGCACGCAGTGGGTGACCCAGAAGGGCAACCCGCAGGGTGTCAACCCGGACGACGCGTGCGGCAAGCGGATCGCCGTGCAGAGCGGCACCGTGCAGCACGAGGACATCGAGCAGCGGTCGGAGAAGTGCAAGGCCGCGAACAAGCCGGAGATCATCATCGAGCCGTACCAGTCGCAGGCCGACGCGACCGCGGCGGTCGTCTCCGGCAAGAACGACGCCATGCTGGCCGACTCGCCGGTCGGCGCCGAGGCGGTGCAGAAGACCAACGGGCAGCTGGAGCTGCTCGGCGACATCTACGACTCGGCCCCGTACGGCATCGTGGTGGCCAAGGACCAGCAGGCCCTCGCCGAGGCGATCCGGGACGCGTTCAAGGCGATCATCGCCGACGGCACGTACCAGCGGATCCTCGAGAAGTGGGGCGTGCAGGCCGGCGGCGTCGGGGAGTCCGAGGTCACGATCCACCCCGCCTCCTGACCCCCCGATGACCTCCGCACCGACGACGAGTCCGGCGACCGAGCGGGCACGGCCCGAGCCCATCCGGGCCGTGCCCGTCCGGCGCCCGTGGCGCTGGGTGGCCGTGGGCGTCATGGCGGTGCTCGCCGCCATGTTCGTGCACATGCTGCTCACCAACGACGCCTTCGCCTGGGCGTACATGGTCGACAACATGTTCCGCCCGCCGATCATGATGGGCCTGCGCGGGACGATCATCCTCACCGTCGGCGCCATGGTCCTGGGCGTGGCGCTCGGCGTGGTCATCGCGATCATGCGCCTGTCCGGGAATCCGATCCTGGTCGCGGCGGCGTGGACGTACACGTGGGTGTTCCGGGCGGTGCCGCGGCTGGTGCTGGCGTTCCTGTTCGGCAGCCTCACCACGCTGTGGCTGCGGATCGAGTTCGGGCTGCCGTTCGACCGGCAACTCGGCGCGCTGTTCGGCCGCGACGACTTCCAGCTGCGGCTGTTCGGCTTCGACACCCGCGAGGTGAGCCTGTTCGCGGGCGGGCTCGTCGTCGGGATCATCGCGCTCGGCCTGTCCGAGGCGGCGTACATGGCCGAGATCGTCCGGGCCGGCATCCAGTCGATCGACCAGGGCCAGACCGAGGCGGCCGGGGCGCTGGGCATGACCCGACTGCAGACGCTGCGTCGGATCGTGCTGCCGCAGGCCATGCGGCTGATCATCCCGCCGACCGGCAACGAGACGATCGCCATGCTCAAGGACACCTCGCTGGTGGCGTTCGTGCCCATCACGGCCGAGCTGTTCTACCAGCTCACCCTCGTCGGCAAGCGGGAGTTCCAGGTGTTCCCGATGCTGGTGGCGGCCACGCTGTGGTACCTGCTGCTCACCAGCATCCTGCTGGTCGGCCAGCACTTCGTCGAGCGCCACTTCTCGCGCGGCTACGGAGCGCGCCGCGGTGCGGGCGGCGGCAGCGACGCCCCGGCGAGAAACCGGGCGTGGCTGCGGCTGCGCGGGCTCGCCGCCGAGCAGGGCGGGGCCGCGGCACCGGGCGGCTGGGGTGCGGATCCACACGCGGCCGGGCCGTCGGGAGGAGGCTCGAGATGACGGGCGCTGTCGCCGGCGACCGCCGGCCGATGGTCAGGGCCGAGAACGTGCACAAGTCCTTCGGGCAGCTTGCGGTGCTCAAGGGCGTGGACCTGGAGGTGGCCGCCGGACAGGTGTGCTGTGTGATCGGCCCCTCCGGCTCGGGGAAGTCGACGTTCCTGCGCTGCATCAACCACCTGGAGAAGGTGACCGCCGGGCGGATCTGGGTCGACGGCGAACTCATCGGCTACCGCGAGCGCGGCGGCAAGCTGTACGAGTTGCGGGAAAAGGAGGTTGCCGCGCAGCGCCGCAGCATCGGCATGGTGTTCCAGCGGTTCAACCTGTTCCCGCACATGACGGCGCTGGAGAACGTGATGGAGGCGCCGGTACGGGTCGCGCGCGAGCCGCGGGACGCGGTGCGCGAGCGGGCCCGGGCGCTGCTCGACCGGGTCGGGCTCGCGCACAAGATGGACGCCTACCCGAACGAGCTCTCCGGCGGCCAGCAGCAGCGGGTGGCGATCGCGCGGGCGCTGGCCATGCGGCCGAAGCTGATGCTCTTCGACGAGCCGACGAGCGCGCTGGACCCGGAGCTGGTCGGCGAGGTGCTCGACGTGATGAAGGACCTGGCCCGCGACGGCATGACGATGATCGTGGTGACCCACGAGATCGGCTTCGCCCGCGAGGTCGGCGACTCACTGGTGTTCATGGACGACGGGGTGGTCGTCGAGCAGGGCCCGCCGCGCGAGGTGATCGCGCAGCCGCGCCACGAGCGGACGAAGGCGTTCCTCGCCAAGGTGCTGTGAGCCGGGCGGACGCGGGACGCCGCGTCAGCGTGCGGTGTCCACCGGCGGCAGCGGCGCGACGTAGGTCACCGAGCGGGACGTCGTGGTGAAACCCACCCGCTCGTAGACGCCGACCGCGCCGGTCGGGCTGTCCGCGTCGACACTGAGCCCGGCGCTGGTGTACCCGGCCCGGCCCGCCGCCGTGAGCACCGCCGCCAGCAGCGCCCCAGCCACGCCCCGCCGCCGCCACGGCCGGCGTACCCCGACGTGTCCGATGTAGACGCGGGTCGGGTCGGCGTCGCTGTAGGACAGCACGTAGCCGGCGACCTCGTCGCCGTCGACGGCGAGCAGCGACAGGTCGGGCAGGAAGCTCTCGGACCGGACCGTCAAGGTCGCCCACTCGTCCAGGCCGCGGCGCTGGTACCCCCAGTGGTCGGCGAACGCCTCCACGTGCGCCGCGTGCAGCGCCTTCTCGTCGTCGGTCGAGTACGGTCGGGCGGCGAGACCCTCGGGCAGCGCCAGCGCGGGGGGTTCGACGGTCGGCGCGGCCATGTCGAACCAGTACCGGGCCGGGGTCATCCCGAGGCGTTCGAAGAGGCGGACCGCGTCCCGGTCGCCGAGGTTGGTGACGCCGTGCACCTCCCACGCGGCGTCCGGCGCCACGGTCCGGTGGATCTCGGCAGCCCGGGTGAGTTGCCAGCCCAGCAGCTCGCGGCCGATGCCGCGGCCACGCCACCGCGGGTGGACCCCGCCGAGCAGATCCACCCGGAAGCCGCCCGCGGGTGGCGTCGCGACCATCGCCGCCGCGACCAGCCCGTCCGGGCCCACGACGACCCGGCTGTCGGTGGCAAGGTCGCGCACGAGCCCGGCGACCAAGCTCTCGATGTCCTCGCGGGTGGTCCCGGAATGGCCGCCGGCCCGCTCCTCGATGAGGTTTATCAGGTCGGCGACGGCGGCGGCGTCGGCCGCCTCGTACGGCCGGGTCAGCAGTTCTGCCACGACCCGAACCTATGCCGCCCCGCAAGGGAATTTCCGGACCGGGCCGATGGCGTGGGGCGGTGGGATGCTGGTCCGATGACCCCCGACGTGCGGCGCCTGCTCCACCTGCGCCACGCCAAGGACCTGATCGACCGCGCGTACGCGGAGCCCATCGACCTGGCCCGGCTGGCGCGACGGGCCGGCTACTCGCGGTTCCACTTCGCCCGCGCCTTCCGCGACGCGTACGGCGACCCGCCTGGCCGCTATCTGACGAGGCGGCGCGTGGAGCGGGCCAAGGACCTGCTGCGCAACGCCAACCTGACCGTCACCGAGGTCTGCCACCTGGTCGGCTTCACCAGCCTCGGCTCGTTCAGCGCGCGATTCCGCGAGCTGGTCGGGGTGTCGCCCTCGGCGTATCGGGCGGCGGCGACGCGCGAGGGTGGTCCGCCCGCGGTGCCCGGTTGCGTGGTGTTCATGTGGGGTGTTTATGTGGGGCGGTGCGGCGGCGCGCGGCGGGGTGCGAAGCGCAATCGCGGAGAAGCGGGGCGGCGGGCCGGTGGCTAGCGTCGAGAGCGACAGTTCAGCAGGGAGGGATCGCAATGATCAAGGGCCTGTCGCACGCCACGGTGTGGGTGCTCGACCAGGACGAGGCGAAGCAGTTCTACACCGAGAAGCTGGGCTTCGAGGTCCGTGACGACGTGTCGATGGACGGCTTCCGCTGGCTGACCGTGGGTCTGAAGGACCAACCCGACGTGCGGCTCGTGCTCACCCGCTCTGGCCCGCCGATGATGAGCGAGGAGGACGGGGCGCGGGTGCGGGAGCTGCTGGCCAAGGGGCTGATGGCCGGCGGGGTGCTGGCCACGACCGACTGCCGGGCCACGTACCGCGAACTGCGTGCCCGGGGCGTGGAGTTCGTCCAGGAGCCGGCGGAGCGGCCGTACGGGATCGAGGCAGTGTTTCGGGATAATTCTGGCAATTGGTTCAGTCTGACCCAGCGTACCGACGGCTGATGGGGATGCCCGGCGCTGTCGGGGGGCCGGACTAAAGTCGTAGCGTGAGCGATTCGACCGCGTCCCCCCGGCTGCTCCTGCTCGATGGGCACTCGCTCGCCTACCGGGCGTTCTTCGCCCTGCCCGTGGAGAACTTCTCGACCACGACCGGGCAGCCGACCAACGCGGTGTACGGCTTCACCTCCATGTTGATCAACCTGCTGCGCGACGAGCAGCCGACGCACATCGCGGTCGCCTTCGACGTGTCCCGGCGCTCGTTCCGCACCGAGCGCTACGCGGACTACAAGGCGGGCCGCGCGGACAGCCCGGTCGATTTCGCCGGCCAGGTCAGCCTCATCCAGGAGGTGCTCGCCGCCCTGCGCATCCCGGTGGTCCAGCACGACGGGTACGAGGCGGACGACGTCATCGCCACGTTGGCCCGCCAGGCCCGCGATGCGGGCATGGAGGTGCTGATCTCCACTGGCGACCGGGACACCTTCCAACTCGTCGGGGACCGGATCACCGTGCTGTACGCGATCCGCGGCGTCTCCGAACTCGCCCGGATGGACCCGGCCGCGGTGCAGGCGAAGTACGGCGTGCCGCCGGAGCGGTACCGGGACCTGGCGGCGCTGGTGGGGGAGTCCAGCGACAACCTCTCCGGGGTGCCCGGCGTCGGCCCGAAGACCGCGGCCAAATGGATCAACCAGTACGGCTCGCTGGAGGGCGTCGTCGCGCACGTCGACGAGATCAAGGGGAAGGCGGGCGAGAGCCTGCGCGCCCACCTCGCCGATGTCATGCGCAACTACGAGCTCAACCGGCTGGTCGACGACCTGGACCTGTCGGTCGGCCCGACCGATCTGCGGTGGCCGGGCTGGGACCGGGAGGCGGTGCACCGGGTCTTCGACACGCTGCAGTTCCGGGTGCTGCGCGACCGGCTCTACCAGTACCTCGAGCCCGTGGCGCCGGAGGCCGAGGCCGGGTTCGACCTGGCCGGAGCGGTGCTCACCGAGCCGGGCGCGGTGGCCGAATGGCTCGCCGCGCACGCGCCGGCCGGTCGGGCGGTGGGCGTGGCGGTCGCCGGCACCTTCGGTCGGGGCACCGGCTCGCTGCACGGCGTCGCGGTGGCCACTGCGGACGGCCCGGCCGCCTGGTTCGACCCGGCCCGCCTGGACGCCCCCGACGAGGCCGCCGTCGCCCTCTGGCTCGCCGACCCCGAGCGGCCCAAGGTGCTGCACGACTCCAAGCCCGCCCGGCTGGCGTTCGCCGCGCAGGGCTGGCAGCTGGCCGGGGTCGTCACGGACACCGCGCTCGCCGCCTACCTCGCCCGGCCCGACCAGCGGTCGTACGACCTGGTCGACCTGGCCCTGCGGTACCTGCATCGGGAGCTTCGGGTGGATGCGCCCGACGACGGGCAGTTGATGCTCGACGGGCTGGGCGACGAGGGCGTGGCGGAGCAGAACCTCATGCTGCGTGCCCGAGCCACCCTCGACCTGGCCGACGCGCTGGCCGCGGAGCTGACCCGCGACGGCGACGCGTCCGAGCGGCTGCTGCGTGGCGTCGAGCAGCCGCTGGTCGAGGTGCTGGCCGGGATGGAGAGCGCCGGCATCGCGGCCGACACGGACTACCTCTCCGACCTGGAGGCCCACTTCGCCGGCGAGGTGAAGGCGGCCGCGCAGGCGGCGTACGAGGTGGTGGGCCGGGAGTTCAACCTCGGCTCGCCCAAGCAGCTGCAGGAGATCCTCTTCGTCCAGCTGGGCCTGCCCAAGACGAAGCGCATCAAGACCGGCTACACCACCGACGCGGACGCGCTGCAGTGGCTGTACGCGCAGACCGAGCACCCGCTGCTCGAGCACCTGCTGCGCCACCGCGACGTGGCCCGATTGAAGTCCACAGTAGACGGCCTACTCAAGTCCGTCGGCCCGGACGGGCGCATCCACACCACGTTCCACCAGACCGTCGCGGCCACCGGCCGCCTGTCGTCGACCGACCCCAACCTGCAGAACATCCCGATCCGCACCGAGGAGGGGCGGCGCATCCGGCGCGCGTTCGTGGTCGGCGAGGGCTACGAGTGCCTGATGACGGCCGACTACAGCCAGATCGAGATGCGCATCATGGCGCACCTGTCGCAGGACGAGGCGCTGATCGAGGCGTTCAACTCCGGCTTCGACTTCCACGCGGCCACCGCGTCGTCGGTCTTCGGCGTGCCGCCCGACCAGATCGGCCCGGACGAGCGCCGCAAGGTCAAGGCGATGAACTTCGGCCTGGCGTACGGGTTGAGCGCGTACGGGCTGTCCCAGCAGCTCGGGATCTCCACCGAGGAGGCCCGCGCGCTGATGGCGGAGTACTTCGAACGGTTCGGCGGGGTCCGCGACTACCTGCACCAGGTCGTCGAGCGGGCGCGCGTGGACGGGTACACCGAGACCGTGCTGGGCCGCCGCCGCTACCTGCCGGACCTCACCTCCGACAACCGGCAGCGGCGGGAGATGGCCGAGCGCATGGCGCTCAACGCCCCGATCCAGGGCTCGGCGGCCGACATCATCAAGGTGGCGATGCTGCGCGTCGACGAGGCGCTGCGGTCGGCGGGGCTGCGCTCGCGGATGCTGCTGCAGGTGCACGACGAGCTGGTCTTCGAGGTCGCACCGGGCGAGCGCGAGCGGCTGGAGGAGCTGGTCCGCCGCCAGATGGGCGAGGCGTACCCGCTGTCGGTGCCGCTGGAGGTGTCGATCGGCGTGGGCCGCGACTGGGGCGAGGCCGGACACTGACTCCCGCCCCGGTGTCGGTCTGATCGGTGCCGCCGGGAACGGTTGGCCGGCAGCGCCCGGGGAAGCGTGAAGGGTGGAGACCCTGCCAGCAGTCACCGCCACGTGACTGGTCGAAACGGGAGGAACCCATGCCCTTCATCACCGTCGGTGTCGAAAACTCCGCGCCGATCGACCTCTACTACGAAGATCACGGCTCCGGCCAACCCGTCGTGCTCATCCACGGCTTCCCGCTCAGCGGCGCCGCCTGGGAGAAGCAGATACCGATGCTGCTGTCGGCCGGATACCGGACGATCACGTACGACCGCCGCGGTTTCGGCAGATCCAGCCAGCCGGCCATCGGGTACGACTACGACACGTTCGCCGCGGACCTGGCCATGATCATTAATCAGCTCGACCTGCGGGACGTCGTGCTGATCGGCCACTCGATGGGCACCGGGGAGATCACCCGCTACCTCAGCACGTACGGCTCCTCGCGGGTGAGCAAGGCCGTGTTCATCAGCCCGATTCCGCCGTTCCTGCTCAAGACGCCGGACAATCCGGACGCCGTGGACGCGAGCGTCTTCGGCGGCTTCATGAACGCCGCGATGGCGGACCGGTTCGCGTACCACACCGCCTTCCTGAAGGACTTCTTCAACTACGACCAGACGATGGGCAAGTCGGTCAGCGAGGAGGTGTTCCGGGCGTTCTGGAACATCGCGGTGGCCGCGTCCCCGATCGCCACACAGGCGTGCATACGGACCTGGCAGACGGACTTCCGCGGCGACCTGCCCCGCATCGACGTACCGGTGCTGATCATCCACGGCGACGCCGACCGGATCCTGCCGTACCCGGTGACCGCTCCACGACTGCAGCAGGCGCTGCCGGGGAGCCAACTGGTGACGCTGCCCCGTGCCCCGCACGCCATCCCGTGGACGCACGCGGACGAGGTCAACCGGGCCGTGATGGACTTCGTCGGCACCCCGATGCCGGCCATGGCCCGCTGACCGGCCGGCTCTCGCCCGCCCTCGGCGCCGGCCGGGGGCGGGCGAACCGCGCCCACGGGAAATCGGGTCGCCGCCGACGGTCGATTCGACGACGATCGGCCGATGCGGACCGAGATCGCGGCGTACTACCGGCGCATGGGTGAGGCGACCCGGCTCGCCACCGGTGGCGGGCGGCTGGAGTTCCTGCGCACCTGGGACGTGCTGTCACGCGTGCTGCCGCCACCGCCCGCTGCGGTGCTCGACGTGGGTGGGGCAACCGGCGCCTACGCCGAACCGCTCGCCTCGGCCGGCTACCGGGTGCACGTCGTCGACCCGGTGCCCGAGCACGTGACGGCGGCCGGCGCGCTGCCCGGGGTGACGGCCGTTCTGGGCGACGCGCGCGCCCTCGGTATCGCCGACGCCTCGTACGACGCGGTGCTGCTCCTCGGGCCGCTCTACCACCTGCTCGACCGCGACCACCGGATCCGGGCGTGGCGGGAGGCGGGCCGGGTGGTTCGCCCCGGTGGCGTCGTCGTCGCCGCCACGATCAGCCGGTTCGCGTCCACGTTCGACGGGTTCGCCAAGGGCTACTGCGACGACCCGGCCTTCGTCGAGGTGGTTCGGCGCGACCTGGCGTCGGGCGAGCACCGCCCGCCCGACGACCCCCGGTACTTCACCACCGCCTACTTCCACCACCCGGGCGAACTTCCTGGCGAGGTCGCCGATGCCGGACTTGTTCTCGAGCGGATCGTCAGCGTCGAAGGTCCAGTGTGGATCATGGGCGAGCGGCTGGAGCCGCTCCTCGCCGACCCGGACCGCCTCGCGCTGCTGCTCGAATCGCTGCGCAGCGTCGAGGAGGAGCCGAGCCTGCTCGGGGCGGGCAGCCACCTGTTGACTGTGGCCCGCCGCCCGTCGACGTCCTGAGAGTCCCGAGAAGGTCCGACGAGTCAGGGGTCAGGGCTTGACGGCGCGGACGATCGCCGAGTGCAGGCCGTCGGCGACCGCGTGGGTGAAGGTCACCTGGATGTCGGTGAACCCGGCCGCGCGCAGGCCCTGCTCGTACTCTCCGCGCGACAGCGCGCCCGCGATGCAGCCGGCCCAGTCGCCGCGCTCGGCGCGCTCGGCAGGCGTGAGCCGGTCCTCGGCCACCACGTCGGACACGCCGATCCGCCCGCCGGGGCGCAGCACCCGGAACATCTGCGCGAACACCGCCGGCTTGTCGGTGGACAGGTTGATCACGCAGTTGGAGATGATGACGTCCACGCTCGCGTCCGGCAGCGGAATGTCCTCGATGTGTCCCTTGAGAAACTCCACATTGGAGACCCCGGCCTCGGCCGCGTTGCGGCGGGCCAACTCCAGCATCTCGTCGGTCATGTCCAGGCCGTACGCCTTGCCGGTCGGGCCGACGCGGCGCGCGGACAGCAGCACGTCGATCCCGCCGCCTGAGCCGAGGTCGAGCACCGTCTCGCCCTCGTGGAGGTCGGCGACGGCGAGCGGGTTGCCGCAGCCCAGGCTCGCCGCGACCGCCGCGGCGGGCAGCGCCGAGCGCTCCTCGGCGGAGTAGCCGACCGCGCCGAAGGCGTCGTCGCCGCATCCGGTGTCGCCGCAGCAGGACGCCGACGCTGCGGCGTCGGTGCAGCAGCCGGCGGATCCGGTGATGACCGCGGTCGCCGCCGCGGCGTACCGGGCGCGTATTTCGTCGCGCGTTGTCATAACGCCCTCCTTGTTTAGATGTACTTCTAATCAAGGCCCAGGCTAGGCGCTTGCTTAGGCATCTGTCAAGCTAGAGGCATGTCGAAACAGAGCGTGGTTCTCGACGCCGCCTGCTGCGCCCCGCTGGTCCGCGCGCCGCTCACGACCGACCAGGCCGCGGCGCTCGCCCCGATGTTCAAGGCGCTCGGTGATCCGGTCCGGCTGCGGCTGCTCTCGCTCATCGCCGCGGCCCCCGGCGAGATCTGCGTGTGCGAGCTGACCGGCGCGTTCGACGTCACCGGGCCGACCATCTCCCACCACCTGCGGGTCCTGCGTGAGGCCGGCCTCGTGGACTGCGAGCGGCGCGGGACCTGGGTCTACTACTGGGTCGTGCCGGGCGTCCTCGACCGCCTCGGGGCGGTCCTGCACACGGGCGACCGCCGCGGGGGTCGAGCATGAGCGCGGCCCGCAGGGACCGTTCGTCTGCGGGCACGACGCCGAACGGTCCCCGATGGTCCGTTGGCGAGCGGGGCGTCACGGTGCGGGCGATGACCGAGGCGGACGGCCCCGCGGTGCTCGCCATCTACCAGGAGGGCATCGACAGCGGCGACGCGACGTTCGAGACCGCCGCTCCGGACTGGGCCTCGTTCGACGCCTCCCACCTGGCCGGGCACCGGTTCGTGGCGGTGGACGACGCCACGGGCGAGGTCATCGGCTGGGTGGCGGCGTCCCCCGTGTCGGACCGCTGCGCCTACGCGGGCGTCGTCGAGCACTCCGTCTACGTCCGCGCCGACGCGCGCGGGCGCGGCGTCGGCCGGGCGCTGCTCGCCGCGCTGATCAAATCCACCGAGGACGCCGGGATCTGGACGCTGCAGAGCGGCGTCTTCCCGGAGAACACTGCGAGCCTCGCCCTGCACGAGCGGGCGGGCTTCCGGGTCGTGGGCCGCCGCGAACGCCTGGGTCGCCACCACGGTCGGTGGCGTGACGTGCTGCTGCTGGAGCGCCGCAGCCCGATCGTGGATTGACCCTCGCACGGGCGTGCGAACGCCAGGTCAGCCAGCCGGGGCCGCGACGGGTGATCTCCGCGATCGGCGGCTTGATCGGGAACGGCTCGTCGACCGTGAGCAGGTGCGCGCTGGCGCGACCTGTCGGATCACCCGCCCGCGTCCGGCTTGTGCGTCACGAAGATGGCCGTGCCGGGGAAGAGCCGCCCGCGCAGCGGACTCCATTGCCCCCAGATCCGCTCGTGGCCCTCGGGCCATTCGGGTTCGATGAGATCGGTGAGCGTGAACCCGGCGGCCACGAGTTCGCGGATCCGGTCGCCGAGCGTGCGGTGCTGCTCGACGTAGGTGGGCGCGCCGTCCGCGTCGTGCTCCACGTACGCCCGCCGGTCGAAGTACGAGTTGACCGCCACCAGGCCCGCCTCGCCGGGGTCGTCGAGGAAGATCCAGCGCATCGGGTGGGTGACCGCGAACACCCAGCGCGCGCCCGGGCGCAGCACCCGGAACACCTCGCGCATCAGCCGCCCGGAATCGGCCACGAAGGGCACCGCGCCGAACGCCGTACACGCGATGTCGAACGACCCGTCCGCGAACGGCAGCGCGAGCGCGTCGGCCTGCACCAGCGGCACGCGTACCCCGGAGCGCTCGGCGCCGGCCACGGCGTGGCGCAGCATCCCGGCGGACAGGTCGACGGCGACCGGCTGCGCGCCCTGCGTGGCGAGCCAGCGGGCGGCGGCGGCCGCACCGCACCCCACCTCGAGCACCCGTCGGCCGCGCACGTCGCCGAGCAGCCTGACGTCGGCCTCGCGCAGCCCTTCCGGACACCACACGAAGTCGACGTCGCCGAGGAAGTCGCCGTGCTCGGCCTGGTACGCGTCCGCGTCGGCGTCCCACCAGAGCCGGGCGGCCCGGCGGCTCTCCGCGTCGGTCACCGTGCGGCGTGTCACCTGGGTCACCCGGACACCGTACTCGGGTGGGGTTTGTGACACGTGTGTGAACTCAGCGACAACTCGGACGCATGGGACGGGCGGGCGCCGGCAGGCTTGCACGGTGTGGTTATGCGCAGGGTAAGCTAGCCGATGCACTCGTGGGCCGTGCACCTCGGTAGGGAGTAGGTTCGCGGTCGACCGGACACCTCAGGCGATCTTGACAAGGGGAGCTTGGGTGTACCCGGCGACGGGCCCCGAGCGCGACAAACAGGTCACTGCGACAATCATCCGACCGGAGCAACAGCCCACATGACGAGCAGCATCGAGGCCACCTCGAGCGCCCCAGCTGGTTCGACCAGCAAGGTCACCGTCGACGACGTCGGCAGCGAGGAGGCTTTTCTCGCCGCGATCGACGAGACCATCAAGTACTTCAATGACGGCGACATTGTCGAAGGCACCGTCGTCAAGGTCGATCGGGACGAGGTCCTGCTCGACATCGGCTACAAGACCGAGGGCGTGATCCCCTCGCGCGAGCTGTCCATCAAGCACGATGTCGACCCCGCCGAGGTGGTGTCGGTCGGCGACCGCATCGAGGCCCTGGTTCTCCAGAAGGAGGACAAGGAGGGTCGCCTGATCCTCTCCAAGAAGCGTGCGCAGTACGAGCGCGCGTGGGGCACGATCGAGGAGATCAAGGAGCGCGACGGGGTCGTCCGCGGCCAGGTCATCGAGGTGGTCAAGGGCGGCCTGATCCTGGACATCGGGCTGCGCGGCTTCCTGCCCGCCTCCCTCGTGGAGATGCGCCGCGTGCGTGACCTGCAGCCGTACGTCGGCCGCGAGCTCGAAGCCAAGATCATCGAGCTGGACAAGAACCGCAACAACGTGGTCCTGTCCCGCCGGGCGTGGCTGGAGCAGACCCAGTCCGAGGTGCGCACCGAGTTCCTGCACAAGCTGCAGAAGGGCCAGATCCGCAAGGGTGTGGTCTCGTCGATCGTCAACTTCGGCGCATTCGTCGACCTCGGCGGCGTCGACGGCCTGGTGCACGTCTCCGAGCTGTCCTGGAAGCACATCGACCACCCGTCCGAGGTCGTCGAGGTGGGCCAGGAGGTCGAGGTCGAGGTGCTGAGCGTGGAGCTCGACCGCGAGCGGGTGTCGCTGTCGCTGAAGGCGACGCAGGAGGACCCCTGGCGGCAGTTCGCCCGCAAGCACCAGATCCAGCAGATCGTGCCCGGCGTGGTCACCAAGTTGGTGCCGTTCGGCGCGTTCGTCCGCGTCGAAGACGGCATCGAGGGCCTGGTGCACATCTCCGAGCTGGCCGAGCGCCACGTCGAGATCCCGGAGCAGGTCGTGCAGGTCGGCTCCGAGGTCATGGTCAAGGTGATCGACATCGACCTGGAGCGGCGGCGGATCTCGCTGTCGCTCAAGCAGGCGAACGAGAGCTTTGTCGAGGGTGAGGAGCACTTCGACCCCACCCTGTACGGCATGACTGCGGAGTACGACGAGCACGGCAACTACAAGTACCCGGAGGGCTTCGACCCCGAGACCGGCGAGTGGCTGCCCGGGTACGAGAAGGAACGCGAGGAGTGGGAGCGGCAGTACGCCGAGGCTCGCGCGCGGTGGGAGGCCCACCAGCGGCAGGTGCAGTCGGCCCGTGCCGCGGAGGCCGCCGCCGAGGGCGCGGCGGCTCCGTCGGGTGGTACCTCTGCACCGGCCCCGGGTCGCGAGGAGCCGAGCGGCACGCTCGCCACGGACGAGGCGCTCGCCGCGCTGCGCGAGAAGCTGGCAGGCGGCAAGAGCTGAGTCGAGCAACTGCGTTGGGCCCCGGCAGGCTGTGCCTGCCGGGGCCCAACGCTTTGCGACCGCTCTGGCTCGGCGTGTCTTTGGGCCACGCCGCGACCCAGAGCGGTCGCCGACCGCTCTGGCTGGGCGTTTGTCACGCCGCGGCCGAGAGCGGTCGCCGGAGGCGCCGGGGCCGAGCGCGCTCCGAGGCGCCGTCGGGGCGGTCGGGGTGCGTGATCGGTCATCCCGTCCCGGCCGCTCCCAGCCGGCAAAAACACCCTATAGCGGTGTTTTCGGATGAATATGGAGGCGCGCTGGGGGTGTGTCGCACCGCCGTCGCCCGTGCGGTTGACTGTCCTGGTGCTCATGGTGGGACTCACCGGCGGGATCGGCGCGGGCAAGAGCGCGGTGGCGGACCGGCTGGCCGCGCTGGGCGCAGTGGTGATCGACGCCGATCGGCTCGCCCGCGAGGTGGTCGCTCCCGGCACCCCAGGGCTCGCCGAGGTCGTCGACGCGTTCGGGCCCGGTGTGCTCGCCCCCGACGGCTCCCTCGACCGCGCCGTGCTCGCCCGTGCGGTGTTCGCGGAGGAGTCCGCCCGGCGTCGGCTCGAGGCGATCATCCATCCGCGGGTGCGTCAACGCACCGCCGAGCTCGCCGCGGCCGCGCCGCCGGATGCCGTGGTCGTCAACGACGTGCCGCTGCTGGTCGAGAGCGGTCTGGCGCCCACGTACCACCTGGTGATCGTCGTGTGGGCGGACGAGCAGACCCGGGTGGACCGCCTGGTGCGACACCGCGGCATGGACCGGGCCGAGGCGTACGGGCGCATCCGAGCACAGGCGACCGACGCGCAGCGGGCCGCCGCGGCGGACGTCGTGCTGCCCAACGAGGGCACCCTCGAGGAGTTGACCGGACGGGTCGAGGCGCTGTGGACCGACCGGCTCGTGCCGTACGAGGAGAACCTGCGGCTGCGCCGTGTCTGCTGGCCGCGGCAGGACGCGGTGGTGCCGTACGACCCGACCTGGCCGGAGCAGTACGCCCGGGTGGCGGCCCGGATCGCCCACGCGGTCGGGCCCACGGCGCGCAGTCTCGACCACGTCGGCGCCACGGCCGTGCCCGGACTGCCCGCCAGGGACATCCTCGACATCCAGCTCGGGGTCGCCGACCCCGCCACCGCCGAGGCCGTGGCCGACGCCCTGGTCAGGGCGGGACTGCCCCGTGCGGAGGACCCCGGCGCGCATGGAGGGCCGGACGACGGGTCGCGGCTGCACGGCTCGGCCGATCCGGGCCGCCCGGTCGCCGTGCACGTACGGGTGGCGGGCTCCCCCGCCTGGCGGTTTGCCCTGCTCGTGCGCGACTTCCTGCGGGCCGACGCCGCGGGCCGGGCCGAGTACGCCGACCTCGTGCAGCGGGCCGCGGCCGGCGGCCGGGACGCCGCCGGTGAGGAGGACTGGTTCGCGGCGCTCCGGCCGCGCGCGGAGGCCTGGGCGCGGGACACGGGCTGGGCACCGGGGAGCAGGTAGGCCGCGCCCACCAGGCTCGGTGCCGGGGTGCGGGTAGGCGGCTGGGGGCGCCCGACCGGGCGACCGGTCCGACCGGGGGACCGGCTCAGTCGCCGGCGCGGATCGTCGGCAGCCTGGGCACTCGGCCGTCCGGGCGGATGTCGAGGTGACCGTAGCCGCCCAGCGGGCCCCGCACCTCCAGCCGGCGCAGCACGCCCGTGGAGTCGATCCAGTAGCGCAGTGCAGAGTCACCGCCCACCGGGTTGTCCTCCGTGGGCTTCGGCACCTCGTACACCGTCACCGGTACGCCGTGCAGCACGTCCGTGCGCAACCAGACGGCGGCCCGGGCGCGCTCCTGCGCGTCGCGTGGCGCCGTGCCGGCGAGCGCGAGTGCCTCACCGAGCAGCAGGTCGAGCTGCGCGGGCCGGTCCTGACCCCACCCGCTGCGCCGCCACGGGCCGTCCGGCGGGGTCAGCGGCGGACGCCCGTCGGGCGTCGGGTCGGCTTCCGCCAGCATCACCACCCCGTCCGGCTCCGCCCGCAGCAGTGCCTGTCCGCCCTGGTCGGCGGCGTCCCGGACGGCGAGGTACGTGACCCGCCGGCGCCAGTCCAGCCAGCCGCTCGCGGTGACGAGTTCGCCGGTCGGGCCGGGCATCTCGAGGCTGATCGCTCCGCCGCCCGCCGCCCGGTTGCGCTGCGGAAGGCGGGCGAGCGTCTGGGCCTCGCGATCGGTCACCGGGCGAGGGTTGGTGGGGCGTCCGCCGAGGACGTCGACCGTGGCCAGTTCGGGTCGGTCGTCACGGTCGAAGTCCAGGCGGAGCGGCAGGCCCGGGCCGACGACCGCCTGGAGCCGGCGCAGCCGGCCGTCGGCGTCCAGCCAGTACCGGATCGCCCCGCCGTAGGCGGCGAGCGCGCTCAGGCTCGGAGCACCCTCGCTGGGCCGCGGGTCGGCGCCCGGAGCGGGCACCGGCGGCCCGATCAGGATGTCCACCGGAACGCCGTCGACGGTGTCCGTGCCCAGCCACCGGATGTCGTCGTAGGTGATGAGGTCCGTCGCGTCGCCCTGGTTCGCGCCGACCGCGAACAGCAGCAGGAGGGTGCTGTCCAGCGCCGTCGCCGGGGACCCGGCCGGGGCCGGCGGTCGGATCCGCCAACCGTCCGCCGGCGGGGTGGCCGGCGGTGGCGGGGGTGGCTCGGCCGGGGGTTGCGCGGACGGCTCCGGCGGCGGTTGCGCGGCCTGCGCGGCCGGCGACGACGCGCCCGGCCCCGCCGCTGCAGCCTGCCCGGTCGGACCAGTGGACGGTGGGTACGCGGGCGCCGGCGGGCGGCCCGGTCGCACCGCGACCAGCCCAGGCTGCGCCTGGATGAGGCCGTCGGCGGGGCCGGGCGTGGGCGCGGTCACGGACAGATACGCCAGCGGGCGTTGCCAGTCGATCCAGCCGGTGAGGTGAAGCTCCTCGCCGGGGTGTCCGAGCGTGCCACGTACCCCCGCCCGGCCGTCCCGATGGTTGTGCAGCCGCATCGTCGCGAGCCGGCCGGCCTCGGTGGCCGACAGCCGCCGGCCCTGCTCGCCGGTGGCGGGCGGGGTGTCCTCGGAGACCAGACCGCCGGCCAGGCTCGCCGCGGAGGCCAGGGCCAGGCAGCACACGACGATGATCGTCGGCTTGCGGCCGCGCCAGTGCTCGGCTGAGGTCCCGTACACCCGACCCGTGGCGATGAGCCTCACGGGTGGTTGAACGCGCGGAGGCGGCGGAGGTGACGTGCGCCTTCCCGATCGGGTCGTCTGACCGCTGCGCTGAGCCGGGCCCACGGCGGCTCGCATCCGGGCAGCCTCGCATCCGGCAGCGTCGAGAACGTCCGTCGCAGGGACAGCGACGGCGAAGGCGCTCGCGGCGGCCGGCACGCGCCTGGCGCGCGACCGCCGGTGCGCTCGCCGGCCGCGCTCACCGCCTGGCGGCGGGACCGCGGGGCCGGGGCTGCTACCGGCGCCGGGCGGACTGGACCATGTCGAGAACGTCCCGCCCGGTCGGCCGCCGCGAGCGGCCTACGCATCGACGGTATCGTGGTCATCTTCCACGCACAATCGCTATCTCGGTACCGTTCGGGCACGAAAAGGCGAAGCCTGCCGTAGCCGGGCGGCCGACCGGGCGGCCTGTCGCAGGTCCGGCGTACGGTTGCGTCATGGGTCTGAACATTCCCCGCGCAGAAGGCCGGTTCAAGGTCGTCAGCGACTACCGCCCCTCCGGTGACCAACCATCCGCCATCGAGGAGCTCGCGCGCCGGATCCAGCGGGGAGACCGCCATGTGGTCCTGCTCGGGGCGACGGGCACCGGCAAGAGCGCGACGACCGCGTGGCTCGTGGAGCGGCTGCAGCGCCCGACACTGGTCCTCGCGCCGAACAAGACCCTCGCGGCCCAGCTCGCCAAGGAGTTCCGGGAGCTGATGCCGGACAACGCGGTGGAGTACTTCGTCTCCTACTACGACTACTACCAGCCCGAGGCGTACATCCCGCAGACCGACACCTACATCGAGAAGGACGCCTCGATCAACGAGGAGGTTGAGCGGCTGCGCCACTCGGCGACGATGTCGCTGCTGACCCGCCGCGACGTCATCGTGGTGGCCACGGTGTCGGCGATCTACGGTCTCGGTCATCCCCAGGAATACCTGGACCAGTCGGTGCGGGTGACGGTCGGCGCGGAGCTGGACCGGGACGTCCTGCTGCGCCGGCTCGTCGACATGCAGTACACGCGCAACGACATGGCGTTCAACCGCGGCACGTTCCGGGTGCGCGGAGACACCCTGGAGATCATCCCGGCGTACGAACTGATGGCCGTGCGCGTGGAGTTCTTCGGTGACGAGGTGGAGAAGCTGTACTACCTCCACCCGCTGACCGGCGAGGTGATCCGCGAGGTCGAGGACGTTCTGATCTTCCCGGCCACCCACTACGCGGCCGGACCGGAGCGGATGCAGCGCGCGATCCAGGGCATCGAGGCCGAGCTCGCCGAGCGCCTGGCCGAGCTGGAGCGACAGGGCAAGCTGCTGGAGGCGCAGCGGCTGCGGATGCGCACCACCTACGACATCGAGATGATGCGCCAGGTCGGCTTCTGCTCGGGCATCGAGAACTACTCCCGGCACATCGACGGGCGCGAGCCGGGCAGCCCGCCGCACTGCCTGCTGGACTACTTCCCGGACGACTTCCTCACGGTCATCGACGAGTCGCACGTGACCGTGCCGCAGATCGGCGGGATGTACGAGGGCGACGCGTCGCGCAAGCGGATCCTGGTCGAGCATGGGTTCCGCCTGCCGAGCGCCCAGGACAACCGGCCGCTGCGGTTCGACGAGTTCCTGGAGCGGGTGGGACAGGTGGTGTACCTGTCCGCCACGCCGGGCCGCTGGGAGCTGGAGCAGACCGGGGGCGAGGTCGTCGAGCAGGTCATCCGCCCGACCGGGCTGGTCGATCCGGAGGTCGTGGTGCGGCCCACCAAGGGCCAGATCGACGACCTCATGCACGAGATCCGGGTGCGCAGCGAGCGCGACGAGCGGGTGCTGGTCACCACCCTGACCAAGAAGATGGCCGAGGACCTCACCGACTACCTGCTGGAGCACGGCATCCGCGTGCGCTACCTGCACTCGGAGGTGGACACGCTGCGCCGGGTGGAGCTGCTGCGTGGGCTGCGCGCGGGCGAGTTCGACGTGCTCGTCGGCATCAACCTGCTGCGCGAGGGCCTCGACCTGCCGGAGGTGTCGTTGGTGGCGATCCTCGACGCGGACAAGGAGGGCTTCCTGCGCGACGGCCGCTCGCTGATCCAGACGATCGGCCGCGCCGCGCGCAACGTGTCCGGCCAGGTGATCATGTACGCCGACAAGCAGACGCCCTCGATGCGCGAGGCGATCGACGAGACGAACCGACGGCGTGCCAAGCAGATCGCGTACAACGAGGCGCACGGCATCGACCCGCAGCCGCTGCGCAAGAAGATCCGTGACATCCTCGACGACATCTACCGCGAGGCGGACGAGACCGAGAGCGCGCTGTCAGGCCACGGCCCGGGCGGCGCGATCATCGGTGGCGCCGGGCGTCAGGTGTCGCGCGGCAAGGCGCCGGTACCCGAGACCCGGTCGCGGGCCCGTGCGATCGGCGCTGTGGCGCGGGAGGGCATGGCCCGCGCCGAACTCGTCCAGCTCATCCAGGATCTCAACGAGCAGATGCTCGGCGCGGCCCGCGAGCTGCAGTTCGAACTCGCCGCCCGGATCCGCGACGAGATCGCGGAGTTGAAGAAGGAACTGCGGGCCATGGACGTGGCCGGTGTCAGGTAGGTGGACCCGGCCGAGCGGGAGCGTCACGTCGGTGGACCCGGCCGAGCGGGACGGCCGCCAGTGGGCCGACGCGGGTCGGGATCAGTCCGGCAGGTCGGCGAAGTGCTCGACGACGGGCGGGCCGGCGAAGTAGGGGCCGATCATCGACCGCCACCTGGTGAACCGGTCGGTCGCGCGGAAGTTCTCCTCGTGGGCGGCGACCGAGTCCCACTCGACCAGCAGCACGAACCGGTGAGGGCTCTCGATCCCGCGGGTCATGCGGACCGTGCGGCATCCCGGTGTCGTGACGAGAATCTCGCGCGCGTCGCGGTAGGCCGCGGCGAAGGCCTCCTCCTGCCCGGCGACCACGTCGAAGGTGGCGATCTCTAGCACCATGCGGGCAGCCTGCCACAGGCAAGATCGGCCTCGCCACCTCGGGATCGCCGCATCCGGCCCCCCGGGTCGCCCGCCTGACGCGAATGCCGGACAATGGACGGCCGAGGAGGGGAGTATTCCCTCGCGGCGGTGTCGTCAGCACGGTCGGCCCACCACTCGGGCCAAACCCGGCGCCGTCGGTCACCCGGTGTGACGGGTGGCGGGAGAGACCTCTGGAGCCGCCACGTGCCCACCGGAGGTCACCATCCATGAACGTGTCCGCAGAAGTCTGGGGCATCACCCTTGTCGTGCTGACCGCCGTCCTGCTCGCGGACCTGCTGATCATCGGCCGACGCCCGCACGAGCCCTCGTTGCGCGAATCCGCCGGCTGGGTCACCTTCTACGTCGCCCTGGCCCTGGTGTTCGGCCTGATCGTCTGGGGCGCCTACGGCGGAAGGTACGCCGGCGAGTTCTACGCGGGCTGGCTGACCGAGTACAGCCTCTCGGTCGACAACCTCTTCGTCTTCGTGATCATCATGACCCGGTTCGCCGTGCCGCGGCGCTTCCAGCAGAAGGTGCTGCTGGTCGGCATCGCGCTCGCGCTGATCATGCGCGGCGGGTTCATCGCCGCCGGCTCCGCCGCGGTCAACCGGTTCGCCTGGGTCTTCTACCTGTTCGGCGCCTTCCTCATCTACACCGCGGTCAAGCTCGCCACCCACGGTGAGGAGGACACGGGGGACTACAAGGAGAACATCCTGGTGCGCTGGGGTCGGCGGGCCCTGCCCATGACCTCGAGCTTCGACTCGGCGCGGCTGACCACCCGGGTCAACGGCCGCCGCATGTTCACCCCGATGCTCATCGTCATGATCGCGATCGGCACGACCGACCTGATCTTCGCGCTGGACTCGATCCCCGCCATCTTCGGGCTCACCCAGGAGGCGTACCTCGTCTTCACCGCGAACGTCTTCGCCCTGATGGGCCTGCGTCAGCTCTACTTCCTGCTCGGCGGCCTGCTCGACCGGCTGATCTACCTGTCGGTCGGGCTCGCGGTGATCCTCGGCTTCATCGGCGTGAAGCTGATCCTCGAGGCCCTGCACAAGAACAACCTGCCGTTCATCAACGGCGGGCACCCGATCGAATGGGTGCCGGGGATCCCGATCTGGCTCTCCCTCAGTGTGATCGTCGTGACGCTGCTGGCCACCACCGTCGCGAGCCTGGTGAAGTCGTCCCGACAGCGCCACCGGGAGGCGTCCCGCAGCTCGGGCAGGAAGGGCGCGGCGTGACGGGGACCCACGGCGCGTGCGGGCGGGACCTCCGTGGCACCCGGGCGCCCCGGATCAGGCGGTCGGTGGCCGCACCCGGCCGGCGGCCACGAGCGTGGCGTGGCGCTCGCCGGTGACCGGTTCGGCCACCACACGCCGTCGCGTGTAACAGGCGTGCACCATTCCGCGGTCGCCCTCGGCCGTGCCCGTCGGCACCCGCTCCACGAACCCGACGTGGTGCACCGGGCGCCCCTGCCGGGCGAAGAAGTACAGATCGCCCGGACGCTCCTCGCCGAGCGGCACCGGCTCGACGGCCCGGAACTGGTCGTCGGCGTCGCGCGGGAGCGTCACCCCGTAGCGCCGCCAGGCCAGGTGCACGAGCCCGGAGCAGTCGATGCCGTACGGGGTCATCCCGCCCCACACGTACGTGGTGTCGAGCATCCGCCGAGCGAACGCCAGGACCTCCGCGGCCGTCGTCGGGCCATCCGGCGCCGGGGCGACGTCGCCGGAGGGCGCCCAGACGGGTTCCCGCCGCCCCGGCACGTGGACGGGCAGCCAGCCGTCCCGGGGTCGCCCGGCCGCGGTCAGCCGCGTGCCCGCCACGACCTGGGGGACCGCGACCGCCCCGTCCGGCGCGTCGTGCAGCCTGGTGCTCGCCGCCTCCACCACGTACCGCGGACCGTCCGCTGTGGACACCGGGGCGAGCTGGCCGACCGGCAGCCAGCCGGGGTAGCCACGCGGGTCGAGGCGGTCGGCGGGCTGGTCGAGCGCCACCACGCGCACCCACCCGTCGCGCACCTGCTCGACGAGCACGCGCTCGCCGAGCAGCAACTGGGTGAGCACCCCGTCGTGGATCTGCTCGTCGCGGCTCATGCCCCGCACCCACGCGGCGGCGTCGGACGGCACCGCCAGCGCCGGCCCGTCGGCCGGCCGTGGCGACTCCGGCCCACGCCACAGTGTCGCCACGCCCACCGCGACGACCGCCCGCTGCCCCGGCTCGATCACCACGCCCGTCTCCTCCCCATCGTTGGGTCGTGATCGTCTCAGCCTGTCATGCCACGGCGGTGACGCCCAGGCCGGGTGCGTCCGGCAGACGCACGGTTGCCCCCTCGTACCGGATGCCACCGGTGACCGGCGACGAGGCGAGCCACCAGGCGGCGTCCAGGTCCGAGACGGCCGTCGTGCCGTACGCCGCGGCCAGGCTCGCCGCGGCCGCCACCCCGATCGGACCCTCCATCATGGACCCGACGAGGGTGCCCATCCCGTGGGCCTCGGCGAGACCGAGCAGTGTGCGGGCCGGTCCCAGCCCGCCGCACTTGGCCAGCTTCACGTTGACCATGTCGGCGGCCCGGCGCCGGATCACCTCCACCAGGTCACGCACCCCGAACACCGACTCGTCCGCGAGGATCGGGGTGTCCACCCGGTCGCTCACCCACGCGAGCCCGTCGATGTCCCACCGCGACACCGGCTGCTCGACCAGTTCGATGTCGAGCCCGGCGTCCTCGACGCCGCGGATGACGCGTACCGCCTCCCGGGGCGTCCACCCCTGGTTCGCGTCCAACCGGATCCGCACGTCTGGGCCGACGGCGGCGCGGACCGCCCGCACCCGGTCGATGTCGCCCCGGGCATCTGTGCCGACCTTCACCTTGAGCACCGTGAACCCCTCGGACACCCGGTCCTTCGCGGCGCGCGCCAGCGCGTCCGCGTCGCCGGCGGAGAGCGTCACGTCCGTCGGCACGACCAGGTCCGTGCCGCCCAGCAGGCGCACCAGCGGTACGCCGAGCCGCCGCGCGACCAGGTCGTGCAGGGCCACGTCGACCGCCGCCTTCGCGGCCTCGTTCCCGGTGACCGCGCCCTGGATCTCGCGGCACCGTGCCACGAGGTCGTCGGGGTCCCTGCCGATCAGCCGCGGCGCGAACTGGGTCTGGACACAGGCATCCGAGCCGGCCAGCGACGCGCCCGTCACCGACCACACCTCGGGCGCCTCGCCGAACCCGGATCGTCCGTCGGAGTCGACGATCTCAACCACCAGCGTGTCGACCGTGGTACTGCGCCGCAACGCGGTGACGAACGGGGTGTGCAGCGGGGCGGAGAGTCGGTGCGTACGAACCTCGGCGATGGTCATGACTGGGCAGCGTAGCCTGAGGCGATCCCGGTGGTTTCACCGAAGCGGGGAGGTGCGGTGCGGGGACTCGGCTTGGAGGGCGCGCCGAACGCGCGTGACCTCGGTGGGCTCGTGACGGGCGAGGGTCGGACCGTGCGCGAGGGCGTGCTCTTCCGCGCGCAGGCGCTCGGCCGGCTCACCGATTCCGACGTGGCGCGGTTGGGGAAGCTGGGCCTGCGCACGGTTGTCGATCTGCGCGACGCCAGCGAGAGCGCCTTCGGCCCGCCGGACCGGCTGCCCGACCCACCCCCGCACGTCGCGGCGTTGCCCATATTCGACTCGCGGCACCCGGTCTTCACGTACGTCTCCGCGGTGCTGCTCGGCCGGGACGGCGGTGGTGACTACGCCGCGCTGGCCGAGGAGGGGACGCCGGGCGCGATGACGGCGATCTACCGTTGGTTCGTCACCGGTGAGATCGCGCGGGCGCGGTTCGGGCAGGCGGTCCGGCTGCTGGCCGACCCCGACCGGCTGCCCGCGCTCGTGCACTGCACCGTCGGCAAGGACCGTACCGGATGGCTGACCGCGATCGTGCTGACCATCCTCGGCGTGCGCCGCGACGACATCGAGGCGGACTACCTGGCGACCAATGCGGCCGCGGCCCAGGTCAACGAGCAGATTCTCGCCGCCATGCGACGGGTCCGGCCCGACCTCGACCCCGAGCACGTCCGCCCGGTGCTCGAGGCGCGTTCGCCCTACCTCGCGGCCGCGTACGCGGAGGTGGACCGGGTCTACGGGGGCTTCGACGGGTACCTGCGCCACGGGCTGGGGCTGGACGACCGGGTGCTCGACGCGCTGCGGGCCAACCTGCTCGACTGAGGGGGCCCGCTCGGTGCGCGCCCGGTCAGAGCGTGTGCCGGTCGGCCCAACTGGCGGCCGCGACGCGCGCCAGCAGCCGGCACGCCTCGTCCTCGCCGGAGTCGTGCCGGGCCAGCGGCGTGGTCGTGCAGCACACCAGGCAGTACGGATCCGCGTCGGCGGGGAAGATCAGGGCCGCTCCGTGGCGCACCCCGGTGATCCAACCGTTCTTGTGCGCCACCCGGGTGCCGGGCGGCAGGCCGGCGAGCAGGTCCTCGCCGCGTTCCTGGGCGAACAGCACGTCGAGCATCTCGGCACAGGCGTGTGGCCCGGCGAGCGCGGGGTCGGCGCGGGCGATCGCGGACAGCAGCACGGCGAGGTCGGCGGCGGTGACCAGGTTCGTGACGCCCCGCTCGGCCGCGGCCGTGTCCTCGATGCAGCGCCCGACGACGCTGCGCTCGGCGCCGACCGCGCGCCACACCTGCGCGACGGCGTCGCGCCCGACGGCGGTGAGGCAGATGTTGGCGGCGAGGTTGCCCGATACGACGATCATCCGTCGCGCCAGCCAGCGCAGGGTGGCGGTGCCGCCCAGCTTCTTCCACACCTGGTCGTCGCTGTCGTACTCGGGCCGGCACCCGAACGGGGGCGCGTCTGGCACGGCCGAGCGGAACCGGTTGCGCACCGGCACCTCGGCGTCCAGGTCCAGCGCCCCGGCCTCGGCCGCGCGGTAGAGGGCGGCGAGCACCGCGACCTTCATCGTGCTCGCGGCGTAGTGGGTCGCGTCCGGGTTCCGGGTGTACGCCGGCGGCCCGCCGATTGGTCCACACCAGACGGAGACGGTACCCGGGACCGCGGCCAGACCGGGCTCGAGCGCGGCGAGCGTGGGGGCGGTCATGACCTGTGACCGTACCGGCTGCGCTGTTTCGTGGCCACGGCGATGTTTCGCGACCAGGGCGATCGGGGTTAACGTGTGCCGATTCCTTCGATGAAGGGAGCTGTAATATGGCTGACCTTGATCGGCGGTCGGTACTGCGTACCATGGCAGCCGTCGCGGGTGGCACGCTGCTGGGTGGGCCGTTCGCCGGCTTCGCCGCGCGGGCGGCGTCGGCGGACCGCGGCAGGGCGCCGCACCGGCAACTGCGTCCGATCCCCGACCTGCGCGACGGCACGGTGCGGCTGTGGCTGCCCGAGGGCTTCGCGTACCGTTCGTTCCACGACACGGAGGAGTCAGTCGTCCTGGACGACGGCACGGACCTGCCCGGACGGCACGACGGTATGGCCGCGTTCTGGGGGTGGGACGGCAACTACATCCTCGTCCGCAACCACGAGATCAACGGGCCCGGCCCCGCGTTCGGCGACCCCGGTGGGGCGTACGACCCGATGGCCCAGGGCGGCACCACAACCGTTGAGGTGACGCCGTTCGGCGAGGTCGTGCGCTCGTACACCAGCCTGAACGGCACTCAGATGAACTGCTCGGGTGGGCCGATGCCGTGGGGCAGCTGGATCACCTGCGAGGAGACGATCAACGGGCCGGACGTGGGCCCCGATTTCACCGGCGTATCCAATGTGCCGCTGACGCAGCGCCACGGCTTCATCTTCGAGGTGCCGAAGGACGGGCAGTCCGACCGGGCACCCATCACGTCGGCCGGGCGGTTCGCGCACGAGTCGGTCGCGTTCGATCCGCACGACGGTGTGCTCTACCTGACCGAGGACAACTTCGGGTTCCCGTCGGGCTTCTACCGCTACCTGCCGCCCCGCGATCCGCGTGAGGTCGGCCGGCTGCTCGACGGCGGCCGGCTGCAGATGCTCAAGGTGCGCGGACGACCCAATCTCGACCTCGCCGCGGAACAGGAGCCACGGGCCACCTACCAGGTCGAGTGGGTCGACATCGAGGACCCCGCCCCGTCGTTCCCGTACACCCCGGGCCAGCCGGCGCCCACCACGAACGACGAGGCGCTGACGTATGTGGCCCGGCAGGGCTGGGCCCAGGGTGCCGCGTACTTCTCCCGGCTCGAGGGCTCGGCGTACGACGACGGGGTGGTCTACTTCTGCGCCACACAGGGCGGCGGGCCGGCCGAGACGAGCATCGGCCCGATCCCCGACGGGTACGGCAACGGGCACGGGCAGATCTGGGCGTACCACACGCGGTCCTCGATGCTCCAGCTCGTGTACCAGTCGCCCGGGCCGGACGTGCTCGACTTCCCCGACAACGTGACCACGAGCCCGCGCGGCACGCTGGTGGTGTGTGAGGACAATGTCAACGACAACTACCTGCGCGGGTTGACCCGTGGCGGGCAGCTGTTCGACATCGCCCTGAACCGCATCGTGAGCCGCAGCGGCGCGCCGCGGTTCAACGACGAGTTCGCCGGGTCCACGTTCTCCCCGGACGGGCACACGCTGTTCGTCAACATCCAGGCCAGCCGAGGCATGACGTTCGCCATCTGGGGCCCGTGGGAGCGACTGGGCGTATGACCCTGCTCCTCACCGCATTTTCAGGGAGAGTGTCGAGTTGTGGATCATCTCCACGGCCGCACCTTCCCTGAAAATGCGGTGTGTCGGGCCGGTCAGGGCTGGTGCTTGCGACGGGCGCTCACCTTGGCGCGCTGCGCCGAGTCCAGGATCACCTTGCGCAGCCGGATCGCGTCCGGCGTCACCTCCACGCACTCGTCCTCGCGGCAGAACTCCAGCGCCTGCTCCAGCGAGAGCCTGCGCGGGGGGATGAGCCGCTCCAGCTCCTCGGCCGTCGACGACCGGATGTTGGTGAGCTTCTTCTCCTTGGTGATGTTCACGTCCATGTCGTCGGGCCGGCTGTTCTCACCGACGATCATGCCCTCGTACACCTCGGTCATCGGCTCCACGAACAGCGTCCCGCGCTCCTGCAGGTTGGCCATGGCGTACGCCGTGGCGACGCCCGCCCGGTCGGCGACGAGGGAGCCGGTCGGGCGGGTGCGCAGCTCGCCCGACCAGGGCTCGTACCGCTCGAACACGTGGTTGGCGATACCCGTGCCGCGGGTTTCGGTGAGGAACTCGGTGCGGAACCCGATCAGCCCGCGCGCGGGCACGAGCCACTCCATGCGCACCCAGCCGGTTCCGTGGTTGACCAGGTGCTCCATGCGCCCCTTGCGGGTGGCGAGCATCTGCGTGATCACCCCGAGGTACTCCTCCGGAGCGTCGATGGTGAGCCGCTCCACGGGCTCGTGCAGCTTCCCGTCGATCACGCGGGTCACCACCTGCGGCTTGCCGACGGTCAGCTCGTACCCCTCGCGGCGCATCTGCTCGACCAGGATCGCGAGCGCGAGCTCGCCGCGGCCCTGCACCTCCCACGTGTCAGGTCGGTCGGTGGGCAGGACGCGCAGCGAGACGTTGCCGACCAGTTCCCGGTCGAGCCGGTCCTTGACGAGCCGGGCCGTCACCTTCGTGCCCTTGACGCGCCCCGCCATCGGAGAGGTGTTCGTGCCGATCGTCATCGAGATGGCCGGCTCGTCCACGGTGATGCGGGGCAGGGGTCGCGGATCGTCGGGGTCCGCGAGCGTGTCGCCGATCATGATGTCGGCGATGCCCGCCACGGCGATGATGTCGCCCGGGCCGGCTGCCTGCGCGGGTCGGCGCTCCAGACCCTCGGTGATCAGCAGCTCGGAGACGCGCACCCGCTCAATCGAGCCGTCGGCCCGGCACCATGCCACGGTCTGCCCCTTGCGGATCGTGCCCTGGTGCACCCGGCACAGCGCCAACCGCCCGAGGAACGGCGAGGCGTCCAGGTTGGTGACGTGCGCCTGCAGCGGTGCCCCCGGCTCGTAGGCCGGGGGCGGGATCGTCTCCAGCAGCGTCCGGAACAGCGGCTCCAGCGAGGTGCTGTCCGCGGGCACGGTGCCGTCCGCGGGCTGGGTGAGCGAGGCGATGCCGTCGCGGGCGCACGCGTACACGATCGGGAAGTCGATCTGCGTATCGTCCGCGTCCAGGTCGAGGAAGAGTTCGTACACCTCGTCCACGACGTCCCTGATCCGGGCGTCCGAGCGGTCCACCTTGTTGATCACCAGGACCAGCGGGAGGCGGCGCTGGAGCGCCTTGCGCAGCACGAAACGGGTCTGCGGCAGCGGCCCCTCGCTGGCGTCCACGAGCAGCAGCGCGCCGTCGACCATCGTCAGGCCCCGCTCCACCTCACCACCGAAGTCCGCGTGGCCGGGCGTGTCGATGATGTTGATGGTGACGGGCTCGCCGCCGTCGGGGGGCAGGTAGCGGACCGCGGTGTTCTTCGCCAGGATCGTGATGCCCTTCTCCCGCTCCAGGTCCATCGAGTCCATGACCCGCTCGGTCAGCTCGCCCCGGGCGGTCAGCGCCCCGGCCTGCCGCAGCATCGCGTCGACCAGCGTGGTCTTGCCGTGGTCGACGTGGGCGATGATGGCGACGTTGCGCAGGTCGGAGCGGATCGGCATGCCACCATCTTTTCGTGCCCGGTGACGGATGCTGCGCCCGGGTGGCCGGCGCCGACGCCGTGCTGCCGGAAGGATGCCGGTGGCGGTGGCGTCGTCCGTTTTCCTAGTCTCGGGAACGTGACCACCGCCGACGTGATCACGGGGGTACGGGTCCGGCTCCGCCCGGCGGTCGCCGAGGACGCCGACGCGTTCCGGCGGATCCTGGCCACCCCTGAGGTGTCCCGGTGGTGGGGCGGCGACCCGGAGCAGGGGCTGGCGGAGCTGATGCACCCGGACGACGACGACACCACCCGGGTCTACGCCATCGAACTCGGCGGCGTCACCGTCGGGCTGATCCAGTACTACGAGGAGACCGACCCGATGTACCGGCACGCCGGGATCGACATCAGCGTGCATCCGGACCACCACGGCCGCGGCATCGGCAGCGACGCGGTGTACGCGCTCGCCAGACACCTGATCGAGGAGCGGGGCCACCACCGGCTGGTGATCGATCCGCGGGCGGACAACGAGGTCGCGATCCGGACATACCGCAAGGTGGGGTTCCGGCCAGTCGGAGTGATGCGCCGGTACGAGCGCGCCGCTGACGGCACCTGGCGGGACGGTCTGTTGATGGACCTGCTCGCCGACGAGTTGACCGCCCCGACCATGGTGGACTCTGACCGGAAGTCACCGCCGGCACGGTGAGGCGGCACGAACGAGGCGTCGGCCCGGTCACGCAGTCTCGTCGCCGAGTTCGGTGAAGAGCGTCAGGTGCAGCCCGGCGGGCCCGTCGAGCCGCGCGTTCAGCGAGTTCCATGGGGTACGGGTGGGTTCGGCGACCACCTCGGCACCGGCCTCGGCGAGCCGCCGGGTCTGGGTCGCGGAGTCGTCCACTTCGAACGCCACCCGGATGTGCCCCGCCACCCGGCGGCCCACCTCCACCTGGTCGATGAACTCGGCGTGTGAGGGGTCGGTTATCTCGAGCGTGGCCCGTCCGGCGTTCAGGATCGTCACCCGGCCGCCGGGGGAGGCGAAGCGGCCTCCTCGGTGAGCCCCAGCACGTCCCGGTAGAACCGCACCGCCGCGTCGTAGTCGGCGGCCGTCACCACCAGGCGGAGCTGGCGTACCCGCGATGTCTGTGCCATTCGTTCCTCCATCGTGGTCAACCGTCGAGCTGAGGGCGCAACCGCTCCAGCGCCCGCCGGGGGTCGGATTCCGCGCGTGCCGGCCGGACACACCGAGCGCCCGGTAGCGCTCCGGGTCGCAGGCGGCGATGAGCATGTCATGGTGGCCCGGGGAGTCGTCGGCCACCAGGCGCAGGATCGGCCAGGTCCACGATCCGGAACCGCTGGCCGGCCCGTACCTCGACGGCGCGGCCCTGCCGGGCGGGGACAACCACACGCTGCGCTATCGAGCTTGTCGTCATGATCCCCAGCGAACCAGGTGCCAAAGGAGCGCGGCGATGGCGATTCGTTCAGCGTCGAGCAGTTCTGGTGGAGGTTTGTCCAATGCACGATCGGCTCTGGCTCTCACGGAGGCGCCGGGGCGGGGTGCTTCGGGATCCGGGCGGTTTCGGTAGGGTGACCGGCGGTGCAGCCGGCCGATCGGGGGAGGACATGGCGCGGAACGTACGAGGTTTCGGCGGGCGGGGGCTCGCCGTCGCGACGGTGACGCTGACCCTGCTGGCGGGCTGCGGGGGCGGTGGCGGTCGACTCGAGCCGGTCGATCCGGTCGCGGCCGTGCCGGTGACCAGTCCCACGCCTACGCTGTCGCCCACTCCGTCGCCCACCCTGTCGCCCACTCCCAGCGCCGTCCCGAGTGGCGGCGCCAGCCCGGCTCGCTCGACACCGAAGCGCATTCCCACGCCGACGAAGAAGCCGAACATCGCGCTGCCGCCGCCGCCCAATTCGCCGCAGGTGCCGCCACCGACCAACGCCCCGTCGGGCGCGTCCTGCCCGAGTTACGCGGGCCCGAAGGCCCCGATGTCAGACGTGAAGGCGGCGCTGACCAAGGCCGCGGGCACGCCGTACTGGCGGGGGGCGAGCAAACCGGAGGGCTACTCCGGGGACGGTTCGGAGATCACCGTGCCGCTCGCCCTCATGAAGGCGATCGCGTGGCAGGAGAGCGGCTGGCAGTCGACGATCGTCGCGTGCGACGGCGGCATCGGCACCATGCAGGTGATGCCCGGCACGGCGAGTTGGATGAACCAGCGGTTCGGCACATCGCACGACGTCCACACGCTGGCCGGCAACACCGCGCTAGGCGCCGAGTACCTGCAGTGGCTGATCATGTACTTCGGCCTGTACTACTTCGGTACCTTCGACCTGAACGCGACCGCATCGGTGGGTGCCGGCGATGCGCAGATGCGGCTGCGCGACGTGGTGATCGCCGCCTACAACGTCGGCCCGGGCGCGTTGGAGAACGCCGACGGCACGCTCAGCATTCCGAACCAGCGGTACGTCAACAACGTCGTCGCGCTGATGAGCACCTGCGAGTGCCTGGCGTACTGAAGGACCACCACAGTGCGGGGGACGAGGTCTCCGCGTGCGTGCGGGACCGGGCGCTGACCGGCATGGGAGTCGACAACGAGCTACGCCGGGACCCGCTGCGGGGTGGGCTCGGGGGCCGGAGCGCGCCCGGTGGCGAACGGAACCGCGCAGGCGATCGCGAGCGCGAGCAGCAGTCGGGCGTTGCCCCAGATCACGCCGCCGGGCAGGTGCGCGCCGACCGAGGTGACCGGTAGCACCATCAGCGCCACGACGAGGCCGGACCACGCCGCGTTGCGCGCCGCGCTGGCGCTCACCGCCACCCAGGCGGCGAGGATCAGCCAGGTCTGGTGGTGCGTCCACGAGACGGGCGAGACGACCAGACTGGCCGCCCCGACGGCCACCGCCCCGGCGAGGGGAGCGCCGGCACGATCGGCCCGCACGGCCCGGACCAGTGCCCAGGCCGCGACGGCCAGCCCGACGACCCCGACGAGCGCGGTGCGGGCGGCGTCGGGGACGGCGAGGCGCAGCAGCATTCCCTTCAGCGACTGGTTTCCGCCCGTGCTGATGTTGCCGACCCGGTCGACGTCCCAGATCTCGGTGAGCCAGAACCGCGCGGACTCTCCGGGCAGCACCAGCCAGGCGAGCAGCACCGAGCCGCCGAAGGTGGCGGCGGCGGTCAGCGCGGCCCGCCGTCGACCGGTGAACCAGAGGTACGGGATGAAGATCAACGGGGTCAGCTTGACCGCGCCGGCGAGGCCGGTAGCGATCCCGGCGAACCGCTCCGGCACGAGGCGTAGGCAGTCGACCAGCACCAGCAGCACGAGGAACACGCTGACCTGGCCGAACCGCAGGTTGCTCGACACCGGCGCGGATGCGAAGAGCACGACCGCACCGGCGGCCGTGGCCAGTCCCGCCGGCACGGGGTACGGGTCCGCGGCGCGGGACACCAGGACCGCGATCAGGGCGACCACGGCGACCGTCGCCGTGGTCCACACCACGCGGAGCGCCGGCTCGCTGACCAGCGTCAGCGGGAGGAACAGCAACCCGGCGAACGGCGGATAGGTGAACGGTGCGCCGGTCGGCTCCGCCGCGAAGTCGTAGAGGCTGCCGCCCTCGCGCAGCAGGCTCACCGATCCGACGTAGACGTGCAGGTCGGCCAGTCGGTCGTGTGGCGCCCGGGCGAACGCGCCCCAGCACTGGGCCGCCGCCGCGATCGCGGCGACCCTCCACATGATGCGGACAGCCGGCGGGGACCGCGCGACGAGGTTCGCCCGGATCAGGTCCATGCGCCGCACCTCGCTCGCCCGTTGCGTCATGGAGGCCCGCCGGCCCGGACCGGGCCGGCGGGCCTCACCAATTAGCCAGCCGAGCCTCGACGACCCGACATCAGCCCTGGACCGACTTGTTGTAGCTGTCGATCGCGGCCTGCACGCTCGCGGCCGCGTCCTTCATGGCCTGCTCCGCGGGCTTGCTGCCCACGATCGCGGCCTCCAGGCCGTCCTCGGCCGCCTTGCGCGCCTGCGGCATGACACCGAGCAGGCACCCGGCGGACGCCACCGACGGCGGCAGCGCGTGCAGCTGGTCGACCGCGGTGCGGAACTGCGGGAACTTCTCCATCCACTCCTTGTCGATCGGCTCGTCGAGGGCCTTCGGGTTCACCGGCACGTACCCGGTGCCGGTGTGCCACTTGGCCTGCTGCTCCGGCGTCAACGCGAACTTCACGAACTCCCACGCGGCCCGCTTCTCCTGGTCGGTGTGGCCGACCCCGTTGATCCACAGCGACGCGCCGCCGATGATCGGACCGCCGGTCGACGAGCTGTCCACCTTCGGGTAGGGCGCGGTGAGCACCGTGAACTTGCCCTGTGCGGCGTCCACGTACCCGCGCAGGACGCTGGTGGACTCGAGGTGGATCGCCACCGTGCCCGCCTTGAAGGCCGCCTGGGCGTCCTCGGTCTTGCGGCCGGTGTTCACCGCGTACCCGGCCTTGACCAGGTCCGTCCACCATTGCGCGACCTTCACGCCGGTCTCCTGGTCGAACAGCACCTTTGTGGCGAGCCCGTTGCGCCCGTTGCCGTTGTCGCAGTACTCCTTGCCGTCCGTGGCGAGCAACTGCTCGAGCAGCCAGCCGTAGATCGCGGCGCCGAAGCCGTACTGCACGGTCTTGCCGCTGGCGTCCTTGACCGTGAGCTTCTCGGCCATTTCCGCGATCTCGTCAAGGTTCGTCGGCGGCTTGTTCGGGTCGAGGCCGGCCCGCTCGAACGCTTCCTTGTTGTAGTACAGCAGCGGCGTCGAGGAGTTGAACGGCATAGACCACAACTTGCCCTCGACCGAGTAGTAGCTGGCGATGTTCGGCTCGATCTGGGACGTGTCGTAGCCGTCCTTCTCGATGAACTTGTACATCGGCACGACCTGTTTGGAGTCGACCATGAACCGGGTGCCGATGTCGTAGATCTGCACCAGCGCGGGGGTGTTCTTCTGCTGCACGGAGACCTTGTACTTGGCGATCGTCTCGTCGTAGCTGCCCTGGAAGACCGCCTTGACCTCGATCTTGCCGGCGTTCTGCGCGTTGAACTCCGAGACGAGCCGGTCGATTGCCTCCGCGTTCGCCCCCCGCATCGAGTGCCAGAACTCGATGGTGGTCGTGCCCGTCGCGTTTTCGAGGACCTCCGGGCCGGGCGCCTCCAGGGCGTCGGCGCCACCGGCGCCGTTGCCGGACCCGTCACCACCGCAGGCGCTCAGCACGAGCGCGGCCGCCAGGGCCACGAACGCCGTCAGGTGGCGGCGTCGCCGTCGTGTCATCTGGTACTCCTCCTCCTCGAGGGTTGACGTCCGTGCGGTGAGGCGCACGTCGGTTGGCTCCGGTCAGCGCAGCGCGCCCGCGGTGAGCCCGCGGACGATGTAGCGCTGGCCGAAGATCACCACGGCCAGCGTGGGGATCAGGGAGAGCGCGACGCCGGCGAGGATCAGCCCGGGCTGGGCCGCCTCGGCGTCGTTGAGCTGGGAGATGCCGATCTGCAGGGTCTGCAGTTCGGTGTCGCGGATCAGGATCAGCGGCCAGAAGTACTGGTTCCAGGCGGAGAGGAACACGTAGACAGCGACGGCGGCGATCGACGGTTTCGCCAGCGGCACGATGACCCGCCACAGCAGCCGCCAGTGACCGCAGCCGTCGATCACCGCCGCGTCGCGCAGTTCGGTCGGGAACTGCAGAAAGGCCTGGCGCAGCAGGAACGTGCCGAACGCCGACGCGAGGAACGGCAGCACCAGCCCGATGTAGGTCAGGTTGCCGCGGGCCAGCCCCCACTCCGAAATGGCCAGGTAGTTGGGGATGATGATCGCCTCCCACGGCACCATGAGGGTGGCGAGGAACAGCCCGAAGGTCGCCGCCTTCGCGGGCAGGCGCAGGAACGCGAAGGCGTACGCGGCGAGGATGCTGGTCACGACCTGCGCGAGCGTGATGACTCCGGACTGGATGGCGGAGTTGAGGTAGAACCGGCCGAGCGGCACCGAGCGGAACACGCCCGTGAGGTTCTGCCAGTACAGCTCGCTCGGCACCAGCGCGGGCGGGTAGGTGGCGAGGTCCCCCGGGCCCATCACGGCGCCTACGAACGCGTAGTAGACCGGGAACAGCACCGGGACCGCGGCCAGCCCCAGCACGACGTAGACGATGATCTGCCCGAACCGCGGTCGCTTCATCGGTAGTGCACCCGCCGTTGCAGAACGCCGAACTGGACCGCCGTACACGCCAGCATGATGACGAGCAGCACCACGGCCTGGGCGCTCGCCGCGCCGAAGTCCGACGCGCCGAATGCGAACGCCCGCTCGTAGATGGAGTACACCAGCGTCGTGGTGGCCCCGTCCGGCCCGCCCTTGGTCAGGATGTGGATCTGGCCGAAGCTCTGCAGCGCGTGGATCGTGGAGACCACGACGAGGAAGAACAGCTGCGGGGACAGCAGCGGGATGGTGATCCGGGAGGCCAGCCGCCAGCCGGTCGCGCCGTCGAGCCGCGCCGCCTCGACGACCTCGGTGGGGATGGCCCCGATGCCGGCGGACAGCACGAGGATGTTGTAGCCGAAGTTCATCCACACGGTCGCCGCGCACACCGCGGGCAGCGCGATCGACGGGTCCGTCAGCCAGTCCACCCGGTCGATCCCCACCGTGCCGAGCAGCGCGTTGGCCACCCCGATCGCCGGGTTGTAGATGACGGAGAAGACCACCGACGCGGTCGCCACGGAGAAGGCGAACGGGAGCGCGAACGCTGTGCGCAGCACGCGTACCCCGCGGATGCGGGCCTCCAGCAGCAGCACCACGACGAGCGCGCCCAGCACGGCCGGCACCACCGACAGCAGCGTGAACAGGGCGGTGGTGGCGAGCACCGCGCCGAACTCCCGGGAGAGCATCGCGGCGTAGTGGTCCAGGCCGACGAAGGAGCTCGGCGCGCCGAAGATGTCGTTGCCGTGCGTCGACAGGTACAGGGTCCGGCCGAGCGGCCAGAACACGAACAGCGCGAACACGGCCAGCGACGGCAGCAGCAGCAGCCAGGCCAGGGCGTACTCCCTGATCCGGGCGCGGGCCGCAGCGACCCGTGGTGGGGTGCCGTCATGTCCCGAATGGACGTTCGAAGGACTTAGCACTACCGGGGATGCCACGGCAGCACAGTACCAATGGCCTCGGAGGATCGGGCGACAGGCGAGCGGCGTGACGGCCCTGGTCCGCTGTCACGCCTGCGGCGTGACGGCCCTGGTCCGCTGTCACGCCTGCGGGGTGACGACCGCCTCGCGTAGCAGCCGGCGGACGAGCACCACGCCGTCGGCCACATCGAGGCCCGGCAGGTCGCGCACCCGTACCGGAGGCCCGCCGAGCGCGGCGCGCACCGCGGGGGCACAGAACTCCGGCAGGTCGAGCGTGCGGTCGGGCAGCGCGAGCGCGACCCGCCCCGGCCCCGCGGGAACGAGCCGCCAGCACAGGCCGGGCCGGACGGCGACCAGCGAGTCGCCGTTCACGGTGGCCGCGGCCTCGGCCTGCGCGACGGGCCGGATCGGACCGGGCCGGCGGGCCGCCCAGTGCCGGTGGCGCAGCCGGTCGGCCACCCGTTGCGGGTCGACGGTGGACAGCCAGGCGCGCAGCGCGTCGACCGTGGCCGCCAGGTGCGGTGCGAGCTGGTCGGCGTCGGTGAGATCCAGCCCCATCGGGAACCCGGCGCGCAGCCGCGCCTCCTCCGCCGCGAGCCCGAGCAGGGCCTCGACCAGGTCGTAGCGGGTGGGGCGGCGCAGCCCCAGGGTCAGGTGCAGCGACCGCTCGCCGAGCGCCCGCGCCGAGTGCAGCCAGCCGCGCGGCAGGTACAGCGCGTCACCGGGCGTCAGTTCCGCTTCCAGCGCCGACGGCCCCGCCGCGGTCGCCTCGACCTCCTCGGCCCGCGCCCCCCACGCCTGACGCTCGAGCGGATCGGGCAGGACCGGGGGGTGCACCCGCCACTGTTTGCGGCCGGCGACCTGCAGCACGAAGACGTCATGCGTGTCGTAGTGGGTGGCGAAGCCGCGGTTGCCGGCGGGCGTCAGGTAGGCGTTGACCTGTACCGGGCAGCCCAACTGCTCGCCGAGCCGGGCGGCGAACTCGACCAGCGGCGGCCACGTTCGGTGCAGGCCCTGCAGCACCAGGGTCGCCCCGTCCGCGTAGAGCGCGAGCACCCGTTCGTCGAGGACCTGGTCGGCGATCTCCGCGCCGGCCCCGCCGCTGCCCGTGTACCGGGCGACGGGCACCAACCGCCCGTCCTTCGCCACCCGCAGGAAGGGCGCACGCAGCCCGCGGCGGCTCAGCAGCTCGTCGACACCGTCGACGTCGAGCAGGTCGTCGAACCCGGTCCGGCGCCCCGCCGCGGCGAAGTCGCCAGCCCGCGTCATCAGCGGGGCACGCCCCCAGTACCGTGCCGCGAACTCCGCCTCGCCGACGGCCACGCAGCGCCGCAGCGGGGTCGGCTCCCCGCTACCGGCGGGGTCGGCGCGGTCCGGCGCACCGCCACGCCCGGGCACCGGGGGAGGCCTGCCCGGCACGGTGTCCCCGGCTGCCCGCGCAGGGCCGCCCGGCACGGTGACCTCGGCCAGGCCGGGGTCAGGCACCGCCGTCGGCCCCGCCGTCCTGCCGGCCCGGCGTGGCGCCCCCGTCGGCCGGCCCCTCGTCCTTCGGGAACGCACCGCCGTCGGCGCCGCCGTCACGGCCCGCCGGGTTCGTGCCGCCGTCGGCCGGCCCCTCCTCCAGCGGGTCGGCCGGGCCGTCGGCCCCGCCGTCGCGCTCCCCGCCCGGTCCCGCCAACCCTTCCCCGTCGCCGGGCCCCGGCGTGGTCACCATGTCGTCGTCGTTGAGTCGCACCGCCGCCCCCGTCCGCTCAGCTCGCCGTGCCGGCGTGGAGTCTGCCAGGCTGGTTACCCGTACCTCCGCTTCTCACACCGCCGGATGGCCAATGGACCGCACCGCAGCCGACTTCGTCGCCGCGCACACGCGTCCGGCGGTGCCGCCGATACTGCCGGAACTGCGGTTGTGGCTGGCCGATGACCCGTTCGACCTGTGGGAGCGCACCGAGGAGGCGACGGGCACGGTAGGGCTGCCGCCGCCGTTCTGGGGGTTCGCCTGGGCCGGCGGCCAGGCGCTGGCGCGCTACCTACTGGACCATCCCGACGTGGTACGGGGTCGACGGGTGCTCGATGTCGCCGCCGGGTGCGGGGTGGTGGCGATCGCCGCATGCCGCGCCGGCGCGGCGGACGTGACGGCGACGGAGGTCGACCCGTTCGCGGCGGCCGCCGTGGAGCGCAACGCCGCCACCAACCGGGTACGGGTGCGTGCGTTGCTCGCCGATGTCCTCGACGGCGGCGCGGACGGTGCCGAGGTGGTGCTGGCCGGCGACGTCTGCTACAACCGCACGATGGCCCGGCGGGTGCTGGGGTTCCTGCGCCGGGCGGCCGCCGCCGGAGCGCGCGTGCTGATCGGCGACCCGGGGCGGGCCTACCTGCCGCGTGCCGGGCTGCGCGTGCTGGCACGGTACGACGTGCCGGTGTCGCGCGCGCTGGAGGACAGGGACGTCAAGCCGACGACCGTGTGGGAACTCGCCTGAGGCCGGGGCCGGTCACCAGCCGCGGGCGCGCCACTCGGGGATCGCCGGCCGCTCGGCGCCCAGCGTGCTGTCGTCGCCGTGCCCGGGGTAGAACCAGGTCTCGTCGGGCAGGCGGCCGAAGACCTTGGTCTCCAGGTCGGTCATCAGCGAGTCGAAGTCACGCGGGTTCGTGGTCCGTCCCGGGCCGCCGGGGAACAGCGAGTCACCGGTGAACAGGTGCGGTACGCCGCCGGGGGTCGGGTCGCGGTAGAGCAGGGCCACCGAACCCGGCGTGTGCCCCACCAGGTGGATGACCGTCAGGTCGCAGTCGCCGACCCGTACGGTGTCGCCGTCGGCCAGCGGCTCGGCGGGCACCGGCAGCGCCTCGGCGTCCGCCGCGCCCGCGAGCGCCCGCGCACCGGTCGCGGCGACGACCTCGGCGAGCGCCTGCCAGTGGTCCGGGTGCCGGTGCGTGGTGACCACTGTGGACAACCCGGCGGGCCCGATCAGCTCCAGCAGGCGGGGCGCCTCCGCGGCCGCGTCGATCAGCAGCTGCTCGCCGGTCGACGTGCAGCGCAACAGGTACGCGTTGTTGTCCATCGGCCCCACGGAGACCTTCGTGATCTCGAGAGCGGGCAGCGTGCGGACCGCGGGCGGGCCGCCGGGGGAGACGTGTCCGGTGTAGGGGTCGGTCATGAGTCACATCCGGGTCGGATCTGCAGGGGACATCCCGTTGGTCACATCCACTGTGGGGGTTCGGGCAGCGGGCCGGCGGGAGTGGCCGACAGGCCGGCCCCGCCGGTACGGCCGGTCAGCCAGCCGGCCAGGGCGTGCGTGGGCCCGGTGATCGTGCGCGGCCCGTCCCCGTCGCCGGTCGCCAGCTCGTGGCCGAGGTCGGTCGAGCGCAGCACGAGGTCCGGGGCACCCGGCCGCGCGCGCAATGCGGCGACCACCTCGTGCAGCAGCCGGTGGCTGAAGGCCTCCGACCAGTCGGCCGTGGCGTACCCGGCGTCGAGGTCCACGTGGTGCACCTCGACCTCGCGGAGCCGCCGCCAGATCACGCTGGCGGCCGGCCGCGGGGGATCGCCGTCGAGCTGGAACGTCCACGCCTCGGCGGGCATCGCGTCCACCGCCGAGGCGAAGCGCTCGGCGGCGGCGCGCAGGTCGGCCACCTGCTCGGCGGCGCCGCGGCCGGCGCCGGCCGCGATCTCCGCGTCCCGGTGCTCGCGGCTGGGGTACTGCTGCGTTCGCACCCCGCTGCGGGCGCCGTCCAACAGGCGGGTCAGGCTGTCGGCGTTGCGGGCCAGGTGGGTGAGCACGTGGCCGCGGCTCCAGCCGGGCAACAGCGACGGGGCCGCCACGTCGTGGTCGCGCAGCCGCCCCGCGGTCTCGAGCAGCCGGTCGGTGGCCCGCTCGACCTCGGGCATCAGCGCGAGGGGATCAGCCGTCACACGGTCGACCGTACCAATAATCGGTTTGCCGGCGCCGGTCATGGCCCTACCGTCTGAGGCGACGCGTCATCACAGGGAGGTGGGGCCTGATGAGACAGACACCCGCCTCGCCTCGGGCCGTGACGGAGCACCTCCTGATCCGGGCCGCCTGACCCGGCTCCGCTCCTGCGCCTACCGACGGCTCCGAACCGCCTCCTGACGACAAGGGATCCGATGACGTTCGACCTTCCGTCCCTCGGCTGGGACGACTCCTTCGCGTCCGCCTTCGCCGCGCACGCCCGCCCCGATCAGCGGCCTGGCCGCGTCACGCGGGTGGACCGCGGGGTCTGCACCGTGCTGACCACCGCCGGACCCGAGCGGGCGAGCCTGTCCGGCACGCTGCTCGCTGCGGTCGCGCGGGACCCGGTCGCGCTGCCCTGCGCCGGTGACTGGGTGGCGGTGCGCACCTGGCCCGACGCCCGGACCACGGTCGAGGCCGTGCTGCCGCGGCGTACCGCGGTCGTCCGGCACACCGCCGGTCGGCAGTCGCAGGGTCACGTGCTCGCCGCGAACCTCGACACGGCCGCCGTCGTCGAGCCGGTCCACCCCTCACCCGACCTCGGTCGGGTCGAACGGCTGCTCGCCCTCGCCTGGGAATCGGGCGCGACGCCGCTGGTCGTCCTGACCAAGTGCGACATGGCGGCCGATCCCGAGGCCGTCGCGGCGGGCGTGGCCGACGCGGCCCCCGGCGTCGCTGTCCTCCCGGTGAGCGCGCGCCGCGGCACCGGAATCGACGCGCTGCGGCCGTTCGTCGCGCCCGGCCGCACGCTCGGCCTGCTCGGCGGCTCCGGCGCGGGCAAGTCCACGCTGGTCAACGCGCTCGTCGGCGCCGAGGTCATGGGCACCCGGACGCTGCGGGCGGACGGCAAGGGGCGGCACACCACGACGCACCGGGCACTGCTGCCCTTGCCCGGCGGTGGCGCCGTTGTGGACACGCCGGGCATCCGGGCCGTCGGGCTGCTCGACGGCGTGACCGGTCTGCGGCGCGCGTTCGCCGACGTGGAGCGACTCGCCGCCGGCTGTCGGTTCACCGACTGCCGGCACTCCGGCGAGCCGGGCTGCGCGATCACCACCGCCCTGGACAGCGGGGAACTCACGCCCCGGCGGTTGGCGAGTTGGCGCAAGCTCCAGCGCGAGATGGCGTACGAGATGCGCCGGCGCGACGCCCGCCTGGCCACCGAGGAGCGCGCCCGCGCACGCCAGCAGCGGCGGGAGGTACGCCACACCGGGCGGGCCTGACCTATCCGCGTGGGTGTCGCCGTGGATCGGCTGTTCGCGATCTGCGGCGGGCCGATCCGGCGGCCCCGGTCGGCGACGCGGTGGTCGTCCGTCCCCGTTGGACCGGGTACTCTGCCGCCGGCAAGGTGTCCGGAGGCGACGAGGGGACCGATGGGGACGGCGGGACGCGACGAGGGAGCCGAGCAGCGGGCCGGCGGTGAGCGGCGGTCTGCCGCCGCACCGGGCGCGGGACCGGCCGGTCCGCCCGCCCCGCAGGCCGGGGTCCCCGGGTCGTCCGGTGCGGCCGCCCCGCCGGCTGGCGTGCCCATTCCGCGCCAGCGCACCGCGGGCCGGCCCGCCCGCCAGGACACGAAGGCGCCGCCAGCGGCCGCGAAGTCGGAGCCCGCGGCCACTCCTGCGGCGAAGCCCGTCCCTGCGGCCGCTCCTGCGGCGAAGCCCGTCCCTGCGGCCACTCCTGCGGCCGGGGAGGCGGTGCCCCTCGCCGGGGGGCCCGCTTCGGACGCCTCCTCGGTCGAACCGCCCGCGCAGCCGGGGCCTCCGCACGACGCTGCGCAGCCGCGGCCCGACCCGGCCGAGCCGCGGACCCCGCGGGCGCGGGCCACCGGATCCGAGGCCGTCCCGGTCGGTCGGCCCGCCTCGGGCGCCGGCGGATGGCTGCTCGTCACCGGGGTGGTCGCGGCGGGGGCGGTGCTGCTGTGTTCGACCGTGCTCCTGGCGAAGATCATCAACCCCGACCTCGCGGCCATGCCCCCGGTGTTCCGCAAGCCGCACGAGTCGCCGTCCGGGTCAGCCGTGGCGGTCGCGTCGACTCCGGCCACGGCGGCCCCCGCCTCCCCGACGGCCGCCTCGTCGCCGCGGCCGAGCCCGTCGCGCCAGCCGCAGCGGACGAGGAGCGCGGCACCAACGACCCCGGCGCCGCCGCTGTCCTACGAGGCGGAGGCGGCGAGGGGGCAGGGCGTGCGCACGCGCAACGAGCCGTCCGCGTCGGGCGGCAAGCTGGTCCACGACCTCGACGGGGTCTTCGACTACGTGGAGTTCCTCGTCGCCGTGCCGGCCGCCGGCACCTACACCGTGACCGTCTACTACACCTGTGGCGCGGACGCGTGCGGAGCGGACACCGCGGTCAACGGCGGGAAACGGACAGAACGGGAGTTCCCGTCGACCGGTGGCTGGAGCACGGTGGGCTCCGTCACCCTGTCGCTGGGCCTCGAGGCGGGGGAGAACCGCATCCGGTTCACCGACGCGCACAGGGTCCGCTCGCCGTACCTGGACCGGATCACCGTCGCGCGCTGACCCGCGCGCGCGGGACTGTCGTACCCCGCGGCTAGAGTTGACTGCTGGTATCGGGTGGGGCGTCTGAACCCGACATTCGTCGATCGATAGTGCATCTCGCGAGGGGCGACGGCTGTGGCCGACCGACTGATCATTCGTGGCGCGCGCGAGCACAACCTGCGCGACGTCAACCTGGACCTGCCGCGTGACTCCTTGATCGTCTTCACGGGCCTGTCCGGGTCGGGCAAGTCCAGCCTCGCCTTCGACACGATCTTCGCCGAGGGCCAGCGGCGGTACGTTGAGTCGCTGTCGGCGTACGCCCGGCAGTTCCTCGGCCAGATGGACAAGCCGGACGTCGACTTCATCGAGGGCCTGTCACCGGCGGTCTCGATCGACCAGAAGTCGACCTCCCGCAACCCCCGCTCCACCGTGGGCACGATCACCGAGGTCTACGACTACCTGCGGCTGCTGTTCTCCCGCGCCGGCGAGCCGCACTGCCCGACCTGCGGCGCCCCGGTCAGCAAACAGACCCCGCAGCAGATCGTCGACCGGGTGCTCGCCATGCCGGAGGGCACCCGGTTCCAGGTGTTGGCGCCGGTGGTGCGGGGCCGCAAGGGAGAGTACGTCGACCTGTTCGCCGAACTGCAGTCCAAGGGGTTCGCCCGGGTCCGGGTGGACGGCGTGGTGTACCCGCTGACCGAGCCGCCCAAGCTGAACAAGCGGCAGAAGCACACGATCGAGGTGGTGGTCGACCGTCTGGTCGTCAAGCCGGGCGCCCGGCAGCGGCTGACCGACTCGGTGGAGACCGCGCTGAAGCTCGCCGCCGGCCTCGTGGTGCTCGACTTCGTCGACCTGCCGGCCGACGACGAGCACCGGGAGCGCCGCTTCTCCGAGCACCTGGCCTGCCCCAACGACCACCCGCTGGCGATCGAGGACCTGGAGCCCCGGTCGTTCTCCTTCAACTCCCCGTACGGTGCGTGCCCGGAGTGCACCGGCATCGGGGTGCGCAAGGAGGTCGACCCGGAGCTGATCATCCCGGACCCCGAGCGGACGCTGCGCGAGGGCGCCATTCAGCCGTGGTCGACCGGCCACACCCTGGAGTACTTCCTGCGCCTGCTGGAGGCGCTCGGCGAGCGGGAGGGGTTCAACCTGGACACCCCGTGGCGGGCGTTGCCCGCCCGGGCCCAGAAGACGATCCTGTACGGCTCCGAGGACCAGGTCCACGTCCGCTACCGCAACAAGTACGGCCGGGTGCGGTCGTACTACACGGGCTTCGAGGGCGTCGTCCAGTGGATCGAGCGGCGGCACAACGACACCGAGAGCGAGTGGTCCCGGGAGAAGTACGAGGGCTACATGCGCGAGGTGCCGTGCCCGGCGTGCGGTGGGGCGCGGCTGAAGCCCGAGGTGCTCGCGGTGACGCTCGGCGGCAAGAACATCGCCGAGGTGTGCGCCCTGTCGGTCGGCGAGTGCGCCGAGTTCCTCGGCGAGCTTGAGCTCAGCGACCGGCAGAAGATGATCGCGGAGCGGGTGCTCAAGGAGATCAACGCGCGGCTGCGGTTCCTCGTGGACGTGGGTCTGGACTACCTGTCGCTGGACCGGCCGGCGGGCACGCTCTCGGGCGGCGAGGCACAGCGCATCCGGCTCGCCACCCAGATCGGCTCCGGACTGGTCGGCGTGCTGTACGTGCTGGACGAGCCGAGCATCGGCCTGCACCAGCGGGACAACCGCCGGCTCATCGACACCCTGGTGCGCCTGCGCGACCTCGGCAACACGCTCATCGTGGTCGAGCACGACGAGGACACCATCCGCACGGCCGACTGGGTGGTCGACATCGGCCCGGGGGCGGGCGAGCGCGGTGGCCGGATCGTGCACAGCGGGCCGTTGGAGCAGCTGCTCACCAACGAGGAGTCAATCACCGGCGCCTACCTGTCCGGCCGCGCGTCGATCCCGACGCCTGCGGTGCGCCGGCCCCGCACCCCTGGCCGGGAACTCGTGGTGCACGGCGCGCGGGAGCACAACCTGCGCAACATCACCGTGACGTTCCCGCTCGGCCAGCTCATCGCGGTCACCGGGGTGAGCGGCTCGGGCAAGTCCACGCTGGTCAACGACATCCTCTACGCGGTGCTCGCCAACCAGATCAACGGGGCGCGCCTGGTGCCGGGGCGGCACACTCGGGTCAGCGGGCTGGAGCACGTGGACAAGGTGGTCGGCGTGGACCAGTCGCCGATCGGGCGCACGCCGCGCAGCAACCCGGCCACGTACACCGGCGTCTTCGACCACATCCGCAAGCTGTTCGCGGAGACGACCGAGGCGAAGGTGCGCGGGTACGGCCCGGGCCGGTTCTCGTTCAACGTCAAGGGCGGCCGGTGCGAGAACTGCGCGGGCGACGGCACCATCAAGATCGAGATGAACTTCCTCCCGGACGTCTACGTGCCGTGCGAGGAGTGCAAGGGCGCGCGGTACAACCGGGAGACCCTGGAGGTGCACTACAAGGGCCGCACCATCGCCGAGGTGCTCGACATGCCGATCGAGGAGGCGTGCGAGTTCTTCGAGGCGATCCCGGCGATCCACCGGCACCTCAAGACGCTGGTCGACGTCGGCCTCGGGTACGTCCGGCTCGGCCAGCCTGCACCGACGCTGTCGGGCGGCGAGGCGCAGCGGGTCAAGCTCGCCAGCGAGCTGCAGAAGCGCTCGACGGGCCGGACGGTGTACGTGCTCGACGAGCCGACCACCGGCCTGCACTTCGAGGACATCCGCAAGCTGCTGCTGGTGCTGCAGGGCCTGGTCGACAAGGGAAACACGGTTATCGTCATCGAGCACAACCTCGACGTGATCAAGGCCGCCGACTGGATCATCGACATGGGCCCCGAGGGCGGGCACAAAGGCGGCACGGTCGTCGCCACCGGCACCCCGGAGGAGGTCGCCGCGCTGCCGCACAGCCACACCGGCGTGTTCCTGCGTCAGGTCCTTGGAGCGGACGCCGCGGCGGGCGGTAATGCCACGGGCGGCAGCGGCAGGATGCGGGGAAGGGCCTCCGGTCCGGGGGCGCGCGCCCGCGCCGGCGCGCGCTGACCGGCACCCACCGGTGGCGCGGCTCGCCGCGGCCCGGGCGTCGGCCGCCCGGTGTCTGCCTGGCCGTCCGGTGTCTGCGTGGCGTTGAACCACCGCGCGCGGCTCGCCGTATCTACTGGCGGCGTGATCGCGACGACAGGGAGGATGGACATGACCGAGACAAGCCGACGGGCACTGCTGACCGGGGCCGCCGGGGCGGGCGTGGCGGCGGCGGTCGCCGCGTGCAGCGGCGGTGGGGACGGCGGCGCGGGCCCCTACGGCGGGTCGGCCAACACGCAAGCCCCGTCCGCCGGCGCCGCAAGCGGTGGCGCGCAGACCCCGGGCGGCGGCGCGGGGAGCGCGCTGGCGACCAAGGCGGACATCCCCGTCGGCGGCGGGAAGATCTTCCCGAGCCAGAACGCGATCATCACCCAGCCGACGGCGGGCATGTTCAAGGCCTTCGAGGCCACCTGCACCCACATGCAGTGCACCTTGGCCGCGGTCGCCGACGGCGTGATCATGTGCGGGTGCCACGGCAGCCGGTTCTCGGCGGCGGACGGGTCGGTCAAGTCCGGGCCGGCCACCCGGCCGCTGCCCGAGCGGAAGATCACGATCGAGGGTGAGTCCATCTCCCTCGCCTGACGATCGGATCTCCTGGCATTGGCGGGAAAGCACGGCCGCGGCGGGCCGTGCGCCGGCACATTCCCGGACAGTGCGCGGACGGACAGCGGGCCGTGCGCGGACAGAGACTAGGCTTGCCGCGTGCCAGACCCGTCGACCTACCGCCCCGCTCCCGGCACCGTCCCGGACGCCCCCGGGGTCTACCGGTTTCGCGACGAGAACGGCCGGGTCATCTACGTGGGCAAGGCGAAGAGCCTGCGTAACCGCCTGAACTCCTACTTCGGCGACGTCTGGTCCCTGCATCCGCGCACCCAGCAGATGGTCACCACCGCCGCCTCGGTGGACTGGGTCACCGTGGCCACCGAGGTCGAGGCGCTGCAACTGGAGTACGCCTGGATCAAGGAGTACGACCCGCGCTTCAACGTGCGGTATCGCGACGACAAGTCGTACCCGTACCTGGCGGTGACCCTCGACGAGGAGTACCCCCGGCTGCAGGTGATGCGCGGGGCCAAACGCAAGGGCGTGCGCTACTTCGGCCCGTACTCCCACGCCTGGGCGATCCGCGACACCCTGGACCTGCTGCTTCGGGTCTTCCCGGCGCGGACCTGCAGCGCCGGCGTGTTCCGGCGCCACGGGCACGTGGGTCGGCCGTGCCTGCTCGGCGACATCGGCAAGTGCTCGGCACCGTGCGTCGGCCGGGTCTCGGCCGAGGAGCACCGGCGCATCGTCGAGGAATTCTGCGACTTCATGGCCGGACGCACCGACACCATGGTCAAGCGCCTGGAGCGGGAGATGGCCGAGGCGAGCGAACGGCTGGAGTTCGAGCGGGCCGCCCGGCTGCGTGACGACCTGGCCGCGCTGCGCCGGGCGATGGAGAAGCAGAGCGTGGTGCTCGGCGACGGCACCGACGCCGACGTCGTGGCGTTCGCCGAGGATCCGCTGGAGGCCGCCGTCCAGGTGTTCCGCGTGCGCGGCGGGCGGGTGCGCGGCCAGCGCGGCTGGGTGGTGGAGAAGGTCGAGGACCTGACCACGGCGGACCTGGTCCACCAGTACTGCTCGCAGGTGTACGGCGGCGAGGAGGGCGAAACTGATGTGCCCCGGGAGCTGCTGGTGCCGGCGCTGCCCACCGACGTCGAGGCGCTCGCCGAGTGGCTCGGCCAGCGCCGGGGCGGCCGGGTCACGATCCGCGTGCCGCAGCGCGGTGACAAGAAGGCGCTGCTGGAGACGGTGGCCCGCAACGCGCAGCAGGCCCTGGCGCAGCACAAGCTGCGCCGCGCCAGCGACCTGACCGCGCGCAGCCAGGCCCTCGAGGAGATCGCCGAGGCGCTGGGACTGCCCGCCGCCCCGCTGCGCATCGAGTGCTACGACGTCTCCCAGATCCACGGCACCGACGTCGTGGGCAGCATGGTCGTCTTCGAGGACGGGCTGGCGCGCAAGGGGGAGTACCGGCGGTTCGCCGTCCGCGGCGCCACCGACGACCTGTCGGCGCTCTCCGAGGTGCTCCGCCGGCGGTTCGCGCGGTACCTGGAGGCCCGGGCGAAGGAGGGCGAGGTCATCGGGCACGTCGATCCGGAGACCGGCAAGCCGCGCAAGTTCGCGTACCCGCCGCAGCTGGTCGTCGTGGACGGCGGCGCGCCGCAGGTGAACGCCGCCGCGGCCGTGCTCGCCGACCTCGGCGTCACGGACGTCGCCGTGTGCGGGCTCGCCAAGCGGCTGGAGGAGGTCTGGCTGCCGGGGGAGGACTTCCCGGTCGTGCTGCCGCGCGCCTCCACCGGGCTGTACCTGTTGCAGCGGGTGCGGGACGAGGCGCACCGGTTCGCCATCACCTTCCATCGCCAGCGGCGCTCGAAGCGGATGACGACCTCCGCTCTCGACAACGTGCCCGGGCTGGGCGAGGTGCGGCGCAAGGCGCTCCTGCGCCGGTTCGGGTCGGTCAAGCGGATCAGGGAGGCGAGCGTCGCGGAGATCGCTCAGGTGCCGGGCATCGGCGAGCGGACGGCGCGTGCCGTGCTCGCCGCGCTGCGCGGCGAGGAGGACGCCGCCGCCGTCCCGCGCCGCGACGGGGACGCGGCCACCTGACCCGGGTCGCCGGCGGTGCCAGACTGTCGGCGTGATCTCGGGAGTGCCCCCGGCGGACGTGCCGATTCCGCGAGCGGTCTCGCACGCGGCGCGGGGCGCTGCGGTCCGCCCGGTGTGGCGCAACGAACGCGGTGGGCTCACCGTCGAGATCGGCACCGGGCCGCGCCGGCGGTTCGTCAAGTGGGCGCCCGCCGGCAGCGGGTTGGACCTGTCGGCGGAGGTCGCCCGGCTGCGCTGGGCCGCGCCGTTCACCCCGGTGCCGCGGGTGCTCGAGCACGGCGCGGACGCGGACGGGGCGTGGCTGGTCACCGCGGCGCTGCCGGGGGAGAGCGCGGTGACCGACCGGTGGACGGCGAGGCCGGTGACCGCGGCCACCGCGATCGGGCGGGGACTGCGCGCCCTGCACGACCGGCTGCCGGTGGACACCTGCCCGTTCTCCTGGAGCGCGCCGGAGCGGGTCGCCGTGGTCCGGCGGCTGTACGCGGCCGGCCGGCTCGACCCCACCCGGTGGAGCCCGCCGCACGCTGCCCTGGGCCCGCGCGAGGCGCTCGCCCGGCTGGCCGACATCCCGGACGTCGACAAGCTCGTCGTCTGCCACGGCGACGCGTGCGCGCCCAACACGCTGATCGACGACGCCGGAGCGTGGTCCGGGCACGTCGACCTCGGGTCGCTGGGTCTCGCCGACCGGTGGGCGGACCTGGCGGTCGCCGCCTGGAGCCTGGAGTGGAACTACGGTCCCGGTTTCGATCGCGTGCTGCTGGACGCCTACGGCGTCGCGCCGGACCCGGAGCGGATCGCCTACTACCGGCTGCTGTGGGACCTCTGCCCGTGACGTGATCGGCGCCCGGCAAGCGCCCGAGTACCATCGGCCACCGGGGAGCGGATGTCGGAGGGCGGCCACGGTGGAACCCACCAACGACCGGAACGGGGGCATCGACCGGGACGCGGGTGCCGAGCGGGAACCGGGTGCCGATCACAGCGCGGGCGAGGAGCGGCACGCGGGCGCCGACCAGGCCGGCCGGGCCGAGGGGGTCGCGGTGACCGGCGCGGCGCCGCCGGAGCAAGTGGGGCCCGGGCCGACCAGCTCGGAGACCGACCTGGTGATCGTCACCGGCGTGTCCGGCGGTGGGCGCAGCACGGTGGCCCGGGCGCTGGAGAACGTCGGCTACTACGTGGTCGACAACCTGCCGCAGACGCTCATGCTCGACATGGCGCAACTGGCGCACGAGGCGGGCGGCGCCGCCCGGCACACCGCGATGGTGCTCGACGTGCGCAGCCGGCGCTTCTCCACCGACCTCGCCGGCGCCATCCGGGCGCTGCGTGAACGCGGCTTCCAGGCCCGGGTGATCTTCCTCGACGCCGACGACGAGGTCCTGATCCGCCGGTTCGAGAGCGTGCGCCGCCCGCACCCGCTGCAGGGCAACGGCCGGCTCGTCGACGGCATCGCCGCCGAGCGGGAGCTGCTGGCCGAGGCGCGGGAACTGGCGGATGTGCTCATCGACACCAGCCACCTCAACGTCAACCAGCTGCGGGCCCGCATCGAGGAGCTGTTCGGCGCCGAGGACGCGCGCCGGCTGCGGGTCACCGTGCTGTCGTTCGGCTTCAAGTACGGTCTGCCCCCCGACGCCGACTTCGTGCTCGACGCCCGTTTCCTGCCCAACCCGTACTGGGTGCCGGAGCTGCGCGAGCGCACCGGCCGCGACCCGGAGGTGAGCGGCTATGTGCTGGGGCAGCGGGGGGCGGTGCCGTTCGTCGACACGTACGCCCGGTTGATCAATGCGACCGCCGCGGGCTTCGAGCGGGAGGGCAAGCGATACCTTACGGTGGCGGTCGGGTGCACCGGCGGCAAGCACCGCAGTGTGGCGATCGCCGAGGAGTTGGCGCGCCGGCTGCGGACGCTGCGCCTCGCCGCCAGCGCCCAGCATCGGGACCTGGGCCGCGAATGACCGGCCGCGCCGCGGCCGGTCGCTTCGAGAGGAGCCAGCGGTGAGAGTGGTCGCGTTCGGCGGGGGGCACGGTCTGGCCGCGGCGCTGCGCGCGCTGCGCCTGGCGAGCGTGGACCTGGATCTGGCGATCACGGCGGTGGTCACCGTCGCGGACGACGGTGGGTCCAGCGGCCGGCTGCGCGCCGACCGCGGCGTGCTGCCCCCCGGCGACCTGCGCAAGGCGCTCGCTGCCCTGGCCGCCGACGACCCTCTCGCCATCCACACCGCCGACCTGTTCGAGCACCGGTTCGCCGGCACCGACCCGCTCGGCGGGCACGCGGTCGGCAACCTGATCCTGTGCGGGCTGATGGAGCTGTACGGCGACCCCGTGCGCGCCCTCGACCACGCCGCGGCGCTGGTGCGCTCCGCCGGCCGGGTGCTGCCGATGTCCCGCCTGCCCCTGGCGATCGAGGCGGAGATCCGCGGTGCCGATCCGGCGCGGCCCGACGAGGTGGTCACCGTCCGTGGGCAGCACTCGGTGGCGGTCGCCCCGGGCCGGGTCGAGAGCGTACGGCTGATCCCCGACGAGCCGCCGGCCTGCGCCGAGGCGGTGGCGGCGGTGCGCGCCGCGGACTGGCTGCTGTTCGGGCCGGGCAGCTGGTACACGAGCGTCATCCCGCACCTGCTCGTGCCCGAACTCGCCGAGGCGATCACGCAGAGCCCGGCCCGTCGGCTCGTCACGCTCAACCTGGCGGCGGACAACGAGACGGCCGGCATGTCGCTGGCCGGGCACCTGGCGGCGCTCACGCGCTACCTGCCCAAGCTGCGCGTGGACGTGGTGCTCGCCGACACCGTGGCGGTCGGAGATCCGGAGCCGGTCCGGCGTGCGGCAGAATCACTGGGTGCGCGACTCGTGCTGGCGCCGGTCGCCGTTCGGGACGGCACCCCCCGACACGACCCGGTCGCGATCGCGGCCGCCCTGGTGCCCGTGCTGGGCGCCGCTCGTTGAACCGTAGGAGTCCATGCGGCCACCAGCCGCGAAACCACCTGGACCGGCCCGCGAGGTGACGACAGACGATGGCGATGACCGGTGACGTCAAGCTGGAGCTCAGCCGGGTCGACGTACCCAAGCCCTGCTGCCGCCGCTCGGAGATGACGGCTCTGCTGCGGTTCGCCGGGGGCCTGCACATCGTGTCCGGCCGTGTGGTCGTCGAGGCCGAGCTGGACACGGGCGCGGCGGCGCGCCGCCTGCGCCGCGAGATCGCCGAGGTGTACGGCTACCCGAGCGAGATCCACGTGCTGGCGTCGGGCGGGCTGCGCAAGGGCAGCCACTACATCGTGCGCGTGGTCCGCGACGGTGAGGCGCTGGCCCGGCAGACCGGGCTGCTCGACGTGCGCGGGCGGCCGGTACGCGGGCTGCCGCCGCACGTGGTGGCGGCGAACGTCTGCTGCGCGGCGGCGGCCTGGCGCGGCGCGTTCCTGGCGCACGGCTCGCTGACCGAGCCCGGCCGCTCCTGCGCACTCGAGGTGACCTGCCCGGGGCCGGAGGCCGCGCTGGCGCTGGTCGGGGCGGCGCGGCGGCTGGGCGTCATCGCGAAGGCCCGCGAGGTGCGTGGCGTCGACCGGGTCGTGGTCAAGGACGGCGACGCGATCTCTGCGCTGCTGACCCGCATCGGCGCGCACTCCAGCGTGCTCGCCTGGGAGGAGCGGCGGGTCCGCCGGGAGGTGCGCGCCACCGCCAACCGGCTGGCCAACTTTGACGACGCCAACCTGCGCCGCTCGGCGCGGGCCGCGGTCGCGGCGGCCGCCCGGGTCACCCGCGCGCTGGAGATCCTCGGCGACGACGCGCCGGAGCACCTGGTGATGGCGGGCCGCCTGCGTCTGGAGCACCGGCAGGCGTCGCTGGAGGAGCTCGGCGCACTGGCCGACCCGCCGCTGACCAAGGACGCCATCGCCGGTCGGATCCGCCGCCTGCTCGCCCTGGCCGACAAGCGCGCCCGGGACCTCGGCCTGCCCGACACCGAGGCGGCGGTCACCCCCGAGATGCTCGCGTGCTAGATCCGCGGGGTCCGTCACTGCCGGCCGGTCCCTCGCGCTAGGGTCAGAGACGAGACGGCGTTTCGGGCCGGGGAGATTTCACACGCAACCTGCGAGGAGACAGACCTTGACCATCCGGGTTGGCATCAACGGCTTCGGTCGCATCGGCCGCAACTTCTACCGCGCGGTTCTGGAGTCGGGCGCGGACATCAAGGTCGTCGGGGTCAACGACCTGACGGACAACACCACGCTCGCGCACCTGCTCAAGTACGACAGCATCCTCGGCCGGCTCCGCCGCGACGTGAAGGCCACCGCCGACGAGATCAGTGTGGGTGGCGACACCATCAAGGTCTTCGCCGAGCGTGACCCCAACAACCTGCCGTGGGGTGACCTCGGCGTCGACGTGGTCGTGGAGTCGACGGGCTTGTTCACCAACGCCGAGAAGGCGAAGGCCCACCTGGACCGGGGCGCGAAGAAGGTCATCATCTCCGCTCCGGCCAAGAACGAGGACGTCACGATCGTCATGGGCGTCAACGAGGGCGCCTACGACCCCGCCAAGCACAACATCATCTCCAACGCCTCGTGCACCACGAACTGCCTGGCCCCGATGGCCAAGGTGCTGCACGACGCGTTCACCATCGAGCGCGGTCTGATGACGACGGTCCACGCGTACACACAGGACCAGAACCTGCAGGACGGTCCGCACAAGGACCTGCGGCGGGCCCGCGCCGCCGCCCAGAACATCGCCCCGACCTCGACGGGCGCGGCGAAGGCGATCGGCCTGGTGCTGCCGGAGCTGAAGGGCAAGCTCGACGGGTACGCGCTGCGGGTGCCGGTCATCACCGGCTCGGCCACGGACCTGACGGTGACCGTCTCGCGCGACACCACCGTCGAGGAGGTCAACGCGGCGTTCAAGGCCGCCGCCGAGGGCTCCCTCGCCGGCATCCTGACCTACACCGAGGACCCGATCGTCTCCACCGACATCGTCACCGACCCGGCCTCCTGCATCTTCGACTCCCTGCTCACGAAGGTGATCGGCAACCAGGTCAAGGTCGTCGGCTGGTACGACAACGAGTGGGGTTACTCCAACCGCCTCGTCGACGTGGTGAAGTACGTGGGCGCGTCGCTGTGATGCGTACCCTCGACGACCTGCTTCGCGAGGGCGTGGCGGGGCGGCGGGTGCTGCTGCGCGCCGACCTCAACGTGCCCCTCGACGGCGGCCGCATCACCGACGACGGCCGGATCCGGGCGGTGCTGCCCACGCTGACCGCGCTGCGCGACGCGGGCGCCCGCGTGGTGGTCTGCTCGCACCTGGGCCGGCCCAAGGGCGCGCCGGATCCGGCGTACTCGCTGGCGCCGGTGGCGACGCGGCTGGGCGAGCTGCTCGGCGCGCAGGTCGCGTTCGCCACCGACACGGTCGGCGACGCCGCCCGGTCCACCGTGGACGCGCTCGCCGACGGCGGGGTGGCGCTGCTGGAGAACCTGCGCTTCAACCCGGGCGAGACCAGCAAGGACACCGCCGAGCGGCAGGCGTTCGCCGCCGCGCTGGCCGGGCTCGCCGACGCGTACGTCGACGACGCGTTCGGCGCGGTGCACCGCAAGCATGCCAGCGTGTACGACGTGCCCGCGCTGCTGCCGCACTACGCCGGTCGGCTGGTGCTGCGCGAGGTGGAGGTGCTGTCGCGGTTGACCGGCGAGCCGGACCGGCCGTACGTGGTGGTGCTCGGCGGCTCGAAGGTGTCGGACAAGCTCGCCGTGATCAACGCGCTCCTCCCGAAGGTCGACACGCTCCTCGTTGGCGGCGGCATGTGCTTCACGTTCCTGGCGGCGCAGGGCCATGGAGTGGGCGATTCGCTGCTCGAACCGGACATGGTGGACACCTGTCGGAGCCTGCTGGAGTCCGGGAAGATCGTGCTGCCCGACGACGTGGTGGTGGCCGAGGAGGTAGCCGCGGACGCGGCCACCTCGGTCGTGCCGGCCGACGCGATCCCGGCCGGGCGCAAGGGCCTGGACATCGGGCCGGCGACGGTCGCCGCGTTCGCGGGCGTGCTCGCCGGCGCCCGTACCGTCTTCTGGAACGGGCCGATGGGCGTGTTCGAGGTCGCGCCGTTCGCGGCCGGCACCCGGGGGGTCGCCGAGGCGATCGCCGGGGTGGACGGGTTCACCGTCGTCGGCGGCGGGGACTCGGCCGCCGCGGTCCGGGTGCTCGGCCTCGACGAGCGGGCCTTCACGCACATCTCCACCGGCGGGGGCGCCTCGCTGGAGTACCTGGAGGGCAAGCCACTGCCCGGGCTCGTCGCCCTGGAGAATTCGGCCTGACCGCTCGCGGCCGGGCCGCCCCACGGCCCGGCCGCCCAGGACCCTGACCCCATGGGAGAGGTAGTGGCCAAGCCTGCACGCCGGCCGCTGATGGCCGGCAACTGGAAGATGAACCTCAACCACCTTGAGGCGATCAAGCTGGTGCAGACGCTCGCGTTCAGCCTGACCGAGCAGCACCTGTCCGACGTCGAGGTGGTGGTGCTGCCGCCGTTCACCAGCATCCGCAGCGTGCAGACGCTCATCGACGGCGACAAGCTGCTGATCGGGTACGGCGCGCAGGACCTGTCGCCGCACCCGAACGGCGCCTACACCGGCGACGTGTCCGGATCGATGCTCGCCAAGCTGGGCTGCCAGTACGTGGTGGTCGGGCACTCCGAACGCCGCGCCTATCACCACGAGGACGACGCCGTGGTCACGGCGAAGGTGAAGGCGGCGCTCGCCAACGACCTGGCGCCGATCCTGTGCGTGGGCGAGGGGCCGCTGGAGCGCGACGCCGGCGAGCACGTGTCGTACACGGTCGCGCAGCTCGACGCCGCGCTGGACGGGCTGGGGCCCGACCAGGTGGAGAAGATCGTCGTCGCGTATGAGCCGGTCTGGGCCATCGGCACCGGCAAGACCGCCACCCCCGAGGACGCCCAGGAGGTCATCGGCGCGCTGCGCCAGCGGCTCGCGCAGCGCTATTCGGGTGACCTGGCCGAGAGGGTGCGCATCCTGTACGGCGGGTCGGTGAAGGCGTCGAACATCGCCGGCATCATGGCGCAGCCGGACATCGACGGCGCGCTCGTCGGCGGGGCGAGCCTGAACGCCGACGAGTTCGTGCGCATCTGCCGGTACCGCGAGCACGTCACCGCCTGACGGCGCGTGACCGGCCGGGCGTGACCGACCCGGTGCGGAGGCCCGACCGGTCACGCAAGGTGATACAGCAGGTGCTCTTGGGCGGTGTCGCAGGTGCTCTTGGGCGGTGTCGCTGGCGAATGCGGTGCCCGTGTTTCCGCTGCCGCCCGAGGAGGCCTAGAGTGTCCCGAGCGGGCCGCTGCGTCGGTCCGACCGACTCGTCACCACCCTGAGGACGGTCACCACCCCCCGAGGACGGCCATGCCCGACAGCGCAACTACCGTGCCCCACCGTGCGCACCCTGGTCACCGTGCGCCAGCCGCCCGCCGGTCGCGTCGCGCCCTCGCCGCGGCCGTGGCGGGTCTGTCCCTGATCGCCACCGCGGCCTGCGACACCGCCAGCGCGGAAGGGCAGCCGGATCCGCCGAGGCCGGGCGGAACGCTCCACCTGGTCGTCGCCGCCAAGCTCGAGCACCTCGATCCCCAGCGGATCGCGGCGGCGACGGACGCGAACATCAGCCGGCTGTTCACGCGCACGCTGACCACCTTCAAGTCGGACCCGGAATCGGCGAGCGAGATCGTGGGCGACCTCGCCACGGACACGGGCCGTCCGAGCGAGGGCAACCGGGTGTGGGACTTCACGTTGAAGAAGGACGTGAAGTGGGAGGACGGCTCCCCGGTGACCTGCTCCGACATCGAGTACGGGGTGGAGCGCAACTTCTTCACGTCGTTCACCACGGGTCTGCAGTACCCGAGGCAGTTGCTGAAGGACAACGCGGAGCCGTACGAGGGGCCGAAGGGCGACAACAACGACGGCAAGGGCCTGGAGTCGGTCACCTGCCTGGACGAGCGCACGGTGCGGTTCGAACTCAAGCAGCCGGTCGGGGACTTCGGCTACGCGGTCGCGCTGAGCGTCTTCGCGCCGGTGCCCCGGGGCAGGGACGAGCCCCGCGAGGAGTACGACCGCAAGCCCATGTCCAACGGACCGTACAAGATCGTCGAGTCGACCGACGAGAAGCTGGTGCTGGAGCGCAACCCGCACTGGGTGCGCGCCACCGATCCGGTCCGCCAGCAGTACCCGGACCGCATCGTGGTCACGGTCGACCCCGACGTCGCGGCGGTCACCTACCGCATTCTGCAGGACCAGGGCGACGCGGCGTCGACGGTCCAGCTCGACGTGGACGTCGCGTCGAACTTCGTCCAGCAGGTGATCAACGACGAGCAGCTCTCCGCCAGGCTGATCCAGGGGGAGCACACCGGTGTGCGGTACCTCGCGATCAACACACGGCGCATATCCGACCTGCGGTGCCGCCAGGCGCTCGTCTACGCGGCGAACAAGCGCAAGTTCCGCAGCGCGATGGGCGGGTCGATGTTCGGGGAGCTGGCGACCTCGGTGATCTCGCCCAGCCTGCGCTCGCACAAGGAGTTCGACCTCTACAACACGAAGTCGAAGCCGGAGGGCGACCTCGAGCGGGCCAGGGAACTGCTGCAGGAGGCCGGGGACGCGTGCCCGGACAAGATCCGGCTGGTCTTCCCGGAGCCGCGGCGGCGGCTGATGTCGGTGATCGCGGAGTCCTTCCAGCGGGCAGGGCTGGAGACCGAGATGATCGGGATCGGCGCCGACCGCAACTACTTCGCCGACGTGATCGGCCGGCCGGACAACGATTACGACGTCATGTGGGCCGGCTGGATCGCGGACTGGGCGAACGGGTCCGCGGTGATCCCGCCGCTGTTCAGCGGCAAGGTGATCCCGAAGGGCGAGGACGCCAACGGCAACCAGAACTTCTCGCTGCTCGACGACCCCGAGATCAACGCCATGATCGACGAGGCGATGGCCGAGTCGGACCTCGAGCGGCAGTACGCGATGTGGGGCGAGATCGACCAGAAGATCATGGAGCGGGCAGCGATCATCCCGCTGATGTACATGACCTCGCTGCGGATGGCCGGCTCGAACGTGCGGGGCGGCTTCATCCACCCGCAGTACGGCTCGCCGGATGTGACCCAGCTCGGCCTGGCCAACCCGTGACGCCGATCCCCGACCGGCCGGCGGCCGGGCGCTATCCTAGGCGGACGCCCGTGTCGCCGGCCTGTGCCGACCGAGAGGACCGACTTCGACCATGCCGATCGCGTTCGCGTACACGTTGATCGTGTTGCTGTTCCTGACCAGCATCCTGTTGACGCTGCTGATCCTGCTGCACCGGGGCAAGGGCGGCGGGCTGTCGAGCATGTTCGGCGGGGGTGTGTCGACGAGCCTCGCCGGGTCCTCGGTGGCCGAGAAGAATCTGGACCGGTACACCGTGCTGGTCGGGATCGTCTGGTTCGCATGCATCGTCGGCCTGGGCCTCTGGCTCAAGGTCCAGCAGGGCGTCGGCGGCTGATCCCCTCCGGGTAGCCGCCCTCGCTTGCCGGACAGGCCCGAAGCCGCGGGGGAGAGGAGCTGGCAGCAGCGGCCGGCGCGCGCTGTGCCCGCGTATGGCCCCGGGGAATGCTCGAACGTGGCGGGCGGAAGGGTAGGGGCACCGGCGGGATCAGCGCAGGCTGCGGAAACGTGGGGAGACTTCGGCGGCGGCGGCGCGGTCGAGCAGCCACAGGGTCTGGCTCACGCCGTGGACGTTCGCGGCCGGCACCTGGACCGGACCCGCCCCAGCCAGCGCCATCCCCACCGCGCTGGCTTTGTCCGGACCGGCGGCGATGAGCCAGACCTCCTCGGCGGTGTTGATCGCGGGCAGCGTCAGCGTGATCCGCACCGGCGGCGGCTTCGGCGCGCCGCGCACCGCGCTCACCACCCGGGTCTCGTACGCCACCGGGTGCTCCGGGAAGACCGAAGCCACGTGGCCGTCCTCCCCGATGCCGAGCAGCAGCACGTCGAAGTGCGGCAGCCGTGCCGTGCCCGGCCGGGCCGCCGCCGCCAGCTCCTCGGCGTACCGGGCCGCGGCCGCCTCGGGATCGGGCCCGTCCCGTCCGTCCGAGGCGGGCATCGGGTGCACCCGGGCGGGATCGAGCGGCAGGGCGTCGAGCAGCGCGGCCCGCGCCCGCGTCTCGTTGCGGTCCGGGTGCCCGGACGGCAGGAACCGCTCGTCCCCCCACCACACGTCCACCCGAGCCCAGTCCACCGCGTCGCGCGCGGGCGTGTCGCGCACCGCCCGGTAGACCCGCTCCGCGATCCGGCCCCCGGTGAGCACGACCGCGGCGAAGCCGCGCTCGGCCTGCGCGTCGAGGATGCGCACCACCAGCCGGGCGGCGACCGCCTCGGCGAGCAGGGTGGAGTCGGCGTGGACCACGATGCTCCCGGTGCTCACGCCACCGCCTCCCGGATCGCCTCCTCCGGGCGCTCGGCCAGCGCAGGGTCGTGCCAGATGTGCACCCGGTTGGCCGGGCGGTCCTGCAGCCCGGTCACTCCGGTCGCCGCCGACAGCGCCGCCGCATACGTCTGGTCGGCGTCGAGCCGGCGCAGCTCCTCGGCCAGCTCGTCACCGAGCCGCCGGGGCGTCAGCGGCAGCACCCGGTCCACGTGCCCGGTCCGGCGCAGCAGCACGGTGTTGTCCTGACGGGTCAGGGACAGCTCGGCGCCGTCGACGAGCCGAACCGTCACCTGGGTGAGCCCACCCCCGTCGACGGGCACCGTCGCGGGTTCCACGCCGAGGCGCTCGCACAGCCAGCCGCCGAGCAGCAGGGCGCCGGGGTCGTCGGTGGAGGCGCGCAGCTCCACCCCGGCGACCGGGGTGGAGACCGTGTCGAAGGCACCGGCGAGCAGCGTGCGCCACGGGGTGATGCGGGTCCAGGACAGGTCGGTGTCGCCCGGTGCGTAGTCCGCCGCGCGCCGGCGGATCTCCGCGATCGGGTCGGGGCACTGGGCCACGTCGGTGACCCGCCGTTCGGCGACGACACCCAGCGGGTCGTACGCGATGCGCTCCGGTGGCGGTCCGTGCCACCAGGTCACCACGGGAACGTCCGGCGCGAGCAAGGGCACGACGACCGACTCGGCGTGCAGGGCCAGCCGGCCGCTCATGCGCAGCACCACCGCCTCGCACGGCCCGAGCCGGCCCCCCACGATGACCTCCGCGTCCAACCGGGACCGCGCGTCCGGCTGGCCGCCCTGCGCATCCCGCACGGTGACCAGCAGCCGCAGCGGGTGCTCGGCCGCCGCCACGGTCACCGCCTCCTCGACCTCGCTGACCCGGCCCTCGTCGGTGACGACGATCAGCGACAGCGCCAGTCCGCTCGCCACCCCGCCCGCGGTCCGCCGCTCCGCCGCGAGCTTGCGCACGACCTCCCGGCCCGTGGTGTCCCACAGGGTCACCATCGTGGCCTCCGCGGCAGCGGTCGCACGCCTGACCGCGGTCGCATGCCTACGGTCGCCTCCACGAGCGCCCCTCCCTGGCCAGCATCTCGTCGGCTTCGCGCGGCCCCCATTCGCCGGCACGGTACGGCGCCGGCCGCGTGCCCGCCCACGCCTCCTCCAGCGGATCGATCACCCGCCAGCTCTGCTCGACCTCGGCCGCGTGCGGGAACAGCGTCCGGTCACCGATCAGCACGTCGAGCACGAGCCGCTCGTACGCCTCCGGGCTGGACTCGGTGAACGCCTCCCCGTACTGGAAGTCCATCGTGATGTCGCGGACCTCCATGGCCGTGCCGGGCACCTTGGAGCCGAACTTGAGCGTGACGCCCTCCTCGGGCTGCACCCGGATGACGAGCTGGTTGTTGCCGAGCAGCTCCACGTCGGCCGGGTTGAACGGCAGGTGCGGCGCCTTCTTGAACATGACGGCGAGCTCGGTCACCCGCCGCGGCAGCCGCTTGCCGGCCCGGATGTAGAAGGGCACACCGGCCCAGCGCCGGTTCTGGATCCCGAGCCGGACCGCCACGTACGTCTCGGTCGTGGAATCGGGGGGCACCCCCGGCTCCTCGAGGTAGCCGACCGCCCGCTCGCCGGCGATCCAGCCCTGGATGTACTGGCCGCGCACCGTGCCCGTGGCGATCTCGCGCGGCAGGCTGATGGCCCGCAGCACCTTCAGCTTCTCGGTGCTGATCTCGTCGGCGTCGAAGCTCGTCGGCTCCTCCATGGCGACCAGCGCCAGCAGCTGCAGCAGGTGGTTCTGCAGCACGTCACGGGCGGCCCCGGCGGCGTCGTAGAAGCCGGCGCGGGTGCCGATGCCGTCGTCCTCGGCCATCGTTATCTGCACCGAGTCGACGTAGTTGGAGTTCCACACCGGCTCGAACAGCGCGTTGGCGAAGCGCAGCGCGAGGATGTTCTGGACGGTCTCCTTGCCCAGATAGTGGTCGATGCGGTAGACGTCCTGGGGCGTGAACACCTCGTCGACGAGGTCGTTGAGCTCCTTCGCCGACGCCAGGTCGTGCCCGAACGGCTTCTCGACCACCACCCGCCGCCAGCCGCCCGCCCGGGCGTTGTCGGCCAGGCCCGTGCGCCGCAACTGCTTGAGCACCACCGGGAACGCGGCGGGCGGTATGGAGAAGTAGAAGGCCGCGTTGCCGGGGATACCGTTGGTCTCACGCAACTGGTTGAGGACCTGCGCGAGGTGGTCGAACGCCGCGTCGTCCTCGAACGAGCCGCCGACGAACTTCATGTTCGCCTCCAGCCGGGCCCACACGTCCGACTGCCACGGAGTGCGCGCGTACTTCTGCGCCGACTCCCGGGCCACCGCGGCGAACTCGCCGGCGCCCCAGTCACGGCGGGCGAATCCGAGCACGACGAAACCCGGCGGGAGCAGGCCGCGGTTGGCGAGGTCGTAGACGGCGGGGATCAGCTTGCGGCGGGCGAGGTCCCCGGTCACGCCGAAGATCACGAGCGCGCACGGCTCGGGGATCCGCGGCAGGCGGCGGTCCTGCACGTCCCGCAGCGGATTACGGGCGACCGCGTCGGCGTGCGCGTCCCGGGACGGACTGGTCGTGGTCACCGTGGTCAGCCTCTCAGGGCCCGGGCGGCGGCCAGCAGCTGTGCGATGCCCTCGGCCCGGTCGGTCAGGTGCAGACGCAGGAGTGGACGCTCGCGGGCGGCCAGCGCGAGCCGGTCGCCCGCGGCCTGCGCCGCCTGCAGGTGGCCGAACGTGTACGGCTTGCCGGGCACCGGCAGGTCCGTCTCGACGGCACCGGTGATCTGCAGGAAGGAACCGTTGCACGGCCCGCCCTTGTGGTACTGGCCGGTCGAGTGCAGGAAGCGCGGGCCCCAGCCGAAGGTCACCGGCCGGTCGGTGGCCGCGGCGAGCTCCTCGCGCAGCCCGGCCAGTGCCACGTCGCCGATCCGGTCCAGGTACGCCATCACCGCCAGGTACCCGTCCGGGGCGATGGTGCCCAGCAGCCGGCGCAGCGCCGCCTCCAGCGAGGTCGCCTCCGCGTCGTACACCTCCACCGCGCCCTCGACGAACGTCGGCTCGACCGGCGGGATGCCCGACTCCAGGATCCGACCGGTGTTCTCCTTCGATTCCGCCACGTTGGGCTGGTCGAACGGGTTGATGCCGATGATCCGTCCGGCGATCGCGGTGGCGTACTCCCAGGCGAGGAACTGCGCCCCGAGCGGACCGTTGACGGCGAGATGGGGGGCGACCCCGCTGCCGGGCACCGCGCCGGGCGCCAGCGCGCCCCCGACCGTCACGGTCAGCACATCCGGCCCGCTGCTGCCCCGGGCGCCCGGGGTTTCGAGCACCACGGGCAGGATCCCCCGGCCCAGCTTGCCGGTCGATTCGGCGATGAGCTGCTCGATCCAGTCCCCGATGCCCACGATGCCGGTGCCGTCCTCGACCACGGCGAGCTTGTCGCGCCGGCGGCCGGTGCCGTCGCCGCCGGCCGTCGCCGCCGCGCCGAGCGCCACCCCGAGCGCCAGCGCCGGGTTGTCGGTGTCCCGGCCGAGCGACGCCGACAGCTCCTCTGCCTGGTCGAGCAGCTCGGTGACGTCGACGCCGGACAGCGCGGTCGGCACGAGGCCGAAGGCGGTCAGGGCCGAGTACCGCCCGCCGACGTCCGGGTCGGCGAGCACGAGGAAGGCGCCCATGTCGCGCGCCGTGCGCTCCAGGGGCGAGCCGGCGTCGGTCACCACCACGAACCGCCGCCCCGCCTCCGCTTCGGACAGGCCGAGGTCCAGGAAGGCTTGCCAGTACGCCCGGCGCTGGCTGTCGGTCTCCACAGTGGACCCGGACTTGCTGGCGACCACGACCACCGTACGGTCGAGCCGGTCGGCGAGCACCGTGCGCACCTGGTGCGGGTCGGTCGTGTCGAGCACGGTCAGCGGGCAGCCGAGTGTGCGGCAGATGACCTCGGGGGCCAGCGATGACCCGCCCATTCCGGCGAGCACCACGTGGTCGAGGTCGCCCAGCTCCGCGCGCAGCTCGGCGAGCTGACCCAGCAGCTCGCGGCTGCGGCGGAACGTGTCCAGCCAGCCGAGCCGGATCTTCGCCTCGGCCTCGGCCGCCTCACCCCACAACGTGGGATCCTTCGCCGCCAGCAGCCCCGGCACGCCCGCGCTGACCAGGTCCGCACGCAGCTTCTCCGCGCCCTCGACCGCGTCCGCGCCGTAGACCGCGAGGCCGCCGGCCGCCTCCGGTGCGAGCATGTCTCTCATCACGCGGCCCCGCCGATCGCCGCCGCCCGGCTGTCCCGCTCGGCGAGCCGGGTGCGTTCCCCGCTGAGCTGGGCCTCCACGCCGCGCAGCAGCTCCAGCCAGCTCGCCTCGAACTTCTCGACGCCCTCGCGCTCGAGGGTCGCGACCACGTCGTCGTAGTCGATGCCGAGGGCCGCCAGCTCGTCGAGCACCGCCTGGGCCTCGTCGTACGCTCCGGTGACCGTGTCCCCGCGCACCTCGCCGTGGTCGGCGAAGGCGTCGATGGTCTCCTGGGGCATGGTGTTGACCACGCCGGGCGCGATCAGCTCCTCGACGTAGACCGTGTCCCGGTAGGCCGGGTTCTTGGTGGAGGTGGACGCCCACAGCGGCCGCTGCGGGTGCGCGCCCGCGTCGGCGAGCGCCTGCCAGCGCGCAGAGCTGAACACCCGCTCGTAGCGCTGGTACGCCAGCCGGGCGTTGGCGATCGCCGCCTTGCCCATCAGCGCCCGGGCCCGTTCGCCGTTGATCTTCTCGAGCCGCTTGTCCACCTCGGTGTCCACCCGGGACACGAAGAACGACGCCACGGAGGCGATGGCCGACAGGTCGTGCCCGTTCTCCCGGGCCCGCTCCAGGCCGGTCAGGAACGCGTCCATCACCTGCTCGTACCGCTGCAGCGAGAAGATGAGCGTGACGTTGACGCTGATCCCGTGCGCGAGCGCCGCGGTGATCGCCGGCAGGCCCGGCTCGGTCGCCGGGATCTTGATGAACAGGTTCGGCCGGTCGATCATCCACCACAGCGTCTTGGCCTCGGCGACCGTCCGCTCCGTGTCGTAGGCGAGCCGCGGATCTACCTCGATGGAGACGCGGCCGTCCACACCGGACGACGCCTCGTACGCCGGGCGCATGACGTCGCACGCCCAGCGCACGTCGTACGTCGTGAGGAGCCGCGCCGCCTCCTCCACGCCGAACTTGGCGACCGTCAGATCGCGCAACTGGTCGCCGTAGGCCGCGTGGTCCGCGAGCGCCTTGGCGAAGATGGTCGGGTTGCTGGTCACCCCGACCACGTGCCTTTCGCGGCGCAGCGCGTCCAGCCCGCCGCCGGTGAGCCGCTGCCGGGATAGGTCGTCCAACCAGATGGCCACCCCCGCCGCGGATAGCTGGCCCAACCTGTCGGTCATCGCAACGCTCCCTCGTCGTTCGCGCCCCTCGTCGTTCGCGCGCTGCGCCGTCAGTTGCCGGTCGTGGAGCCCTTCACCTCGCCGGCCCGGGACATCGACGCCCGGGCGGCGGCCACCACCCGGTCCGCGGTGAACCCGAACTCCTCGAACACGATCTGGTACGGCGCGCTCGCTCCGAAGTGTTCCAGACTCACGCACTCGCCCGCGTCGCCGACCAGGTCGTGCCATGACATGGACACGCCCGCCTCCACGCTGACCCGGGCCCGCACCCCGCGCGGGAGCACCTTCTCCCGGTAGGCCTCGTCCTGGGCCCGGAACCACTCCTGGCACGGCATGGAGACGACCCGGGTCGGGATGCCGTCGGCCTCCAGACGCTCCCGGGCCGCCAGACACAGCGCAACCTCGGAGCCGGTGCCGATGAGGATGACCACGGGCTGCCCGTCCGACGCGTCCGCGAGCACGTACCCGCCGCGCCGCACGCCTTCGGCGTCGGCGAGCACCGAGCGGTCCAGCACGGGCAGCGGCTGGCGGCTCAGGCACAGCGCGGTGGGTCGGTCGGTGTGCTCCAGCGCCATCCGCCAGGCCCACACGGTCTCGTTGGCGTCCGCCGGGCGCACCACGTCCAGCCCGGGGATCGCGCGCAGCGCGGCCAGGTGCTCGACCGGCTGGTGGGTCGGACCGTCCTCGCCCAACCCGATCGAGTCGTGGGTCCACACGTAGATCGCCGGCAGCTTCATCAGCGCGGCGAGCCGGACCGCCGGGCGCATGTAGTCGCTGAACACCAGGAACGTGCCCATGTACACCCGGGTGCCGCCGTGCAGCAGGATGCCGTTGCCGATCGCGCCCATGGCGTGCTCGCGCACGCCGAAGTGCAGGATCCGGCCGTACTCGTGGCCGGTGAACTCCTTTGTCGAGAACTCGGCCGGGATGAACGACGGCTCGCCCTTGATCGCGGTGTTGTTGCTCTCCGCCAGGTCCGCCGAGCCGCCCCACAGCTCCGGCAGCACGGGCGCCAGGGCCTCGAGGACCTTGCCGGACGCCTGCCGGGTCGCGATGCCCTTGGGGTCCGCGGGGAACACCGGCAGGGCCTCGGTCCATCCCTCGGGCAGGGTACGGGTGGCGAGGCGGTCGAACAGGACCTTGCGCTCGGGGTGGCGCCGCGCCCAGGCGTCGAACTGCTCGTTCCACCGGGCGTGCGCCTGCCGACCGCGCTCGATCGCTTCCCGCGTGTGGTCGAGCACCTTCTCCTCGACGGCGAAGCTTGCGGCCGGGTCGAACCCGAGGATCTTCTTGGTGGCGGCCACCTCCTCGGCACCCAGTGCCGAGCCGTGGGACTTGCCGGTGTTGCGCTTGGTCGGTGCCGGCCAGGCGATGATCGTGCGCAGCGCGATGAACGAGGGGCGGCCGGTCTCGGCCTTGGCGGCCTGCAGCGCGGCGTAGAGCGCGCCCACGTCCTCGTGGTACTCGCCCTCGTCGGCGCGTCCGGACCGCCAGGAGACCTGCTGCACGTGCCAGCCGTAGGCGGCGTAGCGGGCGAGCACGTCCTCGGACTTGGCGATCCGCGTGTCGTCCTCGATGGAGATCTCGTTGTCGTCCCAGATCACCACGAGGTTGCCGAGCTTCTGGTGGCCGGCGAGCGCGCTGGCCTCGTGGCTGATGCCCTCCTCGATGTCGCCGTCGGAGCAGATCACGTAGATGTGGTGGTCGAACGGCGACTCGCCGGGCGGTGCGTCGGGGTCGAACAGCCCCCGCTCGCGCCGAGCGGCCATCGCCATCCCGACGGCGTTGGCCAGGCCCTGGCCGAGCGGTCCGGTCGTGGTCTCCACGCCGACGGTGTGCCCGTACTCGGGGTGGCCCGGGGTCTGCGAGCCCCACTGCCGGAACTGCATGAGGTCACTGAGCTCCAGCCCGTACCCGGACAGGTAGAGCTGAATGTAGAGGGTGAGGCTGCTGTGGCCGGCCGAGAGCACGAACCGGTCACGCCCTGGCCACTGCGGGTCCGTGGGGTCGTGCCGCATCACCTTGTGAAACAGCAGGTATGCGGCGGGCGCGAGGGACATCGCCGTGCCCGGGTGCCCGTTGCCCGCCTTCTCCACGGCGTCCATCGCCAGCACGCGGATCGTGTCGACCGCGCGGCGGTCAAGCTCAGACCAGTCCAGATGACTCACTCCTGTGACCCTACCCGCCCCCTCTGCGCGGCATGCCTGATCTCCCCGCCGCGCCTTGCGTGCACGCCCGCCGTGGCGCGCCACGCTCCGGTACCCTCCCCGACCCCCGTGTCGAGCGCAGTTGCGCACGGGGTACGCCGGCGGACACCGGGCGGGAGCGCCCGGCACCGGGGCGCACACCCGTCCGGGGTAACCCGTGTGAGCCGTCGCACCCTGCCCGCCGGCCGGGGGTCGCGGCGCGACGCGTAGGCTGTCTCCTGGTCAGCCGGCCTGCCCGGCCGGCCGAGCCAGCCCGCCCGACGCCTTGGAAGGTGATCCGTGAACTCGCTCGCCGACCGCACCGAGTCCGTGGTCGGTTCGGCGGTGCCGGTGCTCCAGCCGGCCCCGATCCCGGTGGCCGACCTGCGCCGGCGGCGAATGGCCGTGGTGCGGGCGTACATCGCGCTCACCAAGCCCCGCATCGTCGAACTGCTGCTGATCACCACCGTTCCGGCCATGCTGCTGGCGCAGCGGGGCCTGCCGCCGCTGTGGCTGCTGGCGGTCGTCCTCGTCGGGGGCGCGCTCGCCGCCGGGGCCGCCAACGTGATCAACTGCTACATCGACCGGCACATCGACCAGGTCATGCGCCGCACGTCGCGGCGTCCGCTGCCGGCGCACACGGTCTCGCCGCGCGCCGCGCTGGTCTTCGGGCTCACGCTCGCCGTGGTGTCGGTGACGCTGATGGCCGTCTTCACGAACTGGCTCGCCACGCTGCTCACGGCCGCCGCGATCGCCTACTACGACCTCGTCTACACCACCTGGCTCAAGCGCAGGACCTGGCAGAACACGGTGTGGGGCGGGGTGTGCGGCGCGATGCCGGTGCTGATCGGATGGGCGGCGGTGACCGGCTCGCTCGACTGGGCGGCCTGGGTGATGTTCGCGGTGGTGTTCCTCTGGCAGCCGCCGCACTTCTACGCGCTGGCCATGAAGTTCCGCGACGACTACGCCCGGGCGGGCATCCCGATGCTGTCGGTCGTGGCCTCGGCCCGCCGGGTCTCGGTGGAGTCGCTGGTCTACAGCTGGCTGACCGTGGTCGCGTCCTTCGCGCTGCTGCCGTTCGGGATGGGCCCGGTGTACGGGGTGGTGGCGGCCGTCGTCGGGGCGATGCTCCTGCTCGAGGCGCACCGGCTGGACGGGCGGGTGCGCCGCGGCGAGAAGCCCCGCCCGATGCGCCTGTTCCACTGGTCGACGAGCTACCTGACCGTGCTGTTCGCCGCGGTGGCCGTCGACGTCTTCATCTGATACGTGTCCGTCTGGCGTGATTGCCCCTGATCTGGCTGGTTGCCCCGGTACGTCCGGCCGGCTCCGCCGACCCCTCGGGGCGCTGTCCGCCGTGAGACGCGTCTCACCGCTCCGGCGCGCAGCGCTGTTCGCCGACCGAAGGGAGTCGGTCAGTCTGTCCCTTTATGTGGGTTGCGCCGGGCGGCATTGTCGGAAATATCAGTTTCACGTATTGGCGTGCATCAAACGTTGCCGAGTAGCGCAGATCACAGATCTTTAACAGTTCGTCACATGTTCGCAGTGAATCTGCATAGGCTTCTGCTCATGGCAGAAGGTTCCGATACGACGCTTACCAGGGAGCGCGACTCCGCCACGGACGTACCAAGCGGCCTCGTCGCCGGGCTGCGCTCCTTCGCCGCAGGCCACGGCGGAGCGAAGGCGGTCATCGAGTACGTCGGCCGGCGCGGGGCGCGCATCGTCCTCATCGGCGAGGACGGCACCTGGAGCGACCAGTTCGCCCGCGACACCCACGTGGCCCGGGCGGCCTGCCAGCGGGCCGGGATCAAGGTGGAGAACGAGTGGGAGCGCGAGCTCATGCAACTGATGCGGCCCAGCAACGACCTGTGGCGGGCGATGGCCCGCCGTACGCTGGCCCGTTAGTCACACATAGCACCAAATAGCATTCACATTTCATAGAGACCACTTGTGACCGAAAAGGACATCGTGTGCGCGACCCGGGCGACCGCCCGGGTCGCGCTCGTCACCTGCGCCGAATTCGCCGACCTGGAAGCCGACGACAGGCTCGTGCTCGCCCCATTGGCGACGCGTGGGATCGCCGCCGAGCCGGCGGTCTGGGACGATCCGACGGTCGACTGGGCGGCGTACGACCTCGCCGTGCTGCGCTCGCCCTGGGACTACCCGGCCCGGCGCGACGAGTTCCTGGCCTGGACCGCGCGGGTGCCCCGCCTGGCCAACCCGGCCGAGGTCGTCGCGTGGAACACCGACAAGCGCTACCTCACCGACCTCGAGGCGGCAGGGGTGCCCGTCGTGCCCACGACCTGGCTGGACCCCGGCACGCCGTGGACACCTCCGGACACCGGCCAGATCGTGCTCAAGCCCGCGGTGGGTGCCGGCAGCATCGACGCCGGGCGGTACGACTGCGCCGACCGCGAGCAGCGGTGGCTCGCCGCCGACCACGTGGCCCGACTGCACGCCGCCGGTCGCACCGTGATGCTGCAGCCCTACCTGCCGGCGGTGGACACGTACGGCGAGACCGCTCTGCTGTTCTTCCGCGGCGCCTACAGCCACGCCATCCGCAAGGGCCCGATGCTGGCCGGGCCCGACCTCGGTGCGAAGGGCCTCTACAGGCCCGAGCAAATCAGCGCCCGCGAACCGACGCCGGCCGAACGGGCCGTCGCCGAGCGGGTCCTGGCCGCCGTGCCCGGCGGCTCGGACCTGCTCTACGCCCGCGTGGACCTGATCCCGGGCCCGGACGGCGCTCCGGTGCTCGTCGAGCTGGAGCTCACCGAGCCCTCCCTGTTCCTCGGCTACGCCTCCGGTGCCGCCGACCGGTTCGCCGCCGCCGTCGCCGCGACCCTCGGAGCGTGACCGCGGCTTCGCGTCCGTGCCTCGCGCGTGCCCGGGCCCGGGTCCGGCTAGCGTGACGACCGTGGACTGGTCGGCCTATGTGGCGTTCCTGGCTTTCGCGAGCGTGGTGGTGCTGGTACCGGGACCCGACTTCGCCGTCGTCACCAGCAACACGGTGTCCGGTGGTCGCCGGCGCGGAGCGTGGTGCGCCCTCGGCGTGGCGTCCTCGAACGCGTTGCAGGGCATCGCGGCGGTGGCCGGACTCGGCGCGCTCATCGTCCGGGCGCAGCCGGTCTTCCACCTGGTTCGGTGGGCGGGCGTGCTGTACCTGACCTACCTGGGGGCGCGGTTGCTGTGTGCGGCGGTCCGCGGTCGCTATCCCGCCATGCAAGCGGCCGATGGCAGCGGCGTCGCGGCCCGGGGTTGGCGGCAGGGCTTCCTGTCGAACATCACCAACCCGAAGGTCCTCATGTTCTACCTGGCGGTGCTGCCGCAGTTCCTGGCACCGGGCGCCACAGCGCCGTTCCTGCTGCCCTTCGCGCTCGGCCACGCGCTGCTGTCGCTGGCCTATCTGCTGATCCTGACGGCGCTCCTGCACCGCGTCCGGCGGGTTCTGGCGCTCCGGCCGGTGCGCCGCGCCCTCGACTCGATCACCGGCTGCGCCATGGTCGGCTTCGGTGTGCGGCTGGCGCTTGAGCGGAACTAGGACCGGGTCAGCTGGCGACCGTGGCGCCAGACACCCGGGCGTCGGCCACCGCCCGCCCGCCGGCCTCGGCCGGCACGCTGCCGCGCACTCGGTCGGCGAGCGCCAGGATGCCGAGCCACACGGCGCAGGAGCCGGCCATGTGCGCCAGCACGGCGAGTTCGGGCAGGTGCAGGAAGTACTGCACAAAGCCGACCGCGCCCTGCGCCAGCTCGATGCCGACGAGGACAGCGGCGGCGCGGACGGCGGCCGGCTGGTTGCCGTCCGCGCGCAGCGCGTACCACGTGCCGATCGAGAGCCCGAGCAGCAGGAAGACCGCGTCGACGTGCAGTTGGGCGATCATGGTGAGGTCCACGTCCAGCCGGGGTACGTCCGGATCCCCGGCGTGCGGTCCCGCCCCGGTCACGAGGGTGCCGAGCACGAGCACGACGGCCCCCACGCCGACGACCAGGCCGACCAGGCCGCGCACGGGGCGGGACGGCGGCGGTCCGGCGGGAGCGTCGCCGCCCGGCCGGCCGAGGGTGCGCCACAGCGCGTACCCCACCGCGATCACCGCCATCGACAGCAGGAAGTGCCCGGCGACGGTCCACGGGTTCAGGCCGGTCAGCACGGTGACACCGCCGAGCAGGCCCTGGCCCGCCACCCCGACCAGGGTGAGCGCGGCGAGCCGGACGACCGCCGGGTGGCGGGGCCGCTGGCGCAGCGCGGCGACGAGCAGGGCGATCGCGAGCAGGCCGAGCACAGCCCCGAACATCCGGTTGCCGTTCTCGATCAGGCCGTGCACCCCCATCTCGGGGGTCGTGATGTACGACTCGTCGGTGCATTTCGGCCAGGTCGGGCAGCCCAGGCCGGACCCGGTCAACCGGACGACCCCGCCCGTGACGACGATCGCCACGTTGCAGATCAGCGAGGCCAGGGCGAGACGGCGCAACACGGGCGAATAGTAGGTCATCCGACCGGATGATCCTCGGCGCGGGTGGCCCGGATCACCGCGGGGTCGGTTTGCGGGCGCCGGATGAAATACGCAACACTTGCGTTGTGAAAAACGCGGCGGCGATCCACAGGCCCGACGTGGGTGCGGATCGCCGTACCCGGGACCGGGTGGCCGAGCTGCTGCTTGCCCGCGGTCCGGCGACCGCCGCCGAGCTGGGGCAGGCCCTGGGGTTGAGCCCCGCCGCCATCCGCCGGCACCTCGACGCGATGCTCGCCGAGGGCGACGTGGTCGTGCGCGGGCGCCCCTGGCGGGGGCGCCGGGGCCGAGGCCGGCCGGCCAAGGTCTTCGCGCTGACCGACACCGCCCGGCGGCGCCGGGGCACGCACGCCTACGACGACCTGGCCGCCGCCGCCCTGCGGTGGATCGCCGAGCGGGACGGGGAGTCGGGCGTCGCCGCGTTCGCGGAGGCGCAGGTGGCCGCGCTCGAGGCGCGCTGCCGCGCCGCGCTGGAGGGGGCGGGTGACGACCCCCTGGCCCGGGCGGAGGCGTTGGCGAACGTGCTGACGTCCGAGGGGTACGCTGCCTCGGCGTCGGTGATCGCCTCCGGCGGCCAGTTGTGCCAGTACCACTGCCCGGTGGCGCACGTCGCCGCCGAGTTCCCACAGCTGTGCGAGGCCGAGACCGAGGTGATCTCCCGCCTGGTCGGCAGCCACGTGCAGCGCCTCGCCACGATCGCCCACGGCGACGGGGTGTGCACCACGCACATCCCGGCTCGGCCGCCGAGCCAGCAGCGCCGTGCCAACCGAACACCGACCATTGAGGACTGATCGATGACCGAGCAGACCACCCAGGAGCAGCTCGTTGCCAGCCTGGGCAAGTACGAGTACGGCTGGGCCGACCCGGACGTGGCCGGCGCAACGGCGCGCCGCGGTCTCAACGAGGAGGTCGTGCGCGACATCTCGGCGCGCAAGAACGAGCCCGAGTGGATGCTGGAGCTGCGGCTGAAGGCGCTGCGGCTGTTCAACCGCAAGCCGCTGCCGGCCTGGGGGGCAGACCTGAGCGGGATCGACTTCGACACCATCAAGTACTACGTGAAGTCGACCGAGAAGCAGGCGACCAGCTGGGACGAGCTGCCCGAGGACATCAGGCGGACGTACGACCGGCTCGGCATCCCCGAGGCCGAGAAGCAGCGGCTGGTCGCCGGGGTGGCCGCGCAGTACGAGAGCGAGGTCGTCTACCACAAGATCCGTGAGGATCTCGAGGCGCAGGGGGTCATCTTCCTCGACACCGACACCGGCCTGAAGGAGCACGAGGACCTGTTCCGGGAGTACTTCGGAACGGTGGTGCCGGCCGGCGACAACAAGTTCGCCGCTCTGAACACAGCGGTCTGGAGCGGCGGCAGCTTCATCTACGTGCCCAAGGGCGTCCACGTGGAGATCCCGCTGCAGGCCTACTTCCGGATCAACACGGAGAACATGGGCCAGTTCGAGCGGACGCTGATCATCGTTGACGAGGGCGCCTACGTGCACTACGTCGAGGGCTGCACCGCGCCGATCTACAAGTCGGACTCGCTGCACTCGGCGGTCGTCGAGATCATCGTCAAGAAGAACGCCCGCTGCCGCTACACGACCATCCAGAACTGGTCGACCAACGTCTACAACCTGGTCACCAAGCGGGCCGTCGCGCACGAGGGCGCGACGATGGAGTGGGTCGACGGCAACATCGGCTCCAAGGTCACCATGAAGTACCCGGCCGTGTACATGGTCGGCGAGCACGCCAAGGGCGAGGTGCTCAGCGTGGCCATGGCCGGTGAGGGCCAGCACCAGGACGCCGGCGCCAAGATGGTGCACGCCGCGCCGAACACCTCCAGCACGATCGTGTCCAAGTCGATCGCCCGGGGCGGCGGCCGCACCTCGTACCGGGGTCTGGTCCAGGTGCTCGAGGGCTCGCACCACGCCAAGTCGACGGTGAAGTGCGACGCCCTGCTGGTCGACACGATCTCACGCTCGGACACCTACCCGTACGTGGACGTCCGCGAGGACGACGTCGCCATGGGCCACGAGGCGACGGTGTCGAAGGTCAGCGAGGACCAGCTGTTCTACCTGATGAGCCGCGGCCTGTCCGAGGACGAGGCGATGGCGATGATCGTGCGCGGCTTCATCGAACCGATCGCCAAGGAGCTGCCGATGGAGTACGCGTTGGAGCTGAACCGCCTCATCGAGCTGCAGATGGAGGGCGCGGTCGGATGACGATCCTCGATTCGGTGAAGGAGTCGCTGGAGCTCGCGCGGGTCGAGTCGCACCTGCATCCGGAGGGGTCGTTCGACATCGACGACCACCCGGTGCCGACCGGGCGGGAGGAGATCTGGCGCTTCACCCCGCTGAAGCGCCTGCGGGGCCTGCACCAGGACGCTCCGTTCGCGGCGGGCGCGGTGAAGCTCGATGTCCAGGCGGCGCCCGGCGTCGTCGTCGAGACCGTGCCCGCGGACTCGCCGCTGCGCGGCTCCTCCGGCCTCGTCCCGAGGGACCGGGTTGCGGCCCGGGCGTGGGCGGCGGCCGGCGGGGCCACCGTCATCCGGATCCCGGCCGAGACCGCCGTCGACGGCGTGACGGTCATCGGTCACCACGGCACCGGCCACGACACCGCGGGCGCCGGGCACGGCATCGTGGTCGCCGAGCGCTTCTCGAAGGCGACGGTCGTGCTGGTCTTCGACGGCTCCGCCGTGCTGGCCGACGTCGTGGAGTTCGTCGTCGAGGACGGGGCCGAGCTGACCGTTGTGGTCGTGCAGGACTGGGCCACCGACGCGGTGCACCACTCGACACAGCACGCCCGCGTCGGCCGGGACGCGACGCTCAAGCATCTCGCGGTGAGCGTCGGCGGCGATCTGGTGCGCACCGACACCTCGGCCGCGTACGCCGGACCCGGCGGCCAGGTGGAGCTGCTCGGGCTCTACTTCGCCGACGCCGGCCAGCACATCGAGCATCGGCTCTTCGTCGACCACACGGCGCCGCGCACCCGCAGCAACGTGCTCTACAAGGGAGCGCTGCAGGGCAAGGACGCGCACACGGTCTGGGTCGGCAACGTGCTGATCCGCAAGGTGGCCGAGGAGATCGACACGCACGAGGAGAACCGGAACCTCGTGCTGACCGACGGCGCCCGGGCCGACTCGATCCCCAACCTGGAGATCGAGACAGGCGAGATCCTCGGGGCCGGGCACGCGAGCGCGACCGGTCGCTTCGACGACGAGCAGCTGTTCTACCTGATGGCGCGCGGGATCCCCGAGGTCGATGCCCGCAAGCTGGTGGTGCGGGGCTTCTTCGCCGACCTGTTGTCCAAGATCCCCGTGGCGGACCTGCGGGAGCGGCTGGGCGAGGTGATCGAGGCCCGTCTCTCCAAGGTGGGGGCATGATCAGGGTCTGCTCCACCGAGGACGTGCCGAAGGGCACCGCGATCAGTGCCGACATCGAGGGCACCCCGATCGCGATCGTGCACGGCGAGGACGGCCAGTTCTACGCCGTCTACGACGAGTGCTCGCACGCGGCCGTGCCGCTCTCCGAGGGCGAGGTGGACGGTTGCACGCTGGAGTGCTGGCTGCACGGGTCGCGCTTCGACCTGCGCACCGGCGAGCCCACCGGCCTGCCCGCCACCGAGCCCGTCCCCGTCTACCCCGTCGAGGTCCGCGACGGCGACATCTACGTAAGCCTGACGCCGAGCAATGGAGTAATACGGTGAGTGTCCTTGAGATTCGTGACCTGCAGGTGTCGGTGCGGCTGCCGGAAGGCGAGCTCAAGCCGATCCTCGCGGGGGTGAACCTGACCGTCCGGGCGGGGGAGACCCACGCCATCATGGGGCCGAACGGCTCCGGGAAGTCCACCCTGGCCTACTCGGTCGCCGGCCACCCCAAGTACGAGATCACCGGTGGGTCGGTCACGCTGGACGGCCAGGACGTGCTCGCCATGTCCGTGGACGAGCGGGCCCGGGCCGGTCTGTTCCTCGCCATGCAGTACCCGGTCGAGGTGCCGGGCGTGTCGGTGGCCAACTTCCTGCGCACCGCGAAGACGGCGATCGACGGCGAGGCGCCGAAGCTGCGCACCTGGGGCGCGGAGCTCCGGTCCGCGATGGAGCGCCTCGGCATGGACCCGTCGTTCGCGCAGCGCAACGTCAACGAGGGCTTCTCCGGCGGGGAGAAGAAGCGGCACGAGATCGTGCAGATGGAGCTGCTGCGGCCGCGGATCGCGATCCTCGACGAGACCGACTCGGGCCTGGACATCGACGCGCTGCGCGTCGTCAGCGACGGCATCAACCGGGTGCGGGCCACCGGCGAGACCGGGGTGCTGCTCATCACCCACTACACCCGGATCCTGCGGTACGTGCGGCCGGACTACGTGCACGTCTTCGTCGGCGGACGCATCGTCGAGGAGGGCGGCCCGGAGCTGGCGGAGAAGCTGGAGGCCGAGGGGTACGAGCGCTACCTCGCCGGGGCCGGCCCGGCCAAGATCGGGGGCTGAGATGTCGACGGTGGCCTGGCCGTCCGGAACCTCCGCCGGCCTCCCGAGGCAGGAGGACGCGCCCGGCGACGCCGAGCAGCCCGCGCTGCGGTCCCTCGACGTCGAGCGGGTGCGCGCCGATTTCCCGATCCTGCAGCGGGAGGTCAACGGCCGGCGGATGGTGTACCTCGACTCGGCCAACACGTCGCACAAGCCGCGACAGGTGCTCGACACGCTGGCCGAGCACTACGCCCGGCACAACGCCAACGTGGCCCGGTCGGTGCACACGCTGGGCACCGAGGCGACGGAGGCGTACGAGGGGGCGCGCGCGACGGTGGCCGCGTTCATCGGCGCGGCCACGCCCGACGAGGTGGTGTTCACCAAGAACTCCACCGAAGCGATCAACCTGGTCGCGTACGCCTTCCTCGGCGCATCGCTGCGCGGCGCGTCGTCACCGGACGGCGGTGGGCGGTTCGCGCTCGGGCCCGGCGACGAGGTGGTGATCTCCGAGATGGAGCACCACTCGAACATCGTGCCCTGGCAACTGCTGTGCGAGCGGACCGGGGCGACGCTGCGCTGGTTCGGGATCACCGACGACGGGCGGCTGGACGAGTCCGACGTGGACTCGCTGATCACCGAGCGGACGAAGATCGTCTCGTTCGTGCACATGTCCAACATCCTCGGGACGGTGAACCCGACCGCGCGGATCACCGCGCGGGCCCGCGAGGTGGGCGCGCTGGTGATGCTGGACTGCTCGCAGTCGGTCCCGCACATGCCGGTGAACGTGGCCGACCTCGGGGTGGACTTCATCGCGTTCACCGGGCACAAGATGTGCGGGCCGACCGGCATCGGCGTGCTCTGGGGGCGCGCGGAGCTGCTGGCGGCGATGCCCCCGTTCCTCGGCGGCGGTTCGATGATCGAGACGGTCACCATGGAGCGCACGACGTTCATGCCCCCGCCCGCGCGCTTCGAGGCCGGTACGCCGCCGATCGCGCAGGCGGTCGGGCTGGGCGCCGCGATCGACTACCTGACCGGCATCGGGATGCCGGCGGTCCGCCGCCACGAGCAGGAGCTGACCGCGTACGCGCTGCAGGCGCTCGCCACCGTGCCGGGGCTGCGGCTGTTCGGACCGGCCGAGCCGGTCGACCGGGGCGGCATCTTGTCGTTCGCGATGGACGGGATCCACCCGCACGACGTGGGGCAGGTGCTCGACGCCGAGGGGATCCAGGTGCGGGTCGGGCACCACTGCGCCCGCCCGGTGTGCGCGCGGTTCGGCGTGCCGGCGACGACCCGGGTGTCGCTGTACCTCTACAACACGACCGAGGAGATCGACGCGCTGGTGCGGGGCCTGGAGGCGGTGCGGAAGGTGTTCGGCTGAGGATGCAGCTCGACCAGCTCTACCAGGAGATCATCCTGGATCACTACAAGCACCCGCGCGGACGCGGGCTGCGCGAGCCGTACGGCGCGCAGGCCCACCAGGTCAACCCGACCTGCGGGGACGAGGTGACGCTGCGGGTGGCGGTCCGCGACGACGTGCTCGACGACATCTCGTACGAGGGCCTGGGCTGCTCGATCAGCCAGGCGTCGGCGAGCGTGCTCTACGAGCTGCTGCGCGGTCGCCCGTACCCGGACGCGATGGCCGTGCACGAGGCGTTCGTGGAGCTGGTGTCCGGCCGGGGCCAGGTGACCGGGGACGAGGCGGTGCTCGGGGACGGGATCGCCTTCGCCGGGGTGGCCCGGTACCCGGCCCGGGTGAAGTGTGCGTTGCTGCCCTGGATGGCGTTCAAGGACGCCGCGATGCGGGCGCGAGAGGGAGACGGAACGACATGAGTGAGAAGGCCAGGGCATCGGTTGAGGACGTCGAAGAGGCGATGCGGGACGTCGTCGACCCCGAGCTGGGTATCAACGTCGTGGATCTGGGCCTCGTCTACGGCATCCACGTCGACGACGACAACGTGGCCACGCTGGACATGACGCTCACGTCGGCGGCCTGCCCGCTGACCGACGTCATCGAGGAGCAGGCGCGCCAGGCGCTGTGCACCGGCCCCGGCGGCGGCCTGGTCTCCGACGTGCGCATCAACTGGGTGTGGATGCCGCCGTGGGGTCCGGAGCGCATCACCGAAGACGGACGCGAGCAGCTACGCGCGCTGGGCTTCAACGTCTGACGTCCGCTCGGAAACGGCTGACAGCGGGAGCGGGGTAAGTTCGAAGTGGACTGTGCGGCCGGTCTTGTGCCGCAGCAGACGGTGCGCCAGTGGCACCAGGACGCCATGCAGCAGCGGGTACTTGGCGGCCAGCAGCCGGGCGGCCCGGGCGGCCTCGGCGCCCTCCAGCCGGCGCGCCTCGGCGCGGATGGCCGGGCCGGTCACCTGTCCACGGCCGGTGGACGGGGCCACCTCGACCAGCGGTCGGCGGCGCAGCCGCCGCGTCTTCAAGGCCTTCTCGAAGCTGCGGAACACGGCCCGCTGTCCGTCGACCGCGATGCTCACCGGGCTGGCGCCCGGTGTCCCGTCGGCGCGGTACGTGGTGAGCAGCACGGTCTTCTGGCGTACGAACGGCGCGAGCGCGGGCGTGGTCGCGGTGCCGACCGCGCCGACCACGTACCCGAGTTGGCGCAGCCGCAGCGCCAGCGCGGCGGCGGTGAGCGCCGACACCACGCCGAGCAGCCACGGGTCGGAGAGCCGGCCGCCGTGCGCCAGGTCGAGCGCGTGGTTGACGGCGTGGATGCTGTTGGCCACCAGGAAGCCGGCGAGCGCGGTGGCGGGCGCGTCCGCCCAGACCAGGGCGAGCAGCAGCGTCGCGCCCGCGCCGATCTGGAACGCGCCGACGTCGTGCAGGAAGTGCTCGTGCGGGGGGAAGGCGACGGCGCGGGCGAACGAGTCCGGTGCGGCCAGGCACCAGATCCCGGCCACCAGGGTGAGGATCGCGACGGCTGCGGTCGTCATCCTGACGAAAACGGTGGGTCTCATGTGTGCTGGACGGTGCACGGCAGCCATGTGTGACATCGCTGTCGTACGAGCTGACTAGGGTGCCCGATCGTGGATCTGATGACGCTGCTGCCCGCCGACTGGCGTGCCGCCCTCACGCCCCACCTCGACCCGGAGCGTACCGCCCGACTGGGCGAGTTCGTCGCCCGCGAGTACGCCGAGCACACGGTCTTCCCACCGCAGGAGGACCTGTTCACCGCGTACCGGCTGTGCCCGTTCGAGGCGACGCGGGTGCTGATCCTCGGCCAGGATCCGTACTTCAAGCCCGGCCAGGCGCACGGGCTGAGCTTCAGCGTGCGGCGCGGGGTGCCGGTGCCGCCGTCGCTGCGCAACATCTACAAGGAGCTGTACGACGACCTCGGCGTGCCACCGGCGCGCCACGGCGACCTGACCCGCTGGGCGCAGCAGGGGGTGCTGCTGCTCAACGCGGTCCTCACCGTGCGGGCCGGCAGGGCGGGCTCGCACGCGGGCGCCGGCTGGGAGGAGTTCACCGACGCGACGATCCGGGCGCTGGACGCCCGCCAGCGCCGGGTGGTGTTCGTGCTGTGGGGGGCGTACGCCCGGAGGAAGGCGGCGCTGGTGCGCAACCCCGCGCACGTGGTGCTGGAGGCGGGGCACCCCAGCCCGATGAACCCCCGCGGATTCCTCGGCAGCCGTCCGTTCAGCGCGATCGACAAGGCGCTCGCCGACGCTGGATTGCCCACTGTGGACTGGCGGCTGGGCGACTGAGGGTAATCCGGTGGCGGCGGTCGCGCGGGCGGGCGCAGAATCGCGCCCGTGTCCGAGGCCCTCGTCGCGGGGCTGCTGGCGGGGTACGGCGTGGCCGTGCCGGTCGGCGCCATCGCCGCCGTCATCGTCAGCCTCACCGCGCGCACGTCCCTGCGGGTCGGCGCCGCCGCCGCGCTCGGCGTCGCCACCGCGGACGGCGCGTACGCGCTGGCCGCCGTGCTCGGCGGTGCGGCGCTGGCCCGTCTGATCGAACCGGTCGCGCTGCCGCTGCGCTGGGTAGCCGCGGCGGTGCTCGTCGGGTTCGCGGTGCGTAACGGTGTGACCGCCCTGCGCCACCACCGCGATCCGGCCGCGGCCCGGGACGGCACCGGGCTCGGCACGCCCGCGCGGGCGTATCTCGGGCTGCTCGGGCTCACCCTGCTCAACCCGGCCACGGTCGTCTACTTTGGAGCGCTCGTGCTCGGACGGCAGGCGGACGAGGACCCCACGCCTGTCGCGCAGGCCGTCTTTGTGGCCGCCGCCTTCGCCGCCTCGGCGAGCTGGCAACTGCTGCTCGCCTGCGGCGGCAGCCTGGTCGGCCGGCTGCTCACCGGCCCCCGTGGTCGGTTGATCACCGCCCTCGCGTCGAGCGCCGTGATCCTGCTGCTGGCGCTGTGGCTCCTGCTGCCGTGACCCCTCGTCGCCGCGCGTCCACGCAGGCACCTCCCGCGACGATGCCGAGGGGTCGGTAGCGTCAGGCCATGGGCGGACGGCCGGCGGCGGGCGGTGGGCGCTGGGTGGAGGTGGACCCGGAGCGCCTGACGCGGTGGCTCGACGGGTTCGCCGAGCGCCATGGCTCGATCGCCGTCGATCCGCGGCCGGACCGGCTTCTCGTCGCGGCGTTCGACGGGGCGGTCGCCGAACTCCACCCGCCGCCCGGCGCACACCCGGGACGCGACATCGCCGAGTTCGTCGCGGCGGCTACCCGGGAACGCGTGCTCGGCCTGCTGCTCGCCCGGCGCGGCGGCGCGGCGGTGGCGCTCGCCGAGGGACCGCGGCTGGTCCGCTCGAAGGTGGAATCCGCGTACGTGCAGGGGCGCACCGCGGCCGGCGGGTGGTCTCAGCAGCGCTTCGCGCGCCGGCGGGCGAATCAGGCCCGGGCGGCGGCCGCAGGCGTCGCCGACGTTGCCGCGCGGCTGCTGCTGCCCGAGGCGAACCGGCTCGCCGTGCTCGTGGCCGGCGGCGACCGGCGCACGGTCGAGGCGGTGCTGGCGGACCGGCGCCTGGCGCCGCTCGCCGCGAAGCTGGCGGACCGGTTTCTCAGCGTCCCCGAGCCCCGGCAGGCGACCCTGCCCGACGCGTTGCGCCAGGCGCGGGCGGTGCGCATCCGCGTGCTCGAACCACCGCCGCAGTGATCAGGACTCGGTGCGTTCGTCGGGTCGCAGCGGGCGCAGCTCGCCGCCGCGTTCGACCCGGACCTCGCCGGGATTGTCGACCGGCGGGATCTGCGCGGTGCGCCGTTCCGGGTCCTGGTGCGGCCGCATCAGCACCGGGTCGGTCTCACCCGTCTTCGGCCCGGACTCCTCGGGCTGGCTCATGTCGTCCCTCCGTTCGCCGGCTCCCTGGGCCGGATACCCCGGCCGGCCGGGCTGACACCCGCCGGCCCACCGTAGCGGCCCGGTGCCCGTCGCCTCGACCGCACGGCGACCCGCGACCGCGAAGTCCAGGGCGGCTAGGACCGCACGGTCCCATCCCCCTGGTCCCGGCCGCCGACTAGGCGATGAGCCAGGGCGGTGACCACCTGATCGGGGTTGAGCCCGGCGCCGATCGAGACGGTCAGCAGATCCAGGAGAAGCCCGTCCATGGCGTAGTGGAGCAGGGCGATCTCGAAGGCGCCGCCCGGCAATCCGGCGGCCTCGTGGAATGCGACGTCGTCACGGTAACCCCCGCGAAGGATGCGTCCGAGCGTGCGGGCGAGACCGGGGCGGCGCACCGCTTCCAGGCGTAGTTCGAGCAGCGCGCGGGTGAGGTCGGGCTGTCCGGCGGTGCGTTGGAGGATGTAGCGCAGGTAGTCGACGAGCAGATCGAGCGAGGGTGGGCGGCGCCCCAATTCGGCGAGGACTGCCTCGTCGGGTGCGAACCGCTCCATGATCCGCTCTCCGAGCGCGGTGAGCAGCGCGTCGCGTGTCGGGAAGTAGTTGGAGGCGGTGCCTTGAGGGACGCGGGCCTCGAGGTCGACCGCCCGGTGGGTGAGCCCTCGCATGCCGGAGCTCGCGAGCACCCGCAGCCCGGCGTCGGCCAGGAGCGCCCGCCTTCCAGGGTTCTTCGCCACGCTTCGGACACTACCTGAACCACTACTGTTGTTGTAGGTTAACCACGACAACAGTAGTGGTTAGGCGGAGGGGACCATGCGAAAACTCGTGTACTTCGTGGCCAGCACCCTCGACGGGTTCATCGGCGCGCCAGACGGTTCCTGGGATTTCTTCGCGGTCGAGCCGGACCTGATCGCGTACCTGACCACCGCCTATCCGGAGACGCTGCCCACCGCGTACCGCGCCGGCATCGGTCTGGAGACGCCGAACGTGCGCTTCGACACCGTCCTGATGGGCCGAGGCACCTACGAGCCGGCGCTCAAGGCGGGGATCACCAGCCCGTACGCCCACCTGAAGCAGTACGTGTTCTCCCGGTCGCTGCCCGCCGAGCCGGACTCCCCGGTGGAGATCGTCTCCGGCGATCCGATCCCGTTCGTGCGTGAGCTCAAGCAGGGCGACGGTCGGGAGATCTGGCTCTGCGGCGGTGCCGACCTGGCCGGCCAGCTGCTCCCGGAGATCGACGAACTGGTCATCAAGCTCAACCCGGTCGTCGCCGGCACGGGGATCCCGCTGCTGTCGCGCGCCTTCCATCCACACCGGTTCTCGCTGCGGGAGAGCCGCCCCTTCGACAGCGGGGTGGTTCTGCTGCGCTACGAGAAGGTGTAACGGCCGAGGACGCCGGGCGGCCGGTGGCGGCAATTCGGTTGAGGGCCCGCCGGCCTGCCCGGCTACACTCGACGCCGTGCTCGCCTGCAGAGACTGACCCGCCCCGCAGCGACCCGCCACCGGGCCGCTGCCGCCGCCTGCCGTCAGTCCGATCCGACCCAGGGAGCGAGCCCCACTGATGATCACCGCCACCGGTCTGGAACTGCGCGCCGGTTCCCGCATCCTGCTGGCGGACGCGACCCTACGCGTGCAGCCCGGCGACCGGATCGGTTTCGTCGGCCGGAACGGCGCCGGCAAGACCACCACCCTGAAGGTGCTCGCCGGCGAGAGCCTGCCGCACGCCGGCCACGTCGAGCGGCGTGGTTCCATCGGCTACCTGCCGCAGGATCCCCGTACCGGCGACCTCGAGATGACCGCCCGCGACCGGGTGCTCTCCGCCCGGGGTTTGGACACCCTGCTCGCCGAGATGACGGCGCTGCAGGGCCGCCTTGGCTCCGACGAGCGCCTGCTGCGCCGCTACGGCGCGCTGGAGGACCAGTTCGCCAGCCTCGGCGGGTACGCCGCGGAGGCGGAGGCTGCCCGGATCTGCGCGAACCTCGGACTGCCGGACCGGGTGCTGGGCCAGCCGCTTCGCACCCTCTCCGGTGGTCAGCGCCGCCGCATCGAGCTGGCCCGGATCCTGTTCCGCGACGCCACCGCCACCGGCGGCGGGATCCTGCTGCTCGACGAGCCCACGAACCACCTCGACGCCGACTCCATCGGCTGGCTGCGGGGCTTCCTCGCCGGACACAAGACCGGCCTGGTCGTCATCTCCCACGACGTCGGGCTGCTGGAGGCGGTCGTCAACAAGGTGTGGTACCTCGACGCCAACCGGGCCACGATCGACGTGTACAACGTCGGCTGGAAGACGTACCTGCAACAGCGGGAGGCCGACGAGCGGCGCCGGCGCCGCGAGCGGGCCAACGCCGAGAAGAAGGCCGGCGCGCTGCTCGCGCAGGCCGAGAAGATGCGCGCCAAGGCGACGAAGGCGACCGCGGCGCAGAACATGATCCGCCGCGCGGAGCGCATGCTCGCCGGACTGGAGGAGGAGCGGGTCGCCGACAAGGTGGCGAAGGTGCGTTTCCCGACGCCCGCGCCGTGCGGCAAGACCCCGCTCGCCGCGCGTGGTCTGTCCAAGTCGTACGGATCGCTGGAGGTCTTCACCGGCGTCGACGTGGCGATCGACCGGGGCTCGCGCGTGGCGATCCTCGGCCTCAACGGTGCCGGCAAGACCACCCTGCTGCGCATCCTGGCCGGCCACCTTGCGCCGGACACCGGTGAGGTGCTGCCCGGGCACGGCCTCAAGCTCGGCTACTACGCGCAGGAGCACGAGACGCTCGACGTCGAACGGTCCGTGCTCGACCACATGCGCTCGGCGGCGCCCGACCAGCCCGACGTCGAGTTGCGGCGGATCCTCGGCGCGTTCCTGTTCTCCGGCGAGGACGTCGCCAAGCCCGCGGGGGTGCTGTCCGGCGGGGAGAAGACCCGTCTGGCCCTGGCCACCCTGGTCTGCTCCGGCGCCAACGTGCTGCTGCTCGACGAGCCGACCAACAACCTCGACCCGGCCAGTCGCGAGCAGGTGCTCGACGCGATCGCCCGGTTCCCCGGCGCGATCGTGCTCGTCACCCACGACCCCGGTGCGGTGCAGGCGCTCAAGCCCGACCGGGCGATCCTGCTGCCCGACGGGGTCGAGGACATCTGGAGCGACGACCTCCTCGAACTCGTCGAGCTCGCGTAGCGCCGGCCTGGGTGTCACCACAGGGTGGCGAGCACGGCCTCGATGACCACCGCGGTGGCGGCGCCCACGGCCACCAGCGCCACAGGGGTGTGGGGGAGCGGGCCGCCCTGCTGCTCGGGCGCCACCGCCGCCACCGTCAGCCACGGGAAGAACGCCAGCCAGGCGTGCTCGACGCCGCCGCGCGCGAATCCGGCGACGAGCGAGAAGACCACCGCGGCGCCGGCGCCGACGAGGAACGGCCAACCGGGCGTGTTCCGCAGCTTGCGCAGGCTCGCCACGAGCGGCGGTCCGGCGGCCAGCAGCAGCGCGACCAGGCTGAGCGCGCTCCACCACAGGTGCGAACGGTACGGGCCGATCCGGGTCGCGTAGTCCGCGTGCGCGCCGAGCAGCCCGTCCACCCAGCCGAAGCCCGCCAGGTCCGCGGCGAGCACGGGCAGCAGGGCGCCGAGTCCGGTCGCCGCGTTCAGGAACGGCCGGCGCCGCACGAAGTACAGGCACACCACGGACAGGCCGAGCCACGGCGCGGCGTACGAGAACATGGCCGCGAGCCCGAGCAGGATCCCGGACCCGGTCGCCCACAGCCCGGCCGACCAGCCCGTGCGGCCGGGCGCGCTGGCTCGCACGCCGGCGGCGACCATCCCCGCGCCGAGCGCGGCGACGACCGCGTCCATGCTGACCGCGAGCCACACCGCGTACGGCGCCAGCGCGAGCACCGGCAGGTACCGCCGGGCGGCCGGCTCGCCGCACACCCCCCGCACCGTCGTGAGCACGAGCGGAACGGTCAGCGCTCCGACGGCCGTGACGAGCACTCCGAGCGCGAGCGGGTCCGCCAGACCGATCCGGTGCGCCGCCCACAGCGCCAGCACCGGGCCGGGTGGGTGGCCCCGTGTCGCGTCCGAGTGCTCGGCCGCCCGGTCGGTGAACGTCGCGAGGTACCCGAGCGCGTCGCGGCCCACGTCCGCGACATCCGTCAGGTGGCTGTCGTCGGCGAGCAGCGCGCGGCTGAGCCCGTCGGGCCCGTCGACGAGGGCAAGGGCGATCGCCCAGCCGAGCATCGCCGCGTACCCGGCGAGCAGGACCAGCCACCACCGGGCCCGCTCGAACCAGCCGCGGGCGGCGGCGGTCAGCACGCCGGCCGCGATCGCCGGGGCGAGCAGGGTGGCGGGGCCGAGCGCCAGCCGGTACCGCCCCAGAAAGGGGGCGCTCGCCGTGCCGAGTGGCGCCCCGGAGCGCACCACGAGCCAGGTCATCGTGAGGCCGCCGAGGCCGAGCAGCAGCCAACCCACGAGGTCGCGCCGCTGGACGTCAAGCACAACGGTCCAGGTTATCGGGTAGTTGACATTCACACGCGTGTCGGTTGGCGTACGGTCGATATCTGGCGCATGATCGTCGGAGGCGGTCTAATAGGTGGGACCGTTAGGAACTGCACTGTCTGGGACGTGAGGGATCAAAGATGGCAGCCACCGGCACCACCACCACCGAAAAGGGTCGCCGGATCGTCGGGGCCGAGCGCCAGACGCTCGCGAAGGACCTCGTCAAGCGGTACACCTCCGGCGAGAGTATCCGGGCGCTCGCGGCCTCCACCGGTCGCTCGTACGGCTTCATCCACCGGGTGCTGACCGAGTCCGGCGTGCAGCTGCGGCAGCGCGGCGGGGCCCGGCGCAGGAAGAAGGCATGACCTTCCGGGGACCAGTACCCGTTGGCCCCGAGCGCCCGTGGGCGAGGCGGTGACCACGGCGAGCGGGGTCCGGCAGGATCGGGACGGGCCGGTGGCAACGGTGACGTTGTGCCGGCCCGACGTCCTCAATGCTCAGACGCCGGCGATGTGGGCCGCCCTGCGCGACATCGGGCGCGAGCTGCCCGGCGATGTGCGCGTGGTGGTGCTACGCGGGGAGGGCCGCGCCTTCTCCGCCGGCCTGGACCTGTCGGTCGCCGGCGGCACGGCGGCCGAACTGGCGGCGCTGCCCCCGGACCAGGCGGCGGCGCGCATCGCCGAGTACCAGGAGGCGTTCTCCTGGCTGCGCCGCCCCGACATCGTCACCGTCGCGGCCGTGCAGGGGCACGCGATCGGCGCGGGCTTCCAACTCGCGCTCGCCTGTGACCTGCGGGTGCTCGCCGACGACGCGCAGCTCACGATGGCCGAGGTGTTGCTCGGCCTGGTTCCCGACCTCGGTGGCACGAAGCGCCTCGTGGATCTGGTCGGTTACGCCCGGGCGCTGGAGATGTGCGTGACCGGCCGGCGGATCGACGCGGCGGAGGCGGACCGGATCGGCCTGGCCAACCTGGTGGTGCCGCGGGCCGACCTCGACTCCGCCGTGGCGGACCTCGCCGCCGCGGTGCTCGCCGCGCCCCGGGACGCGGTGGTCGAGATCAAGGCGTTGCTCGCAAACGCCGCCGGGCGGTCGTACGCGCAGCAGTTGGCGGCCGAGCGCGAGGCGCAGGTGCGCCGGATCCGCGACCGGGCCGGCCTCGGCGAGTGACCACCCGGCGCGGATGAGGCGAGGGCCCGGGTCGGCGGGCGGGTTGGGGTCCGACCCCGCCGAGCCACCGGCCCTGGCGCCGTGTCGCACGGCACGCCGGCAGCCCCTGGCCGACGGTCGCGGAACATCCCCGTTCCCGAGGTGGTTGTCATACCTGTCCGGGAGACTGGGCGACAGAGACGACCTCGCGGGGAGGTGCCGGGGTGGGCCATCCGATGGGCCCGATGGGTGGCGGCTGGTCGATGCTGCGCGCCATGCGCAAGGAGGGCGAGCTCGACGGCCGGCGGGCGAGCCGCGAGACAGCGCGCCGCGTCCTCGCGTTCGCACGTCCGTTCCGGCACCTGATCGCGGTCTTCCTCCTGCTCGTCGTGCTCACCTCGAGCATCGCGGTCGCGACTCCGGTCCTCGCGGGTGAGGCGATCAACGCGATGAGCCGGCCCGGCCCGGGCGCGCTCCGGGTGGTCGTCTCCATCGCCCTGCTCATCGCCGGGCTCGCGGTCGTGGAGGCCGCGCTGTCGCTGGCCCAGCGCTGGTTCTCCGCGCGCATCGGGGAGAGCATCATCTACGACCTGCGCACCCGCGTGTACGACCACGTGCAGCGGATGCCGTTGCAGTTCTTCACCCGTACCCAGACCGGCGCGCTCGTGAGCCGGCTCAACAGCGACGTGCTCGGCGCGCAGCAGGCGTTCACCTCGGCCCTGTCGGGCACGGTCGGCAACCTGATCTCCCTGGTGCTCACCGCGGGCGCGATGTTCGCGCTCTCCTGGCAGGTCACGGCGCTGTCGCTGCTGCTCGTGCCGGCCTTCCTGCTGCCGGCGCGGCGGGTCGGGCGGCGGCTGGCCGACATCACCCGCGAGGCGTACCAGTTGGACGCGAAGATGAACGCCCGGATGACCGAGCGCTTCGGGGTCTCCGGCGCGCTGCTGGTCAAGCTGTTCGGCCGCCCCGAGGTGGAGGCCGAGCAGTTCGGCGAGCGAGCCAGGCGGGTGCGCGACATCGGCGTGCAGCAGGCCATGTACTCGACGACGTTCTTCGTCGCCATGATGCTCGTCGCCTCGCTCGCCCAGGCGCTGACCTACGGGCTCGGCGGGTGGCTCGCGGTCAGCGGCACCGTGCAGGCCGGCACCGTCGTGACGCTCGCGCTGCTGCTCACCCGGCTCTACGGGCCGATCACGGCGCTGTCGAACGCGCGGGTGAGCATCATGAGCGCGCTGGTGTCCTTCGAGCGGGTCTTCGAGGTGCTCGACCTGCAGCCGGCGATCGCGGAGAAGCCCGATGCGGTCGACGTCCCGTCCGGCCCCGCCCGCATCGAGTTCCGCGACGTCCACTTCCGCTACCCGGCCGCGGACGAGGTGTCGCTGGCGTCGCTGGAGGATGTCGCGGCGCTGGACCGCACCACCTCCGACCCGGTCCTGCGGGGTGTCTCGTTCACCGTCGAGCCGGGCCAGATGGTCGCCCTGGTCGGTCCGTCCGGGGCGGGCAAGTCGACGACCGCGATGCTGGTCAGCCGGGTGTACGACGTGTCCGCCGGCGCGGTGCTGGTGAACGGTGTGGACGTGCGTGACGCGACCCTGCGCTCGCTGCGCGAGACGATCGGGGTGGTCACCCAGGACGCGCACCTGTTCCACGAGACGCTCGCGGAGAACCTGCGTTACGTCAAGCCGGACGCGACCGACGAGGAGCTGTGGGAGGCCCTGGACCGCGCGCACATCGGGGATCTCGTGCGCAGCCTGCCCGAGGGGCTGTCCACCGTGGTCGGCGAGCGGGGCTACCGGTTCTCCGGTGGGGAGAAGCAGCGCATCGCGATCGCCCGGCTGCTGCTCAAGGCGCCGGCCATCGTCATCCTCGACGAGGCGACCGCGCACCTGGACTCCGAGAGCGAGGCGGCCGTCCAGCGGGCGCTGTCTGAGGCGCTGGCCGGCCGTACGGCGCTGGTCATCGCCCACCGGCTGTCGACCGTGCGCAATGCCGACCAGATCCTCGTGCTCGACGACGGGCGGATCGTGGAGCGGGGCACGCACGACGAGCTGGTCGCGGCCGGCGGCCTGTACGCGGAGCTGTACCGCACCCAGTTCGTGACGCCCGATTCGCCGGGGCGGTTCGTCGACGACGGCCCGGATCCGTTGGCGCTCATGCCCCGCCAGCAGGACCCGCTGCCCGGGTAGCGCCACCAGCGCGCGGGTGACCTAGGCCGAACCGGTTGCCGCAGGGGCGGCGATGTCTTGCTCGGGGACCCCGGTTCAGCGATGGCCGGCGCGAGCGCCGACGCGGTGACCACGCGCAGGAACGGGACCACGCAGGCGGCGGCGAGCGCCGCGAACACGCCGAACGCGACGCGCGGACCGGCGACCTCGGCCAGCGCCCCCGCGGCGGCCGCCGCCACCGGGGTGGCGCCCCAGCTCACCAGCCGGTATGCCGCGTTGAACCGGCCGAGCAGTGCCTGCGGGACGAGCGCCTGGGTGACCGTGCGGGAGTTGACGCCGACGGTCCGCCCGGTCGAGGAGCACCCCGATCGGCAGGGCCGCGAAGAACCAGGGCGCGCTCATCGCGGCCGCAACGCCCGCCACCGCGTCCGGCGACCGGGTGACACCGGTGGCGAGTACCGGGAGCGCGACCCGCACGATGCCGTCCGCCACGTTGGTCGAGGCGGTGAAGGTCACCAGGAGCCATTCGTTCGCCGCGCCATGCCCGAATTCATCCTTAACCGGTTAGAAGCGATAACCGGTTTAAGGGTAAGAACAGCTATCCTGAGGCTGTCAAGGCCAGGGGGAGGGTGCGGCCGGTCCTGATCAGGAGGTTGGTGTGGCTCCGCAGCCGGTGCCGATGCCGGAGCGCCTGCGGCCGGTGCTGGCCCTCGCGAACACGGTTGACGTCGAGGACGGCACGGACGTCTTCGACGGCGGCCCGGCTGCGCTCGGGCGGTGGCTGTCCGATCACGGGCTCGCACCGCCGGACGTCCGCCCGACCGCGGCCCACCTGCGCCTCGCCCGCGACCTGCGAAGCGGGCTGCGCGCGCTGCTGCTGGCGAACAACGGCGGCGTCGCCGACCCGGACGACCTGGCCGCGGGGGAGCGGGCGATGGCCCGGCTGCCGCTCGTCGCGGCGACCCACGGCGCTGCCCTGCGGCCGGCCGCCTCCGATCCGGTGCTGGTCGGGCTCAGCGCGATCGTCGTCGGCTACGTGGAGGCGGTCGCGAGCGGTTGCTGGCACCGCCTGCGTCGTTGCCCCGCCGAGGACTGTGCCTGGGCGTTCTGGGACTCCTCCGCGAAGGCGGGCCGGCGATGGTGCACCATGCGGGTGTGCGGCAACCGCGCGAAGGTCCGCGCCTACGCCGCCCGCCGCCGCACCACCGCCGCCCGCGGTGCCTGACCCCGCGTTCGCCCCGCTCCTGCATCCTCCCTCGTGCTGTCAGGGACGATGCGGTCTCCGATCGTCGTGCCGACGCGCCGTGACCAACGTAGGGAGAGAGCGGGGGGGAGTCAGAGCGCGTGGATCGCGCCGCCGTCCACGGGGACCGACAGGCCGGTCAGGTAACTCGCCGCGGGCGAGAGCAGGAAGGCAGCCACCCGGCCGAACTCCTCGGGCTCGCCCAGCCGGCCCATCGGGATCGCCGCCTCGGCGTCGGCCCGCGCGCGCACCGGATCGCCGGTCGCCGCGAAGAGTTCCTGAATGCGGTCGGTGAGGATCCGGCCCGGCAGCAGGCTCACCACCCGGATGCCCCGCGGCGCCAACTCCTCGGCCATGTCCTTGGCCACGCCGGCGAGCCCGGGCCGCAGCCCGTTGGAGATGCCCAGGCCAGGGATCGGCACCCGCACCGAGCTGGATAGCACGAACGCGATGGCCCCGCCGGCGCCCAGCTCCGCCGCGATCGTGCGCGCCGCCCGCACCGCGCCGAGGAACACCGTCTCGAACGACTCCCGCCACTGTTCGTCGGTGGCGGCCAGCGCCGTGCCGGGCGGGGGGCCGCCGACGGAGATGAGTGCGCCATCCAGGCGACCGAACCGCTCCCTGGCCGTGCTCACGAGCCGCTGCGCGGTCGCCGGGTCGCGAAGCTCCGCCGCGATGCCCGCGGCCCGCTCGTCGCCACCGAGCCGGCGTACCGCGTCGGCGACCCGCTGCTCGTCCCGTGAGGAGATGACCACCCGGGCTCCGTCGGCCACCAGGCACTGGGCGGTGGCGAAGCCCAGGCCGCGGGAGGCTCCGGTGAGAACGTAGACACGGTTGGCGAGTCCGAGATCCATGCGGAGATCCTGTCAGATCGACGCGCGGACGCGGGACCCCCGGATCCGGCCTCAGCGCCGCACGGCGGCCTCGACGAGGTCGAGCACGCGGCCCAGCTCCTCGGCGGGCCGGCCCATGGCCAGGGCGAGGACGAGACCGTCGTACGCCAACTCCAGGAACCGGGCCAGCACCTCGACCGGAATGTCGTCGCGCAGCACCCCGGCGGCCCGCTGACGGCGCAGCCGCTCCCGCGTCGCCTCCGCGATCGCCGCCGACCGCTGCGCCCACCGCTTGGCGAAGTCCGGATCGGTGCGCAGCCGGCGCGACACCTCCAACTGGGTGCCGAGCCAGCCGGCCACCTCCGGCTCGCCCGCGCGGCCGTCGCCTGGCTGCGCCGCGGCGCGCGCGAGCAGGTCGCGCATGACCTGCACCAGGCCGTGCTCGGCGACGGTCGCCACCATCGCCGCCGCGTCGTCCTCGGCGACTGCCAGGAACAGCGACTCCTTGTCGCGGAAGTGGTGGAAGATGGCTCCCCGGGACAGGCCGGTCGCCTCCTCCAACCGCCGCACGGTGGCTCCCTCGTAGCCGTAGCGGGCGAAGCAGGCGCGCGCCGCGGCGAGGATCTCCCGCCGGCGCGCCTCCAGCTGGTCCTGGCTCACCCGGGGCATTGAACGATCCTAACCGTACGTACGTCTTGCGTCAGGCGGATCGGCCCGCGGGCCGGGGGCCGGCGGGGCGCGGGCCGACGAAGAGCGCCTGTGCTGCCCGCCCGACGCGCCCCGTCTCGTCGTACAGCTCGGTCTCCGCCAGGCCGACGCCGCTGGCGTCGAGCGTGGTCGCCGCGCGTAGGCACAGCCACTCCCCGGCAGGCACGCGGTGCAGATGGACGGTGAGTTCGGTGTTGATGTACCACCAGTCGGCAGCGTCCAGCACGCCGCTCAGGCCGTTGCCCGAGTCGGCCAGCACGAGCAACCGCTGCAGCCCGGTCGGCTCCTCGCCGGCGACGAGCGGCACCCGCTGCCGGGCCCACACCGTCGCGGGTCCCGGCGCCTCGAAGTGACCCTCGACGAACCGCCACTCGGTCGCCCGGATGTACCCGGTCTGCCCGAACGGCGTCCGGAAGGCCGCCTCGTCCGCCGGGCGGGGTGGCGCGGGTGGGTGCGCGGCCCTGGCCGCCGGGGGCAGGTCGAGGTCGGCGCGGCGGATGCGCCACGCCCGCGCGCGCAGGACGACCCGCCCGTCGCCCGACAGCTCCGCCTCCACGAGTTCGACGGTGCGGCCCGCACGGGCGACCTCGGCGTGCACGCGCATCTCGCCCACGGGCACCGGGCCGAGGATCTCCACGGTGAGCCGCACCACCCGGGCCGGTCCGGTGACGGTGCTCGGCAGTCGCTCGATCGCCCGGCCGAGCAGCGCCGACGGCGGCCCGGCGTGCTGGGCCCCGTTTCCCCACGGCCCCACGGTGCAGGGCGTGGCCAGGAAGCGGTCCGGGTCGTCCGTCGGCAGGTAGAAGGCGTCGCTCGGCATGCGCGGGAACCTACCGGGCGTGCGGATCGTGGTCCACATGCGGTACAACAGGGCATGCTCGAGCCGCCGCTGCCGACCCGTACTCTCGCCGTCGCCGCCGTGCAGGCGCGGCCCACACCCGGTGACGTGGCCGGCAACGCCGCCACCGCCGCCCGCCTGGTGCGCGCCGCCGCCGACCGGGGCGCGGTCCTGGCCGTCCTCCCCGAGCTCTTCCTGCCCGCCTACCACCCGCCGGCGCTGCGAGCGGATCCGGACGGCACGCACGTCGCCGCCGCCGACGACGGCCGGGTCGACGACGCGCGGCTCGATCCGCTGCGGGCCGTGGCGCGTGAGCGGTCCGTCGTGGTGGTGGTCGGCGCGGCGGTGCGCCACCACGACGCCAGGCGGACCTGCTCGGTCCTGGTCGTCGACCGGTCCGGCGGGGTCCGGGTCGGCTACGACAAGCAGCACCTGTGGGGGCCGGACGAGAACGAGCTGTTCACGCCCGGCGCGACCGGCGCCACGCTCGTCGTGGACGGTTGGCGGCTGGGGCTCGCGGTCTGCTACGACGGCTGCTTCCCGGAGCACGGGCGCGCCGCGGCGCGCGACGGCGCACACGGGTACCTGGCGCCGAGCGGCTACCTGGACGGCTCGCAGCACCGCCGCGACCTGTACTACGCCGCGCGGGCGCTGGACAACACGATGTACGTGGCGTTCGCGAACTCGGTGGGCGGGGAGCCGCCGTGGCGGTTCAACGGTGGGGCCGCGATCTACGACCCGGAGGGCCGGCCGCTGGCCAGGGCCGGGGACGAGGGCGAGGCCGTGGTCGTGGCGACGTTCGAGCCGGGCGAGTTGGCCCGGGTGCGGCGCGAGCACACCATGCTCGTCGATCGGCGCGCCGACCTCGACGGCGCGCGGCGGCTCGTCACCGCCTGACCGGGCCGTCAAGACTCGCCGCGGGGTCTGTTGTCGCGCCGTCTGGTCACGTAATGTGCCGGCGTGCCCCTGTTGCTCCTCTCCCTGGACAACACTCTGGTCGACCGCACCGGAGCCTTCCGCGCCTGGGGGCAGTCGTTGCTGGAACGGCTGGGCGCGCCCGCGTACGACATCGACTGGCTTCTCGACGTGGACGCCGACGGGCTCACCTCGCGGTGGGATGTGGCCGAGGCGATACGGAACCGGTACGGGCTGCGCGTGCCGGTGATCGACCTGGTCGAGGAGGTCCGCGAGGGAATGATCGCGCGGATGCGCTTCGATCCGATGATCGCCGCGGCGCTGCGCATCGCGGACGAGGCGGGCTGGGTGCCGGTCGTGGTGACCAACGGTGAGACGCGCGTGCAGGAGCGCGTGATCCGAAGCACCGGGTTGGACCGGTACATCGCCGACTGGGTGATCTCCGAGGAGGTGGACGTCCGCAAGCCCAACCCGCGCATCTTCCAGATCGCCGCGGAGCGGGTCCGGATGCCCCTGCGTGGCGCGTGGATGGTGGGCGACGGCCCGGAGACCGACATCGGCGGCGCGGCGGCGGTCGGCATCCCCAGTGTGTGGCTGCATCGCGGGCGCTCCTGGACCGAGCGCCGGTTCGCGCCCACACGGATAGCCGACGGCTGCATCGCCGCGATCGCCGCGGTGCTCGACGCGCGGCGGCCTGCCATCCCCAGGCCGCGCGCGCGTCCCCCGCTGACCCGTACCTGGTGATCCGCACCCGATGGCCCGCGTCCGGTGACCCGGCCGTGGACGCGAGTGGCGGCTACCGCTGGTCGATCGGCACGTACAGGCGCTCGGGCGAGCCGGTGTAGATCTGGCGCGGCCGCCCCAGCTTGTTCTCCGGGTCGTTGATCATCTCGCGCCACTGGGCGATCCAGCCGGGCAGCCGGCCCAGCGCGAACAGGACCGTGAACATCTTGGTCGGGAAGCCCATGGCCTTGTAGATCAGCCCGGTGTAGAAGTCCACGTTCGGGTAGAGCCGCCGGGACACGAAGAACTCGTCGGCGAGGGCGATCTCCTCCAGCCGCATCGCGATGTCCAGCAGCGGGTCGGGCTTGGCCAGACGGCCTAGCACGTCCTGTGCGGCCTTCTTCACGATGGCGGCACGCGGGTCGTAGTTCTTGTAGACCCGGTGGCCGAAGCCCATGAGGCGGACGCCCTGCTCCCGGTCCTTGACCCGGCGCACGAACGCGTGCACGTCGCCGCCGTCGGCGTGGATGCGCTCCAGCATCTGCAGCACCGCCTCGTTCGCCCCTCCGTGCAGCGGGCCGAACAGGGCGTTGATCCCGGCGGACACCGAGGCGAAGAGGTTGGCGTGTGCCGAGCCGACCAGGCGCACGGTCGAGGTGGAGCAGTTCTGCTCGTGGTCGGCGTGCAGGATGAACAGCATGTCCAGCACCTTGGCGACCACCGGGTCCACCTCGTAGGGGGTGCTGGGTACGCCGAACGTCATGCGCAGGAAGTTCTCCACGTAGCCCAGGGCGTTGTCGGGGTAGAGGAAGGGCTGCCCGATGGACTTCTTGTACGCGTACGAGGCGATCGTCGGCAGCTTGGCGAGCAGCCGGATGGTGGAGATCTCCACCTGCTCCGGGTCGAACGGGTCAAGGCTGTCCTGGTAGAACGTGGACAGGGCGCTCACCGCCGAGGAGAGCACCGGCATCGGGTGGGCGTCGCGGGGGAATCCGTCGAAGAAACGCCGAAGGTCCTCGTGCAGCAGCGTGTGCAGTTTGATGTTCTCGGTGAACTGCGCCAGCTGCGCGGCGGTGGGCAGCTCACCGTGGATCAGGAGGTACGCGACCTCCAGGAACGTCGACTGCTCGGCGAGCTGGCCGATCGGGTAACCGCGGTAGCGCAGGATCCCGGCGTCACCGTCGATGTAGGTGATCGCCGAGGCGCACGACGCGGTGTTCACGAAGCCCGGGTCGTAGGTGACGTATCCGGTCTCCTTCAACAGATTGCCGACACCGACGCCCGAGGGTCCCTCGACGGCGTTGCGTACCGGCAGGGAGAGCTGGCCCGCTGGGTGGTCAAGCTTGAGGTCGGACATCAATCCCTCGCTCCGCCCGTAGATCTTCTGCGAGCCCCCATTGTCCCTGGAAAACACACGCCCCGGGTAGGGCGATATGTCCGGTTCGGTTGAGGAGTAGATCACCTTCCCGCTGCCATTCGGGGTTTACGAGGCGATATCCGGTTGCCGGGCGGTCGCCGGACCGGTGACAATCAGCGGCTTGCGCTCCGGGGCGGAGCCTCCTGGGTGCAAGGGAGGCGGCGCCTGCGCCGACGGGTCGGGGGCGGCGCCGGCCGGCCGGCGCCGCCCCCGACGGTCACGGCTCAGTCGTTCAGCATCTTGCGCAGCACGTACTGCAGGATGCCGCCGTGCCGGTAGTACTCCGCCTCGCCGGGCGTGTCGATGCGCACCACCGCGTCGAAGGACACCCCGGTGTCGGTGGTCACGCGCACGGTGCGCGGGGTGACCCCCTCGTTGAGCTTCTCGATGCCCTCGATCGAGAACTTCTCCTCGCCGGTCAGCCCGAGCGAGTCGGCGTTCTGCCCAGCCGGGAACTGCAGCGGCAGCACGCCCATGCCGATGAGGTTCGAGCGGTGGATCCGCTCGAAGGACTCGGCGATCACGGCCCGCACGCCGAGCAGGGCCGTGCCCTTCGCCGCCCAGTCGCGCGAGGAGCCCGAGCCGTACTCCTGGCCGGCGAGGACCACCAGCGGGATCCCGGCGACGCGGTACGCCTGGGCGGCCTCGTAGATCGTCGTCTGCTCGCCGGTGATGTGGTTGACCGTCCAGCCGCCCTCCGGCAGGGCGCTGCCGTCCGGCAGGCGCAACTGGTTGCGCAGCCGGATGTTCGCGAACGTGCCGCGGATCATCACCTCGTGGTTGCCCCGGCGCGAGCCGTACGAGTTGAACTCGTGGCGGGCCACCCCGTGCTCGGTGAGGTACCGGCCGGCGGGGGAGTCCGGCTTGATCGAGCCGGCGGGCGAGATGTGGTCGGTGGTGACCGAGTCGCCCAGCTTAGCCAGCACCCGCGCCCCGACGATGTCGGTGACCGGCTGCGGCTGCGCGGTCATGCCCTCGAAGTACGGCGGCTTGCGCACGTACGTGGAGTCGGGGTCCCAGGAGAAGGTGTCCCCGCTCGGCGTGGGCAGCGAGCGCCACTGCTCGTCGCCGGCGAACACGTCGGCGTAGTCGCGGGTGAACATCTCGCTGGCGATGGCGCGCGCCATCACCTCCTCGATCTCCCGCGCGCTCGGCCAGATGTCGCGCAGGAACACCGGCTCGCCGTCGGAGCCCGTGCCCAGCGGTTCGTTGGCCAGGTCGATGTCCATCGTGCCGGCGATCGCGTACGCGACCACGAGCGGCGGCGAGGCGAGGTAGTTCATCTTCACGTCCGGGTTGATCCGGCCCTCGAAGTTCCGGTTGCCGGACAGCACCGAAACCACGGTCAGGTCGTGCTCGTGGATCGCGGCCGAGATCGGGTCGGGCAGCGGGCCGGAGTTGCCGATGCACGTGGTGCAGCCGTAGCCGACCAGGTGGAAGCCGAGCTTCTCCAGGTACGGCGTGAGGCCGGCCCGGTCGTAGTAGTCCATCACCACCTTCGACCCGGGCGCCAGCGTGGTCTTCACCCACGGCTTGCGGGCGAGCCCGCGCTCGACGGCGTTGCGGGCCAGCAGCGCGGCGCCGAGCATGACCTGCGGGTTGGAGGTGTTGGTGCACGAGGTGATCGCGGCGATCACCACCGCCCCGTGGTCGAGGTCGAACTCGGTGCCGTCCTCGAGGGTTACCCGCACCGGGTTGCTGGGCCGGCCGGCGGCGTTCGCGGCGGCGACGGTGAGGTCGTGCGGGGCGCCGCCGACGTCCGAGCCGCCGCCGTCGGCCGGCGGGTCGGAGGCCGGGAACGTGTCGGCGACCGTCTTGTCCACCTCGGACTTGGCGCCGTAGCTGCCCACGTAGTCGGTGAGCGCGCTGCGGAACAGCGTCTTGGCGTTGAGCAGCGGGACGCGGTCCTGCGGCCGCTTCGGGCCCGCCAGCGACGGCTCCACGGTGGACAGGTCCAGCTCCAGGCGCTCCGAGTACGCCGGGTTCGCCGCCGGGTCGTGCCAGAGGCCCTGCTCCTTGGCGTACGCCTCGACGAGCGCGACCTGCGCCTCGTCCCGCCCGGTCAGCCGCAGGTAGCGCACGGTCTCCTCGTCGATCGGGAAGATCGCCACCGTGGAGCCGTACTCGGGCGACATGTTGCCGATCGTGGCACGGTTGGCGAGCGGTACCGCGCTCACGCCGGGCCCGTAGAACTCGACGAACTTGCCCACCACGCCGTGCTGGCGCAGCATCTCGGTGATGGTCAGCACCAGGTCGGTGGCGGTTGCGCCCTCGGGCAGCTCGCCGTGCAGCTTGAAGCCGACCACGCGCGGGATGAGCATGCTGACCGGCTGGCCCAGCATCGCGGCCTCGGCCTCGATGCCGCCGACGCCCCAGCCGAGCACGCCGAGCCCGTTGACCATCGTGGTGTGCGAGTCGGTGCCGACCACGGTGTCCGGGTAGGCCATGCCGCCGCGGGCGAAGACCACCCGGGCCAGGTACTCGATGTTGACCTGGTGCACGATCCCGGTCCCCGGCGGCACGACCTTGAACTCGTTGAACGCGTTCTGGCCCCAGCGCAGGAACTGGTAGCGCTCCCTGTTGCGCTGGTACTCCAGCTCGACGTTGCGGGCGAAGGCGTCCGGGCGGCCGAACAGGTCCGCGATGACCGAGTGGTCGATGACCAGCTCCGCCGGGGCGAGCGGGTTGACCTTCTTCGGGTCGCCGCCGAGCTCCTTGATCGCCTCGCGCATCGTGGCGAGGTCGACCACGCACGGCACCCCGGTGAAGTCCTGCATGAGCACCCGGGCCGGGGTGAACTGAATCTCCACGCTGGGCTCGGCCGTCGGGTCCCAGGAACCCAGCGCGCTGATCTGGTCGGCGGTGACGTTGACGCCGTCCTCCGTGCGCAGCAGGTTCTCCAGCAGGATCTTCAGGCTGTACGGCAGCTGCTCCTGACCGGGGACAGCGTCGATCCTGAAGATCTCGTAGCCGGTGTCCCCGACGCGCAGCTGACTTCTGGCACCGAAGGTGTCGAGGCTCGCCACGTCGCACTCCTTCGTTCTCGTTGTCGTCTTCCCGAAGTCTTCCCCAGCCGCCACCGACACATCGCGGCGGCCCGCCGTTCTCAACTAGCAAACCGTACGTCCGTCTTGCTATAGCGGTCAAGCGGGTCGCCGAAGCCTGGGCGGCGGTTGCGGCCTCTCAGCGAGATCGGGAGCTACGGCGATCGGACGCCCTCGCGCGTTCGTTCCGGAAACTCGCGCGTTTGTGCCAGAAGAGCGAACGCGGTGTGCCACCGCCGGATCGGGTGGCACACCGCGTGTCGACCGGTGCCGTCGGTCACTCGTTGGTCGCGCCCGAGGTGACCGAGCTGCCGGCGGGAGTGGCGGTGCGCCGCATCGTCACGGCCACGAGCGCGCCCACACCGGCCGCGGCCAGCACGACCTGCAGTGCGAACTCCTTGAGGCCGTACCCCGGGGTGCCGAAGGCGGTCGCGAGGCCCGACGCGATGAGCGCCCCCACCACGCCGAGCACCGGGCCGAGCCAGATGGCTTTGGCCTGCTTCTCCCGGATGACGAACCAGCCGGCGAAGCCGGCCACGACGCCGATCACGACGGCAATGAGGAAGTTCACGGCCGATTTCCTCCATCGAGACGAGGGGATGATGGACCGTGCACACCCTGCTGTGTCCAGCGTCACATGTCAAGGCCTGGCGGCCGACGATCAGCCCGGCAGGCGGGGGCCCGCCTCGCGCTGGGCGGCCAGCCAGGCCTCGACGTCGTCGGCGGCGCGCGGCAACCCGGCCGACAGGTTGACCGCGCCGGTCGCGGTGACCAGCACGTTGTCCTCGATCCGGATACCGATGCCCCGCAGTTCGGCCGGCACCAGCTCGTCCTCGGGCTGGAAGTACAGCCCCGGCTCGACGGTCAGCACGTAGCCCTCGCCGATCAGGCCCTCCCGGTACTTCTCCTTGCGGGCCCGCGCGCAGTCGTGCACGTCGAGACCGAGCATGTGCCCGAAACCGTGCAGGCTCCAGCGGCGGTAGAGCATCGACTGCTTGTCCATCGCCTCGTCCACGCTCACCGGCAGCACGCCCAGGTCGCGCAGGCCCTCGGCGAGCACCCGCATGCAGGCCTGGTGCACGTCGTTGAAGAGCACGCCCGGCCGGATCGCGTCCATGCCGGCCTGCTGCGCCCGGTGGACGATCTCGTACACCTCCCGTTGCAGCGAGGTGAACGTCCCGGAGACCGGGAGCGTGCGCGTCACGTCCGCGGTGTAGAGGTTGCGGTTCTCCACACCCATGTCCATGAGCAGCAGCGTGCCCGGCCGGGTGCGTCCGTCGTTGCGCATCCAGTGCAGGATCGTGGCGTGCTCGGCGGAGGCCACGATCGAGGTGTAGCCGACCGTGTTGCCGTCGTGGCGGGCCCGCAGGCCGAAGACCCCCTCCAGCAGCCGCTCGGAGACCGGCCGGTCGGCCGGCAGCACCCGCGCCACGTCCTCGAACCCGCGGATCGTCGCGTCGATCGCGTCCTGGAGCTGGGCGACCTCCCACTCGTCCTTGACCAGGCGTAGCTCGGCCAGCGTCTGCGCCAGTTCGTCGTCGCGCCCGGGCCCACCGTCGTGCCCGCCGGTCCGCTCGTCGTACGGCCGGACCGCCGCGTCCACCGCCGCATCCAGGCCACGCAGCACCCGGGTGCGGGCGGGCGCGCAGTCGGCCAGCGCGGCCGGCAGCTCGTCCAGGTGCGCGGTCTCGAGCCCGAGCTCGACGGACTTCTCGGCGAGCGTCTGCCGCCGCCCGATCCACAGCTCGCCGTACTGCCGGTCGCGGAAGAACTCGTCGGTGTCGCGGGGCGAGCGCGGCCGCACGTACAGCGTGGCGTCGTGGCCGTTGCCGTTCGGGCGCATCACGAGCACCGCGTCGGGATCGTGCTCGCCGGTCAGCCAGACGAAGTCGCTCCCCGGGCGGAACGGGTAGAACGTGTCGTTGGCGCGCACCTTCTCCGTGCCGGTGGGGATGACGAGCGTCTCGCCCGGGAACGCGGCCGACAGCTGCGCCCGGCGCTTGGCGTGCTGCGGCGCCTCGGGCCTCGGCGTGACCTCCAGCGCGGCGTCGCGCCAGCCGGTCCGCATGAATGCGAGCAGCTTCTCCGGGTAGTCCGGGTCGTGCGACTCCGCACCGCCGCGTGCGACCTGGTCCTGTCGAGCCTGCTCCTCGGTCATCCCTGTCTCCTCCCGCGGTCTGCTCATCGCCGACGGTACCGCGTGGAAGGATGAAGGCCATGTGCGGACTGCTCACCTTCCTCAGCGCGCGCGGGGACGCGCACGCCCACCGGGACGGCGTCGCGGCGGCGCTTGAGGCGATGCACCACCGGGGACCGGACGAGACCGGCGTCGAGGTGGTCAACTCCGACGTCGTGTTCGCGCACAAGCGCCTGTCGATCATCGACGTGGAGTCCAGCCACGAGCCGCTGCCGTACGCGGACGGGCGCTACCTGCTCACCTTCAACGGCGAGATCTACAACTACATCGAGCTGCGTGAGGAGTTGATCGCCGAGTTCGGGGCGAAGTTCGCCACCGCCGGGGACGGTGAGGTCATCGTGGCCGGCTACCACTACTGGGGCGAGGCGGTGCTCGACCGGCTGCGGGGCATGTTCGCCTTCGTGATCTGGGACGCGCACGAGCGGCGGGCCTTCGCCGCGCGCGACCCGTACGGCATCAAGCCGATGCACTTCCTGCAGACCGCCGACGGCATCTACTTCGCGTCGGAGAAGAAGGCCCTGCTGCCGTTCTCGCAGGCCGCGTTCGCCGGTGACGCGGGGCTGGACATGGCGAGCCTGTCGCACTACCTGACCCTGCAGTACGTGCCGGAGCCGCACACCATGCACAAGGGCATCGAGCGGATCGGCTCGGGGGAGTGCGTCACCTACGAGCCGGGCGGCCAGGTGCGCCGGCGCCGCTACTACCGGCCGGTGTTCCGCCCGGCGCCGGTGCCCGACCCGGAGGCCCTCTACCGCGAGATCCGCGAGACGCTGCGCGAGTCCGTACGCATCCACATGCGCTCGGATGTGCCGGTCGGAGCGTTCCTGTCCAGCGGTATCGACTCCACCGCAGTGGTCGCGCTCGCCCGCGAGTTCAACCCCAACATCCTCACCTTCACCGTCGGGTTCGACGTGCCCGGCTACTCCGAGATCGACGTCGCCCAGGAGTCGGCGCGGTACCTCGAGGTGACCACGATCCCCACCAAGATCGGGCCGGCGGAGATGATGGATGCGCTGCCGAAGATCGTCTGGCACCTCGACGACCCGGTCGCCGACCCCGCCCTGGTGCCGCTGTACTTCGTCGCCCGCGAGGCCGCCAAGCACGTCACCGTGGTGCTCTCCGGCGAGGGCGCCGATGAGTTCTTCGGCGGGTACACGATCTACCGGGAGCCCTTGTCGCTGCGCGCGGTCCAGGCGCTGCCCTCACCGCTGCAGAAGGGGCTGCGGGTCGTGTCGCGGGCGATCCCCGAGGGTGTGAAGGGCAAGAGCTTCCTGGAGCGGGGCACCACCCCGATCGAGGACCGCTACTACGGCAACGCGCGCATGTTCACCGAGCAGGACAAGCAGCGGCTCATGCGGGCGTACGACCCGAACGTGCGCTACACCGACGTGACCGCGCCGATCTACGCCGAGGTGCCGGAACTCGACGACGTCACCAAGATGCAGTACGTCGACCTGTACACCTGGCTGCGCGGGGACATCCTCGTCAAGGCCGACCGGATGTCGATGGCGCACTCGCTGGAGCTGCGGGTGCCGTTCCTGGACCGGCAAGTTTTCGAGGTCGCCGCGCGGATCCCCGTCGAGCTCAAGCTGCCGCCGCGGTCGGTGGAGACGAAGTACGCGCTGCGCCGCGCCCTCGACGGTGTGGTGCCTCCGGCGATCGTCAACCGCAAGAAGCTGGGCTTCCCGACGCCGACGCGGGTGTGGCTCAAGGACGAGATGTACGAGTGGGCGGACAACATCCTCGCCACCTCCGGCGCGGACCACCTGCTCGATCTCGGGTACGTGCGCGGCCTGCTCGCCGCGCACCGCCGCGGCGAGGCGGACAACTCGCGCAAGGTCTGGACGGTGCTGGTGTTCTGCATCTGGCACGCGATCTTCGTGGAGCGCTCGCTCGATCCGGGCATCGAGCGCAACCAGTCCGCGCTGCTCACCAAGCCGGTGGTCGGTTCGGTCGTCCCATAAGGTTGGCGCGTGCCGACCACGATCAGGCCGATCAGAGCCGATGACTCGCCTCGATTGGCCGCGCTCCTGACGCAGCTCGGCTACCCCACGTCGAGCGACGAGGTCGCCGAACGCCTCGGGTACTGGCTCCCCGACCCGAACAGCGCTGTGATCGGGGCCGATGTGGACGGCGAGCTGATGGGCGTGGCGGCCCTGCACGTCTGCCCGTACCTGGAGCACACCGGCCGCTGGGGCCGGCTGGCAGCGCTCGTCGTCGACGAACGATGCCGGGGCACCGGGGTCGGCGCGGCGCTGGTGCGTGCGGCCGAGGACCGTGCGCGAGAGCTCGGGTGCCACAGCATGGAGGTCACCAGCAGCCGCCACCGCACCGGGGCGCACGCCTTCTACCAGCGGCTGGGCTACCAGGACGCCTGTCCGCGCTCGGCCAGGTTCCTGAAGTCCCTCGACGCCGGCCGGTGACGGCGGGCGGGATCCGCTCGCGCGGCGGTCGCCGTCAGGGCGTGGCCTGGGGGTGGCTCGACGCGCTCACGCGCGGCCGGACAGTTCGGCGTATCCGCGGCGGACCGCCACCAGCGCGGCCTCGTAGCCGAACGGCGCGTGCCGCGCCACCTTCTCGGGCGGCGAGCCGGAGATGTCCTCCTCGCGGATCAGCCAGGCCAGCGCGGTCAGGTCACTGTGCTGGCGCGCGACGAAGTCACGGTCCACCACGGCGCCGTGCCCGGGCACCACGGTCGTGTCCGGCCCGGCGAGCGCGAGCAGCGCGGCGACCGCCTCCGGCCACTGCAGCGGGTAGGAGTCCTCGAAGTCGGGCGGGCCGCTCTCCTCCACGAGGTCGCCGGCCACGATGAGGTCGGCGTCGGGGACCTGCACGATCAGGTCGCCATTGGTGTGACCGCGCCCGAGGTGGCGCAGGATGACCGTACGGCCGCCGATGTCGAGTGTGGACTCCAGGTGGACGGTGTGGTCCGGGGGGACCACGGTCACCGCGGCCAACTGGTCGGCGAACCCGGGCGCCTCGGACCCGAACGCCGCGCACGCCGTCCGGCGCAGTTCCTCGGCCCGGTCGCGCAGCAGCGCCGCGGCCTCCTCGTGCCCCCAGACTGCGCAGCCCGGCTCACGGGCGAAGACCGCGTTGCCGAACGTGTGGTCGAAGTGGTGGTGGGTGTTGACCACGGTCCACGGGTGGGGTGTGACCCGGCGCACCGCCTCGGCCAGTTCCTCGGCCTGCGCCTCGGTGGAGAGCGTGTCCACCAGCAGCGCCGCGCCGTCGCCGACGACGAGGGTCGCGTTGACGTCGAGCACCGGGTAGCGCAGCACGTAGACCCCGGCGGCGACCTCCGCGAAGTCAGGCATCGAACGCTTTCGCCAGGAAGCGGTGGCGGTCCACGAGCACGCGCTCGATGCGGCCCTCGGCGACCACCGTCTGCCCGTCCCGCACCACCACCTCGAAGAGCAGCCGTCGGCCGTCGACCTTCGCCAGGGTCGCCTCGGCGACCACCGTACGGCCGACCGGCGTAGCCGCCCGGTGATCCAGTTCGACGCGGGTGCCGACCGTGGTGAGACCCGAATCCAGCCGCCCCGTCGTGGCGGCGACCGTCGCCGCCTCCGCCAACGCCAGCACCCGCGGCGTACTGAGCACCGGCACGTCGCCGGAGCCGACCGCCTGCGCGGTCTCGGCGTCGGTCACGGTCAGTTCGACCCGCGCCACCAGCCCCGCCTGCAGATCCATATGGGCAGCGTAAGCCCTGCCGACGCGGCTTGCCATGAACCTTGACAGGCTCGCGGGCGGGCCGGGTGACGGCCGCGGACGCCGGACGCCCCGGTGGTCACCGCCGCCGGGGGCGAGCGGCGGCGAGGCACGTGCGGGTACGGTCGGGGCCATGAACGCCCCCCTGTCGACGGTCGCCGGTTGGGTCGCCGACGCCGAACGGGTGACCGTGCTGACCGGCGCCGGCATCTCCACCGACTCCGGCATCCCGGACTTCCGAGGCCCGAACGGGGTGTGGACGCGCGACCCGGAGGCCGAGAAGCTCTTCACCCTCGACAACTACCTCGCCGACCCGCAGGTGCGTCGCCGCGCGTGGCTCGCTCGGCGGGACAATCCGGCCTGGACCGCGCAGCCGGGACCGGGACACCTGGCGTTGGTCACCCTGGAGCGGACCGGTCGCCTGCATGCGATCGTCACCCAGAACATCGATGGACTTCATCAAAAGGCCGGCTCGGATCCGGAGCGGGTCATCGAGGTGCACGGCAACATGTTCGGCGTCCGGTGCATGACGTGCGGTGACCGCACGACGATGCGCGAGGCGCTCGACCGGGTCGCCGCGGGCGAGCCCGACCCGGCGTGCCGGCACTGCGGCGGCATCCTGAAGTCGACGACCATCCTGTTCGGCGAACCGCTGGACCGGCGTTGCCTGGAGCGGGCGTTCGAGGCGGCCACCGCCTGCGACCTGTTCCTGGCGGTCGGCACGACGCTTCAGGTCTTCCCGGTGGCCGGGCTGGTCGACGCGGCCGCGACGGCGGGCGCGCGCGTCGTGATCGTCAACGCCGAGCCCACACCGTACGACCCGGTGGCCGACGCCGTGCTGCGCGACCCGATCGCGCAGGTGCTGCCCGGGATCGTCGCCGACGCGAAGCCGAAGGGGTGAGACGGCCGAGGACGGACCGTCACCCCTCGGCCGTCTCCGGCCGGTCCGGTGGCGTGGGTGGGTGCGCGACCGTGTCGGGCCCTGCGGGTGGGTGCGCGACCGTGTCGGGCCCCGCGGGTGGGTGCGCGACCGTGTCCAGTGGCGCGGGGGGTTGCGCGCCCGCGTCCGCCGTCGGCGCCGCCCCGGCCCGGTCGGCGAGGTCACGGGCGGCACGGGCCCGCTGCGCGAGCTCGGCCGCGAGCAGCCACGCCTCCCCGACGTCCCGGTGCCGGGCGGCCCCGTGCAGACGGCCCGCCGTGTCGGCGTGCACACTCGCCAGCCCGAGCAGGCGCTGCAGCGGGCCCTGCACGACGCGGACGCTCTGGATGCGGGCGTACGGCACGATCACCAGCTCGCGGGTGAGCAGCCCGTCCCAGGTGACGAGCACCGATTCGGTCAGGCCCGCGCGCAGCACGGGCTGTCGCAGCGGGGCGAGCCAGCGGGCCCGGGCGGGCGGCGGCGTGGTAGGCAGCGCGGCGAGATCGACCCCGGGGAGCACCTCCGAGATCAGGTACCGGGCGGCGTCGAACGTGCCCACGGGCAGCAGCCGGCCGCCGCGCACGCCGCCGGCCTGCTCTCCGGTGCCGTAGCCGGCCACGTCGATGCGGCAGCGCAGCCAGCGCTTCGGGCGCCACAGCAACGGCCACGTGACACCGACGGCCTGCACCCGGTGCGCGGGCACGGTCTGGGTGCGGGTCTCCACCAGTCCACTGCGCAGCCGCAGGCCCGCGGGGCTCATCGCGGCTCGGAAGTCCCAGTCCTCCAGGATCCGCCGTACCGGCTGCTGCAGCACGCCGACTGCGGCGGTCACCAGGCTGGCCAGCCCGATGAAGCTCCACCGTGGTTCGTACGCGAACTGGGCCACCACGCCGAGCACACCGAACGGCACGAACCAGACCTGCGGCGTGAGCAGCTGACCGACGAGCACGTCGGAGTTGCTCACCGCGTGCAAATGGCGCTCGGCGGGCGCGGCCGCGGCGCCGGGCTCGGCGGGCACCTCGGCCTGGGCCGCCTGTGGACCCGCCCCCGTCCCGACCGCGAGGCGGAGCAGTCGGTCGCGCAGCGCCACGGCCTCCGGTACCGGCAGGTACGCCAGGGGAGCCTCGGCCTTCTCGGCGCCGATCACCTCCAGGCGCAGCTCGGCGAGCCCGGTCAGCCGGGCGAGCAGCGGCCGGACCACGTCGACCGCCTGCAGCCGCTCCAGCGGGATCGCCCGCGTGCGCCGCGACAGCAGCCCTTCGTAGATGCGCAGCTCGCGGCCGACCACGTGGTACCCGGTCACCCACCAGCTCACCACCGACATCACGATCGTGCCGACCAGCCCGACCACGATCACGCCGAAAAAGCGCAGGAAACCCAGCTGCTCCAGGCCCTGCCAGCTGATGGCGACGATCAGCAGGCCGACGTACTTGGCGCTCTTGAGCAGCGGGCTGAGGGGATGCAGCCGGCGGCGCGGCTCCACCACCGGGGAGGCGTCGGCGCTCACAGACCCTCCGCCCGGTCCTCCCCGAGCGCCGCCAGGCGGTCGCGCAGCCGCGACGCCTCGGGCGGCTCGAGGCCGGGGACCTTGGCGTCCGTGGCCGCGGCGGCGGTGTGGAGTTGGACGGTGGCGAGATTGAACACCCGCTCCAGCGGACCGGCGGTGACGTCCACGAACTGCATGCGGGCGTACGGCACGATGGACAGCCGCCGGACCAGCCGCCCGTGGCGTACCAGCAGGTCACGCTCGCGCTCGGCGTACCCCCACGAGCGCACGATCCGGGGGATGAGCACGGCGCGCACGGCGGCGACCGCCACGACGACGGCCGCGGCCAGCGGCGCCAACGGCGTGTCGAGGATGAGCCACGCGACCAGGCAGCCGATGAGCAGGGGCACGGTGCCGACGAGCAGCTGCAGCTCCTCGACCCAGATCAGGCGTGGCGAGACGGGCCGCCAGTCGACCGTCTCCGGCCAGGGCTCCAGAGGGCTGAGGGTCTGCGGCGAGCTCACGTCTCCAGCCTAGGCCGGTCCACCCACCGCGCCCCCGCTGGCGGTCTCGCTCGCGGGCGTCACCTCGCGCAGGAACCCGCGGGCCTCGAGGAAGGCGGCGAGGGTCGGGCGGTGCTCGTCGCAGGCGAGCCAGGTCTTACGCCGGGCCGCGTCGTGCAGGCGCGGATTGTTCCAGCGCAGTGCCCACCGCGCGCCTGCGCGGCACCCCTTCGCGGAGCAGATGAGCGCCCCGCCAGCCGAGGTGGTGCGGGTCTCGTCGGCCACCAGGTGAGTCTCCCACCCGCGCGGCGAGGGGCGCGCAGCAGCCCGGCGACCAGGGCGCAGGGACACCAGCGGCCCCGAGATGCGAAAGCGCCGGGCGGCCACGGGGGAAGCCGCCCGGCGACGGGTGCATCGTACCCATTGCGGGTCCGTCGCTGTCTACCCCGCACGCCTGCCCGTTCGGACGAACCGCGTACTCCGATCGCCCGCCGAAAACGGGTGCAGCCCGCCCGGCCGTGGGGCAAACGTGCGACGCTTGGGGTACGTCGTACCCGACCGTTCGTGGAGGACCGGTGTCTCAGCCGCACCAGCCCGCATCCGCGTCCGCGCCCGCCGACGCGTCCGCCGCCAACCCCGCCGCCCCCCACGACACGGCGGCGCCCGCCGGCCCGCGCAGCAGCCCGGCGCAGGACGCCACCCAGCTCGAGCGCGCGCTGTTCGAGGTCAAGCGGGTGATCGTCGGCCAGGACCGGCTCGTCGAGCGGATGTTCGTCGCCCTGCTGGCCCGGGGCCACTGCCTGTTGGAGGGCGTGCCCGGCGTGGCCAAGACGCTCGCGGTGGAGACGCTGGCCACGGTCGTCGGCGGGACGTTCGCCCGCGTGCAGTTCACCCCGGACCTCGTGCCGGCCGACCTCATCGGCACCCGCATCTACCGGCAGTCGAGCGAGAAGTTCGACGTGGAGCTGGGACCGGTGTTCGTGAACTTCCTGCTCGCCGACGAGGTCAACCGCGCGCCCGCGAAGGTGCAGTCGGCCCTGCTGGAGGTCATGGCCGAGCAGCAGGTGTCGATCGGCGGCGAGACCTACCGGGTGCCCGATCCCTTCCTCGTGATGGCCACCCAGAACCCGATCGAGCAGGAGGGGGTCTACCCGCTGCCGGAGGCGCAGCGGGACCGGTTCCTGATGAAGATCATCGTCGGTTACCCGACCGACGTCGAGGAGCGGGAGATCGTCTACCGGATGGGCGTGACCCCGCCCCGGCCATCGCCCGTGTTCACCCCCGCCGATCTGGTGGCGCTGCAGGCCAAGGCGGACCAGGTGTTCGTCCACAATGCGCTCGTCGACTACGCGGTCCGCCTGGTGATCGCCACCCGCGAGCCGCGCGAGCACGGTTTGGCGGACATCGCGCCGCTGATCCAGTACGGTGCGAGCCCTCGCGCCTCGCTCGGGCTCATCCGCGCCACCCGGGCGCTCGCCCTGTTGCGCGGCCGGGACTACGCCCTGCCGCAGGACGTGCAGGACGTGGCGCCCGACATCCTGCGGCACCGGCTCGTGCTCTCCTACGACGCGCTGGCCGACGACATCCCCGCCGACCACATCGTCGCCCGGGTGCTGGCCAGCGTTCCGCTGCCCACCGTGGCGCCCCGGCAGAGCGCCACCGGGCCCACCGTCTCCAGTGGATCGCCCGCCGCGCCGTACTCGCCGGCCAGACCCCCGGCCGCCTGGCCGGGCTTCGGAGGCCAGCCTTGATCCGCGCCGCCGTCGACCGGGCCGGCGCCGACCGGGTGAGCCTGGTCGGGGACGCCGCGCGTGCGGAGCCGGTGCTGGGTAAGCTGCAGCTGCTGATCAGCCGCAAGCTCGACGGGCTGCTCCAGGGCGACTACATCGGGCTGCTGCCCGGTCCGGGCACCGAGGCGGGCGAGTCCCGCGAGTACCGACCGGGCGACGACGTGCGGCGGATGGACTGGCCGGTCACCGCGCGCACCATGGTGCCGCACGTACGGCGTACGGTCGCGGACCGGGAGCTGGAGACCTGGCTGGCCGTGGACCTGTCGGCGAGCCTGGAGTTCGGCACCGCCCGCTGCCTCAAGCGCGACCTGGTGGTCGCGGCGGCCGCCGCTCTGGCCCATCTGACCGTGCGCGGCGGCAACCGGGTCGGCGCGGTCGTCGGCACCGGAGGCGACCATACGCTTCTGCTTCCCGCGCGGCCGGGGCGCAAGGAGGCCCAAGGCCTGCTCCGGTCGATCGCCACCACCCCGGTACGCCCCGGGCGCGCCGATCTCGGCGCGCTCGTCGACCGGCTCAACCGTCCGCCGCGCCGCCGCGGCCTGGCCGTGGTGATCTCGGACTTCCTCGCCCCGCCCGAGGGCTGGGCGCGCCCGATGCGCAAGCTGGCCGTGCGCCACGACGTCCTCGCGGTCGAGGTCGTCGACCCGCGTGAGCTGGAGCTTCCCGACGTCGGCGTGCTCACCCTCGCCGATCCCGAGACGGGCGAGGTGCACGAGGTGCAGACGGCCGACCCGCGGCTGCGCGCCCGGTACGCCGCGGCCGCCGCCGCCCAGCGGGGCGCCATCGCGGCCGCCCTGCGCAAGGCCGGGGCCGGCCATCTGCGCCTGCGCACCGACTCGGACTGGCTGCTCGACATCGTGCGCTTCGTCGCCGCACAGCGGCACGCGAGGACCCGGGGAACGACTAGATGATCCGATTCCTGCAACCGTGGTGGCTGCTCGCGCTCCTGCCGGTGCTCGCCGTTGCCGGCTGGTACATATGGCGGCAACGGCAGCGGACCGTGCACGCGATGCGCTTCACCAACGTGGCGCTGCTGCGGACGCTCGCCCCGAAGGGGCTGGGCTGGCGGCGGCACGTCTCCGCGGTGGCCCTGCTGCTGTCCATGCTCGCGCTGGCCACCGCGATGGCCCGTCCCTCGATCGACACGAAGGTGCCGCTCGAGCGCGCGACCATCATCCTCGCCATCGACGTGTCGCTGTCGATGCAGGCCACCGATGTGCCGCCGAACCGGTTGGCCGCGGCCCAGGATGCGGCCAGCCGGTTCACCGAGCAGCTGCCCGAGTCGTACAACCTGGGGCTGGTCTCGTTCGCCAAGTCGGCCAACGTCCTGGTGTCGCCGACCAAGGACCGCGCCACGGTCATCCAGGCGATCGCCGGGCTGCAGCTCGCCGAGGCCACGGCCACCGGCGAGGCGGTCTTCACGGCGCTGGAGGCGATCCGCGCCGTGCCCGCCGACGGCGCGGCCGGACCGCCGCCCGCGCGCATTCTGCTGCTCTCCGACGGTTACCGGACCTACGGGCGGTCGATCGAGGAGGCGGCCTCCGCGGCCGCCGAGGCCAACGTCCCGGTGTTCACGATCGCGTTCGGCACCGACCAGGGCGTGGTCGACATCGGTGGGCAGATGCAGCGGGTCCCGGTGGATCGGCTCTCCCTCGCCGGCCTGGCCGAGGCCACCAACGGCTTCTTCTACGAGGCGGCGACCGCCAGCGAACTGCGCCAGGTGTACGAGGACATCGGCAGCTCGATCGGCCACCGCACGGCGCCGCGGGACATCAGCCACTGGTACATGGCGGCGGCGCTGCTGTTCGCGCTGGCCGCGGCGGGCGCGAGCCTACTGTGGACATCACGGATGCCGTGACCCGTGATGCCGTGAGCCGTGATGCCGTAGCCCCTGGTCAACGGGCCCCGGCGCTGACGAGCACGAAGATCACGAGCACCCAGACGGCGGCGAGGGTGAAGCCCAGCGGGGCGAGGTAGCGGTTCATCGGCGAGCTCCCTGGGTGTGACGGGCTGCGTGGGCACACGAAACGGCGGCACGGCGTGCGGCCGTGGCCGGGGAGCGTGGCTGACGGCGCGGATCAGGCGGCCGTGCCACGACTGGAGGGATCGCTATCTCGCACGAGCGATCACCTCCTCCGGTCGTGGACGGGCGGCCCGAGAGACGGCACCCGGGCGCAGACGGGCCCCGGGTGGCGGACCGCGCAAAGCGTACACCCCCGTGTCAAGGGAAGGGATCGAGCGCTCCCGGTTTCGCCGTACCGGGCAGTAGCGCCTAGTCTCATCGCGCACCGTGTCGACCGGGCCGTGGCGCCCGGGTGAGCTGGAGGGGGAAGCATGGGGCGCACCGTGCTGGTGACCGGAGGCAGCCGGGGGATCGGCCTGGCGGTCGCGCGAGCCTTCGCCGCGCAGGGCGACCGGGTGGCCGTCACCCACCGCACCAGCGCCCCGCCGTCGGACCTGTTCGCGGTTGCGTGCGACGTCACCGACCCGTCGTCGGTGGACGAGGCGTTCACCCGGGTCGAGGCGGAGCTCGGGCCGGTGGAGGTGCTGGTCGCCAACGCGGGCGTCAACGACGACACGCTGCTGCTGCGCATGTCCGAGGAGCAGTTCGGCCGGGTCCTCGAGACGAACCTGACCGGCGCGTGGCGGTGCGCCAAGCGCGCCGCGACGAAGATGCTGCGGGCCCGGTGGGGGCGCATGATCTTCATCTCGTCGGTCGTCGGGTTGTACGGCTCCCCGGGCCAGACCAACTACGCGGCTAGCAAGGCCGGGCTGGTGGGGTTGGCCCGCTCGATCACCCGGGAACTCGGCTCCCGCGGCATCACCGCCAACGTCGTCGCGCCGGGGTTCATCGAGACCGACATGACCGACGCGCTGCCCGCCGAACGCCGTGCCGAGTACCTCAAGGCCATCCCCGCCGGGCGGTTCGCGCAACCCGACGAGGTGGCCGGCGCGGTGACGTGGCTGGCCAGCGACGCCGCCGGGTACGTGACGGGCGCGGTGATCCCGGTCGACGGCGGTCTGGGCATGGGCCACTGACACCGGCACGTCGGCGCGGTGCGTGACCCCCGCCCCGGTGGACAATTCGGCGTGGTGCGCCGCGCCAGGTTGAGGAGGCAACGAGATGGCAGGACTGCTCGCCGGCAAACGGCTGCTCGTCACCGGCGTGATCACCGACCAGTCGATCGCGTTCTCCGTGGCGCGGATCGCGCAGGAGCAGGGCGCGACGGTGGTGCTGACCGGGTACGGTCGGCTCTCGCTGGTCGAGCGCATCGCCAAGCGGCTGCCGGCACCGGCACCCGTGCTCGAGTTGGACGTCACCAACCCCGAGCACCTGGCGTCGCTCGCCGACCGGGTGCGCGAGCACGTCGACGGGCTGGACGGGGTGCTGCACTCCATCGGCTTCGCGCCCCAAAGCTGCCTCGGCGGGGGGTTCCTGACCGCCCCGTGGGAGGACGTCGCCACCGCGGTGCACGTCTCGACGTACTCCTACCAGTCGCTGATCATGGCGTGCCTGCCGCTGATGGGGTCGGGCGGCGCCTACGTGGGGCTCACCTTCGACGCGTCCAAGGCCTGGCCGGTGTACGACTGGATGGGCGTGGCGAAGGCCGGACTGGAGGCGGCGAACCGGTACCTGGCCCTGCACCTGGGCCCGAAGGGCATCCGGGTCAACCTGGTCTCCGCCGGCCCCCTGCGCACGATGGCGGCGAAGTCGATCCCCGGCTTCGAGCAGTTCGAGGAGGCGTGGACGCGGCGGGCGCCGCTGGGGTGGAGCCTGACCGACCAGGAGCCGGCGGCGCGTGCCTGCGTGGCGCTGCTGTCGGACTTCTTCCCGGCGACCACCGGTGAGATCGTGCACGTCGACGGCGGGTACCACGCGGTGGGCGCCTGACCGGCCCGACCACGGCAGACAGGCCTGCACCACCACCGGCGAGCCACGCCACGCACGCGGGGCCCGAACCGTCCGGTGAGCGCCGCCGAGGCTACCCTCGACCGCGTGCGGTATGACGCGTTCCTGCTGGTGTCGTTCGGCGGCCCGGAGCGGCCGGAGGATGTGGCTCCGTTCCTGGCCAACGTCACCCGCGGCCGGGACGTGCCCCCGGAGCGGTTGGCCGAGGTCACCGAGCACTACCTGAGCTTCGGCGGCGTGTCGCCGATCAATGCCCAGTGTCGCGACCTGCTCGCCGCGCTCCGTACCGAGTTCGCCTCGGCCGGCATCGACCTTCCGCTCTACTGGGGCAACCGCAACTGGCACCCGCTGCTGCACGACACGCTGCTGCGCATGCACCGCGACGGGGTGCGCCGCGCGATCGCGTTCGTGACCAGCCCGTGGGGCTCGTACTCCTCGTGCCGGCAGTACCTGGACGACATCGCCACGGCGCGGGCGGCGCTCGGCGACGCTGCCCCCGTGATCGACAAGATCCGCCACTACCACGACGCGCCCGGGCTCATCGAGCCGCACGTCGACGCGGTGCGCGCCGCGCTCGCCACGCTGGACCCGGCGCGGCGGTCCACCACCCGGCTGGTCTTCACCGCCCACTCGGTGCCGATCTGGATGGCCGAGCGGTCCGGTCCCGACGGCGGTCGGTACGTGGCGCAGCTGCAGGAGACCGCCGCGCTCATCGCCGGCGCGGCCGCGCCCGACCTGCCCTACGACCTGGTCTGGCAGAGCCGCTCCGGGCCGCCGCAGGTGCCGTGGCTGGAGCCGGACATCAACGACCATCTCGCCGCGCTGGCCGCTGCCGGCACCACGTCGGTGGTGGTCAGTCCGATCGGATTCATCTCCGACCACCTGGAAGTGGTGTGGGACCTGGACACCGAGGCCGCCTCGACCGCGAAGTCCCTCGGCCTGGAGTTCGCGCGCGCGGCCACCCCGGGCACCGATCCGCGGTTCGTGCGGATGGTGCGGGAGCTGGTGGAGGAGCGGCTGCACGACACCGGCCCGCGGGGCCGGCTCGGCACGCTCGAGGTGTGGGACACCTGCCCCGGGCACTGCTGCCCCAGACCGCCGGTACGGGGCCGGCCGCGATGACGCGCAAGCCGATCGAGGCGTGGCTCACCGACATGGACGGCGTGCTCGTGCACGAGGGCCAGCCGATCCCCGGCGGACCGGAGTTCGTCGCCCGGCTGCGCGAGCGGGACCGCCCGTTCCTCGTCCTCACCAACAACTCGATCTACACGCCGCGCGATCTGTGTGCCCGGCTGGCCTGGATGGGCATCGACGTGCCCGAGGACCGGATCTGGACCTCGGCGATGGCGACCGCGCGGTTCCTCGCCGACCAGCGGCCGGGCGGCACCGCGTACGTGCTGGGCGAGGCCGGGCTGACGACGGCGCTGCACGAGGCCGGTTACATCCTCACCGACAACGATCCGGACTACGTCGTGCTCGGTGAGACCCGCAGCTACAGCATCGAGGCGGTGACGAGGGCGATCCGCTTGATCGGCGGGGGCGCCCGGTTCATCTGCACCAACCCGGACCCGACCGGCCCGTCGCCGGAGGGCGTCGTGCCCGCGGCGGGCTCGGTCGCGGCGTTGATCTCCAAGGCCACCGGTGTAAAGCCGTACTTCATCGGCAAGCCCAACCCGATGATGATGCGCTCGGCGCTGAACGCGATCGACGCGCATTCGGAGAGCACCGCGATGATCGGGGACCGGATGGACACCGACATCCTGTGCGGACTCGAGGCCGGGCTGCACACGATCCTCGTGCTGACCGGCATCAGCACCCCGGCCGACGTGGAGCGCTACCCCTACCGGCCGTCCCGCGTGGTCTCCTCCATCGCCGACCTGGTCGACGAGGTCTGAGTCCGGGCGAGGTTCAGCCGACCAGCCGGGCGTTGCAGGCCGCGACGAGCGCCCGGCGGCACGCGGCGAGCAGCGGGCGCAACGCCTCGTCGCGCTGTCGGGCCTCGTGCGCGTTCACCGCGCCGCCCGGGGCCGACTGGTCGGCGAGCGCGAGCACCCGGTCCAGGACGCTGGCGCGGGCGAACAGGCGGCGGGCCCGCGGGTCGTAGACGGGCGGCAGTTCGCAGCCGAAGTCCTGCCGGCGCAGCGCGGCGAGCGCGTCGGTCAGCTCGGGCCGCCACTGGGCGACGTCCAGGCGGGCGAGCCGGGCCGTCGCCTCCGCCAGCGCCGCCGCCAGCTCGCCCTCCGCCTCGGCGGGGCTGGGGTCCTCGCCAACGGGCCGCGGCGGTTCGGGCAGGGCGTGACAGCGCCACAGCACGGTGAAGAAGGTGTCGCCGGAGCCCGAGGTGTGCGTGCGGACTTCGGGCACCAGGCCGATCCGGCCGGCGACGACGCCCTCCCCGGCGAGCAGCGCGGCGCCGGTGAACGGGGTACCGGGGCCGGGCAGGCCGCGCGGGTCGCCGGGCACCGGCAGCACCAGCCGGATCTCGTCGGGGTGCAGCTTCGCGAAGATCGCCAGGGCCTCGCGCAGCGGCAGGTCCGTCCACGTCCCCGGCGCATCCGCGACCAGGTGCTCCTCGTCGCCGGCGACCTCGTCGACCACGGCGTCGTACGGGATCAGCCCGGCCCGCCAGGCTCGGACCCACGCCACGAGCCGGCTCGACCGACGCACCGCGAGGGTGGCGGCGCCGGATACCGGGGACATGCCGGCAAGACTACGTGCTGGCCGCGGCGGTGTCTCCTCCCCACGTGCCGGGGACGGCGTGTCACGGCGTGTCACCGCGCTCGATCGGCAGGCTCCGCCGATACGGTCGGCGCATGGGGAGGTACGACGCGGACGTGCTGGCCGGGGACTGGCGCCGCCGCCGGCGGGTGCCGGAGGTCGACGCGGAACCGGATCTCGTCGTCGAGGACGCCGATTCGGGCTTCTGCGGCGCGGTGGTCGGCTTCGAGGCCGGCGCGGTGGTGCTGGAGGACCGGCACGGCCGGCGGCGACACTTCCCGCTGCTGCCCGCGGCGTTCCTGCTCGACGGCGAGCCGGTGACGCTGCGCAAGCCGCCGGCGATCCCGCGGCCGCCGGCCCGCCGGCTGACCGCGTCGGGCTCGGTGGCGGCCACACCAGGCCGTGCCCGCGTGGCGCGGGCGAGCCGGATCTGGGTCGAGGGTGTGCACGACGCGGAGCTTGTGGAGCGGATCTGGGGCGACGACCTGCGGGTCGACGGGGTGGTGGTCGAGCCCTTGTCCGGCGTCGATGCCCTGCCCGCCGCGGTGGCGGCGTTCGGGCCGGGTCCGGGGCGGCAGCTCGGGGTGCTCGTCGACCATCTCGTGCCCGGTTCCAAGGAGAGCCGACTGGTCGCCGCGGTCGCCTCGCCGCACGTCCTGGTGACCGGGCATCCGTACGTCGACATCTGGCAGGCGGTGAAACCGGCGTCGGTGGGCATCTCCGCCTGGCCCGAGATCCCGCCTGGCCAGCCCTGGAAGGAGGGCGTGTGCGCCGCGTTGGGTGTGGGCGACCCGGGGGAGATGTGGCGGCGTGTGCTGGCGGCGGTGAGCTCCTACCGGGACGTGGAGACACCCCTGATCAACGCGGTCGAGCGGCTGATCGACTTCGTGACCGCGGAGACCGGCTGACACCCGTGGCGAGTTCGCCGACCACCGGACGGATGGGTCGGTGACCGGGCAGGCTGGGCGCATGGCCAAGAAAGCCGGGGTACGGGTCTGGCCCACACTGCGCTACCGGGACGCGTCGGCGGCCATCGACTTCCTGGTCCGCGCGTTCGGCTTCGAGAAGGGTGTGGTGCACCGCGGTGAGACGCCCGGCAGCGTCGCGCACGCCGAGCTGCGCTGGCCGGGCGGCGGTGGCGTGATGCTGGGCAGCGCCCGCGACGACAGCGTGATCGCCGAGCTGCCGCCGGGCACCGGCTCGGTGTACGTGGTGGTCGACGACCCGGCGGCGCTGCTCGAGCGGGCGAAGGCGGCCGGCGCGACGGTGGTGCAGGGGCTCACCCAGGAGGACCACGGGTCGCGCGGCTTCACGGTGCGCGACCCGGAGGGGGTCTTCTGGACCTTCGGCACCTACGCAGGGGCCTGAGCGGCAGTCAGGTGGCCGGCCACACGCGGAACGCGTCCGTGTGGGGCTGGTCGGGCGGCGTCGCCGGACGCTCGGACGGCAGCATGGCGAGCACCGGGTCGCCCGGCCGCCAGGTGACCAGCAGCGGCCCGGACTCGTAGAACTCGCCGAGCAGCACCAGCCGGCCGTCGGGCGCCCAGTCCAGGCTGGTGAGCTTGAGCGCGGTGTAGGCCGGCATGGACGGCACGTGCAGCCAGGCCATCGTGGACAGGTCGAGCACCCAGAGGTCCATGATCTGCTGTCGCTGCTCGGGCGTCTCGAACGAGACGGGCAGGTAGCGGCCGTCTGGGCTGACCGGCCACGGTGAGGGGTAGCCCTGCGAGGTCGGCAGGTCCAGCGGGGTGACCCGACCGGCGCGCCGATCGTGCAGTTCGAGCGGGCCGCGCCGCGGGTCGGGGTACACCACCACCCGGTGGTCGTCGACGAGTTCGGCCTGCGGGAAGCGGGCGCGTTCGGTGAGTGTGGCCGGGTCGAGCAGGACGGTGTCGAAATGCGCTTCCGTGGTGGCCGCGACGAACGCGTCCGGGCCGACGCTCGCCCACAGGCCCTCGGCGGTCTCGGCGATCGGCCTGGTGCCGCACGTCACCGGTCGCGGCGGCCGGCGGTCGGCCCCGGTCAGGTCGACCTCGCGCAGCAGGCAGCGGGCGCGGTCCCGGTACTCGGCGGCCCACACCCCGGCGCCGTCGCGTGACGCGGCGACCGTGGCCAGCGTCGACGCGGTCAGGCGCACGACCTGCGGCGCGCCGGGCAGCCGCGGCTCGGTCCTGGTGCCCACCCGGACCGGCCCGAACTCGTCCGGTCCCCGGATCTCCTCGACCAGCAGCGGTTCCCGGCCGGGCACGGTCAGCCACCCGGTCACGCCGACGCCGGTCGTGGTGCCCGCGTCCACGTCGAGGAGCCAGTGCGGCACGAGCAGCCGCAGACCGGTCGGCCGGGTCATCGGCACGCCGGCGAGCCGCTGCGGCGGTGACGGGCTCACCGCACCCGGCGCGGCGGCGACTGGGCTGCGGCCGGTGCCGGTCGCCGGAGGTTCCCGTCCGGTGCACCGGGCCGCGCCAGCGCCGAGCACCGCGAGCCCGAGCAGCACGGCGAGCGCACGCCGCCCGCCAGGACCCGGCGTCGTGGATCGCCGTGTGGTGCTCGCAACGCGCCGTGACATCTCACCCCTTCCGGCCCGGCGGGCTCGTCCCACGTTGAGTCACGCGGTCCTCCGCCGGTTCCCGAGGGCTAGCGGACGCGGGCGGTCAGGGTTCGCGGGTGAAGACGAACGTGGCGATGTCCAGGGCCTCGACCGCGCCGGACGGCGCGCGCAGCACCCGCAGCACCTCGCCGTCGTTCATCCCGGAGCGGCCGCGCCAGCGGTCCGGCCCCTCGGGGGCGAACCGCCACGGCACGGCGCCGGGCACGTCGAGCGGTGTGACGACGAGCTCCCCGGTCGCATCGTCCCAGGCCGCCTCGTACTCCCGGCCCATCCACCACCAGCGGCCGCACAGGGCGCCGATGTCGGGCGGCGGCGCGGCGCGTGGTCGCCAGGGCCGCGGTGGCCGGGCGGGCTCGTGGTCCAGCACGGCGGCGAGCAGGTCCAGGCCGAGAGTGGCGATCGACCCGCCGTGCAGGGTGTACGCGTTGGCGAAGGCGACGACGCCGGTGCCGGACGGACGGTGCACGACGAGGACCGCCAGGTAGCCGGGCATCGAGCCGGTGTGCCCGACGAAGACCCGCTCGCCGCGCCGCCACAGTTGCAGGCCGAGACCGTGGCCCCAGGTCCACGAGTCCGGGTCGCCGATCACCACCGGCGCGCACATCTCGGCGAGCGTCGCCGGGGCGAGCACCTGTGGGCGCGGGTCGGCGAGGAACGCCGCCCACCGGGCCAGGTCCGCGACGGTCGACCACAGCTGACCGGCCGGCGCCATCGCGCCGGCGTCCTCCCGCGGCTCCTCGCGCAGCGTGTCGAGCCAGGGATGGACGACGTACCCCCGCGCGTACGGCTCGACCGGGAAATAGGTGGTGCGCCGCATGCCGAGCGGTTTGAGCAGGTGCCGGTCGACCAGGGGCGCCCAGTCCTCGCCGGTGATCGCCGAGAGCACCCCGCCGAGCAGGCCGTAGGCCAGGTTCGAGTAGTGGTAGCCGCGGTGCGGTGGGTAGGCCAGCTTCTGCGGGCCGAGCCCGCCCAGCAGGGCCGTGAGGTCGCCGCCGGCGGTCCGCTCCCACCACTCACCGTCGGGCTCGCGCTGCAGGCCGCTGACGTGGCCGAGCAGCTGCCGGATGGTCACGTCGGGAGCGTCCGGCAGGTGGCGGCGCAGCGGGTCGTCGAGCGCAAGTCGGCCCTCGTCGCGCAGCCGCATGACGAGCGCGGCGGTCATTGTCTTGGAGATCGAGCCGATCCGGTACTGGGTGTCCGGGTCCGGGGCGGGGAGGTCTCCCGCGCCGGCGAGGTGGCGCAGCTCACCGTCGCGCACCACCCCGGCGACGAGCGAGGGTACGCGTCCGCGCGCCTGCGCATCGGCGACGATCTCATCGAGGCGGCGGATGGTCTCCGGCAGCAGTGGCATCGCGCTCCGTCCTTGGTCGTCCGGCACCCTACCCGGGTCCGGTCTGCCGGGATCGCCGAGGGGTGCCTTCGCATGTCACGATCGATGCGTGGACTCGTGGATGTGGTGGTTGCTGGCGGGGGTGCTGCTCGCGATCGCCGAGCTGTTCACGGGCACGTTCGTCCTGCTGATGATCGCGGCCGGCGCGCTCGCGACCGCCGGCGCCGCCGCGCTCGGCGCGCCCCTGCTGGTGCAGCTTCTGGTGTTCATCGGCGGTACCGGGCTGGGTCTGCTCGGCGTGCGCCCGGCGCTGCGTCAGCGGTTCCGCGCCGCACCCGAGCACGTGGAGTCGTTCCCGGTCGGTATCGAGGGTGCCGAGGGCGAGGTCCTGGAGCAGGTCGACGTGAACCGCGGGCTGGTCCGGATCGGTGGACAGATGTGGAGCGCGCGGTCGTACGACGCCTCCCAGGTGCTCGCGCCCGGTGAGCGGGTGCGGGTGATCGAGGTCAGGGGTGCGACCGCTCTGGTCTGGAGGGAATGAGGTGATCTCAGCAAGGTAGATATCGGTGCTTGAAATGAGTGAGTACGAGTGCGGCTTTGGCGATGTCTTTGATCTTTCGCGGGCAGGCGGTGACGTGCTGCAGGACCCGCCAGCGCCTGGTGAGTAGGGCGAAGCCGCGTTCGCCGACGCAACGCAGCGAGCGCAGCAGCGCGTTGTAGGTGCGGTTGTCAACGCCGAGTCTTCGCCCGTCGGCGGGTTGTTTGACCGGGGTGTGGATTCCGATGCCGGCGCCGCGGTAGGCGGGATCGGCCAGGGTGGGCAGGCCGCGCGCGGCCGCGGCGTAGAGAGCGCCCAGGGCGTGCTCGTGCGCGGCGGTCAGATCATGCACCGAGCCGGGCTCGACGCCGGATACCCAAATTGGCAGCCCGTCGGGGCGCATCACCGCCTGGATGTTGCCGGCGAAGTCGCGCTTCTTACCCGAGTACCACACGTCGATCTGCTCACCTTTGCGGCTGATCGTCTTGGCTTGGCACCGGTCGGTGTCCACGAGCTTGCCGTCGAGGATCACATACGCCCAGCCCTCGTCTCGCACCCGATCCAGGGCCTCGGTCAAATCCGGGGCCTGAGCGGCCAGCACGGCCAGGGCCTCGTCACGGTAGCGGTAGGCGGTGGCCCGGCTGATGCCGAACCCGGCGCCCAGCACGGTCAGGTCCTCGCGCTTGCGCAACCACACCAGCACGAACAGCGCCTGCCGCCAGCACGTCAACGCCCTGGTCTTGCGTCTGGTGCCCCGCGCACGCCGCTCGGCGGCCAACAGCCGCGACACGTAAGCGACCAGTTCCCGAGGCACGTCGAGCATGGCACGATAGGCAATCACGTGGAGTCCTCACCGGTAGAGAAGATCTTGGCAGACCTCTTCTACCGAGGGCTCCACACCCATTACCAGCACCATCCTATTTGGACCACGTATCCGTGTCGTCCCAATCAACCCTTTCCGGTCGCTGAGATCACCTCAATGAGTTGGATCTGTTCTTCACACTCCTCGCGGCGGGGCTCGGGCTGATCTTCGTGGTGGCCCTGGTCCGCTGCGTGCGGATCGTGCCCCAGCAGTGGATGTACGTGGTGGAGTTCCTCGGCAAGTACCGCCGCACGCTCACGCCCGGGCTGCACGTGCTGGTGCCCTTCCTCGAGAAGGTGCGCACCAAGATCGACATGCGCGAGCAGGTGGTCGGCTTCGACCCGCAGCCGGTGATCACCTCGGACAACCTGGTCGTGTCGATCGACACCGTCCTCTACTTCCGGGTCATCGACCCGTACAAGGCGACGTACGCGATCGCGGACTTCCTCGAGGGCATCGAGCAGTTGACGGTCACCACGCTGCGCAACGTGGTCGGCTCGTTCGACCTGGAGAAGACGCTCACCAGCCGTGAGGAGATCAACCGCCACCTGTCCGGCGTGCTCGACGAGACGACCGGGGACTGGGGCATCAAGGTCACCCGGGTCGAGATCAAGGCCATCGAGCCGCCGGCGAGCGTGCGCGACTCGATGGAGAAGCAGATGCGCGCCGAGCGGGACCGCCGCGCGGCGATCCTCAACGCCGAGGGCATCAAGCAGTCGCAGATCCTCACCGCCGAGGGTGAGAAGCAGGCCCAGGTGCTGCGTGCCGAGGGTGAGCGGCAGGCCAGGATCCTGGAGGCCGAGGGCCAGGCGAAGGCGATCCGCACGGTGGTCGAGGCGATCCACGACGCCGACCCGGACGCCAAGGTGATGGCCTACCAGTACCTGCAGGCGCTTCCGCAGATCGCCGCCGGCGAAGCGAACAAGGTGTGGATCGTGCCGGCGGAGATCACCAAGGCGCTGGAGGGCATCGGCGGGGCGCTCGGCGGCCTCGTGCTGGGCGGCCAGCGGCCCGCGTCGGCGGCCGAGGGCGGCGCGGAGGGCGCCGAGGCGTCCGGCCGGGGTGGTGACGGGGACAGCGCGCAGCCCGCTGGGCTGCCCGCCGCGCCGTTCGTGGCGCCCGGGATCGTGCTGGAAGAGGAGCCCAAGCGCGAGCCCGCCTGACGGGCACGACTCAGCCGACCGGTGGCGTCGCACCGCCCCGGCGCCCGAAGCGGCGCCGGGGCGGTGCGCGTCGTGCGCCCGCGCGCCAGGGGCCGGCCCCGGGCACAATCGCACCCGTGCCGGTCGACGTCATCACCGACCCCGCGGACGAGCGGATCGCCGACTACCGGGCGCTGACCGACGTGGCGCTGCGCACCCGGTGGGAGCCGCCGCACGGGCTGTTCATCGCCGAGGGTGACCTCGTGCTGCGCCGGGCCCTGCGCGCCGGGTACCGCCCGCGGTCGTTCCTGCTCGACGTCAAGCGGGTCGATCAGATCCTCGCCGACCTGGACCCGGCCGGCGCACCGGTGTACGCCGCGGACCAGAGCGTGCTGGAGCGGATCACCGGGTTCCACGTGCACCGGGGCGTGCTGGCGTCGTTCCACCGGCGCGCGCTGCCGACCGCGGCGCAGGTGCTCGCCGCCGCCCGCCGGGTCGCGATCCTCGAGGACGTCAACAACCACACGAACCTCGGCGCGATCTTCCGGGGGGCGGCCGGGCTGGGGGTGGACGGCGTGCTCCTGTCCCCGTCGTGCGCGGACCCGCTGTACCGGCGCAGCGTGCGGGTGAGCATGGGGGAGGTCTTCGCCGTGCCGTACGCCCGGCTGGAGCCGTGGCCGGACGGCCTGCGCCAGGTCCGGGACCTCGGTTTCACGCTGCTCGCCCTGACGCCCGCGCCCGACGCCGTGCCGATCCAGCGCCTCGACGCGCGGGCCCGGGCGCGGCCGGCGCTGCTGTTCGGGGCGGAGGGCGCGGGGCTGTCCCAAGCGGCCCTAGCCGCCAGCGACCTGCGCGTGGCGATCCCGATGCGGCGCGGGGTGGACTCCCTCAACGTCGCCGCGGCCGCGGCCGTCGCCTTCTGGGAACTGGCGCGCGAGGACTGAGACGACACCCCGGCGGGCCTTGCCCGTTCGGCGCTCAGGTGCGAGCGTGGCGGCATGAGCGACCTGTTGGCCCGGCACCGGGCTGTGCTGCCGTCCTGGATGCCCCTCTACTACGACGAGCCCATCGAGATCGTCTCCGGCTCAGGCTGCCGGGTGACCGACGCGGCCGGCCGGACGTATCTGGACTTCTTCGGTGGCGTGCTGACCACGATGCTCGGTTACGACGTGCCCGAGGTGCGCGAGGCGGTCGAGCGCCAACTGCGCACCGGCGTGGTGCACACCTCGACGCTGTACCTGATCCGCCAGCAGATCGAGCTCGCCGAGAAGATCGCCCGGCTGTCGGGCATCCCGGACGCCCGGGTGTTCTTCACCAACAGCGGCACGGAGGCGAACGAGGCGGCGCTGCTGCTCGCCACCAACTACCGCCGCTCGCACCAGATTCTCGCGGTGCGCAACAGCTACCACGGCCGGTCGTACGCGGCGATGGGCGTGACCGGCAACCGGGGCTGGTCGGCGAGCGCGTTGAGCCCGCTGCGGGTGAGCTGGCTGCACTCCGGCGACCGGCTGCGCGGGCTGTTCGCCGGGCTGGACGACGCCACGCACATCCGGCGCGCCGTCGAGGACCTGCGCGAGGTGCTCGCGACCACGACCGCCGGGGACGTGGCCTGCCTGATCGCCGAGCCGATCCAGGGCGTGGGCGGCTTCACATACCCGCCGGACGGGCTGTTCGGCGCGCTGGAGGAGGTGCTCGACGAGCACGGCATCCTGTTCATCTCCGACGAGGTGCAGACCGGCTGGGGGCGCACCGGGTCGCACTTCTGGGGCTACCAGGCGCACGGGGTCACGCCGGACCTGTTGACCTTCGCCAAGGGCATCGGCAACGGGTTCGCGCTGGCCGGGGTCGTGGGCCGGGCGGAGGTCATGAACAGCGTGCAGGGCATCTCGTTCTCCACGTTCGGCGGCAACCCGCTGGCGACCGCGGCCGGCAACGCCGTGCTCGACTACGTCCTGTCGCGCGATCTGCAGGCCAACGCGGCGCGGGTGGGCGAGCTGCTGCTTCGCGGCCTGCGCGAGGCCACGGTGGACGTACCGATAGTGGCCGAGGTGCGTGGCAAGGGGCTGATGCTCGCGGTGGAGTTCGTCCGCCCGGGCACGACGATCCCGGATCCGGCCGTCACCGGGCGGGTCCTGGAGGAGTGCCGCCGGGGCGGGCTGCTCGTGGGCAAGGGCGGGCTGTACGGCAACGTCATCCGAATGGGCCCGCCGCTGACGTTGACCGAGGCCGAGGCGAAGGAGGGCCTGGAGATCCTGGTAGCGGCGATCAGGGCGGTCGCCAGGTAACGGTTTCGATAACCGACAGCGCGATGCCTTGAGTTTCGTCCGCCCGGTCCGTAAGAATCCTTCATTACATCTGAAAGCGTTGAAGCAAACTGACGGCTAGACCGGAGGAGGACAAATTGTCCGGGACTGACCTGACGCGCCGGGACGTGCTCCGGCGTGCGGCCGCGGTGGGACTGGCCGCCACCCCGGCGGCCGGCCTGCTGTCGGCGTGTGCCCTCGGCGGCTCGGACGAACCGTCTGAGCAGAGCCAGGGCACGAAGACCGAGACCAACCCGCTGGGCGTCGACGAGAACGCCGCCCTCGAGGTCGTCATCTTCAACGGCGGCTTTGGCGAGGAGTACGCCAAGGCCCACCAGGCCATGTACAAGGAGCGGTACCCGAAGGCGGAGATCAAGCACTCGGCGACCCAGGAGATCGGCAAGACGCTGCAGCCGCGGTTCGTCGACGGCAGCCCGCCGGACGTGGTCAACAACTCCGGTGCCGGTCAGATCGACTTCAACGGCCTCGTCTCCCAGGGCGCGCTCACCGACCTCACCGAGCTGCTCGACGCGCCCAGCCTCGACGTGCCCGGCAAGAAGGTGCGCGAGACGCTGCTGCCCGGCGCGATCGAGGTCGGGTCGTACGACGGCAAGCCGCTCGTGCTCAACTACGCCTACACCGCCTACGGCATCTGGTACTCGACCAAGCTGTTCCAGGAGCGGGGCTGGGAGTACGCGAAGACCTGGGACGAGCACATCGCGCTGTGCAGGACCATCAAGGCCGCAGGCATCGCGCCCTGGACCTACCCCGGGCAGCACCCGCGCTACATGAGCTGGCCGATCCTCTCGACGGCGATCAAGTTCGGCGGCATCGAGGTCGCCCTGCAGATCGACAACCTCGAGCCGAACGCCTGGAAGTCCGACGCGATGAAGGCGGCGGCCGAGGCGTGGCACCAGATCGTCAAGGACGGCTTCATCCTGCCCGGCTCGAGCGGCCTGGACCACAAGCAGTCGCAGACCGAGTGGTGCCAGGGCAAGGCGGCGTTCGTCTCCTGCGGCTCGTGGCTGGAGAACGAGCAGAAGGAGGTCACGCCGCCCGGGTTCAACATGACGATCGCGCCGACGCCGAGCCTCGGCTCCAGCGACAAGCTGCCGTTCGAGGCGATCCGGGGCACCGCCGGCGAGCCCTTCATCGTGCCGGCCAAGGCGAAGAACAAGGCCGGTGGCCTGGAGTACCTGCGAATCATGCTCTCCAAGAAGGGCGCCAGCGACTTCACCAAGAAGGTCTCCAGCCTGACCATCGTCGCCGGCTCGGCCGAGGGCTTGGACCTGCCGTTCGGTCTGTCCAGTGTGGTCAAGGCGCTGGATGCGTCCGGCTCCAACGGGTTCAACTGGGTGTACAACTCGTTCTACCGGAAGCTGGAGCGCAACCTGGTGGACGCGGCGTGCGGTCGGTTCTTCAGCGGCGAGATCGGTCCGAGCGAGTTCCTCGACGAGTGCCAGAAGGGCGCCGACGAGATCGCCAAGGACGACAGCATCAAGAAGTACCGCCGCTCGGCGTGAACGTGACGCGGGGCCCGGCGGCCGCGGCCGCCGGGCCCCGCACCTGATCGACTGACCACATCCGCCGATCGGAGTCCTCACCCCATGCGGCACGGCCGGATCCCGCTTCTGTTCACCTTCCTCCTGCCCCCGCTCGCGCTGTACGGCTACTTCGTGCTCTCGCCGTACGCGCAGGCGTTCCTCGTCGCGACCACCGACTGGGGCGGGCTGTCGCCGGACTACGAGTTCGTCGGGCTGGACAACTTCCGGCGCCTGCTGTCGGACAAGTACGTCTGGAACGCGCTGAAGAACAACGCCATCCTGTTGCTGCTGCTGCCCACGTTCGCGATCGCGCTGGGGCTGTTCTTCGCCTCCATGCTCAACGTCGCCGGCCGGGGCGGCCGCGCGGGCATCACCGGGGTGCGGGGTTCGGCCATCTACAAGGTCGTCTACTTCTTCCCGCAGGTGCTGTCCATCGCCATCATCGGCGTGCTCTGGAAGGAGATCTACAACCCGCGCAGCGGGATGCTCAACGGCTTCCTGCGGGCGGTGGGGCTCGACGCGCTGGCCAAGCCCTGGCTCGGCGACACGTCGCTCGCGCTCTGGGCCGTGCTCGCCGTGATGGTGTGGAGCAACGTCGGGTTCTACGTCGTGCTGTTCGGCGCGGCGATGCAGTCCATTCCGAGGGACATCTACGAGGCGGCATTGCTGGACGGCGCGAGCCGGATCGCGACCCTGTTCCGGGTGACGATTCCGCTGCTGTGGGACACCGTGCAGGTCGCCTGGATCTACCTGGCGATCATCGCGTTGGACGGGTTCGCGCTCGTGCAGATCATGACCCGCGGCGGCCCCGCCTTCTCCACGGACGTGACCGGGCTGCGCATCTACGACACCGCCTTCGGCGAGTCCAAGTTCGGCTACGCGTCGGCGATGGGCGTGGCGATGTTCTTCCTGACCCTGTCGGTGGCGGTGCTGGCGCTGCGGATGACGCGCCGTGAGCGGATCGAGTTCTGAGGGCGGGCGATGACCACCACGACCACCCACGACACCCCGCATGTGCCGACCCGGCTGGCGGCCGCTCCGGCGGCCAGGGGCCGCCAACCGGGCAGGCACGGCGAGGCTGTTCTCAACGTCTTCAATCACGCGTTCCTGCTCGTGTGGGGCCTGCTCACGGCGCTGCCCCTGCTGTGGGCGGTGATGTCGTCGTTCAAGAGCGACCGGGAGATCCTCACCGACCCGTGGGGACTGCCGGAACGGTTGCGGTTCGACAACTGGGTGCGGGCCTGGGACCACGCCCACATCGGGCTGTACACCCTCAACAGCACGATCGTCGTCGCCGGGGCACTGACCCTGACCATGCTGCTCGGTGCGATGGCCGGCTACGTCCTGGCGCGCTACGAGTTCTTCGGCAACCGGATCATCTACTTCCTGTTCGTCGGCGGCATGATGTTCCCGGTCACCCTGGTGATCGTGCCGCTGTTCTTCGTGGTCAAGAACGCCGGCCTGCTCAACACGCTGCCCGGGCTCATCCTCGTCTACACCGCGTACTCGCTGCCGTTCACGGTCTTCTTCCTCACCGCGTTCTTCCGCACGCTGCCGACCGCGGTGGCCGAGGCGGCGCTCATCGACGGCTGTGGGCACTTCCGGCTGTTCTTCCAGGTGATGCTGCCGATGGCCCGGCCCGGCCTGATCAGCGTCGGCATCTTCAACTTCCTGGGGCAGTGGAACCAGTACATCCTCCCGGTCGTGCTCATGCAGGGGCAGGGCTCGGAGCGCAAGTGGGTGCTCGCCCAGGGGCTGGCCGCCCTCGCGGTCTCCGAGGGGTACGCGGGCGACTACAGCCGCCTGTTCGCCGGCCTGACGATCGCGATGCTGCCGGTGCTCGTCGTCTACATCGTCTTCCAGCGCCAGGTCCAGGCCGGGCTGACCGCCGGTCAGCTCAAGTGACGCGATCGGGAGCGGAGGTCATCGCGCCCGGACCCCGCTAGGACGAGGCGAGCAGGGCCGTGTGCAGCGCGGCGGGGTCGACCACGTCGGGCAGATCGCGCGCGGCGAGCCACGCGGCGGCGGCGGCGCCGTCGCCGGCCACCAGCGGGGCCGGGGCGGGCCAGCGCTGCGCGATCCGGGCGCGCACCGCCGCGGCGAGCGGCGTGTCGGCGGTGAGCAGGCCGCCGGCGAGCACGATCGGCGTACCCGCCGTGTGCACCAGGTCGGCGGTGGCGACGAGGTGGTCCGCGGCGACCGTCACGAGGTCCCGGGCGACGGGGTCCTCGTCGTGCGCGGCGAGCACGATCGGGGCCAGCTCCGCCAGGGCCACCGGCGGTCGGGCGTTGACGACCTGGACGAGGGCGCGGGCGACGGCGCGCGGGTCGTCGACGGGCGCCGGTATGTCAGGCGTCGGTGTGTCAGGCGTCGCGGCACCGAGCAGGGTGGCGCGCACCGCGCGGGCCAGGGGACCGTCCGGGGCGGCGCCGTCCAGCACCGCGAGCGCCGCCTGCACCGCCCGGCGCCCGAGCCAGAAGCCCGATCCGCGGTCGCCGAGCAGCCAGCCGTGCCCGTCGGCCGCCCGGGCCAGCCGCATGCCCCGCACCGCGGCGGCGATCGCGCCGGTCCCGGCGACCAGGACGGTACCGTCGGGCGCGGCGGTGGCCGAGGCGTAGGCCACCAGCGCGTCGCCGACGACGGTGTACGGGCAGCGCAGGCCGGCCGCACGCCACCCGTCGTCGAACGCCCGCCGGGCCCGGGGATCGGCGGTGAGCTTGGCGTCCCCGGCGAGCCCGATGACACCGGCGCGCACGAGCGCGGGGTCGTGGCCGGCGAGCGCGGCGTCGAGGGCGCGGCGCAGCCGCTCGGCCGCGGCCTCGGGGTCGTGCGAGGTGGGGTTGGCGCCGTCCGCCCGGCCGGTGCCGAGCCGGGCGCCGGTCAGGTCGACGAGCACCGCACGGGTGGAGGTGCCGCCCACGTCGAGCCCGATCACGAAGCTGTCCGACACCGCCCTGGTACCCCTCGCTCGTCGCTGGCCGGGCCGCGACGGACCGACGCCCGTGTCGGGCGGTGACCGCGCGGTCGACCGAAACGTAGCCGACGGGCCGGGGGCCGCCGCAAGGGCCGGCGGCCGGACTACTCGCGTTCGAGCTCCTCCAGTTGCACCTCGTGCATGGCGAGCTCCTCGGCGCTCGCGCCGCCGCCCGCGGCGCCCTCGTCCCGGGCGATCGAATCCCGCTCGGCGTCGATACCGCTGCCGCGATCGGGCTCCACCAGGCGGCCCACCAAGCCGGCGGTCTGCGGGTCCTCGCCGACCCGCTCGTACGACGAGACGGTCGAGCGGAGGTCGGGATCGATCGGCCCTTCGTCCATGATGTCGGCGTCGGTGCGGACCTGCGCCGTGGCGTCCTCGGTGGTCGCCTCATCGGCCAGCCGAGGGTCGCTGTCGACCCACACGTCGTCGGGGGTCAGGTCGGGCTCCTCCCGTGCGAGCCGCATGTCGAGGGGCTCCCCGCGCAACTGCTCCTCGGCCGTGGTCCCGAAGTCGTCCATGGCCTCCGGCCCGTCCTCACGGTCGGGTGGCAGGGCCATCGAGGTGGCTCCATCGGCTACCCGCGGCGAGTCCAGGTCGAGGTCGTCGAACGCTGTCGAGTCGTCGTCGGCGTGCGTCGGGATGCCGTCGGCCTCGGGGTCGTTGATCGGCCTAGGGTACGGGTTGTGGGTGCGCATATCTGTCGTCTACCCATGCCGGGCGGGGGCCACACGGACACCGACCTGGCGTCTTGTCGGCTTCCAGCCCTCGTTGACGTCAGTGCGGCGTTGCGGCAGTTTCCTGTACAGAATCAGGCCCTGTCGGTGGCGGAGAGGTCCTTGTCCTCCATCTCCCATGCATGGTCGAGTACGTGGTAGGCAGAGTGCCGGATGAGGAACGGTAGCGTCCACGACCGCATGCGCCGTTCGACCTGCCCGGCGTTGTACGCGCGCATCGCGGCGACGTAGGCCTCGCGATGCTGCCGCAGTCCATCCGGGGTCAGCGCCGCGCCCTCCGGTATCCGCAACCCGACCTGCTTGGCGAAGCTCTCGCTCTCGGTGCGGATGGTGTGACGGATGATCTGGTCGCGGTCGCGCCCTCCCCCGCGCGGGCCTTTGCGCATCTTTGGCGAGACCCGCGCCGCGACGCCGTCGAAGAACGCCCAGCAGGCCCGCAACAGGGTGATCGCACGTTCGAGCTCTGCCTCGCCCATCGGCTCCTGCTCGGTCGCGCAGGGCGAGAAGGAGATGCCCCAGAAATCGGTCGAACCGGTTCCGATCCTGTCCTCCACGATCTCCAGGGGCCCGGCGGTGTCGAACTCGCGTGACATCCCGGCGAGACCCGCGACAGGCCGGTAGCGCTCCCGATAGGACTCGAGCGTCTCCAGGGCGAGTTCGGCGCTCTTCGCGCCTCGGCTCCAGCCTGGCCAGTCGACGGCGAAGGCCACCGACTTCTTCCCCTTGGGTCCGCGTTCGATGACGGTGCGCACCGGATCAGGGCCGGGCGGTGTGATGGTGTGCCGGCTTGGCTCGGCTCCGGGCATGGCTGCAGCGTACGATGACGTTTCTCGATCGGCGAGGGTGACTGCCGGTAGCACGCCATCCGCGATCTCACCACCCGCAGCAACGAACGACGACCGACGAAGGTTCAATGGGGCCATGCTGGTCGCGGTGGTCCCCGACGGGGTCGGCGGTGCCCAGGTGCGGGACCTGACCGAGGAGGGGCACCCGGCCGGACCCACCCGCACCGTCACCGACCTCGCCGCGTACGTGCGGGACCGCCGCGACGTGTCCCGCTGGCTGTGGCCGTCGACCGCTGAGATCTACCCGGCCCTGCTGCGCGCCGGAGTCCGCGTCGCCCGGTGCCACGACCTCGAACTCACCGAGGCGCTGCTCCTCGGGTATGCCGGCCGGTGGGGCGAGCCGCGCGGCTTGGCGGCGGCGTGGGCGCGGCTGACCGGAGCCCCGGTGCCGCCCGACCCGCCGGCCCGCCCGCCCACCCCGCCCGGCGACGCGCAGGGCACGCTGTTCGAGCCGCCGCCGGCCGCCGCCGGCTCCCTCGACGCGCTCGTCGCGGTCTACGCCGACCAGCGGGCCCGCATCGACGCCACCGAGCACCCCGGCCGGTTCCGCCTGCTGGTGGCGGCGGAGTCGGCCAGCGCGCTCGTCGCCGCGGAGATGAGCCACGTCGGTCTGCCCTGGCGGTCCGACGTGCACGACCGGCTGCTCACCGACCTGCTGGGCGAGCCGTCGCCGGTCGGCGGCCCACCCCGGCGGCTGGCCGATCTGGCCCGACGGATCGCCGCCGCGTTCGGGGTGGACCACCTGCACCCCGAGTCGCCCGGGGAGGTGCTGCGCGCGTTCGCCCGCGCGGGGATCTCGCTGCCGAACACCCGGGCCTGGGCGCTGCGCGGGGTGGACCACCCGGCGGTGCCGCTGCTGCTGGATTACAAGGAGCTCTACCGGATCTGGACCGCGCACGGCTGGGCATGGCGCGAGCAGTGGGTCCACGATGGACGGTTTCGGCCGGAGTACGTGCCGGCCGGTGTGGTCTCCGGCCGGTGGGCCACCCGGGGCGGGGGAGCACTCCAGATCCCCAAGGTGGTCCGCGCCGCGGTGGTGGCCGACCCCGGCTGGGTGTTCGTCGCTGCCGACGCCGGGCAGCTGGAGCCGCGGGTGCTGGCTGCCGTGTCCGGCGACCCCCGGCTCGCCGCGGCCGCCGGCGAGGGCGACCTGTACGCGGCGCTGGCCGCGGAGGCGTTCGGCGGCGACCGTGACCGGGCCAAGGTGGCGCTGCTCGGGGCGATGTACGGGCAGACCGGGGGCGCCGCCGTGCCCGCGCTGGCCGCACTGCGCCGGGTCTACCCGGTCGCGTGGGAGTACGTCGAGCGGGCCGCGCGTACGGGGGAGGCCGGAGGGCTGGTGCGCTCGTGGCTCGGCCGCACCTGCCCACCGCCGTCGGTGGCGTGGCGGGAGCTCACCGGCCTGACGGCGGGCGGCGACGGACCGGAGCCGGGGCCCGACGGCGGGGACGGGTCGCGGCCCGGCGCGGCCGAGCGGGCGCGCGGGCGGTTCACCCGCAACTTCGTCATCCAGGCGACGGCCGCGGAGTGGGCCAACACCCTCCTGGCCTGTCTGCGCCCGCTGCTCGCGCCGATCGGCGGCGAGCTGGTGTTCTTCCAGCACGACGAGGTGCTCGTGCACTGCCCGGCACCGCGCGCCGGGGCCGTCGTGGCGGCCGTCCACGAGGCCGCCGAGCAGGCCCGCCGGTTGCTGTTCGGTGACTCCCCGGTGCGCTTCCCCCTCGACACGTCCGTTGTGGAGTGCTACGCCGATGCCGGGTAGACGTTTTGAGGCGGTAGCGTATGAGACGTCCCACACGGAGCGAGTGAGGAGTGCCGAGCTGAGCCCGGTTGCCGGCCTGGTGCTCGCCGCAGGTGGCGGACGCCGCCTGGGTGGCCCGAAGGCATTGCTGGAAGTGAACGGGGCGCCGTTGGTCGAGCGGGCGGTGGCGACCGCCCGCGACGGCGGCTGCGACCCGGTGGTCGTGGTGCTCGGTGCGTCCGCGGAGCGGGTGCGTGCCGAGGCCAACCTCGACGGTGCCGTCGTCGTGGTCAACAAGGCGTGGTCGACGGGCATGGGCTCGTCGCTGCGGGCCGGGTTGGCGGCGCTCGCCGACACCGAGGCCCAGTGCGCGTTGGTGCTGCTGGTCGACATGCCCGGTGTCACGGGCGCGGCGATCCGCCGGATCGCCGCGCTGCCGTACCCGGACGCGCTGGTCTGTGCCACGTACGACGGCCGGCGTGGCCACCCGATGCTGCTCGGCCGCGAGCACTGGGCAGGCATCACGACGCTGGCCACCGCGGACGTGGGGGCCCGTCCGTACCTGCTGGCCCACAAGAACGAGGTGCTGGAGATCGCCTGCGACGACATCGCCGACGGTGCCGACATCGACACGCCCGAGGACGCGGCCCGCTGGGGCGTCAGCATCCCGTCCGGTCCGCAGTCGGACACCGCGGCGACCGGCACCGAACAGGTCGCGCAGGCGGTCGCGGGGATTCCCCGGCCGCAGGGCCCGGCGGCCGCGGCCGCGTCGCCGCGACCGCCCGGCAGCCGCCCGAGCCCCAGGCCCCGCAGGTAGCCGGCGTCCCGCCGGCCAGGCCCACCGCCCTGGCGGGCGGGTCGTCTCTAGCCGGCCCCGCCCGCGGCGAGTCATAGTGGGACATGCACGCACCCGAGTCCCCGGACGCGCTCGCCGCCACCCTCGCCCGCGTCGGATACCTGGCCGACCCGGGCCTGGCCACCGCCGGTTTCCTCGCCGTGCGGCTCGCCCGCCCGATCTTCCTCGAGGGCGAGGCCGGCGTCGGCAAGACGGCCTTCGCCGCGGCCCTCGCGCAGGCGACCGGGGTCGAGCTGATCCGCCTGCAGTGCTACGAGGGACTCGACGCGGCCCAGGCGCTGTACGACTGGGACTTCCCGCGGCAGATCCTGCACCTGCGCACCGCCGAGGCGGCGGGCGTCACCGACCCCAGGGCTCTCGAGACGAGCCTGTACGACCGGCGGTTCCTGCTCGCCCGGCCGTTGCTGCGCGCGTTGGAGGCGGCGCCGTGCGTGCTGCTCATCGACGAGATCGACCGCGCCGACGACGAGTTCGAGGCGTACCTGCTGGAGCTGCTCGCCGACTGGGCGGTGACCATCCCGGAGCTGGGGCGCGTCGCCGCGGCCACCCCACCGGTCACCGTGCTCACCTCCAACCGGACCCGGGAGGTGCACGACGCGCTCAAGCGGCGCTGCCTCTACCACTGGGTCGACCACCCGGACCCGGCGCGGGAGGCGCAGATCCTGCGGGCGCGGCTGCCCGACGTGTCGCGGCGCCTCACCGTCCAGGTGGCCGAGACGGTGGCCCGGCTGCGCGGGCTGGATCTGGTCAAGCCGCCCGGGGTGGCCGAGGCGATCGACTGGGCGCAGGCGCTGCACGCGCTCGGCGCGGACGGGCTCACCGTGCCACTGGCCGAGGCGACGCTCGGCGCGGCGATCAAGATCCGCGAAGACCTGGACCGGGTGCGCCCCCGACTCGCGGCGCTGGTGGGCGATGGTTGAGCGGGACGCGGCCCACGCGCTCGTCGACTTCGTCGCGGCGGTGCGCCGCGCCGGCGTGCCCGCGAGCCCCGACCGCGTGCCCGCGCTCGCCGCGGCCGTCGACGCGCTCGGGCCGACCGGGCTCTACTGGGCTGGGCGGCTGACCCTCTGCGGCACCCTCGACGACATCCCCCGCTACGACGAGGCGTACCGGGCCTGGACCGGCGGGCACCCGCCCGGGCCTCCGCCCCGACGGGCGCCCACCGGAGCGCCCCGTCGGTACGCGGTGGCGTTCGGACTGGACGGCGAGCGGGGCACGGCCGGGGACCGGGCGGCCGCCACCCCGGTGGCCACCCGCGCCTCCGGCCACGACCTGCTGCGCCACCGCGACTTCACCGAACTCTCCGAGGCGGAGCGCGACGAGGTGCGGCGGCTGATCGCTCTGCTGGCCCCGGCCGCCGCGCCGCGCCGCACGCGCCGCTACCGCCCGGCCGCCGACGGCCGGGTCGACCCCCGCCGCAGCCTCGCCGCGCTGCGGCGCGCAGCCGGGGAGCCGGCCCGGCTCGCGCACCGCCGCCGCCGGCAGCGCCCCCGCCGCCTGGTGCTGCTCATCGACGTCTCCGGCTCGATGGCCCGGTACGCCGACGCCCTGCTGCGCTTCGCGCACGCCGCGGTGCGCTGCCGCCCGTCCGCCACGGAGGCGTTCACGGTCGGCACCCGGCTGACCCGGGTGACCCGGGCGCTACGCCACCGCGATCCCGACATGGCGCTCGCCGCCGCCGGCGCGGCGATCCCGGACTGGAGCGGAGGCACCCGGCTGGGGGAGTCGCTGGCCGCGTTCGTGCGCCGGTACGGGCACCCGGGCCTCGCCCGCCGCGCGGTGGTGGTGGTCTTCAGCGACGGCTGGGAGCGGGGCGACCCCGCGCCGCTGGCCGAGGCCGCCGCGCGGCTGCGTCGCCTCGCGTACCGCCTGATCTGGGTCAGCCCGCACCGCGGTCGGCCGGGGTTCGCGCCCACCGTGACCGGGCTCGCTGCCGTGCTGCCGCACCTGGATCACCTCGTCGCCGGGCACAGCCTGGCGGCGTTGACGGATCTCATCGACACTATTCGGAGGTGAGGCTGGGATGCGCGACGTGCTCGACGAGCTGCTCGGCTGGTGGCGCGACGGGCAGCCGACCGCGATGGCGACGGTGGTCGACACCTGGCGCAGCGCCCCCCGGCCGCCGGGCGCGGCCATGCTCGTGGGACCGGACGGCACCGCCGTCGGCAGCGTCTCCGGCGGCTGTGTCGAGTCGGCCGTGTACGAGTTGGGTCAGCAGGTGCTGACGACCGGCCAGCCGGTGACGACCCGCTACGGCGTCTCCGACGACGACGCGTTCGCGGTCGGGCTCACCTGTGGCGGCATCATCGACGTGTTCGTGGAGCGCGTCGACCAGCGGTCGTTCCCGGAGCTCGGCGACGTCGCGGCCTCCGTCGCCGCCGACGAGCCGGTGGCCGTGGCGACGATCGTCGAGGGCGCGGCGGAGCAGCTCGGGCGACGGATCGTCGTGTGGCCCGACCGGCGCGCCGGCACGCTCGGCTCGGCCCGGCTCGACGACGCCGCCACCGACGACGTGCGCGGCATGCTCGCCAGCGGGCGCACCGGGACGCTGCGGTACGGCCACGAGGGCGAGCGCCGCGGCGAAGGGCTGACGTTGTTCGTGGCGTCGTTCGCCCCGCCGCCGCGGATGCTGGTGTTCGGCGCCATCGACTTCGCCGCGGCCGTGGCGCGCCTCGGCGCGTTCCTGGGCTACCGGGTGACCGTCTGCGATGCGCGGCCGGTCTTCGCCACCCAGCGGCGGTTCCCGGACACCGAGGTCGTGGTGGACTGGCCGCACCGGTACCTGGCGGCGGAGGTGGCCGCCGGCCGGGTGGACGAGCGGACCGTGGTCTGCGTGCTCACCCACGACCCGAAGTTCGACGTGCCCGTGCTCGAGGTGGCGCTGGCGCAGCCGTTCGCGTACGTGGGGGCCATGGGGTCGCGGCGCACGCACGAGGACCGGCTCGCCCGGCTGCGCGAGGCGGGAGTCCCTGAGGAGCAGCTGGCGCGCCTGGCCTCCCCGATCGGGCTCGACCTCGGCGCCCGTACGCCGGAGGAGACCGCGGTGAGCATCGCGGCGGAGATCATCTCGCTGCGCTGGGGCGGCAGCGGCCGACGTCTGTCCGATATAGACGGACGTATCCACCACGAGGCCGCGACCACGGCGGCCCCGGCGTCCGCGGACAGGGCCGCCGATGCGCCGATCGTGCCGCGGGCGCGCGGCTAGTCGGCGTGCCGCTCCACGATCCCGCGGACGTCCACACCCGCTGGCAGCGCCCCGTACCCGCTGGACCGGTCGGGTCCGAGCCGCGCGGCGGTGAAGGCGTCGGCGACCACCGCCGGGGCGTGCCGGATGAGCAGTGACGCCTGGAGCGCGAGCGCGAGCTGCTCGGTGAGCCGGCGGGCCTGCGCCGGGTCGGGACCGAGCGAGGTGAGCGCCGCCTTGAGGTCCTTGAGATGGGCGTCGAACAACGGCGAGGCGCCCGCGGCCAGGCCGACCTCGGCGAGGAACGCGTCGACCACGCCGGGATCGCGGGAGATCGCCCGCAGCACGTCGAGCGCGATCACGTTGCCGGAGCCCTCCCAGATCGCGAGCACCGGCGCTTCGCGGTAGCGGCGGGCAAGGGGGAAGTCCTCGGTGTACCCGTTGCCGCCCAGGCACTCCATGGCCTCGTAGGCGTGGTGCGGGCCGCGCTTACAGATCCAGTACTTGCTCACCGGGGTCGCCAACCGGCGGAACGCCCGCTCCTGCTCATCGGCGTCGGCCTCGAAGGCGCGGGCGAGGCGCATCGCCGTTGCGGTCGCGGCCTCGGACTCCAGCGCCAGGTCGGCGAGCACCGAGGTCATCACCGGCTGGTCGACGAGCCGGGCGCCGAAGGCGCTGCGGTGCCGGGCGTGCCAGATCGCCTCGGCGACCGACTGGCGCATTCCGCCGGCCGTACCGATCACGCAGTCCAGGCGGGTGTGGCTGACCATCTCGATGATGGTGCGCACACCCCGGCCCGGCTCACCCACCATCAGCGCCCACGCGCGGTTCAGTTCGATCTCCGACGACGCGTTGGACTGGTTGCCGAGCTTGTTCTTCAGCCGCTGGATGTGGAACCCGTTGCGGGTGCCGTCGGGCAGGATCCGGGGCACGAGGAAGCAGGACAGCTCGCCGTCCGCGGGGGTGCGGCCGCTTTGGGCGAGCACCAGGAAGGCGTCGGACATCGGGGCCGAGCAGAACCACTTGTGCCCGGTGAGCAGATACTCCCCGCCAGCGCCGCCACCCGCCACGGGTTCGGCGCGCGTGGTGTTCGCCCGCACGTCCGACCCGCCCTGCTTCTCGGTCATCGCCATGCCGAACAGCACCCCGGGCTTCTCCGCGGCCGGTGCCAGGCGGGGGTCGTAGCCGCGCTTGAGGATCAGCGGTTCCCACTGTGCGGCGATCTCCGGCTGGTGGCGCAGGGTGGGCAGGGCCGAGTAGGTCATCGAGATCGGGCAGCAGTGCCCCGGCTCCACCTGGTTGAACAGGAAGAACGCCGCCGCGCGCGCGACGTGCGCGCCCGGCCGCGGGTCCGCCCACGGGCTGCTGTGCGCGCCGTAGGCGACCGAGCGGGAGATGATCTCGTGATAGGCGGGGTCGTAGGAGACTTCGTCGATACGGTGGCCGTACCGGTCGTGGGTGTGCAGGACCGGCTTGTTCGTGTTGGCGACCTCGGCCCAGCGCTGGTAGCGCTCGGAGCCGACCAGGCGGCCGATCTCGTGCAGCTGCTCCTCGGCGAACGCGGCGCCGTACCGGTGCACCGCCTCGCGCAGCGGCCGGTTGGTCTCGTACTCGTCGATGCCGGTCCGGACCGGTGGCTGGTTGACGACCTCGTGGGTGGGCTGGCTGTTCATCTCGATCCTTCCTCGGCTGCGATCCGCGACTCCGGGCCGCTCCGCCCGCTCACCGCACCCGCCGTCGGCGCGGCCCCCACCGCGCGCAGGCAGATGGTGCGCAGCGACTCGGTGACGTCCTCGGGCGTCGGGTCGGCGGCGATCGGCGACAACGGGCCCACGAGGGCCTCGCTGATGGCGCCGACGACGGCGGCGGCGGAGAGTGCCGCGTCCTGGTCGGGCAGCTCCCCGCCGCTGATTCCGGCGCGGAGGATGCCCTCGACGAGATCGCGGTAGCGGGTCCGGAAGGCGAGGCGCTCGGCCTCGACCAGTGGGTCGACCGGCTCGACCAGGAGCGACCACGCCAACCGACGGCCGCGCAGCGCGCGGCGGGTGAAGACCTCCACCAGGACGGAGAGGCGGCGCGCCGCGTCGGGCCGGCCCGGGGAGGAGCGGCCGACCGCCGTGATCGCGTCCTCGACGGCGGTCAGCTCACGGCCGGCCGCCCGGCGGAAGGTGGCGGCCAGCAGCTCCGCCTTGCTGGAGAAGTGGGTGTAGACCGCGCCGGTGCTCACCCCCGCGGCCTTCGCGACCGCCGCGACCGTCGCTGTGGAGAAGCCGTCGGCCGTGACGATCGACTCCGCGGCGGCCAGCAGACGCTCCCGGCGCAGCATCGCCCGGCGTCGAGTGCGATCCGTCGCCCGGTACGGCACGTGGTGAACCCCTATCTCCGCGGTCAGCCCTTGCTGAGCAACGTCTTTCCGCTTCCGCCTGACAAGAAATGAACCATGGTTCGGGTCTTCAGGCAAGGGGCGGCGGGCTGGCAGAAAGGCGGAGTGCCGCCAGCACGTACCCGCTGGCGGCACTCAAGGCGCGGGGAGGCGAGCGTCACGGTTTGGGGATGGCCACCGCCGTGTAGGGGGTCTCGGGCGTGGGCGGCGTGGTGAAGCGCGCGTTGGGCAGGTAGAGCCGGTCGCGGTACGCGGCCACCGTGGTCGGCACGTCGAAGCGCGGGTCGGTCAGTTCGGCGACGAGCCGACCCGAGCGCCCGTCGGCCGACATCCGCAGCACCGCCACCGTGTTGAGCCGATTGAGCACCGCGTACAGCGTGTCGCGCTCCAGCAGCAGGCCGTCGCCGTTGGTCAGCAGGAAGCCGCCGAGGTCCACCCGCTCGGCCACGCCGCTGGACGGGTCGACCCGGTACAGCAGCCCGGTGGCCGACTGCACCACGAGCAGCCCGGCACCGTCGGGCGTACGCACGATGCCGTTGGCGTTGAAACCCGGCTCCTGCGCCCAGTCCCCGCCGAGCGGGATCCGCCGGACCCGGCTCTGCGTGGGCAGCCCGCCACCCGGCCCGAGCGGCAGGTGGTACAGCGCGGCCTCCATCGAGTTGGTGAAGTAGGGACCGCACGGCGTGAGCACGACGTCGTTGATGAACGCCGGCTCGGTGGTGAACGTGTAGTTGGCAAGCAGCCTGCCGCTGCCGGCGTCGACCACGCGGGCGGTGCCCGCGTTGCCTCCGGCGACGAACAGCCGGTTGTGTTGGTCGATCTTCAGCCCGATCGACGGGAACCCCTCGCCCGGTCCGCGGGCGATGACCCGGCCGGCTCCGGTGACCAGGTTGGCCCGGTAGATCGAGCCGTCCGCGCGCGAGCCGAAGTACGCGAACGGCGCGGTGCCGATCGTGATGCCCTCCGGCAGCCAGCCGTCAGGCAGCTGGATGGTCGTCGGAAAGACCCCGCCCGCCGCGCTCGCCTGCTCCGGGATCACCACGGCGGCGGCCACCGCCGCCGCTCCGAGGCCCGTCAGTATCTGGCGTCGTCTCATCTGTGCAGGTCCTCCTGTCCTTTCCGCCCTTGTCGGCCAAGGAACGCTGCCTACGCCAATGCCGGCACATAGTGAGACGCGTCGTCACCGCACCCGGGTTCAACGACCTATTCGCATATCCGGAGAGGGCGTCCGTCCGTCCGGCGCAAATCCACCCAGGTGAACTCTTGCGGAGATCGATTCGACGGGGTTGGCTGGTCGGAAGGCAACCCCGTCTTCGCGCGGAGGACCCATGGCTCGGATCAACGTCACCGTCGACGGCATCCGGTACGCCGACGACGTCTCACCACGCACCCTGCTCGTCCACTACCTGCGCGACCAGTTGGGCAAGGTCGGCACGGTGGTGGGCTGCGACACCAGCAACTGCGGGGCCTGCACGGTCCTGATGAGCGACCGGGACGGCCGGGCGCGCGCGGTGAAGAGCTGCAGCGTGCTCGCCGTGCAGGCCGACGGCTGCGCGGTCACCACCGTGGAGGGCCTCGCCTCACCCGACGGCACCCTGCACCCGGTGCAGCAGGCGTTCCACGAGCACCACGCCCTGCAGTGCGGCTTCTGCACGCCGGGCATGATGGTGGCCGCGGTCGATCTGCTCACGGAGAACCCTGACCCGACCGAGGAGGAGGTGCGCCAGGGCCTCTCGGGCAACCTGTGCCGCTGCACGGGTTACCAGAACATCGTGCGGGCGGTGCTCGCCGCTGCCGCGCAGATGCGCGCCCAGTCGGCCGCGATCCCCGAGCCCGCGGCGTCACCCGAGGCGCAGGCCCGGGCCGAGGAGGTGGTGAGCCCGTGACCGCGGTCCTGGAACCCGAGGTCGGCCGCCGCCGGCTGCGCAAGGAGGACGCGCGGCTGATCACCGGCCGGACACAGTGGACGGACAACGTCACGCTGCCCGGCATGCTGCACCTGGCGATCCTGCGCAGCCCGATGGCGCACGCCCGGATCACCCGCCTGGATGTCACCCCGGCGCTCGAGCGCCCGAACGTCGTGGCCGCGTTCGCCGGCGCCGACGTCGCCGGGACGCAGGGCAGCCTGCCGTGCGCCTGGCCGGTCACCGAGGACATGGTCCACCCGAACCACCCGCCGCTCGCCGTCACCGAGGTACGCCACGTGGGCGAGCCGGTCGCCGTCGTGGTCGCCCGTGACCGGGCCAGCGCGGTCGACGCGCTGGAGGCGATCGAGGTCGAGTACGAGCCGCTGCCGGTCGTGCTCGACGTCGAGCAGGCGCTCGCGGACGGAGCGCCGCTGGTGCACGCCGAGGCAGGCACCAACCGCTGCTACACCTGGGTCTTCGACTCGGCGCAGGCCGGCACCGGCGGCGACGTGGCCGCGGCGGCGGCGGAGGCCGAGGTCACGATCACCCGCAGGTACGTGCAGCAGCGGCTCATCCCCGCCTCGATGGAGCCGCGCAGCGTGGTCGTCGACCCGACCGGTGGAGGGCTCACCGTGTGGTCGGCCACCCAGATCCCGCACATCCTGCGGCTCATGCTGTCGCTGATCACCGGCACCCCCGAGCAGGAGATCCGGGTCATCGCCCCGGACGTCGGTGGCGGCTTCGGCGGAAAGCTGCAGGTCACCGCGGAGGAGCTCATCGCGCTGATGGCCGCGCGGCGGGTCGGGCGGCCGGTGAAGTACACCGAGACCCGCTCGGAGAACATGCTCTCCGCGCACCACGGCCGGGACATGATCCAGGACCTCACGCTCACCGCGCGGCGGGACGGCACGATCACCGGGCTGTCGGTGAAGCTGCTCGCCAACATGGGGGCCTACCTGGGCCTGGTCACGCCCGGCGTGCCGCTGCTCGGGGCGTTCATGTACAACGCGATCTACAAGATCCCGGCGTACCGGTTCGAGTGCACCGGCGTGTTCACCAACACCACGCTCACCGACGCCTACCGCGGCGCGGGGCGCCCCGAGGCGACGTACGCCATCGAGCGGATCATGGACGAGCTCGCCGCCGAGCTCGGCCTGGACCCGATCGAGGTACGCCGCCGCAACTGGATCCGCCACGACGAGTTCCCGTACACCACCGTTGCCGGGCTGGAGTACGACTCGGGCAACTACGAGGCGGCGACCGAGAAGGCGATGCAGATCTTCGGGTACGACGAACTGCGCGCCGAGCAGGCCGCCCGGCGGGCCGCCGGGGACCGGGTGCAGCTGGGCATCGGCGTCTCCACGTACACCGAGATGTGCGGGCTGGCCCCCTCGCGCGTCCTCGGCGCGCTGCGCTACGGCGCGGGTGGCTGGGAGTCGGCGAGCGTGCGGGTGCTGCCCACCGGCAAGGTCGAGGTGGTCACCGGCTCCAGCCCGCACGGGCAGGGCCACGTGACCGCGTGGAGCCAGATCGTGGCCGACCAGTTGGGCGTGGCGTTCGAGGACGTGACGGTGCTGCACGGCGACACGCGCGTCTCGCACAAGGGCCTCGACACGTACGGCTCGCGGTCGCTGGCCGTGGGCGGCATCGCGCTCGTGCAGGCGTGCCAGAAGGTGCTCGCCAAGGCGAGGCCGATCGCCGCGCACCTGCTCGAGTGCGCGCCGGAGGACCTGGAGTTCACCGACGGCGCGTTCCGGGTGCGCGGCACGCCTGACGCGGCCAAGACCCTCGCCGAGTGCGCGCTCGGCGTCTTCGCCGCGCACAACCTGCCCGACGGGGTGGAGCCGTCGCTCGACGCGGACGCCGTCTACGACCCGTCGAACTTCTCCTTCCCGCACGGCACGCACCTGTGCGCGGCCGAGGTGGACACCGAGACCGGGCAGGTGCGGCTGCGCCGGTACGTGGCCGTGGACGACGTCGGTCGGGTGGTCAACCCGCTCATCGTCGAGGGCCAGGTGCACGGCGGGGTCGCCCAGGGTGTGGCGCAGGCGCTGTTCGAGGAGGCCGTGTACGACGCCGACGGCAACCTGCTCACCGGCTCGTTCGCCGACTACACGCTGCCCAGCGCGGCGGACCTGCCGTCGATCGAGACGGACCGCACCGAGACGCCGGCGACCTCCAACCCGCTCGGCGTCAAGGGCGTCGGCGAGGCGGGCACGATCGCCGCGACCCCGGCGGTGGTCAACGCGATCGTCGACGCGCTGCGCCCGTACGGCGTCACCGATGTCCGCATGCCCTGCACCCCGGAGCGGGTGTGGCGCGCCCTGAAGGAGGTGACCTCGTGATCCCGGTGGCCTTCGACTACGTACGCCCGACCACGGTGTCCGACGCGATCGCGGCGCTCGCCGGCGCCGGCGACGAGGCGAAGGCGCTCGCCGGCGGACAGAGCCTGCTGCCGGTGCTGCGGCTGCGCCTGGCCGCCCCGAGTCTGCTCGTCGACCTCGGTGGGCTGGACGAGCTGCGCGGGGTGCGGGTCGACGGCGACGAGCTCGTCGTGGGGGCGGGCATGACCCACGCCGAGGTCGCCGCGTCACCGGTGGTGCGCGCCGAGGCACCGCTGCTGGCGATGGCCGCGGCGACCATCGGCGATCGGCAGGTCCGCCACCGCGGCACTCTCGGTGGAGCGCTCGCACACGCCGACCCGGCCGGTGACCTGCCGGCGGTGCTGGTCGCGCTGGACGGGGTGTGCGTCGTCGCCGGCCCGGACGGGCGCCGGCCGGTGCCCGCGGCCGAGTTCTTCGTGGACTACTTCACCACCGCGCTCGGCCCGGCGGAGATCCTCGTCGAGGTGCGGCTGCCGCGGCTGGCCGGCTGGGGCGTGCACTACGAGAAGTTCCACCGCACCGCGCAGGCGTGGGCGACCGTGGGCGTGGCCGCTGCGGTACGCCGGGAGAACGGCTCGATCGCGCAGGCGCGGGTGGCGCTGACGAACATGGGGCCGACCCCGGTGCGGGCGAGCGCCGTCGAGGCGGCGCTGGCCGGGGCGGGCGCCACCGCCGAGGCGGTGGCCGCCGCGGCGGCGCACGCGACTGAGGGCACCAGCCCGGCCAGCGACCTGGCCGCGTCGGCGGAGTACCGGGCGCACCTGGCCCAGGTGCTCACCCGGCGGGCGGTCGCGACGGCGGCCGGACTGTAGCCAGAGTCCCGGTGGGCC